>Ga0307512_10002089_pt1 | contig 26241 bp, 23 predicted proteins | sample 14_EM_MG_FD_200267 | JGI IMG/M metagenome (GOLD analysis project Ga0307512, IMG submission 200267) | Populus trichocarpa ectomycorrhiza microbial communities from riparian zone in the Pacific Northwest, United States - 14_EM | ecosystem: Host-associated > Plants > Roots > Unclassified | place... | reverse complement strand
GAGCGGGCGGCGTCACAGGCTTCACAGCCACGACAGTGACGCCGCCCGCTCCAGTGCGTTCCTGACGGCGCCCTGGTCTCCGGCGGCCCGGCGCGGCACCCCGTCGGGCGTGTGGCGGCCGCCGACCAGGAAGCAGAAGTCGACCGGGTCCAGGGCGAGTTCGGCCCGTACCGGCTCGTCCTCCGAGCCCAGCACCCACTGCCCGCCACCGTCGACGGCGAACAGCACCGGCGGCGCGGTGGGGCCCAGGGCCAGGCCGAGGATGCGCACCGCCAGCCGCACCAGCTGCCCCAGGTGCTCGGCGGGCGGCGGCGGGACGGCGAGACGCAGGGCGCGGCCGATGTCGGCGGTGTGGATCCACGCCTCGAAGGCGCGCACCACGAAGTGGTCGGAGACGGGCAGCCGTACCCCCATCAACATCGTTGCCAGGGCGGCCAGTTCAGGATCGTGGGCCTCGGGCGCGGCGAGCAGGGCGGCCGCCTGCGCCGCCCAGTCGGCGACCGTCTCCTCGGGGGTACGGCCGTGCTCGTGCGCGATGACGTCGGCGGTACGGCGGTTCCAGGCGTCCTCCCAGCTCGCGTCGGCCGCCACCCGGGAGGCCGGCACACGCGCCGCGATGCCGAGCCGCCCGGCGAGGGATTCGTCGGCGGCGAGCAGATGGGCAACGGTCGCGTGCACATCCCAGTCGTGCACGACCGGGGTACCCCAGCGGCCCTCCGCCTCCGGCAGCAGCGCCTTGAGGCCGGCGACGGCGGCGGCATAGGGGGCGGCGTGCGCGGCGACCCGGGGCGCGGCGGGGCGGGCACGCAGAGCGAACGACACGACGCCGGGAGCGGAGTGCGCGGAGGTGGTGTGCGCGGGCCCGCCGTTCACCGGCGGTCCGTCCAGCAGCCGTACCGTCTCGCGCAGACGTGCAGCCTCCGCCGCGCAGGCCTCGCACTCGGCGAGATGCCCGGGCACCGCCCGTTCCTCGTCCGGCGGGAGAGCGCCGAAGGCCCACGCGGCCAGCAGGTCGCGTACGCCGTCGTGGTCGTCGGTCACCGAGCGCCTCCTCCCTCTGCTCAGCAGCCTGCCGGGTGGGCCTGTCCACACCCTGTCGCCATCATGCGCCCCTTTCCACCGCCGGACCGGGCGGGTCGGTCAAATCCGTTAAAGAAGCAGCCAAGGTACGTAAAGCCGTGCGCAGACGGGTCTTGGCGGTGCCCTCGGGGATGCCGAGTTCGACGGCGGCCTGCCGGTAGGTGCGGCCCGCGAAGTAGGCCAGGTGCACCACCTCCCGCTGGGGCTGCGGGAGTTCGGCGAGGGCCGAGTGCAGGAGGAGGGAGCGTTCGCGGTCCACGACCGTCTCGTCCGGGCCGGGAGCGGCGTCCGGGATGGCCTGCAGCGCCGAGTCGTCGGCGTGGGCGTCCTTGCGGTGCCGGGCCTCGCTGCGCACCCAGTCCACGGCCCGCCGGTGGGCCAGCACGGACAGCCAGGTGCGCAGCGAGCCCCGGCCCGCGTCGAAGGCGTACGGCCTGCTCCACAGCTGGGCGAAGACCTCCTGGGCCACGTCCTCGGCGGCGGCCGGACTGCGGGTGACCCGCACGGCGACCCGCCGCACCAGGGGGCCGTACGCCCCGTACGCCTCGGCCAGCGCGGACTCGTCCCCGTACACCAGCCGCCGGTGCAGCTCCGCGTCGGCGGGCTGCTGTACGGAGGTACTGCCCGTGGACTCCACGTGCCCTTCCTAGCGTCCCTGCCCGGCCCGCGCCAGTGGGCGGGGCCTTTCCGACGGCAAGTCCTCAGGACGACAGGACGTCCAGCAGGCGGTCGACATCGGCGGGCGTGTTGTACAGATGGAAGGCCGCACGCAGGTTGCCCGCGCGGTCGGAGACCTCCACGCCGGCGCTGCTCAGCTCACTCTGGCGGCGGCCCAGTCCGGGTACGGCGACGGTCGGCGAGCCGGGGGACGGGACGGGCTCATGGCCGAGGGAGGCGAGGCCGGCGCGGAAGCGGTCGGCGAGAGCGAGGTCGTGGGCGCGCACGGCGTCCACGCCGAGTTCCTCCAGCAGTTCGAGGGAGCGGCGGGCGCCTGCGTAGGAGAAGAGGGCGGGGCTCTCGTCGAACCGCCGGGCGGAGTGGGCGAGTTCGTCGATGGGGCCGTAACACGCGTCCCAGGGGTGCTCCCCCGCCACCCAGCCGGCGAACAGGGGGGTGAGCCCGCCGAGGTCCTCCGGGACGACCAGGAAGGCCACGCCTCGCGGGCAGACGAGCCACTTGAAGGCGACGGAGGCCGAGTAGTCGTAGGCGTCCGCATCGAAGTCCAGCCATCCGGCGGCCTGGGACGCGTCGACATATGTACGCGCCCCGTGCTCGCGCGCCGCCTCGCGGATCGCGGGCAGGTCGGCCACCCGCCCGTCGGCCGACTGCACGGCGCTGACCGCGACCAGGACGGTGCCCGGCCGCACCGATTCGGCGACCCGCTCCAGCGGCACGCTGCGCACCTTGAGGTCGGAGCGGACGTGGAAGGGGTTCACGACGGAGCTGAAGTCGCCCTCGGCGGTGAGGACTTCGGCGCCCTCGGGCAGGGAGGCGGCGATCAGTCCGGTGTAGACGGCGACCGAGGCCCCGGCCGCCACCCGGCGCCCGGGCACCCCGAGGAGCCGCGCGAAGGAGGCGCGGCACGCCTCGACGTCCCCGAACATGTCGGTCGGATCACCGGCGGCGGCCGACTCCACCGCGACGCGCATGGCGGCCACGGTGCGCGCCGGTACCAGACCGGTGCTGGCGGTGTTCAGATAGGTGTTCTTCGGGGCGAACTCGGCACGGACGAGGCTCTCGAAGGTCTCCATGGATCCACTGTGGGCCCAGGGGATCTCCCCGTCCATTGCCGATTTCTACGTGGTTTGGCCAAGGAACGCTTATACGTCCGCCCCGGCCTGCGCGCTTCCTCAGTGCTGGGGCACAGCGCACCCGTCGGGCCCGCACGCCTCCGCACCGCCCTCGTCGATCAGCTTCAGCGGCGAGCGCTCGCCCCACGCCTGGGTCAGCGCCTGGGTGAAGACCTCGGCGGGCTGGGCGCCGGAGACGCCGAACTTGCGGTCGAGGACGAAGAACGGGACGCCGTTGGCACCGAGCTGGGCGGCCTCGCGCTCGTCGGCGCGGACCTCGTCGGCGTACGCGGCCGGGTCGGCGAGCACCTTGCGGGCGCCCTCGGCCTCCAGACCGGCGGCGACGGCAAGCTCCACCAGACGCTCGTCGCCCTCGCTGAAGAGGGACCGCTCCTCGGCGAAGTTCGCCTTGTACAGGGCCTGGATCAGCTCGTCCTGCCTGCCCTGCTCCTTGGCGAAGTGCAGCAGGCGGTGCATGTCGAAGGTGTTGCCGTGGTCGCGGCCGCGGGTGCGGTACTCCAGGCCCTCGGCGGTGGCCTGCGCGCCCAGGTTCTCCTCGCCCGCCTGGGCCTGTGCCTCGCTCATGCCGTACTTCTTGGTGAGCATGCTGATCACCGGCTGGACATCGCCCTTGGCGCGGTCCGGGTCCAGCTCGAAGGAGCGGTGCACCACCTGGACCTGGTCACGGTGCGGGAAGGCCTCCAGTGCGTTCTCGAAGCGGGCCTTGCCCACGTAGCACCAGGGACAGGCGATGTCCGACCAGATCTCGACGCGCATGTTCTCGGCTCTTTCCGGCTCGTACGGGTACGGAGGCACCCTCCGCCGCGAACATGAACGTTCAAGCAGCGGGGTTCATTCCCCGGTCGCCGTCACCGCATACCGCAGAAACAGGTGATGGTCGCCCTCGGCCGGCGGGTTCTCCGGGTCCGGGACCCAGCCCTGGCGGGCGTAGAAGGCCTGGGCGCGCTCGTTGTCCGCGTGTACGTCCAGGACGGCCGAGCGCCTGCCGTCGGCCCGCCACTGCTCGACGCAGGCGGTGTGCAGTGCGGTGCCGACGCCGGAGCGCCAGTGGTCGGGGTCGACGTGGAACTGGAAGAGCTTGACCGTTTCTGCGGGGGTGCGGCCCGGAGTGCGGCCCTCCGGGGTGCGGAAGGAGGCGATGGCGACCAGGCGGGCGTCGCGCACCGCGCACAGCACCTGGCCGGCGGGCCGGTCGATGGCCTCGCTCCAGGCGGCCGGCCAGTCGTAGCCGTCGTCCGGTAGGCCGTCCGGGTAGTAGGTGGCGCGGGCGCGCAGGTGCAGCGCGGCAACGGCCCCGGCCTCGGCCGGCAGGGCGGTTCTGATCACCAGGGAGTCGACGGTCCGGTTCGCTCTGATCATGCAGCGGAGGACGTGTCCTCGGCGACCACGGTTCCCAGCCGGGTGAACTGCACCCGGTAGGCGCTCGGCGTCAGCCCGGTCCGGCGGACCACGTGGGCGCGCAGCGAGTCGGCCGTGCCGAGGCCGCAGGCGCGGGCCACCTGGTCCATGGGCAGGGCAGTGGTCTCCAGGAGTTCCCTGGCGCGCTCGATGCGCTGGTGCAGCAGCCACTGCAGGGGGCTGACGCCGCTCTCGGCGTGGAAGCGGCGGGTCAGCGTCCGCACCGAGACCCCCGCGTGGCGGGCCAGGTCGGTGAGGGTGAGCGGCTTGTCGAGGTTGCGCATGGCCCAGCCGCGGGTGTCGGCGCAGACGGTGCCGCGCTCGGGCGGCAGCGGGGTGTGGGTGAACTGGGTCTGGCCGCCCGGCCGTACGGGCGCGACGAGGGCGAGGCGGGCGACCTCGTTGGCGACGGCGGCGCCGTAGTCGGTGCGGATGACGTGCAGGCACAGGTCGATGCCGGCGGCGTAGCCGGACGCCGTGACGTACGGACCGTCCTGGACGTACAGCACGTCCCCCTGGAGGTCGATCTGCGGGTACCGCCGGCGCAGCTCCTCGGCGTGTGCCCAGTACGTCGTCGCCCTGCGGCCCTGGAGCAGGCCCGCCTCGGCGAGCTGGAAGGCGCCCGTGCACAGGGACGTGATCCGCTTTCCGGCGCCGGCCGCCTCGCGGACGGCGGCCACGATCCGCGGATCCGGCTCGTAGGGCGCCCCGGTGCCGGCGACGACCACCGTGTCCGCCTCCCGCACGGCGTCGAGCCCGTGGCGTACGTACAGGTCGAGCCCGCCGCTGGTGGGCACCGGCCCCGGCTCGGCGGCGCAGATGACCACCTCGTAGCCGGGCCGCCCGTCCACCTCGACCTTGCCGAACAGCAGCTCGGGGATGGCCAGGTTGAACATCGAGACGGGCGAGGGCGCGATGACGGCGATGCGGTGCGGGAAGAGCCCCTCGGACATGGCCAGAACCTCCGGGTGCATGGCATTCAGGCCACTACTCTACGACGGCGCAGCACCGGAACATGGACGCATGTCGACCCAACAGACACTCAGCGGTGAGCAACTCACCTACTCCGAGCGGGAGTTGACGCCCAAAAGGCCGTCCCCTGCACTCACTCTCACCGCCGCCCTCCTCGGCTTCGCGCTGATCACCCTCGACGCGTCCGTGGTGAACGTGGCCCTGCCCGCGATCGGCTCCGCCCTCGGCGGCGGGATGTCCGGCCTGCAGTGGGTGGTGGACGCCTACACGCTGGCGTTCGCCGCGCTGATGCTCTCCACCGGCGCCTTCTCGGACCGGGTCGGGGCGAGCCGCGCGTACGCGCTCGGCACGAGTGTCTTCACGCTCGCCTCGGTGGCCTGCGGGCTGGCACCGAACCTGTCCACCCTGATCGGCGCACGGGTGGTGCAGGGCATGGCGGCGGCCGTCGTGCTGCCCGCCTCGCTGGCGCTGGTGCGGCAGGCGTACGCGGATCCGGCGCGGCGGGCCCGTGCGGTGGCCACCTGGGCGGCGGGCGGTTCGGCCGCGGTGGCGCTGGGTCCGGTGGCGGGCGGTCTGCTGACCACGGCCTGGGACTGGCGCGCGATCTTCTTCGTCAATCTGCCGGTGGGCGCGGCCATCCTGGCGCTGCTCCTGCGGGCCCCTCGTTCGCAGGGCCGTCCGGCACCGCTGGACCTGCCCGGCCAGGCGACCGCGGTGGTGGGCCTCACCGCCCTGACGTTCGCGGTGATCGAAGGCGGGCCGGCAGGCTGGGCGGCGCTGGCGGTGGCCGTCGTCGCCGCCGTCGCGTTCCTGCGGATCGAGGCACGCGGGGCGCACCCGGTCGTCCCGCTGGGCCTCTTCCGCAACCGGACCGTGGCCGTGACGGTCGCGGCGGGGGCGGCGGTCAGCGTGGCGTTCTACAGCATGGTGTTCGTCTTCTCGCTCTTCTTCCAGCAGGTGCAGGGCCGCTCACCGCTCTACGCCGGGCTGATGTTCCTGCCGATGACGGGCCTGATCGCCGTGACCAACGTGGTGGCGGGCAAGCTCGCCGGACGGTACGGGCCGCGGCCGCCGATGCTGGTCGGGCAGATCCTGGCCGTCGTGGGACTGCTGGTCCTCCTGTACGTCGGCCCCGCCACGCCTTCGGCCCTGGTGGCCGTGCTCCTCGTACCCCTGGCGCTGGGGTGCGCGCTGACGGTTCCGCCGCTGACCGCCGCGATGATGGACGCCGTGCCCGCCGAGCGGGCGGGACTGGCGGCCGGCGTGCTCAACGCTGCGCGGCAGGTGGCGGGGGGCCTCGGGATCGCCGTCTTCGGAACGTTGGTCTCCGACGGTTTTGCGGCGGGGATGCGGGTGAGTCTGGTGATCAGTGCCGGGTTGCTCGTGCTGACGGGTGCGGCGACGTCGCGGTTGCGGTAGGTGCTGGGGGCTCCGCCCCCAGACCCCCGTTCGGCCTGCACGGCCTCGTCCTCAAACGCCGGACGGGCTGGAAATAGTGACCGGCGTCCTCAACGGACCGACGGGCCGAGATGCGTCAGCTGCCGTCCCTCAGATCTGCGGGCCAACTGGGGCGGAACTCGATGTGGTCGTAGGTCACCACACACCCCTCCCCCATCGGCGACTGCGTCATGAAGCCGACCAGGGCGGCGTCCGTCTCCTTCTCGCCGCCCAGGGTGAACAGCCGGATGAAAGTCCAGCGTTCGCCGTCGCGGGAAGCGTGGAAGGCGAAGGCGCGTCCGGTGCGGCTCACTCGGAGCCATACCGAACTGCCGTCCACGGTGAAGGAGTTGGCGTCGTCGGAGTGCCCCCGGGTGACCACTGTGCAGACGGTGGGCACGTCCGGGGACAGTTCCAGACAGAGCTTGGCCCAGGCCCGCTCGCCGACATGGACGTACAACACCCCGGCGTCGAAGGCCCCGGCGAACCCGACCGTGACCCGAGCGATCAGCTGAAAGTCCCCTTCGGGCGCCCCCAGCAACCGCGGCGCGTCGGAGGCGGGTTCCAGCGCCTCCCCGGTGGGCGGCACGAACCGGTCCTGCCGGGGCCCGGCCCATCCGGTGAGCACACCGTCCTCGTGGGACCAGTTGCCCTCAGGGCCATAGGTGCGGAGAGGGAAAGGCAGTTCGGGAAGTTTCACATCCATCAACAGATTCTCTCAGGTCGACGGCACCACCCCGAAGGGGCGCGAGGAACTGCGCGACAAGCCACGACGAACCGGAAGCCGCCAGATCACCGCACCCCAACGGCGAGTGGCTAACGCTCCAAACGTCCGTTGAACCGACGAGGCAGCCCCAGCGGATTGTCATCCCGAAGCTCGGGCGGAAGGAGTGCCTCGGGCGCGCCCTGGTACGTAACCGGCCGCATCCACCGCTCAATGGCCGTACCACCAACGGACGTCGACGTGGAGGTCGTCGCCGGGTACGGCCCGCCGTGATGCTGAGCCGGAGCAACCGCAACACCCGTCGGCCACCCGTTCACCAGCACACGCCCCGCGAGCGGCGTCAGCTCGGCGAGGAGCTCCGCGCCGCGACCCTCACCGGCCGCCTCCTCCGCCGACAGATGGACCGTCGCGGTGAGGTTGCCCGGCAACCGCGACAACACACGCTGCACCTCGGCCTCGTCCTCGTAGCGGGCCACCACGGTGACCGGCCCGAAGCACTCCTCCAGGAGCAGGTCGTACGACCCCTCGCTGGTCAGCTTGTCCGCAGACACCGTCAGGAACCCCGGACTCACGGTGTGCTCGCTGCCCGCACCCGGCGTCACCGGGGAGTCGACGTCGGGGAGTTCGGCGCGCTCGGCAACCCCGGCGACGAAGTTGTCGCGCATGCGGTGGTCCAGCAGCACCCCGGCATCCGTGTTGCTCACCGCATCCGTCAGGGACTTCAGCAAGCGGTCACCCACCGCACCGTTCGGCGCGAGCACAAGCCCCGGCTTCACACAGAACTGACCGACGCCGAGCGTCATCGAACCGGCAAGACCCGTACCGATCGCCTCCGCACGCTCCGCCGCCGCGGCCTCGGTGATCACGACGGGGTTCAGCGAACCCAGCTCGCCGTGGAACGGGATCGGCGCCGGGCGCGCGGCGGCCGCGTCGAAGAGGGCACGGCCGCCCCGTACCGAACCGGTGAAGCCGGCCGCGGAGACCAGCGGGTGCTTGACGAGCTCGACGCCCGCCTCGAAGCCGTGGACCAGACCGACGACGCCGTCCGGGATGCCGTGCGCGGCGGCGGCCCGGCGCAGCACTTTGGCGACCAGCTCGGACAGGGCGGGGTGGTCTGGGTGGGCCTTGACGACGACCGGGCAGCCCGCGCCGAGCGCGCTCGCGGTGTCGCCGCCGGCGACCGAGAAGGCGAAGGGGAAGTTGGAGGCCGAGTAGACGGCGACGACGCCCAGCGGCACCTTGTAGCGGCGCAGGTCCGGGATCGGCGGGGTCGCCGTGCCGTCCGGGTGGTTGATGATCACGTCGAGGAAGGCGCCCTCGTCGACGATGTCCGCGAAGGCCCGCAACTGGTAGCAGGTGCGGGCGAGTTCGCCGGTGAGCCGGACCGGGCCGAGCGCGGTCTCGGCGTCGGCGGTCTCGACGAGCCAGTCCTTCCCGGCCTCGAGCTGCTCGGCGGCGGTGCGCAGGAAGGCCGAGCGGACCGCGCGGTCGGCGAGGGAACCGCGCGCCGCGTGCGCGGCACGGACGGCTGCGTCCACCTCCTGGGCTGTGGCCTCCACCGCAACCTGCTCACGCTGCTTCCCGGTACGGGGGTCGACACTCCAGACTGGTGCTGCTGCCACCGCGGGTCCCTCCACGTATGTCTTGCGGTATGTCCTGCATGTATTGCCGCAGTACTGGGTCATCCACCAGGGTCGTTCGATATACTGAACGCTGTCTCTGATGATGAATATGCTGTTGGAGACTATTTCCCGTCGAACGAAGGGGTCAAGGGCGATGTCGGCAGTCGAGACAGGCGGCGGGGCGCAGGTCAAGTCCGCGGTGCGGACGGTGGAACTGCTCGAGTACTTCGCAGGCCGGCCCGGTATGCACTCGCTCGCGTCGGTCCAGGAGGCCGTCGGTTATCCCAAGTCCAGCCTGTACATGCTGCTGCGCACGCTGGTGGAGCTGGGCTGGGTGGAGACGGACGCGACGGGCACGCGGTACGGCATCGGCGTACGGGCGCTGCTGGTCGGCACGTCGTACATCGACGGTGACGAGGTGGTGGCGGCGGCCCGGCCGACGCTGGACCGGCTGTCGGACGACACCACGGAGACGATCCACCTGGCCCGGCTGGACGGCACGAACGTCGTGTACCTGGCCACCCGCCAGTCGCAGCACTACCTGCGCCCGTTCACACGGGTGGGCCGCCGGCTGCCCGCGCACTCCACGTCGCTGGGCAAGGCACTGCTGAGCACCTACTCGGACGAGCAGGTCCGCAAGATGCTCCCGGAGACGCTGCCTGCCCTGACCGAGAACACCATCACGGACCGGGAGAAGCTCATCGAGGAGCTGCACCAGGTCCGGGAGCAGGGCTTCGCCGTGGACCGCGAGGAGAACACGCTGGGGCTGCGCTGCTTCGGTGTGGCGATCCCGTACCGCACTCCGGCGCGCGACGCGATCAGCTGCTCGGTTCCGGTGGCGCGACTGACGCCCGCGCACGAACAGATGGTGAAGGACGCGCTGTTCGACGCGCGGGACCGGCTGACACTGGCGACCCGGCGGCTCTGACTCCTAGGCTCTCACTCCATGGACGTCGTTCTCCGCGTGATCCACGACAGCGATCTGCCCGTCTTCTACCGGCAGATGAACGATCCGGAGGCCCTGCGGATGGCGGCTTTCACCGCCAAGGACCCGGCAGACTGGGACGCATTCGAGTCGCTCTGGAAACGGATCCGGTCGTCCGGCGACATCGCGCGGACGATCCTGGCCGACGGTGACGTGGTGGGCAGCGCGGCCGTGTACGGGGAGCCGGGCGAGCGCGAGGTCACCTACTGGGTGGACCGCGCGTACTGGGGGCGGGGTGTGGCCACGGCCGCGCTGCGGGAGTTGCTGGACGAGGTGCGCGAGCGCCCGCTGTACGCGCGTGCGGCGGCGGACAACGCCGGTTCGCGGCGGGTCCTGGAGAAGTGCGGCTTCCGGCTCACCGCGCGGGCGTCGGGGTATGCGAACGCGCGGGGTGCGGAGATCGACGAAGTGGTGTTGACGCTGATGGGGTGAGGCCCCCGGCGGAGGTCCCCTCCCCCGCCCGGCGGAGGCGGATCGTCGCCTTGCACGATGCGCCCTTCGGCGTTCGCGCGGCAGCGTGAAGGCATGTCGCAGTCACTCGCACCTGCCGCTCCGGCCACCGGTGTCCCCGCCATCAGCCGCTCCCGTCGGCTGCTGCGGGCCACCGCCGTCGTCGCCTGTTTTCCGTATCTCGGGATCAAGGCCGCCTGGATCGCGGGGAGTCACGTCGGGATCCCCGAGGGCAGCTCGCTGCTCGCGCACCGGACCTCCATGGCCGTCGCCAACAGCGTCTCCGTCCTGCTGGACAGTGCCGTCATCGTGCTCGCGCTGGTACTCACCCGGCCGTGGGGGCTCAGAGTGCCGGCGTGGCTCCTGGTCTTCCCGCTCTGGGTCGCCTCCGGGCTGCTCGCGCCGATCATGGCCGGGTTTCCCCTGCAGCTCCTGGTGAAGCTCCTCGGCACAACGGTGCACAAGGCCTCCGGCCCCGAGCACGCGCCGTTCCTCGACGAGTGGGTGTTCGGGGTCGTGCACACCGGATTCATCGTGCAGGGGCTGGCGCTCGGAGCGCTGTTCGTGCTGTACGTCCGGGACCGGTGGGCGTATCTGTGGCGGGGCCGGGTGTGGGAACTTCCCGTCGGTGTCGTCGGGGCCGCCCAGCGCGCCACCGCCGCCGCGGCCGCCGTACTCGCGCCGCTGCCCCTCGCACTCCACGTCCTGTGGGCCTGCGGGAGCGCCGCCGGACTCCCCGAGGGGCGGGCCGCCGGCCGGGACGGTGGCTTCTACGTCCTTGAAGCCGTGTTCGTGGTCTTCCTCGTCTCGGCCGTCGTGGGCGCCTGCCTGCTGGCCTTCCGGCGTGGACGTGCGATGCCCGTCAAGGTGCCCCTCGCCCTCGCCTGGGTCGGCTCCGGCGCCGTCGCCTGCTGGGGCGGCTGGCTGTCGCTCGCCTCCCTCGCCGGCGTGGACGAGATCGCGGACCGCCCGACACAGCTGATGAACCTCGCCTACGCTGACCAGATGATCGTCGGCATCCTGGTGGCCACCGTCGGCGCGTACTACTTCGCCGAGCGGTCGGCCAGGGGGTGAGCACGTTCCTGCGGCCGCTGTTCGGGCGGCCGGCGCGGCTGCGGTGGATCCCTTTGATTCTCGGCGGCGCGCTCGCCATGCCGTACGTCCTGGTCGGCGAGACCGTCGTCGGCCCGGTCACCGGCTCACAGAACGTCTTCGGGGAGTTCCCCCTCCAACTCGTCTCCTTCGCCGTCGGGTTGCCGCTGGCCGCCGTCACCTCCCTGTTCCCGCTGACCCGGCCGCTGGAGGCGGGCGCCGTACGGTGGCTGTGCGGCGTGGACCCCGACCGGCTCGTCTACGGCCCCGCCCGCACCTGGGCGGCGAAGGGGCGTACGGCGGCCTGGTTCACGCTGCATCTGGGGTGCGGCGGGATCATCGCCGGGATGTCGCTGGCCGTGCCGCCCTTCGCCGTCGTACTGATCGTGCTGCCGGTCGTCGCGGGGCTGCGCGACACCCGCCTCGGCCTGCCCGAAGTCCTCGACCACGCCTGGGCGTTGGCGCTCGCACCGGTCGCGGGCCTCGGGTGCCTCGTCGCGCTCGCGGGCTGCGCGGCCGCCGCCGGAGCGCTCCTCGCCCACTGGGCGCCCCGGCTCCTCGGGCCCACCGCGGAGGACCGGCTCGCGGACGCCGAGGCCCGGGCCGCCGACCTCTCCGTCCGCAACCGGCTCGCGCGAGCTGCACGACTCCGTCGGCCACGCGCTCGGCGCCGTCACCCTCCAGGCGAGCGCCGCCCGCCGCGTCCTCGACACGGACCGGGAGTTCGTCCGCGAGGCGCTGGCGGCGATCGAGGACACGACGCGCCGCACCGTCGGCGAACTCGACGCGGTCCTGGGCGTGTTGAGAGACGGCGACGCCCCCGGCACGGGCCCGGCCCCCACCCTCGCCGCCGACCTCGACGGTCTCCTGCGCCGCGTCCGCGCGGGCGGGCTGCAGGTGACGGCCACCGTCGCCACCGACCCCGCGGCCCTGTCGCCCGTCCTCTCCCGCGAGGCCTACCGGATCGTGCAGGAGGGGTTGAGCAACGCCCTCAAGCACGCCGGCGACGGGGTGCGGGTGGCGCTGCGGATCGCGGTGGGCGACGGCCACCTGGAGATCACCGTCGAGAATTCCCTCGGCGCCACCAGCGCGCGCCGCCCCGGCGGCGGCCACGGCCTGCGCGGCATCGCGGACCGGGCCCGGCTGCTGGGCGGCACGACGGAAGCGGGTCCGACGAACGAAGACACCTGGCGCCTGCACATACGCCTGCCGATGAAGTGCCCGACGTGATCTCGCCGAAGGAACCGGACATGCCGCACCCGCCGCTCCGCATCGTCCTCGCCGACGACGAGCGCATGGTCCGCACCGCCCTGCGCGCCATCCTCTCCGCCGAGCCGGATCTGGAGGTCGTCGGTGAGGCGGCCACCGGGGCGGAAGCGGTGGCCGTCGTGCGGGAGGTGCGGCCCGACGTCGTTCTCATGGACGTCCGTATGCCGGAGATCGACGGCATCCGCGCCACCGAGCAGATCCTCGCCACGCTCGGCGAACCGCCCCGGATTGTCGTCGTGACCACCTTCGAGAACGACTCCTACGTATACGACGCCCTGCGCGCCGGAGCCGCCGGGTTCCTCCTCAAGCGGGCCGACGCCGACGCGCTGGTCCAGGCCGTGCGGCTCGTCGCGCGCAGCGACAGCCTGCTGTTCCCGTCGGCCGTGCGGGCGCTGGCCGCCGAGCACGCGCGCGCGTACCCCGCACCGCCGCCCTGGGTGGCGAAGCTCACGGCCCGGGAGAGCGAGGTGCTGCGGCACATGGCGGCCGGGCTGACCAACGCGGAGATCGCCCGCCGTCTGGGGGTGGGTCCCGCCACCGTGAAGTCGCACGTGGCGGCGGTGCTGGCGAAGACCGGCACCCGGGACCGAACGCAGGCGGTGATCGCGGCCTACGAGGCGGGCTTCATGAACGCCCGATGAGAAATCGGGGCGGACGGGAACGATTCGCTCCGCCCCGCTCGTCCTTCTGAGCGGGATGAACAAGACGATCAGGCGGGCCTCCGTCTTCGCGCTGCTGCTCGTGTTCGCTCTGCTGATCAGGGCGACGTGGGTGCAGTTCTACGACGGCCAGGCCCTCGCGGACGACAAGGACAACCGGCGCAACGCGATCAAGACATACGCGGAGCCGCTCGGGAACATCATCGTGGCCGGCGATTCGATCACCGGTTCCGCGGCGACGAAGAACGGCGACCTCAAGTACAAGCGCACGTACAAGGACGGCAAGCTGTACGCGGCGCTGACGGGCTACGCCTCGCAGGCCTACGCGCCGACCCAGCTGGAGGGCATCTACCAGGACCTGCTCGACGGCACGGACAGTCGCCTCAAGACCGCGATGGACACGGTCACCGACAAGCGGGCCGATCCGGGCAACGTGGTCACGACGATCGACCCGGACGTGCAGAAGGCGGCGTACGACGCGCTCGGCGACAAGAAGGGCGCGGCCGTCGCGATCGACCCGTCGACCGGCAAGGTCCTCGGGGTCGTGTCGACGCCGTCGTACGACCCGTCGTCGCTGACCGACGCCAACACGGCGGGCACGGCCTGGAAGAAGCTCAACGCGGACTCGGACAAGCCGCTGACCAACCGCGCGCTGCGACAGCCGCTTCCGCCGGGGTCGACGTTCAAACTGGTCGTGGCAGCGGCGGCGTTGGAGAACGGGCTGTACTCGTCGGTGGACGAGAAGACGAAAAGCCCGGACCCGTACACGCTGCCGGGTACCACCCGCGAGCTGTCCAACGAGAGCGCGAGCGCGCCCTGCGAGAACGCCACGATCCGCACCGCGCTGCAGTACTCGTGCAACACCGTCTTCGCGAAGATGGCCGTCGACCTGGGCCAGGACAAGGTGAAGGCGATGGCCGAGAAGTTCGGCTTCAACGACACGACGCAGGATGTGCCGGTGCGGGCCTACACCAGCGTCTACCCGTCCGACATGGACAGGTCCTCCACAGCCCTGACGGGCATCGGCCAGTACGACGTCACGGCGACCCCGCTGCAGATGGCCATGGTGTCGGCTGCCATAGCCAACGGCGGCAAGCTGGTCTCTCCGCACCTGGTCTCGCAGATCACCGACAGCGGTGGTGATGTGCTGAAGAACTACGACGACGACGCGAGCACGAAGGAGATCGTCAGCTCGGACACCGCCGAGCAGCTGCAGTCGGCGATGCAGACGGTGGTGGAGAAGGGCACGGGTACGAACGCGCAGATATCGGGCGCGACCGTGGGCGGCAAAACGGGCACGGCCCAGCACGGCGAGAACAACAGCGAGACGCCGTATGCCTGGTTCACGTCCTACGGCAAGGCGGACGGCAAGGAGGTCGCCGTGGCGGTCGTCGTCGAACAGTCGAACGCGGCCCGCTCGGAGGTCAGCGGAAACGGACTGGCGGCCCCGGTGGCCAGGGCAATGATGCAAGCAGCGTTGCAGTAGCGCCCCGTAGGGGCGCGGGGAACTGCGCGACCAGCCACAACGAACCCGCAGCCGATCGCGCAGCGTCCCTCACTTGACGCCAAGAATCTGCTCCACCGGATCAATCGCGAAGTACACCAGGAACAGCGCCGAAACCCCCCACAGCAGCCAGTGCACCTCCTTCGCCTTGCCGAGAACCGCCTTGATGAGGACGTAGGCCAGAAAACCCGCCCCGATGCCGTCGGTGATCGAGTACGTGAACGGCATCGCGGCGATGGTCAGGAACGCCGGGATGGCGATCTCGTACTTGTCCCAGTCGATGTGCTTGACGTGGGTCATCATCAGGAAGCCGACGGCGATCAGCGCGGGCGCCGCGGCCTGCAGCGGCACGATCGTCAGCAGCGGGGTGAGGAACAGCGCGAGCCCGAAGAGACCGCCGGTGATCAGGTTGGCGAACCCGGTCCGCGCGCCCTCGCCGACACCTGCCGCGGACTCGATGTAGGCCGTGTTGGAGGAGGCGGAACCCAGACCGCCGGCCACCGCCGCCGCGCCGTCGATGAACAGGACGCGGCCGATGCCGGGCACCTGGCCCTGCTCGTCGAGCAGTCCGGCCTCTGCGCTGATGCCGACGATGGTGCCCATGGCGTCGAAGAAGTCCGACAGGATCAGGGTGAAGACCAGCAGGACCGCGGTGAGGATGCCGGCCTTCGCGAAGCCGCCGAACAGGCTGAAGTGACCGATGAGTCCGAAGTCGGGCGCGGACACGATCTTGTCGGGCACGTGCGGGGTGGTCAGGCCCCAGCTCTTGATGTCCGCCACCGCGTCGATGATGATCGCGACGATCGTCATGGTCACGATGCTGATCAGGATGGCGCCCTTCGTCTTGCGGGCGAGCAGCGCGATGGTGAGCAGGACGCCGAGACAGAAGACCAGGACGGGCCAGCCGGTCAGCCGGCCGACGGCGCCCAGCTGCACCGGGACCGTCGTCTGGGCCGCATCCGGGATACGGCTGACGAACCCGGCGTCGACGAAGCCGATGAAGGCGATGAACAGGCCGATGCCGACGCCGATGGCCTGCTTGAGCTGCTGCGGAATGGCGTTCATGATCGCCTCGCGCAGTCCGGTGAGGACCAGGACGCAGATCAGGACGCCCTCGAGGACGACGAGGCCCATCGCGTCGGCCCAGCTCATCAGCGGGGCCAGCTGGAAGGCGACGACGGCGTTGAGTCCGAGGCCCGCGGCGATGGCGAGCGGGAGGTTGCCGCCGACGCCCATGATGATCGTCATCACACAGGCCACCAGGGCGGTGGCGGTGACGAGTTGACCGGTGTCGAGGCTGTGGCCGAACTTGTCCTTCGCGCTGCCGAGGATGATGGGATTCAGGACAAGGATGTAGGCCATCGTGAAGAACGTGGCGAAGCCGCCGCGTATCTCCCGGCCGAGGGTGGATCCCCGCTCGGAGATCTTGAAGTACCGGTCGACGCCGTTCGCCGCTGGTGGCGCGGCACTTGGCCGGTCGGCCGTCTTCTTGGTGTCGGACATGGCGGGTACTCCTAGGTGCCTGATTGATCAGTGCGCGGATGCTGGCTGGATTGTTCCCGCGTTGAACCCGTTTCAGGTTTTCTCCGTGTTACGGAATCAGCGTCGGCCCGTCAGACTGCGTTCGAAGTCCCGTACGAGTCAACGGATTGATCGCTGCTACGCTTCCGGATCCCGTCCGGGCCCCCTCCGGATGATCACATGTCATCTACATGACACGCACAGAGAGGTCGCCCGTGGGCACTGTCGTCGACGACGCAGCCTCCGTGGAGTTCCATGCCTTCTTCGAACGGCACTACGCCGAACTGTCGCGTCTCGCCCACCTGTTGACCGGCGAAGCCGACGCCGCAGACGATCTGGCGGCGGACGCCCTGCTCGCGCTGTGGCACCGCTGGGACCGGGTGCGCGCGGCGGACCACCCGGCCGCCTACGCCCGCGGAGTCGTCGCCAACCTGGCCCGCACCCGCATCCGCAGCGCGGTGCGCGAGCGCCGGCGGATCTCGCTGTTCTGGTCGCAGCGCGAGGAGAAGACCGAGAATCCCGACATCGCGGGCGTGGTCGACGTCCAGGAGGCGCTGCGCAGGCTGCCGTTCAGGAAACGGGCGTGTGTGGTGCTGCGGCACGCGTTCGACCTGTCGGAGAGGGACACCGCTCTCGCCCTGGGTGTTTCCGTGGGTACGGTTAAGTCCCAGACATCCAAGGGGATGGCCGAGCTGCAGAAGCTGCTGGGCTCCCAAGGCGTGCCACAGAAGGTGCACGCGGCGATGGCGCGCGGCGGCGAGACCGGAGGAACGGACCGATGAGGCAGCAGGACGTGCATGACGAGCTGCGCGCCCGGCTGCACGAGGCGGCCGAAGGCCACGAGCCCGACCGGGCCACGATGCTGGCCCGGATCGAGCGGGGCATGAGCGAGCACGGCCGCTCCGACCACCGGTCGGCACGTCCGCAGGTGTGGGGCTGGGTACGGGTGGTGGGTGCGACCGCCGCGGTCGCGAGCATGCTCGCGGTCGGCGGTTACGCGGTGGCGTCCGCGGTGAAGGACGACACTCCCCCGCAGAAGCAGACCGTCGCGGTCTCCCCGACGCCCACGCCCTCGCCGGACGCGACGAGCCGCGCGCCCCTCCCGCCGGTCGACCCGGCGCCGAGCACCGCGCCGGAGTCCCGCAAGGCGAGCAGTACCCCCTCCACGAAGCCCTCCGCCTCGGTACTGCCGCCCGCCGCCGGCCAGAAGGACGGCCCGCTCTGGTCGGACGGCTCGGTGGACCCGCACAGCAACGACTTCTGGGCGCAGAGCAACCTGACCCTCAAGACCACCGGGCAACTCACCGCCCTCACCGTGCAGTTGAAGATCGCGCAGACCGGCGGGGTCGGCTCGGCCGGCGCCTGGCGCTCCCTGCCGGAGCAGGACTTCGACCTCACGGTCGGCGAGCGGAACGGCTTCCTGGTCTACACATGGGTACTCAAGGAGGGCCGTACGGTCCCCAAGGGCGAGTGGGTGTTCGCCGGGCAGTACAACCACCGGCGCGGCGGCCGGGACGCGCAGGACGACGCCTACACGATCAAGGCCACGGCGGACGGCCAACAGCGCGCGGTGGGCGGCGACTTCGCAGCTCATGCGGACGACGAGGGCGACTCGTAGAAAAGTTCTGACGCCGCGGCAACCCTTTCCTCACCAGGGGCGACCAGGAAGCGCAAGGTTCGCCTCCCACGCAAGGAATGGGCATGACTGCAGGAGCAGAACAGCGCGTCCGCCACCGTCGCCGGGCCACGAAGCGACGGGCGGTGATCGGCGGCGCCGCCGCGTTCGGCATCACGGGTGCGGCGATCGTCACGACGACGATGCTGTCCACCGCCGGCGCCGCGTCGTCCTGGCCGACCCCCACCGGCAGCAAGGCCGTGTCCTCGACGATCAAGGTGTCGGGTACCTACGACGGCAAGCTGACGAAGTTCTACGGCTCCGGTGACCTGGGCACCGACGGTCAGGACGAGGACCAGGGCCCGATCTTCGAGCTGGCCGACGGCGCGACCCTGAAGAACGTGATCATCGGCACCCCGGCCGCGGACGGCGTCCACTGCAAGGGCTCCTGCACGCTGCAGAACGTGTGGTGGCTGGACGTCGGCGAGGACGCGGCCAGCTTCAAGGGCACCTCCTCGTCGGCCGTGTACACGGTCTACGGCGGCGGCGCGAAGAACGCCGACGACAAGGTGCTGCAGTTCAACGGCGCGGGCAAGCTCGTCGTCAGCAGGTTCCAGGTCGAGAACTTCGGCAAGCTGGTGCGCAGTTGCGGCAACTGCAAGACCCAGTACAAGCGCACGATCATCATCGACGACGTGGATGTGACCGCTCCCGGCAAAGCGATCGTCGGCGTCAACGCCAACTACGGCGACACGGCCGCGCTGCGCAACATCCGCATCCACGGCGACAGCAGCAAGAAGATCAAGACGTGTGTACGCTTCCAGGGCAACAACACGGGCAAGGAGCCGACCGAGATCGGCACCGGCGCCGACGGAACCACGTGCAAGTTCTCGTCATCTGACCTCACGTACGACTGAGAACGCGTGGAAGACTGCATGGACCTGCTGACCTGAGCCCCCCTCGGTCAGCAGCCGCCGACTGAGCCCCCCTCGTCGGCGACGTGAACGCCCCGCCAGTGACGACTGGCGGGGCGTTTCGCGCCCTGAAGGGGCGCGAGGCTGTGACATGTGCGGCTCCGCCGCGTGGGCGTGACCAGCCACATCCGGCCCGCAGCCCGCGAACAACACTCAGTTCATGGTGGATCCGACAGTCGTGGACCCGGTGGTCAGAAACGCCGTCACCGGCAACGCCCCGCTCGCCTGCCGCGAGGCATACGCAGTCGTCGCATCCGTCGACTTGAAAGCCGGCGTCGACACCCCAGTGTCCCAATTGTTCGCAGCGGAGGCGGTAACCGAACTCAGCCTGTCCAGCCCGCCCTTGTTGCTCACGGCAAGATTCCGCGCGAGCCGGGCCCTGCCCGTGGCGAAGTAGAACCCGGCCTCGGTGTTGGCGTAGGCGGTGTTGCGGTTCAGAGCGATCGCGCCCGTGTTGGAGTTCTCGGTGAACCCGTTCAGCGTGTTGTCCCAGGCCGCGTTGTTGTTCACCACATGCGCGACGGCGACACCCCCACCGCCCAGCTTGAATCCGTTGCCGTTGCCCTCGAACGCCGAGTCGCCCCAGCGGTTCCTCCCGTTGCCGAAGGCCCACGAGTGTTCGATGGTGACCGGCGAGGAGAACTGCCAGAGGTCGAGGCCGTCGTCGGAGTTGTTGTAGAGGCGCGCGCCGGTGACCTTGTTGCCCGTCCCCGAGCCGAACTTGATGGCGATGCCGTCGGCGTTCTGGCCATGCCCGGCGGCGTCGTAGTTGCCGTAACTGTCCAGGTTCTGGACGAGGTTGTTCACCGTGTTGTCGCCGCGCAGCGTGAACCCGGAGTCGCCGTTGTCCGCGGTGACCAGGTTCTTGAAGACACCGCCGGTGGAGGAGGTGACGACGAGGCCCTGGGCCGGGGAGTTCTGGAAGGTGAGGTTCTGGACGGTCCAGTAGCTGCCGTAGATCCCGGTGAGCCAGGAGCCGTCGGGCAGCTTGGAGCCGTCGATCTTCGCCTTCTCGCTGCCGTACGCCTGAAGGGTGATGCGGTTCGAACCGGTGCCGTCGGCCGTGGACTTGAGGGTGGCCGTCGGATAGTACGTGCCGGCGCGCACCTGGATGACGGTGCCCGCGGCCGCGTTCTTCACGGCCGACTCCAGTTGCGCGGTGGTGGACACGGTGACCGTCGTCGTGGCGGCCTGGGCGCCGCCGTTCGACAGGCCGAGGTAGACGCCGCCCGCCCCGGCGGAGACGGCCACCGCCGCGGCGATCGAGAGGGTGCGCGTCCTGCGGTGGCGTCCGGTGCTGAGTCGCACTGGGCGTTCCTTTCCTAGGGGATGAAGGCGAAACGGGCCGGAGGAGGGGCCACCCCGGCCCGTTTCTGAAACCCAGTCGCCGCCATGGCCCGAAGAGGTTGCCGCTCCCCCCTCGAAAGCAAGCGAAACTTTCGCTGACTCCCTTGCCTCATTCACCGGTTGACGTGCTGTTTCCCACTGGTGACACTCCGAAGGCGCTGCGCCCCCTCAACAGAATCCCCCATACTCCGACAGGATTGCCCATGCGCCCCAGAGCCGTGCTCGTCGCCTGCCTCGCACTCCTTCTCGGCCTGTTCACCGCCCCGCCCAGTACCGCGCATTCAGGAGCCCCACCCGTGAAGGACCCCAAGTACGCCGGCTACCTCTTCGCCTACTTCACCGGCGAGGGCACCGCGGACGGCGAGCAGATCCGCTACGCCCTCAGCCGCGGCAACGACCCGCTGCACTGGCGCGAGCTGAACCAGGGCAAGCCCGTGCTGACGTCGACGACCGGGGAGAAGGGGCTGCGCGACCCGTTCGTGATCCGCTCCCCGAAGGGCGACAAGTTCTACCTGATCGCCACCGACCTCAGGATGTACAACAACAGCAGCGGCAGCTGGGACTACGTACAGCGGCACGGCAGCAAGTCGATCATGATCTGGGAGTCCGCCGACCTGGTCCACTGGACCGACCAGCGGCTGGTGAAGGTGGCCCCGGACAACGCGGGCAACACCTGGGCGCCGGAGGCCTACTGGGACGACTCGCTCGGCGAGTACGTCGTCTTCTGGGCGTCGAAGCTGTACGCCGACGACGACCCCGATCACACGGGATCGACGTACAACAAGATGCTGTACGCGACGACGAAGGACTTCCGCACGTTCAGCGAGCCGAAGGTCTGGGACGACCCCGGCTACTCGGTGATCGACTCGACTGTCGTGAAGTACAAGGACACTTACTACCGCTACACCAAGGACGAGCGCGACCCGTCGTCCTCGTCCCCCTGCTCGAAGTTCATCACCGGTGAGAAGTCGACGAGCCTGACGTCGGCCAAGTACGACTTCGTCTCCGACTGCATCGGCAGCGGCTCGATCGACCGCGGCGAGGGACCCACGGTCTTCAAGTCCAACACCGAGAAGAAGTGGTACCTGTTCATCGACGAGTACGGCGAGCGCGGCTACGTCCCCTTCGAGACCACCGACCTGGACTCCGGCAAGTGGACGATGTCGAAGAACTACCAGCTGCCCGCAAGCCCGCGGCACGGCACGGTGATGCCGGTGACACAGGCCGAGTACGACCGGCTGCTGGCCGCGTATCCCGCCACGTCCGCCTCGGTCGTGGACGCGACGGCGAAGGACCGGAAGGGGTACGCCGTCGTCACCGACAGCGCGTCCAAGGTCGTCCTGCCGATGGAGCCGGGCGCCGACCTCTCGCGCCTCGCCCCGCGGATCGACGTGGGTGAGGGCGCGACGGTGAGCCCCAAGTCAGGTACGCGGCGAGACTTCCGGCGGCCCCGGACGTACACGGTGACGGCCGCCGACGGTACGAGCCGCACCTGGACGGTCGAGGCGGTACGCACCCGCAGTCCGATCCTGCCCGGCCTCAACGCCGACCCTGACGTGCACTACCTGGACGGCCAGTACTGGATCTATCCGACGACGGACGGCTTCCAGGGATGGAGCGGGACGAGCTTCAAGGCGTACTCGTCGAGAGACCTGGTCCACTGGAAGGACCACGGGGTCATCCTGGATCTCGGCCCGGACGTCTCCTGGGCCGACAAGAACGCGTGGGCGCCGGCCATCGCCGAGCGGAACGGCAAATACTACTTCTACTTCTGCGCCGAGCAGCAGATAGGGGTCGCGGTCGCCGACTCGCCGGCCGGTCCGTTCAAGGACGCGCTGGGCAAACCCCTTGTGGCGAAGGGCGGTTCACTGAGCGGCCAGATGATCGACCCGGCTGTCTTCACGGACGACGACGGGACGTCATATCTCTACTGGGGCAACGGCCACGGGTATGTCGTGCCGCTGAACGACGACATGACGTCGTACGACCCGTCGAAGGTGAAGGACATCACCCCGGACAACTTCCGTGAGGGTTCCTTCGTGATCAAGCGCCACGGCACGTACTACTTCATGTGGTCCGAGGACGACACCCGCAGCGAGAACTACCACGTCGCCTACGCGACGGGACCGTCCCCGCTCGGCCCGTGGACCAAGCGGGGGACGATCCTGTCGAAGCGTCCCGAGTACGGCATCCTCGGCACGGGCCACCACTCCGTGGTGAACGTCCCCGGCACCGACGACTGGTACCTCGTCTATCACCGGTTCGCCCTGAACGGGCCGGGGAAGCCGGGCGGGGACGGCATGCACCGGGAGACGACCGTCGACCGCATGGAGTTCGCGGCCGACGGAACGATCAAGCCGGTGGTGCCGACCCTGCAGTCGGTGAAGCCCGTGCGCCCTAGCTGACGAAGTACGTCGGGTTCGGGATCTTGTACGTCCGGTCCGCGTGGCCGCCGTCGAGGTCCGAGTACTGGTCGCCGAAGTTGGCGATGATCTCGTACCCGAGGTCGTCCTCGATATGCCCCCGGGTGCCGGACTTGTACTGCACGGTGGTGCAGGTCCAGGTACCCGGCGTGGCGCAACCGCTGAGGTAGGACGGCGGGTTGGCGGTGTTCTTGAGGAACATGTGGTCGGCGTCGAGGTTCACATCCGCGCCGGCCTTCTTCAGGTTGTCGACCGCGGCGGTGCGCTGCGCCTCGCTCAGACCCGAGTTGTAGAAGACCTCGACGCCCTTGGACTCGGCGTACTGGACGAGTTCGGGGCTGCCGAAGACTTCCGGCCGGTCGGCCTTGTTGACGTAGGCCGCCCAAGTGGCCGAGTTGTACGTGTAGTTGTACCGCTTCTCGTAGTCGAGGCTGAGCAGCAGCGTGTCGTCGATGTCGAAGACGACCGCGGGCTTCTCGCCCCGGTGGTGCGCCTTGCGGGCAGCCTGGTCGATGTACTTCCTGGCGGCGGAGTCGATACGCGCCAGGTCCTTGGCGTACGGGCTGTCCTTGGACGCCTGGTACACACCGTTGGCGTCCGCCGTGGTGCCGTAGTAGGTGTCGATGTCCTTCACCAGGAGCCCGATGTTGTAGGGCTCATGGGTGGAGTTGGCCGTGGACTGTCCGGCCGTGGCCGTACCGGCGCCGTAGAGAGCACCACCGGCGAGGGCACACGCTGCGGCGATCGCCGCGATACGCAATGGCTTATGCATGACAGGTTTTCTACGCGCGTCACCCCGGCGGGCGCGAGACCCGTTGCCTGATCGATACCTCTTCCACAGGCAAAAAACGGGTCAAGCGCCCCCGGCGGGACGGTTCCGGATCACCGGCGGTCAGTCCATCGTCGCCCCGATGGTCGTGCTGCCCGTGGTCAGGAACGTGGTCGTGGGCAGGGTGCCGCTCGAGCTGCGGGCGTTGTACGTGCTGCTCGCGTCCGTCGACCTGAAGGCGGGTGTCGAGATCCCGGAGTCCCAGTTGTTGCCGGCCGAGGTGACCGAGGAGCCCTTGGTGACCGCGCCGCCGCCGTTGCTCACCGCGAGGTTCTTGCCGAGCTTGGCGGAACTGGTGGCGAAGTAGTAGCCCCACTTGCTGTTGGCGTAGGCGGTGGTGCGGTTGATCACGATCGCGCCGGCGTTGGAGTTCTCGGTGAAGCCGTTGCCCGCGTTGCCCCAGGCCGCCGAGTTGTTGACGACGTGGGCGACGACCTCGCCGTCGCCGCCCAGCTTGTAGCCGTTGCCGTCGCCCGCGAAGGCCGAGTCGGACCAGCGGTTGACGCCGTTGCCGAAGGACCACGTGTGTTCGACGGTGACGGGGGTGGAGAAGGACCAGAAGTCGATGCCGTCGTCCGAGTTGTTGTAGAGCCGGGCGCCCGTCACCAGGTTGCCGCTGCCCGAGCCGAACTTGATGGCGATGCCGTCGGCGTTCTCGCCGTGGTTGGCGGGGTCGTAGTTGCCGTAGGAGTCGATGTTCTTGACGGTGTTGTTCACGGTGCCGTCGCCGGTGAGCGTGAAGCCGGAGTCGCCGCCGTTGATGGTCTTGATGTTGCTCCAGTTGGTGCCGGTGCAGGACTGGCAGACGACCGCGCTGTCCGGGGAGTTCTGGAAGGTGATGTTGGAGACGTTCCAGTAGTCCGCGGTCAGCTTGAAGATCCAGTCGCCGGAGGGCAGCGACGAACCGTCGATCTTCACCGTCTCCGAGCCGTACGCGGTGAGCGTGATCGGCGACGAGGAGCTGCCGTTGGCCGTCGACTGAAGCGTGGCCGTCGGGTAGTACGTGCCGCCGCGGACCTGGATGACCGTGCCGGCGGTGGCGTTCTTGATGGCGTTGGTCAGGTCGGTCGAGTTGCTGACAACCACGGTGGCCGCCTGGGCCTGGGTGGGTAGGGCGGCGAGGCCGGCGCCCAAGGCGAGGGCGGAGGCCAGGGTGAGAGCGGTACGACGAGACATAGGAGTGCGGTCCTTTCGTCGGTCTGCAGGGATGTTGACGACCTCGCGATACGTCCCCGGGTGCACGACGATCGTCCGGCCGGGCCCGTCCACCGCGTCCACGGCCGCCTGCACTGAGTCGCCGGGGCGGACGTGCAGGACGCGGCGGCCGCTCGCGAGGGCAGGGGTGGCGCCGATGGCGAGCAGGCCGCCGGCGATGCCGGTGAGGAGGGTGCGCCGGGACGGCATCTAGCAGTCCTCCTTCCAGGGCTTCCAGTCACCCAGGTAGGTCTCCCGGGTCGCCGATCGGGCCTGTTCGTCGGTGAGTTGGGGGCGATTCGCGGGAACGGGGATCTCGGCGCCGGGGCCGGTGTTGCGGTACTCGGCGAACCGTTGGCTCTGCCACGGATGGGCGTCCGACATGTTGGTGTAGGGCGCGACGGCGTCGATGCCGGGGCCGAGGCGGGTGTCCCGGACGGTAAGCATCGGGCGGGCGGTGGTGTCCGAGCTGGGCACCCACGGGCGGGCCAACTTGTAGGAGGAGTCCGGGGCTTCGCTGCTCACCGCACTCCGCGTCACCAGGTAGCCGCGGGGGTTGGCGCCCGCCGTGGAGGGGGCGAACACGAAGCCGTAGGGCGCGGCGGCCAGGTCGGTGCGGTTGAGGGTGCGGAAGTGGCACTGGTCGTAGACCGCCGCCGCCCGCCCGAAGACGAAGTCGACGTCGCCCTCGACGTAGCAGTGCGCGTAGTACTGGCGGGCGAAGGTGCCGAGCGCGATCGAGTCGGAGTACAGCGTGTCCTGGTGGCCGAGGAAGCGGCAGTGGGTGAACGCGCTCCGGTCGCCCTGCACCTTGACGGCCACCGCCTGCGTGCCCGTGATGTCCGGGTGGTCGGCGCGCAGCCAGTCATTGGCGAAGGTGATCCAGCGGGCGGTGAAGCCGTCCGCCTGCACGGTCGTGGTGGCGGATCCGGTGGTGCCGTAGGTGCCGCCGCCGGGCTTGGGGGTGCCGGCGGCGTTGTCGTAGACGATCACGACGTCCCGGGGATCCTCCGAGGCGCCGATCCAGGTCGCCTCGGTGCGGGTGATGTCGACGGCGACCGTCTCGCGGTAGGTGCCTGGTGCGAGGACCAGCGTCCGGCCGCTGCCGCTCGCCGCGGTCACCGCGGACTGCACTGCGGTGAAGTCACCGCGGCCGTACGGGTCGACGTACAGGGTCCCCGGGGTGAGACGACGGTCCGGAGAACCGTACCGGCCGAACGGGCGGGGTCCGCGGGCGGCGCGCGCGGGGACGGACGCGAGGCCGAGCGCGGCGCCCGCCCCGGCGCTCGCGATCAGGAATTCCCGTCTGGACAAGGGCAGTTGGATGTGGGGCGA
>Ga0307512_10002088_pt1 | contig 26245 bp, 24 predicted proteins | sample 14_EM_MG_FD_200267 | JGI IMG/M metagenome (GOLD analysis project Ga0307512, IMG submission 200267) | Populus trichocarpa ectomycorrhiza microbial communities from riparian zone in the Pacific Northwest, United States - 14_EM | ecosystem: Host-associated > Plants > Roots > Unclassified | place... | reverse complement strand
GAGCTTAGCACTCGGCGACATGAGTATATTTAGATAATTTACAAACATAATTGATAATCCAGTCCTAATTGGACGGGACAAGGGTTACAAATCGATGTTTTGATGAGATTATGTTTTATGTACACTGAGAAATCAACATCCATGGATGTCGGTAGTTGACGGCCGGGGACGGTGAAAGCTCCGTTATCGGCCGTCCTAACCGTCCGTCACCGTCCTGCTCCAAAAAGACGGCGCCGTTTCCGTCCTGCCCTAGGACGGACGGTTGAGAACACTGTCAAGGATTGGACCAACGTTCTTGGGCTCGGATACTCGGCTTCGGATATGGCGCCTTTCCAGTTCCGATTATGATCTTTTTCCAGCTCCGGATATGGTGCCCTTTCTTATGTATATACAAGGCAAGTACGGCGTTGCCGTCGATAGGATGTGAATTTCGCTGTGCTCAAGAGTTGATATGAAGATTTAGTTAGCACACTTGAGCGGTCGACAAGAAGTTCACAAATCTCAAGTAAAGATGTAGAAAGGATTGGAGCACGTTTGCTCGTCGCCCCGTTTTTCGGCTGCTGCGCAGCCTCACAACCTACAGCAACTCACATACGTGCGGGTGCTACGTACTCGCTCTGTATTCTGACTCTCTAGCTGTTATTCTGCACTCTCCAGCACCTACGTTCTATCTCCAAATGTTACGTGGTAATGACTCGCGAGTCCAAGGTAAATGGAAGATCACGACGGTGTTGCGATGACGCCGCCGAAACCGACGCACTGCCACATGCCGAACAATTCTGACCAATGAGCTTGAGCACAGCCACATAGAAAACAATTCCAGCCAATGAGAATGCTTCGAGGCGACACAAGATGTGTATATATATACAAAATATACAATATGCTACCTTACATTCTCTTTGTACAGTAGACAATTCAACATCTTTGTTCGTACATAATTGATCTCATAACGTCCTAGCCAAATTTTTCATCCTAAAAGCCTGTGAACAGCTAAACACCCCCAAATAGTGTTCGGCACGATACAAAAGCCCGAGACTGGCGAGCCTTTGATGGTGACGAGACGAGATATCTCGGGTCATTTTTTGGAAAATCTCGAGATATCTCGGGATTCGTGAACGTAATCTCATGACTGAGTTATCGGCCGAGAAAATTTCATCTACCTTTCCGATGCTGGCTGTAACCTCCATCTCCACTACAGTTTCACCTCATAATTTAGAGCACTTCAAACTACACTTCACTCTCAATCCGCGATTCCTGACTACATTTTATCATGTCAACTTCCACATCTGAGTCGACCATGCAAGTGCAACTCACTGGTACTGTCCGAGACCTCTGACCTCCAAAAGTCTGCCGCATTGCAGGCACAATTTAGAACGCGCCTGGCAGGTAAATGAGGTATATTTCACCGCTTTAGTAGTGGACGAAAAGAAATGAACCAAAGTCTCTAATACTATTCAGATCAACTTGCAGGACCAAATACCCTAAGTGACCCTTCGATGTAAACAATGCAGTTTAATGCCTTCATCTACAAATTCAAGATCATGATTTGAGAGCGGTAGTCCACTACAATTCAATCTAGGTCCCATGATTTCCACCGCGTCCACTACTGTCACTATAGCAAGGTTTGGCCAGATCGAAAGCCCGATGACAATGGAACTTCCCAGTATATTCGTCATTTCCGAGATAAGCGCAAAGGTCGAATCCCCGCAGATGAAAAGGAGGGTCGTATGATGTTGGCTTCTCTCAATGCTGATCAGAATTCTGGTATCGGAGGATATAAACGACCACGAACTAGTACTCTGGTAACTCCTTGGATTTTTGCACAGAGAGCTCAGGGAGCGGATCACTTTTCATAGAAACAACATATCGAGAGCTGTTGCTTCGATTTCTCGTTGATACAAATACTTCCATTCGTATTGTAGAGAGCCGGCCATTTCGCAATCTTCTCCACTATGTCAATTCCTGGGTACCTACAGTTACTCACAGAACACTTATTCGTGATCTCCACAGGCTTCATGCAGATCTTCTTCCTCGAATCAAAGCATCCATCGAATCTCAGGTGCACAGTGGAGGCCGAATTCACATTACCCTCGACTGCCGCACTTCAGGCAATCTCGCCCCATATTTTGGGATCAATGGACACTGGTTGGATTAAATGTTCCATATGCATAATATTGTCTTGGATCTTGTACATCTACGTGGTTCTCATACTGCAGATAATCTCCGCAAAGCCCTTCTTTGTACCCTCGAGAAATACGGAATTGGGCCCTCACAAAGCTGCGTTACTTGCGACAATGCTGCAGTAATGCCTGCAGTGTGCAGAGTTCTCGATCAGAGTTTACGAGGATGGAAGAAGAAAGATAATCCTGTACTCTGTATGGCACATATAATCAATCTCGCAGCACAGAAGATTCTTAAAAATCTGAAGGGTCAACCAGTTGAAGATGAAGAGGCGGCCGATCTAGTTGCGATACAAAGAGTAGAGGATGGTGTATATCCAGAAGCTGTACTGAGGAAGGTTCGATATATTATGGCCAAGTTACGAGCATCACCCAGTTTTTCGGAAGCTCTTGAAAAGGAAGCACAAGTTGTTGGATTGAAGTTTCCGAAACCTGTCATGGACATGCGAGTACGGTATGCAATTTAATCTATATTCTGTGTCCGAGCTTTTATAACTGATGTGGATATAGTTGGAAGTTGGAATTCTACACATGCGATGATACAATGATTTCTCTATGTTCGACCTGCACTTGAACGCCATTTTGCATTTAGCCAGGAGTGTCACATTGATACATTCCGAGCGGTACTAGCTGAGTGGGCTCTTCTTACCAAGCTGGAACGTATACTGGAAATCTTTGTTGAGCCAACTCGTCATTTGAGTGGTTCCCAATACCAACGTTGAATCTTCAGCTTCCATATTACTCAATTCTGTTGACCAACTTGAACTGTTTTCAAAAGAAGAGGAAGCTGCGAACGAGGATACTGCTACTTCATTTTTTGAGAGGGGATATCAGGGTCCTGTCATACTCTAATTAGAGTCAATACAGTATGATTAAACAACAACAACAACTTCATTTTTTGTTGCCTGTGATGCTTCGTGGACAGCACTCAATGAATATTGGAATAATGTTGACTAGGGATTTGGCCCGGTGGCTTCCCTAGTGTCTGGTGCTGGCGGGCTCGGGCATGAGGCCGGCGGCTTACGGCCCCCATTGGCCTCGCCTGCCCCCACCAGCCTCGCCTGCCCCCATGGCAAGGAGGAGGGCTCGACACTGGTACTCGGCATTGGGCTCCGGCTTTGGCAGTCGGCATTGGGTTTTCCTTCTCTCTCTTTCATATATAAGTCCATAGTTTTCCTTCTCTTTGGATCGACAGACAATTGAGCTTCTTCATCCTTTCTCTTTTGCTTTCAACAAATAAGACCGATGATCAAACTGCAATAGTAGTATCAATAATACTTTATCCTCACTGCAAACTGCAAAGATAGAGAGAATTGGCTGGTCACCTGCATACATGCGAAAGGTGCGTGCTCACTTTGGACGTATTTGCCGTACACACTATGCACATCCGGATGAGGAACAACCGCCTCCAAGTATTCCTCTAGATTGCAAGGGTGAAACCCCATTGAGGAACGTTTTGGTCCTAAAGCAGACCCGAGACCTACTAAGTATATTAAGAGTGAATGAGAGCACTGGCTGGATGAACCCCGTGAGCAATGGCATGTGGATGGGCTCACTTCATGGAAGCTTTATTGCTGTCGATACCCACATAGTCTTGCTACAATTGTGAGAGACTATCGGAATTCCGCCATTAGTGTTCCTGCGGAGCTGCTATTTTCTGGTGCAGGTAAGACTACACAAGTACTATTAGTATTTCACTCTAATTGATTTCGGGTGATGTTTTGTCGAAGAACAGAAACCGATTTGTAGATGGCTCAGCAAGGGCTATCTTGTTAGTCAAGAGCTGGATGGTACAACAAGAAGTACATGGGAGGGAAGCCGCAGAAGAGGAAGCTGCAGCTAATGGAGAATGGGAGGATGAAGGAGGTTGGGAGGATGAGGTCGATGCGGAACAATGAGAGCCAGGTGTGAATAGTTCCTATGTGCACGAAATCCCGGGAGCTCGGGTAAGATCATCTCTAAGTCCCGGGCCCACGAGATTAATGTGGCCACGAGACGAGATATCTCAGGCTTTACTCAGATCTCATCTCGTCTCGTCTCGTCTCGTGCCAAACACTAGCCCCCAAAATAGTGGTAATCTGAAAAACAGCAGGATTTCGGTTCCGTTTTAATACCTACGGCATCTGCAGGCATTTAGGAATTTGGATGAATAAACTGTAAATATCCTTGAATAACCCCATGATTTTCTAAGCACTTGGCCGTAAGAATTAATCTCTGGATTATAGATAACAGCGGTACCGTCCCTTCTGCGCCACAACTCACAACTAGAAATTAACCAGGCCTGCGGTTATTATTGGCATTTACAGGCCTCAAGCCACAAGACTGCTTGCCATGAACAGGCCTAGCGAGGAACTAAAATCCGGTAAACAGGCGGGGCATTCGCCATGCCGCATCCGTTTTACCATTTAGGAACACTGGATAACATCCCACTCCCAGGTCTCGACTACATGAAGGTCAGGCAACAAAATCCCTTATCATTACTACAAGTACTTATAATCTATACACAATAATGTTACCCACCTCGTCGTCATCCAATGTTTTTTTTTGCAGGTTTGACTCGCGCCCAAGGCAAAGGCAAGTGGATATCGGTTGAAACGGCAGCCTGCAGATATTTGAAAAGTAATGAATGAGTTGGATATGGTGCATGGTACATGCTCAAGAGGCTTTCTTAGTTTAGCCAACAGAGGGTGTCTTTCAAACAAAATATCTTGTTTATGCTTTGTTCCATAAACCTACAGGCCAGCTCGGCGCAGATTTAAAAGCCGCTGCTAAGGCAGGCTATGCAATCCTCTGCAAAGCCGGGCCGGCTTGGCCGCTTAGGAACACTGGGTTGAACAGGTTTGATTGTATGAGTCTCCATCCTACCCGTGCAGAATTGTTAGTGGGCAAGTGCGTGACGGTGTCAGTAGCGAGACATGTCATTTGGAAGCAGCGGGAAATGACAACATGTAAGGAAATGAAATCAGCGGGGCTACAAATTAAGAAATGGCTCGTGATATGCTTTGTGGTTCGAATTGGGACGGGGGAGTATGAATAGACAGTCGATGATACAGGAAGGAAAGCGAAGCGAATTTCTTGACAAAACGAGGTTAACTTCCAGATTGTCTCAGAGTGTGGTACACACTTCTAGAAGGATATCCATGACCCCAATCTGGCCTAGACGGGAGCTGTTCGCTTTCAAGTTCCGCATTTGTCCAAGCATCAGGCAACCCCACCTGGCTTGTGTGACAGTTTTAGCAAACATCTACATTTTCGCCGCACCCGCTGAAGCCAACATAGTGTGTAGACGACTTTTTTGGTCCCTGGCGCTAAGCAGCGACAAAAAACCATCTGCAGACTAAAGCCAACAGAGAGCACAGAATTAAATACTATCTTCATATACATCTATTTGCCTGGGGGATTATGAAATCCGCCTAACCCACGGCAACTGCATTGCCCGGAACACTGCAGCAATCACTGTACTGACTACTACAATTCCTGTCGAAAGAATGGGAAACTGCAGCCACACTGATAGCAGCACTGGAACGTTCGCACAACTAACTAAACTAAAAATACTTGATTGAGATTCTGAGCAGAATAAAGGACAAATGGGAATCTGTATACAGTTTGAGGGAACAAAACATACAGCCGATCGTATGCAGCCCACACTCCGTAGGCACTCGGTCAGTATCCGCGCTTCCGGTAATCATTATACACTTTCCGCTTAGCGTCCACAGGACACGTTAAGTAAGTTAGGGACTATATGTTCCGGTTGCAGGTATTGCTGCCAATGGTCTACCGGCAACACTTGCTCTTTATCTCCACTCGCACCTTGTCTTGATTTATCATATCCCCCATATTCTCCCCCCCGAAAGTGAATGTATATCTCCTACCTTCCTCTCTGTTAATCAATCCCAAACAGGTAGGAATGATATCTGTCGTGGCGGGTACAATTTTAATTACTTTTACGACTAAACCAAAACTCCTCCTCCCTCCCTACTATTTCCGCACGTCAAAATTCACCTTTCTCCCCTTGTAACATCCGTGCGTTCAAACCTCGTCAAACACTACCAACGCTTTCAACGGTGTCTACACTCCTGAGCCGGTGAAACACTTTAATTCAACCCCCGAAATGAAGGCGTATAATTACATTGCCCCCCTCCCATCCTGTCCTTGATGGCATGTACCGACTATCTTTACTTTATTGCGGAGCGGATGCTTTGAATGCACACTGTTAGTAGATACTGTATCCGCCAGCTTGGAAGAGGGGAACATCGTGTCAATTTAGTACGCGTTTGCACGTATGGCATTATGTCATTGCTGCATTTCGTAAGACACATCAGCGATTATAGTTTTTGCAACACAACCAAAAGTCAGCGAACCCAACTCCCTCCTCCCTGAGCGTGCGAATACTAGGGCTGGGCCCGCCGCAGTACGGCCTCGGTAATTGCGGATAATATGTCAACTGTCACCCAGAGTAAATGTATCTCCAGATCAAATACAACGGTTACGGTTAGAATGGCAGTGGTATCCTATATGTGGCCTGGTCTTGGTAAGGGGACAACAGCATAATTATCGGTTCAAGTAAGTGTCAGCTACTTCGGCAAACTTGAGTCTATGAGTTCCAGCCACCGAACTTCCTAGTGTAACTCGGTACACCTTTTGCAGTAACAGCCGCTACAAAGATACGTGACGGGTAGCGCCCTGCATTGTCACTCAAGGCCACTACCAGTAACAACGGTATTAAACGAGCAACCCTACCCGCACCTTGCTTATACTCATTTCGCAGCCGCTGTTCCAACTCATCTTCATCAAACGCGCCACCGACCTCCCCACCGTTATGAATAGCGGCAACCCCAACTTCCTCCACCGCCTCGCCGAACATGGAGAAGAAGTCTAGGGCTACATAGTATACCGCACCAGCTACACCGACGACACAAAATGGGCGGTTTCTTGACCGCTTACAGACATTTACTGTTTATATGTTTTCATCGGACGATCAGGAGGATGGCGATGCTATAGTTGCAAAATTGTCTTGGATTGTGATGGAAGATAGGAAGGTGTACGAAAGCGCGGGGGTGGATGATATTCGCAGGTATGGAAATGTCTTGGCACACTCACCGCTGCAAAAGCTGACACCCTACAGCTACTTCCGTACCTGGATAGAATCTAAAGGGAAAGACGAAGGTTCAGGAACCTGTTAAGAGGCTTGTATTCTCGCTGACGATGCGGTGGTCGATTCTGTGCTGTCCGCACTGTTGGACTCCAGTGAGAGCGACCTGAGCGAATACATGGTTCTTGTGGATGCACTTTACGCCCCAGAACAGCTACGATGATGAGAGATATCAACGATGGATAAAAGCTAGCGTCCTTGAGATGGGGATTTTGTATTTCTTGATGATAGATAAGGGATTAAGCTTATTTTATCAAGGAGATAAAACAATTTAGAATGAAACAAGTACGGAAGATATACCGCCAATAATGTCGGTAGGGGACGGAGCGTAGTTAGGTGTTCTAGCCAGGAGATAGGTAGATTAATCATAACTAGCTTGAAAATGTGATATTTGAGATCGCAATGAATTCTTTCTTTGACCGCACAAATTATTTTTCATACATTCGCTTCCCAGACTCGAACAACAGGACCCCCTCCTTGTCAACCTCATAGAGTCATACGCAGTCTACCAGCTCACCGAAACTACGTGTCTAATCCCACCTGTCCCTCCCAAGCTTTGAGATCTAGAACGTGCTCAAATATTTACGAATCTTTCAAGTCTAGTATTTCCAAGCCTTGAAATCTTACGAAACTTACTCAGTTTTTCATATGGCACATTTCCATGCATGAAATACTGTTCAAACGTAATGCAGATGATTGTCAATACAATATTGTTACATGATTCTTTGCCTTTTACTTAGAATCCAAAAGTATTCTCGCCGGTGATTCAGAATCCTGGGTGGTAAGGCAAGGGAGTCGATCGTTCCGTGCTGGCAAATACCATAGGGCATGCGCACTACACACAATACGATACGATATTGAGGGAATTGTGATACACTTACGGTGGATTTATGATAGGTGTATCTTTTGCGTAGTGGTGTCGCTAGGTTAGACGCAGTACAGCATCATGTTCATCACTCGCTCTAATTTGAAAACTGTTATTTATCAAATTAAATTCCAGTTCGCTCCCTTGCCTGAGTTGCCTGGGAGTATCTCCCTGAGGAGTTATACTCACTGAATGGGGATACCCGAAGGTCTATCCTTGTACCCCCCCCCAGGGAAACAGGATTTGTTGCAACGCTATGCTGCATCGGGGGGTGGAAGCAGTTCTTTTTTTTGGTTTTGTGGGGTCCAGGAGAAAATATTTTCACTGTCGACGCCCCGGCTCCAATGGTATCTAGAGAACGCAGTTTACTGTAGCATATCTTCTCGAAGGCCACATAGCCACACTTCTAAACAGCTATGAAATATTTAGTAAGCCAAATATGGTTTCAGCAATATATATATCTATATATTTCACCGGAGTTCGCGCATATTCGTGCTATGCTGTAGCCAGCGTCGTCAAATCCGGAACATTTGGATGTAAATAAGCTGGACAAATTTTGAGTTCAATTCGCTGAGCTAGCCCTGCAGAATTGACATCATTACGAGTAGATTTCTGGCACTCCATTTTCTGGAAGGGCTGACGTTGTGCCATAGCCTACTAAAAGTCACTTAGGGGATGACGACACCTATTATCTAGTGGCGCAGTTACAGGCATCGCCACTGGGCGCAAGAAAAAACAGCATTTCTCCCTTATGAATTGGGGGTGCGCCGTTAGACAACTTGCGCGTCACCCCATAGGTGACAGAAGTCTGCCAACGAAACTGCCGGATCATTCCGAGCAACGAGACTCCGTGTCGTGTCGTTTGGGGATCAGGGGGTAGTTGGCGAGGCTACAACATAAACTTTTTCTTTGTTGGATTTCGAGTAGCGAGGAAGGGAGACGTATGTCATGCCCGCAAGTGGGCGAATACAGAATGATTACAAACAAAATGACTTGACGTGTCGTTCAGCCAACCATGTTCCGGTGGCGAACTACAGACCAATTCGAGAGCAGTCATCTGTGCGTTAACATGGCGAAGTTCTAGAGTAAAAATGTCCTGCGACCAGCTGGTACGCTGGCCATTCGGGCGACTCAATGTGGTGAAACGGGTAAGATCATCGTTTCAATTAACGAGCACAATAAATTGTAACTGAGCCGTGTTGGATCTAGAAATGAAAGCTTCCGTCATTGACAACGGTTGCCACATGGATGAAGCCTAGTCGTGGACCAATCGTTTGCGATGCGTTTTTGTGTTCCCACCCTCGTAGCAAGAAGCAACTACAGAGAAAAATCAATTAATGTTGCTAGGGCCTATAGATACTCATGCTTGTGTGGTAACTGAGAATCCCGTGACTTGATTAATATGCGGGCAACGGTCCGCATCATGCAGGGATTACCGTTGGTGCGCTGCCAGCATTTAGAACCCGAATAAATATGCAAGGGATCAAATTGCATGCATAGGCTCATGCATATCCTCTCTACATCCAGCCGTGCCTTAAGAGATTGCGAATAATGATGGTGAAGTGGCCATGATGTCGACAAGGTGTCGTTGGTCTGCCAGCGGAACTCTCTACAGCGGAACCCTCTACAGCGCAGCAGTTGTTCCTATCACAGAACAGCTTTTAATACGCCATTTCACCATTGTCCCTTAACAATCGCTCGTTTATTCTACCAACATCGTCACTCGTTTATTCTACCAACTTCATCGCTAACTTCCAGACATCGGCACCACCAAGTCTTGCATACAGGCTGATTACATGCGACCATTTCTCAACCATGTAAGTGAACTAAATGTCATACATATACTTGGGTCATATACTTGGGTCTCTAATTCCGTTGCCGTTACAGACGCAGGTGCACACAGACAGAGACCAGACGGGATCCTTGCGCGACGAGCGGCTGCCGCCTACCAACAGCAGTTCCCTATACGGCAATACGCCCGTGCACAACATAACCGAAATCCCATCCGTTGCAATCTGTTCAAACTACGCTACTGCAATCGCCCCAGCTACTACATGCATGCCGCCACAAACCTCACCATGGAGTCCTGGGGAAGTCGCACAAGTTGTTATTGGTTCCATAGCACTGTTCGTAGCCATCGTGGCGCTGGTATTGAAATATTTCAGGCGGATGTCCAGGAAGGTGTGTCTCGCCTTTTCTCTCGTTTCTTCCCTCCGATTGACAGTCATTGTCTCTAGCCGGAAGATCCAGAAACAGTACAATTCGGGAGGTTTGTAGACTACTCCAGTGGAGGAGGAGAGTTCTGGATGAGAATTATTGCGGTCGCTCGTGATAGCGTCGAGCTTACGCGGTGGACGATTTCAAGATTTCCTGTTACGCGGTAAATTGGTGTTTAAGTTTATTATGTATTTTGCTACTCTGCGCATAAACAATAATAATTGAAACATATGGCTGTCAGGAGATTGGCAAGAAATTTTTCATTAATAAATGATTGTTCATCATTGCTGAGAGTATTTCCCCGAGGTCTTAGGTACCCGGTACCATTCAACAAGATATTTACTTTTTGCGCCATTCAGGGTACTAGAGATGCAAGTGTCACCCGCAACACATTACCTCGCGCGGGGTGCACTAATGAGAGAGTCAGGGCTTACATTATTCGATTATAACAGCGAAAGTCCGAAGAGATTTATTAGAATCTGAAAAGAAGTATACGAAGAAGAAGTATTGCAAGTATAACGATTTCAGGACGTGTTAGAAAGGCAAGCATATACTGAGAACAGGATTCAGGAGGAGATATTGTATTATTCCGATCGATGTCTGAGCAAGTCTAAAGAACTGTTCTCTGACCGGAGAAGCAGTATCTATATATACAATAATAAACCGGTGATTGTCCATGACCATGGTCACGGATCAATAACCACAACTGGAACAGGTAAACTCTGCAACTGTACAAAAATACATAAGAACCGTAACGAATGTAACAAAACAATCTAGGCGCGTTCCCTAAAGATAAGCGCTGATAAATCCTTATTCCAACAGAACAAAAAGAAGGTGCTAGACATGTTCTAACCAGAACTTTCTAGACAGCCTAAACATAAAAGATAACAAAAGTATTAACAGTTATTAACACACCACATTATTCTTATCCATAAAGTACCATCTTATCGTAAGGAGAGTACTTAAGAAAGTACAATATTAGTAAGGAGAAATGTAGATACTTCCATATTTTCAATATACACCAGCAGCTGTAATCTTAGACTCCAGAAAACAGCGATTCGCAGCGAGACTAGAAAACCGATGCATTAGCAAGCTAAAGGAGCTACACCAAAACCCCTCTTCTGGTGAACCAATATGCAAAGTAGTCAGGAAAGAGCATGAGCATGGCCAGACAACCAAAGGCATGAATTGGCCAGCCCCTCGCGAAGAGCCAGTGGTCAGGGCCACCATACGGGACGACACCACCACAGCCAAAAGCACCGTGCAGCGCTGGGCAAGAGGGACAGAAGCCAAAATCGGAGCAGGGGTCGGCATGGGGTGAACATATGCAGCGTGCTCAGACGATGACGGAGTGGGAGCCACAGCAGTGTGCAAACACGGAAATCAATGGAGGTCTCGGTCCAGTGTTTTGGGCGCTGGACGTATGGAGGACTTCGACACCAAACTGTGGGCGATCAGACTCGCGCGTGATGTTGCGATCGAGAAGAGAGAATCACTGCAGGAGCATGCAGTGAAGTCTGTGGCAGTCTTCAGCGACTCACAGGCCGCATTTTGATGAACGGCACACCTGTATCTGGGGCCAGGGCAGCGACTGGCCAGGCGGATCAACAGAAGTGCACGGTATCTCCTCGCCCATGGCATCGCAACCGAGATCCACTGAGTCCCGGGATACTCTGGCATCCCCGGAAATGAGGAAGCAGACCCTCCGGCGAACCAAGCCCGAGACGCAAGCGGAAGCACAGTCATAGTGCGGCCACACACCTCGGCCTCAAATAGGGCTAGACGAATCTCTGAGGGAAGATTGGCAGCTAATGCGAAGTGGGAGGCCAACAAGTGGAGCAAGCACTTCAGCTACAGACTCAAGGGCAAGGCGGGGACCGAATGACCTATCCCGATGACATGCGTAAAGTCCCTGGCTGCCTGGTTCTACCAACTAAAGTCCGGGCCTGCGCCAGCTGGAGTCTACCTGAAATGGTTCGGCCACCGAGATGACCACAAATGCTGGTGGTGTGGAGGGACAGTGTCCCAGATACTGTAGCACCGGTTCCGCCACTGCAGCCGGTGGAGAGACAACCAGACAGAACAATGGAAGGCAGTGGGAAATGCGACGGGCTGGAAAGTGGGCAGATGCCGACTTGTGCAGATCTCTGAGCATTTTTCCATTGATGAATGTGACCAAGCGGTGATGGACTTCCTGGTGGCCACTGAGGTTGGGAAGTTTCTGCCAAAATGAAGTAGCTGTATGGAGCGGGCTCAGGGCTTGAGGCTCAGGAGCGGCGTTGGCGATCACAGGGTGATACCTTTCTTTCTTTCTCTCTTTCTGTCTGTCTCTTATCTTTCATTTGTCAGCGGGGACGAAGGGTAGCGGGGGGGGAGCTCCGCCATGTAGCCGGCTTGCCCGGAGGCCGAGGGGGTTATCAGAGTCCTGTCATACTCTAATTAGAGTGAATACAGTATGATTAAACAACAACAACACGTTACCTCGCGCACCGGACCCCCGGTGTGCCGTTGTAAGTATCCTACCAATCTGCGATTGCTTGCTCGCTCAGCTAGCTACGAATCTGAGAACGAGACTATATACACTGTTCAGGCCGGAGTTACACCGGAAATTACCTATATCGAGCAAATTGGATTTAACTTTTCACTACACAAAGCCGTCACCAAATACATTATAACCCTAGTTTACCCAATATATTCAACTCCAGCCCCCACATCCGCATCTCACCCTCGCCAATTTTCAACCGCTAACAATTAGTAGTTATCAAAATCCATCTATTTTCCGCACCTTCTATCTTCGAAACGACAGTTAGATCACACTCATAACCGCGATCATGGATGAAAAACCTCTTCAGTAGCTCTGATCATGACTATAACTTCGGGGTCAAAATATGTGGTGCAGAAGGGGAGGTGAATTTTTGTTACGTTGCTGGCACTGGACTTCGTTGACCTAAGCGATATGGCGTATGATTGCCTTAGGAAGGACATCGCCACTGAACATAACTATAGTTGGCGCGGCCCAGGCGGTGGTTCAGGTATCTTGTTTAGTGATATATTGGAGGTTTCGATGAGTCGTTTGTAAAGGTTCTCAGTGGGTGTGCGGGCGAGCTTATATGTTGCTGGAAGCCCTCGCACCTTTGTTCGTCTCTCTTGTACCTACAATCAACTCACTCATTCACATCACCAGGTTATGAGCCCGGCGGTCGCTACTGACTAAAATCACCGATTTTTTTTTTTTTTTCTTTCTCTCATTTCCACGACCTTTCAAAAACCTCGTCGATCACAAAGACCTCCGAAACCTCGAAAATACCGTCCTCCCTCTCACAAAGACCGCCGAAAATGCCTACCGAGACCTTCAAGACCAATTACGTCAACATCCCTAAGTTGACCGTGAACAACTAGCCCAGATGGAAAGAGAAAGTGCGCCGAGTACTCATGGGAGCAGATGCTTACTATATCGTTACTAGAGAAAAGCCGCAACCAGAAGGCAACACCGCAAACAGCCGTACCGAGCAGCGCAACCGTCGTACAGGACGAAACGATGTACCAGCCATCATCTACATGGCATGCTCCGACGAGATCCTCCCGCAAATCAGAATCATCATCGATCCTGCAGACATGTGGGACAAACACCATCGATCCTGCAGACATGTGGGGCATCCTCAAAGATCGCTTTGGCAACACGCTCTCGAAACTCGGTCGAACGCAGATCCTACGCAAATTCCATCCCTGCTGCCCAGCGAAAGAGGAGAAGATGAATACCTACTTCACATGCCTGGTTGACTACCTCAATCAGCTGAGCGACTCTGCCGAAGAGATCTCCCAAGACAGCTTTGTCACTCAGCTCTTTACACACATACCGAGAGGTTTTGCGAAAACGATCAACATCTTCCAGCGATAAGTCGTTGTTGTTGTTTATTCATACTGTATGCACTCTTACTAGAGTATGACAGGACCTAAAAACCCCCTCCGCCTCCGGGCGAGCCGGCTAGATGGCGGAGCTCCCCCCCTGCTACCCTTCATCCCCGCTGACAAATGAAAGCTAAAAGATAGACCAAAACCGAAAAGAAAAGAAAAGAAAAGAGAAGATATAAGCCCACTGCCGCCGCTCCCCGCACCTGAGTCAGCATGTGTGCCCGCTCCATGCCTGCATTCATTTCGGCGCGAACTTCCCGACTTCAGTAGCCGCCAGGAAGTCCATCACCACATGATCACACTATTCCATGGAAAACAGCTCAGAGACTTGAACGGGTCGGCATCTGCCTGCATTGCAGCCAGACACCTCTCGCACCGCCTTCCATCGTGCGTTCTGCAGGTCTCTCCACCAGCTGCATTGGCGGAAGAGGTGCTCCCGTGTCTGCGCGACTGTCCCACCACACCACCAGAATTTATCATCCTCCTGGTTGCCGAACCGTTTTAGGTAGACTCCTGTGAGTGCGTGCTCCCTCTGCAGTCTGTAGAACCTGGTAGCTAGCGACTTCATGCTTGTCATTGGAATAGGTCTCTTGGTCTCCATTTTGCCCTTGAGTCTGTAACTGAAGTGATTCCTGCACATGTCGGCCTCCCACTGTGCCTTGGCTGCTGACCGTCCCTCGGAGATTCGTCTAGCTCTATTCAAGGCCGAGGTATATGGCCACTCCATCACCGTGTGTCCACTAGCGTCGCGAGCGATGTATGGCCGAGCGCTTACCTCTTCATTTCCAGGGATCCCGGTGTGTCCTGGAACCCAGTGAATCTCAGTTGCTATGCCGTGGGCTAGGATAGCCTGCGCGCTTCGATTGATACGCCTCACTGATCGCTTCCCCGGGCCTGGCTCTAGGTGTGGGGTTTGTCACATTGCGGTTTGGGAGTGGCTAAAGACTGCCACCGACATCACTCCATGTTTTTGTAAAATGACTCTGCTCTCGGAGGTCCCATCAAGTGCGAGTCCAATCGCCCACAGCACGGCGTCGAAGACCTCCATGCATCCAGTGCCAAGATAGCCGCAGCGGAACCTGATTTGATTTCGATGTTGGCACACTGCTGCGGCTCCCATTCGGCCATCATCTGAGCGCGATCAATTTGTCCACCATATCCAGACCCCCACTCCAACTTCGGCTTCCTACTCTCTTGCCCAGGGTTGTGCGGTTCTCTTGGCGGTGCGTTTGTCATCCAGTATAATTGTTTTAACCCCTCGTTTTTCACCCGGTGCCAGCCAGCTCATGTGTTCGGTTGTCCGGCCATGCTCATGGTCAATCTCAACTACTCGGCAAATCCCTTTGCCGGAAGAAAGGTCTTCGTGTAGCTCCTCCAATTTGCTGCTGCATGGATCGGCTAGTCTTGCTGCGAATCGTTGTTGTCTGGAATCTAAGACAACAGGCTTGTGTGAACGCGCTGACTCTGACATTAGTGCCCCCGGTAGGGTCGTGGGCAGCGCGCCCAGGACAGATGTGGCTTGTGGATCGAGGAGGAGTTGGAGGTCGTCTCGGCAGCCTACTTTTTCGGGATCCCACCAGAGCTCGCTCGCGTATAGTGCGACCGCTTGGGCGCTGGCTAGTTGGATGACCCTTACGTTGTCTGGTACTATCCTGAATGTCTTTGTAAGGGTTCGGAGTCTCACTTTGGCTGCCCTGGCTTTCTTCACGCATTGGTTGTGGTGCTCCATCAATGCCAGGTGTGCGTCTATCTACACGCATAGCAAGCGTGTCGCCTGTGGGGTCAACGGTATGAACCCATTCTGAATCTGTATCTGTGCTGCGAGCTTTGGCCTGAGGTGTTTCTTATGGCATAGTGTGCATGTAAACAGTGCCGCTTCCATTATTGCCATATCAAACTGTAGCCCTCGTCTACTTGTCCACTCAATGCTCTTCGCTGTGCAGCTCTCAAGTCTCGTGACCACCGGATTGACATCGCTTCCAATCCCTACCCAACCTAGATTGTCCACAAAAGACAGCCCTTCGGCTGAGATGTACTGTTCAACCTCTGTGATCACTCCTGGGATGTAAATCGCAAAGAGAATCGGTGACACTGGTGCACAAAGCGGAACCCCTGCTTCCACTGGGTGTATCTCCATGGCCCGGCATTCGATTATCATCTCCTTCGTTCTTTCCGACAGAAAGCGTTTCATCCACCGTATATGGCCTCCATCCATCTGCTTGACCTTCATAGTGTCGAGCAGCATTCCTTTTGCCATGCTCGGGAAGGCAGCCTTAATGTCCATGAGAAGCATGCCTGTGATTTGGCCATTTGTGCAGGTTGCATGAGCTCCGTCAACCATAATGATGGCTGCATTGATGGCTGACTGTCGTTTGCTGCTCCTGAATTGTCCGTCGCGCTGTCGCCCTCTCCCCTCAGCCACTTCTGACATTAGTTCTGCGACCACTTCTTTGACCACTGCTCCCATGCAGCTTAGGTGAGATAACGAGTACTAAGCCTTCAGCATTGTATAGTCGTCTTTGCCAGGCTTGCAAATCACCACTCCGGTAGCCTCCTTCCATATAGCTGAGTGTCTTCCCCTGCGACTGGCTGGCTTCGTCAGCTTCATGATCGTCTCTTTGTCCCACTTCCAGAACAGCTGTATGGCGCCAAAGCACAGCATGTCTGGCCCCAGTGCTTTTTTGATTGACTGAGAATATAGGGCTTGCTCAACTGCTTGCTCGGTGATGCGTGTATTTGCGCTTCATGTTAGAGGTACCTCGTAGTACTGGGTGTCATCGTTCAGCGGAAAAGACTCGTGTCGCTACATCTCTTCCTCCTCCACGGCTGTGTTACGCTAGCTTGCCTCGTCTATCTGTTTGGGCTTCCATGGTTCCACCTGCCCGACGGCTGACATATCGTGCTGCTGTCCACACCTCGGCACCCCTGAGGTTTTGCATGTAGTCACTCCACATTCGGCTCTTGGACTGCGAAATCGATTCCGGGAGCTCAGCCATCACCCTGGCGGCCTCTTTCAAATTTCATTTTCTTCTTGTCTCTCTTCCAACTGCCTTTCATCTTTCCTTGAGGTCAGCATTGCACCACCCCTTTGATTTGGCGCAGATCCTGATTCTCTTTGCCGTGGCGTCAAGAACGCTGCTTATTGCTTCCTGGCACCATGAGGCCTCCTGCTCCACCTCAACTTCTGAACACTCTGCATCCATGTGAGCTCTCTCCATCGCTAATTCCGTCCTCAGCGTTTTTGCTGCCTCCGCATCCATCTCCGTCATTGTAGCTAAATCCCACCCTATTACCCTCTTGTGGCCCGCCTCCTCTTGCCTGTCCACTCCCACCCCCCATTCTATAACTTTGTGGTCGGATCCTGTGGTGTGATAATCGGTTAGTATGGACCATTTTGTTAGTGGTCGATTTGCTAAATTCGGGTCGATGACCGACGTGCCTTCCTAGCCCTCTCTCGCCCAGTGGTGGGTGGAACAGTTGTCATTTCCGATCTCGAGTGGATTTTCGTCAATCACTTGCAAACCAGAAGGCAGAATTTCGCTGGCCGGGGAATCTCGCGTCCTATCGGCTGCCGCAGGTGTTGATGTCTCCTGTGAGGACAGTGCCGCCCTGCCGAATGCCTTTCTGCCAGTTCACCTTTTGTGCTGGTCACTCTCCCGACTGCACGTCTCTTTGATTGTAAACATTGACTATCCTGGGTATTGTCTCTCCCTTCCTCATGCTGTCAGTTGCATTAACGTCGTCGTCGTTAGCACCTATACTTAGGTCCATCCGCTTATCCACCACCAGACTGCTCCCCTCACATATTGCCTTCGAAACTCCTTCTCTTTTGCTTATTTCGTATGCTGAATGTCTGATCCCAACACCACCTCTTTCTCTGAGTGGCACTTCCAAGCACATGACGTCCACCGTGGGTTCGACTCCCGTCTCCAACGCAGCCGTGGTCCACTCGTACGACCTTGCACCATTGCGCTAGATCACTCTAATCAATGGTAGCCAGGGCTCCCGCTTCAGTCTCAGTGTCAGTGTCAGTCGCGGTCATATATGCAATCTCAGTCTCAGTCATCATGACGTCTCTTGCCTCCCCTGTTGCCTCCTCTTCCTCCACATCCGCCATCTCCTCTTCTTCGCTTACCCCATCTGCTGCCGCTCCCCTCAGCCTAGGATGAATGTTCGTCCCCATTGACATGTCCATAGATTCATCCGTGGGAGCTTGTGCTGGTATTCCCATTTTTGTGGTTTGCGGAGCCGCTTTGGCGGCTTTGTTCTTCTTCACGCACCTGCTGCTGAAGGCAATAAGATTTCCTTTGCGATTTGGGCACATCTCCAGTGTGTGGCCGCAGAGTGAGCCCTGTTATGCCCTACTTCCCAGCACATTGCATTTGTGGTCGCTTGTCCGGTGATGGCCTGAGCAGCAGCCACACTTGGGTGTGTTGCCGCACTTGTTCTGTATGTGGCCCCATCCACAGCAGATCTCACACCTATTGTCAGGGCCCGCGTTGGTGAACGCTGAGGCGGAAATCCCGGATCAGGAGATCGCACACGGTAGCTTCCGTAGGAAGCTACGAAAATGGAGGTTTCGTTTCGAGGAGCGTAGGGAGGGAGTAGCCGCAGCGAGATAGTTGATTGGCTAGAACTAAGAAACAAAACAGAGAAAGAAAGAGATGAGATGATGATTGGTACGTGGTTTGTGAGGTCTGAATCGTGGTGTCGGATGCCGTCCAGCGAAGGTTTTTCAACCTTGTCGATGGCGTGATGCAGAGCCGCGATAACCCTAACCCAGTCACGTGCCCACTCAATTGCGTGGCTCTGTAGTGGTGGGAGCCGTTTTCCCACCACAACGGCCTCAGAGTGCATCTCCGAGTTATACGAGCGTGGCCTCCAAATGCATCTCCAAACTCGCTCGATCGCGGCCTCCAAGTGCATCTCTAAGTTCAACTTGATCTCAGCCTCCAAGTGCATCTCCAAACTCGCTCGATTACGGCCTCCAAGTGCATCTCTGAGTTCACTCGATCACGGCCTCCCAGTGCATCTCCAAACTCGCTCGATTCTGGCCTGCAAGTGCATCCCCAAACTCTCTCGATCACAGCCTCAAAGTGTATCTCTAAACTCGCACGATTACTGCCTCCAAACTTGCTCAATCACAGCCTCCAAGTGTACCTCCAAACCCGCTCAATCATGATCTCGGAGTGCATCTCTCAGCTCAGTCGATCAGGGCCTCCAAGTGTATCTCCTAATACGCTTGATTACCACCTCCAAGTGCATCTCCAAACTCGCTCAATCGTGGCCTCAGAGTGTATCTTTTAGTTCACTCGATCGTGATTGTCAGACGCACCTCGAATTGGTCTCAAGCACCGCCTGCAACTAGTCCAGATATACTGTGTGTAGATGAGTAGCTATATAGATACATAGATACATAGATCAGAATACAAACTGAATACAGTTGCTATGATTTCCAGGCGCACCAGCAGCGTTCCGAAAGAAGATGTTGTTTTTCCCAGACTGCTCTACTGTGATTCGAGGTGCTCCCAGACATGTCGCCGGCGCTCCCAGGTTTGTCAGCGGCGCTCCCAGGTGCTCTCAGGCTTGTTGTCGGCACTCCCAGGCTTGTTGCCGGCGCTACCAGTTACTCTGAAGGCCGGCAGGAATGCCCTCCTAGGGTCTGATACTCTCCTGAAATTGACGCATCTAAGTTTACACTCCACATCCTCTCAGACACTCCTGGAGGCTTCCAGTGACTAAAATACATTTTGCTGATGTTAGATTCACAATCACAGATCAGCAGGTGAAAGAGCTTCTAAAACAGCCTATTCAGGGATAGATCATATTGTGATATGATTGGAACACAAATACTTAGTTTCAGTAGAAATGCCCAGCATGCAAGAGTGGTGATTTCCAATGGAGACTGGCCCAAAAGTGACGGTCCCAGTTTGTCGTGTGGTAAGAACCGTTGCCACAGTTCGGCTGCTGTTTCAATCCTACCCCAGACCGGGGCTTGCTGTTTGGAACTGCTGCTAATAGTAGTCGCAAATAGGAATCATACTCTTCCGGTATCATATTCCAACAACTTCAAAAATGCTGCAATACATGCCAGAGGTATATGATCCAGCTGTTGAAGCCAGAAATCTTAAGGAATAATTTGAAAAATGGTAAGAAAATACACCCAATAAAGTAGATCCAGTATCACTCAAAATTCAGGGGTTCTACAGTACTGTGTGCTGGTAGATCGGGAGTACAAGGTCAAGAGTGTTCACATCAGGTCAAGTATGAATAATGACAAAATGTCGTTCCCTGGTAAGCATGCAGCTATGTGTAACCTTAGAGTATACAGAAGTGGCCCATTCTCACTGGCTACCAGGCTGTTGGCAGTGTAAAATGTGAAATTCAGGCAGTGCCTGCCCTTCTCACAGCAATTGTACAGTGTTTGTGGCAACACCTTACTGATCTGCACTCTGCAATAGAGAGCCATGCCTGGATACACTGAGTTGGGATACTGCCGACTTCAGAATATTGCGTAATTATGGTCTTGTAACTAATCATGCTGATGATTCACTTGTATCCCTTTATAGTCATTCAACAAGGCATTGTCAATCAGCTTGCATTATTTGAGTTCTCTAAACTCCTGTCACCATGCACGGTTCCTCAGTGTGACCAACAGCTATATTAACTCTGAGCATATTTAAATAGCTTGCTTGTATGTCCAGGGTTTGGCTTTATGTATGCCTTTCAGGCAGAGTCAGATAGATAACCTACAGAATAGTTTGTTAGCATAAGATGATCAGGCAATATTAATTGAGAGAATTGCATAATATGTGATCAAAGAATTGGTAACTGCCATCCTTTACAGATTTATGTACTATTCAGATTACCCAATGCCCATTTGCATATGCTTAATTTTACTACATATTAATAATTCAATTACAAACTACTGTCAGCTGGCTATTAGTCAGGCAAATTGTAAACAGGGAGAACTTTGTATTTTGGAAGATTGGGGCATATTGGTGAGTGAAAGTGACACTGATTGAGTGCTATTCCAAGCAATCACCAAGGACAATCCTGAAGGAAGTAAAAACAATTTACATGGGAGTAGTGTTAGCAATGGGTCCGGATATCCCGCCTGCAGTCAGATTTTGAATCACAAAAACGGGTTGGTTTGGTTCCAGACTTGTCCTAAATTCTGACCCACTGACTCTTGGAGGGTCAAACACTCACCCATACCTGTCAACCTGCGGATTTCGCCTGGTTTGGCTAGAACTGTCGCTTCTAATCCCCAGTTCTCCATTTCTGGTTTCACAATTATAGTTCCATTCATATATGCCAATGTTAATTGAAAAATATTGCCAATGGTAGGTCATGGTGTGTTTTCGACATGTTGGCCACCTTAATGAGCAAAACAAACAAACTCACACACCCTATCACATCCTGAATATCAGCATCAACATAGCATCAACAATGTTTGGCCTTGCATCTTCAGCACAATGAGTGGTGCTTGATCACAAGCATCCATAAACAAGGATATTGCAGCCGTGATAGGCAGATATTTACCGGATATGGCCGCCATATCCTCTGGCACAGTTACAACATTTTCCATTTACAGAGCTACCATCAAGGATTCTTGAGCCTTTTAAAGTACAAAAACAGTCAAGACAATGTATATAGACCATAACAGTTACATAGTGCGGTGATCATCCTTCAGGGAAGGCCGACTATCGATGACACTCTGTTGACACTGATTTGGAACATCCAGCAGGGAGCGTTTCACATTCTCTTTTGCCTATAATGGTAGCCAATACACCATTTATGACTGTGTGCAACCTGTAGCGCTCTAGATTACCCATAATACATGATCAACAATCATTGACACTTGGTTGACATTCATTTTCAAGATGGGGCAGGGAGCGTATTGTAATTCGTTTGGCGTATATGGGCAGCCAATGGTTCCATTATGACTGCCTGGGAGCAATAGGCAGTGTGATTACTCAGGACTCATGATGAAAAATCGTTAATTCTCCATTGACACTCATTTGAGAGCTGATGTATGGACTGTGTAACTTGAATGTTTGCCAATCAAGGCAGCCAATACTTCGATTATGTATAACTGCAACCAAATCACTCATTACATACCAGACTTACATGACCTACAATTGTTGATGCTCCGTTGATGCTCATTTTGCCATAGGTCTATTCACACTCTGAAATCATCTAATTTGGCATAGTCGATCATTCACATTGTTTTAGCAGCCTTTCTAGCCTTTTCATTTACTTTCTTCTTGATCACTACATTGTTCATTAATAATACATATAATTACGTAATAACAATCTTCAAAATCCCATGCCTTTGAATCAAGAATCGTCATCACTTGCAGGTTCCTCCAATAGGCTGCTCTGGTCTTGAAAATGGATGTTCACTGTATTACCACACAACAGATAGTGTACTAACCAGTGGATGTTCCTTTATCAGTCAGCATATCTGGATGAAAATCTGTATTGTGCTGGCAATCCTGAGCAGATGGATCAAAACTAAAAGATTCAGTTAATGGAAGACATCGATGTGAATATGCATATCCAGCCAGCAAATTGCCGGTCTGGAACATTGAGCTGTGGAATTGTTGCCGGTTTGGATGGATGGCGTGCCACGCAGAGATGGCATTCGATCTGTAGTGGGCTGTTTACATCGGTCAGGTGGTGGTGCACCCATTCCTATGCGTCTCCACCGTGTCAGGGAATTCACTGTGGTGCCATGTTGGCAACGAACACACCCGGTTATGTGTTATTGACCAAGCATAGGTGGGTGCCATTCTATGGCAGCTTCCACCTGTATATGCCCCGGAAACTCAAATCAGTGCTGTCTCTTCTCTGGGCTCTCCGCTCAAGGCTTCTTGATCAGTTAATTCATTTCCTCTATTGCCCCATCCAAAAACTGTTCTTTGGCCATTTTGACCATATTCAATGCCCGGCACATGTCCAGAAGTGCCACCTGTACCTGACCTCCTTACCTTGCCATAGATGGAGACATGTTGAAAAGCTGCCAGAAATTAGTTGCTTCTGAGTCTAACAATGAGATTCGCCTATTACCTCAACCATATACGCTTCCATAGTCTCCTGCAAGGTGATTAAATCCTGTTTCATCCAATCATGGGGGGATGGTTATCACGAAATCTGTCTGCGAAAATCCCAGGGCATAGAACATCATTGTGTTCCATTTTGCAGAGTGTGGGGACAATTGCGTCTGTCGAGAATGCAGGTATCCCATAATGGTGAGCGATGACTCGCTCATGTCGCTCTGTTGGGTCACCCACTATACCATATATGGTTAATTGACAGCCATATTCCTCAACATGGATATACTCACATCCAACTGGATGATCGGTCTTATTCTTGCTGCTCCCAGTCTTAAGGACGATTTTCAAATGTACCTCATGAGATAGATGTTTGGCGGCTACTTTGGCAACATCGTGCTGGACTAACTGATGTCTGCATTGTACTTGTGTGGCAATAATTGACATGCTTGATGTAGCACCCACCAATTGGCTGAATTTTGATCCGCTTTCACCTGGCGGAAGTGCGTATGTATCCACAAGTAGCTAGTGTGGAATAGGAGCGGAAGGCCATAACGAAAAGAAGTGGAAAGCCATGAGGACATATAGTTCGCTTCATGTCAGAATGGAATAAGTAGCAGCCAACATGATCATTACACTGCAGATGCATGCTGCAGAGTATGGCTTCAAGTTGCAGGGGTTTCCCACTGCCCTGTCATGTGCAATGAGTTGGTCCGATGGTATTTGTTTCATATTAGGGATCAATTGCAGTGTATGACAGCCAAATTCCCATTGTTGTCAGACATAACTGCGATATTGTTCGAGGGAAAGGATGTCTTCAAATGTCTGTCTCAAATAATCCCCGGGACATTATATGAAACTGACACACCAATCATGTCATGTTGTACTGTTGGCCTAACTATTCCCATGTTATTCACAGTCAAAAGAGAGATTGTGCTTTGTTCACAAGAAGTAAACATACCAACATTGATATAAAAGACACTGTATGTCTCCGTAATGTCCATAACTTGCAACATCCAGCATCTCACCCAACAAGAAAGTCAACCCAAACTACAATGCATGTAAGGACACATACGCCAGCGTCCGGCTGCATAGGGAACGTGGACTCGAGTGAGTATATTTGTAGACGTGTAAGTAAGATTATGGCTAGAGATCTAAGGCTCGTGGCGAGCCGACTATATGGAATGGCCGTTACCCGGCCCTGGACACGTCACGTGCAGTCGTGCTGTTACATTATCCCTCTCTTTAGGCGCAGACCTCCTGGGCTGCCAAAGCCAGTATAAGAGAAAACATGGAAAGGGAAACAAAGAGTGAAACAATCATCCTATGTACGCAATCATACGAACTCAGAAGTCCCACAACCGATCGGTACAGCTCAATGGCGACCTTTCGGCGGATCCGGCGCACGGGGAAAATCCACCTCCACTTGATTGACTCCGAAGGTGGTAAAAACCCGTGCCGACGCCATTTGTACTGGGCCGAGATCCAAAGAAGAGAAGAAGAGAAGAGAGAAACAAGAAAACATCCAAAAGTGATCCCGTCCTCCATATCTCCACTTCCAAACCCATACTCCTCCGACCATCCATTCCCGTAGCCCGTATATCTCGGCGTAGGTCATTGTCGGAATCATCAGGGTGGCTTCCGCTCATGACTTGGCATCGATGGGAGCTGCCGCTGCCGCATTGGTCGTAGCCGTCAATCGTACGCGTCAATCGCGTCTTATCCGTCGATATCTAACATGTAAGCTTCTCTAAAATGGTTATACTTAACAAGTTCAAGCGCGCTAGCGCCGTCTTAGCTCTTTGCAGTGCTTCCACATGCTCTATAGAGTATATCTCGCAGTCGGTAGTCATCGTTACTTGGCATGGACTCGTAGGTGCATCATGTGTCAGTAATCATCTTTCAAAGTCCGCTTCGTTGACCGTCCGGTCGACTCCATAGGTGCGCTCTCCATACGCGGCTTCAGTAGAATCTTGGTGGACTTGGTAGACTTGCCGGTCGACTTCTCGGTAGACTCTCGGTGCGTGTCTCAGTAGACTTCCTCCTTGTGGGCTTTTGACTTGTCGGTAGGGCTTGACTGGTCTGACGCTATCTCCCCCTTTTTGAAGTTCGTTGCTCCGCCGACGACTTAAATGTATATCGATTGTCGATTGCCATCGTAGCTCGGTAGCAGTGTAATCGTGAGGGTGAGAAGATATGATACTACCCGGCCTTGTGGATCCACGCAATTGGGTGGGTACGTGACTGGATTAGGGTTATCGCGGCTCAATCATCATCTCATCTCTTTCTTTTGAAAATTCGTTGCTCCGTCGACGACTTCATCATATCGATTGTCGATTGCCATCGTGGCTCGGTAGCAGTGTAATCGTGATTCAGGATCGTAATCGTAATCTCTCTGGCATTCGACATGTAATGCGGTTGGGCTCTCGCTTCGTCTGCAGACTATCTTTCTTCAGCGTCGGTGCGTTCTTAGTCAACTTCTCTGTTGCCATCTCGGTAGGTAGCTTCGGTAGAATATCCGTCGCTGTGAGATCTCGGTGATCATCTCTTGGTAGTTATCTCGACTGTCTCTTGTAATGCCATTCGGTAGACTATTCAGTACGCTCAGTGGTCATTTGGTAGGCCTCTCGTAAGGTGGTTCGGCATTCTGTTCGGTATACCGTTCGGTAAACATCTCCATCAGTGGCTTTGTCCGGTTGGGCTGCCGGTAATCCTCTCGTTCGATCTCCCTCGGGACCAATTTGGTAGCCATATCGCAGTCGTTAGGTATCTCGTTCGGAACTGCTTCCGCTCGCTGCTCATCATCACCATCGCCATCGCCATCGGCCATTGTATTGGTATATCTAACTTGTAAGCATCC
>Ga0307512_10002087_pt1 | contig 26250 bp, 32 predicted proteins | sample 14_EM_MG_FD_200267 | JGI IMG/M metagenome (GOLD analysis project Ga0307512, IMG submission 200267) | Populus trichocarpa ectomycorrhiza microbial communities from riparian zone in the Pacific Northwest, United States - 14_EM | ecosystem: Host-associated > Plants > Roots > Unclassified | place... | reverse complement strand
CGGTGCTGATCTGGCTGCCCCCCTGGGCTCCCAGTCATATGCGAAGCCCGAATTCATGGGGCCCCAAAACCGCCGTGATGGAAAGCATCCTGACGCTATGATCAAAGACTTCAGAGCATTACTCGATAATACACAAGACGCAACACGCAGCGTGGCAATATACAGCGGCACGCTGGAGTTTATCAAGCATAAGAGTCGTAAGAAGATGTATATATCGGATGAACAACTGCACGCAATGGAGCTCTGTATTTACCATGGTATTAAGGTTCAAGTTGAGGGTTTGGATGGTGAACGCATATCTCAGATGTGTCGATGGACAGGAAGCCAGAGCTGGCGCGGAGGGGATCGACGGAACGACTGGGTGTGGGTGAAGCAATGCCCGGGGAGGTGTTATGGCGCGCTGAATGGGTGTCTTCCGTTGCAACTGCAACGACTATTCAAAATCAAACTCCTAAACGATGATGGAGCTTTCGTTGAGTACTGGTTAGCCCTGGCACTCACCACAATACCTGAAAAGTCGGGTAACTTGGATCCCGTCTCGAAATTTGTACAAATGAGAAAAGCACCGGCAGCCGTTGCTTTGCCAGTTTTCAGCGTGGGAAATATTGTCGGCTGCGCACACGTCATTCCAGAGATAGCTACTAGTAGTAAGACAGGAGACGGACAGAACGAACGAAGGATTGTCAATAGCCACATTGATCTGGCGACGTGGAATGATGTGTATAATTAGTAAAGAGAGAATGGCATTTTGCGCGCAGGTAGAAGGAACGCGAGGAGAGATATTCCCAGCGTCACCCATCGCCTTGCAATCCCGTATAATTAGTAAAGAGAGAATTGCATTTGCGCGCAGGTAGAAGGAACGCGAGGAGAGATTTTCGCAGCGTCACCCATCGCATTGCAATCCCGATGCAAGCGCGTACCCAATGAACCCATTCTGACGTATAGTCACAGTTAGCCACAACCCCAGAGTGATCGTTTAAAATAGGAGACCGACAGAACCAGAAGTAACGGTGAAACAACCATCAGAGGGCGATATGGAACGCGATGCGTTGAATTGACGCCGGGCGCGGAGTAATCCGCCACCGGGGTGTCACTGACGGCTCTGACGGAGCGCATCGACTCTGACGGAGCCAATCCGCCCGGACGGAAATATTTTTTGCTGATGTTGGAGGTGTACCTGGGAACATACTTGAAGTGTACTTGGAAGCATCTTGAGAGCTTACCTGTGAGAATTAGGTCAAGCAAGCTCGGAATGGGTAATTGGGTGTGATTGGAAGAATACTTGAGATTGTGCTCAGGAGTGTATGTAAGAGCTTCTTGAGAGCTTACTTGGGAGCATGCAATGAAGTGTATTTGGCAGTATTGTTGAATGCCGCATGATGTATAATATTAAGCACACAAAATTGTATGCATATCATAGTAATGTAGTCAATGCACAGGTTCATAGGAGCTCTTACTGCCCTGCATCCAATATGCTATGGATTATGATCTCAGAAACTGTGTCAGTATGAGTTATGCATCATGTAATGTCATTTTTCTCAGTGTACCTATCTACCCCAGAGTCTCCTAAATATACACACTCCCCATCACCCAGTCCACCACTGTTATCCATGTAATTCTGTGCACCACCATCCCCCTGCTGGCTTTCCATGCCAATGTAAGCAGTGCAGATAAGATAAGGTTTTTTCCACCGCCCTGTGTACACTCAACTCCAACTTCTACAGTATACCCACTCTACAGGTTCTAAGCCCACTAGTATATCTCTCCAAGTCTCTGTAAGTTGGTACTATTTCTATGGCCACAGCAATTATTGTCAGCTGAAAAGAAGCTTTCTGCTCAGGTATTTGAATTATTCGAAATCCAATGATGTCACCAAGTTTTGCTCTGATCACAGCATGTTCTAGCGATGAAACATCCATCAATACGTCCTATTTCACTTCCCAGTTGCCAATTTACTTCATTGAAAATTCTCCTCATACTACTGTAAAAAAACATGACAATAAAGGTATTAATCCACAACTACTCACCCAATATTAAAAATATCATGAATGTCACCCTGGGATGTGAAAGCAGGTAGAGTTATGCACATTTCATGTATATCACACTTGGTTGTCAGAGTGCAACTTGCAGACTTAAATTAGTGGGTCGTTTTTAATTTGAGTTCTTGTGGTTTATTCTTGCCATTATCAGCCACTCAGCCACTCAGCCACAGAATTCTGACCAATAAGAATCAAAAAAGACACATTCCGTGTGCTTATATGAATAATGGAGAATCTTGCGGGCACCGTATGTGGGAACACCAAAAGCCCGCGCCTTCAGTTCACAAAGGATTAGATGTATGAAGTCCAATTTAAGTCCATTTTCATCTCGTCTAGTGTCAGAGCTTTGCCGCACTACGTTGGCCAGCTGGGAACACGGAATTCCTGCTGGCCTGACTTTACTTGTGCTTATTCCCAAACTATTCTTAGACCGCAGAAGGGGGCTGGGGAGCCCGGTACTTACCGATTTACTGCAGCTCTCAACAAATTCGGCATGGTTCAGTGGCTCCAAATCGGTGAACTCCGTAAATTACGTACTCCCATGTGTAATCCGGATGGGCGAAGTGGGGTTGCCTGCAACTGATACCTCTTGCATCGGTCGATCGATCCCGATTGGACTTAGTGTACCTAAGATAAGGTTTGTCTCAATATTGGGGTGAAATTAGTGCTAAACCTTATCCCAATCGAGTATTAGAACTTTTTGAGTAGCAGCCGAAGTTGTATAAAGTCACAACAATACAGTAATCAACATGCTGGCAAAGGTTTCTTTTCAAATTTGTTATTTTAATTCCATCAGTAGCTATTCAGCACCACAGCCCTAGGTACGGTGGTGATAACCCTGTCCATTGTATACCTCCTGGGGTTTGGGGTTTCAGGGATTGGGAATGTCGCGCGTGGGGAAGGCTGGTTTTGCGAGTGTTGTAATCAGGGGATTCTACTGGAAGGAAGAGAATAAGAAAAGTTAGAGAGCCTTCCCGTGTCACCCCGTGCCTCCCTCCCATTGTATTGGTTGACATCGTTACACTGCAGCCAGCTGAACTTTCGCGACAGCCCCATCGTTCGCCCTGAAAGAGCCCCCGCCCGGGCTCATAATTACCATATACCCAGTGTCAGAGCCAACTAGTTAGCGGTCACCGGAAAAAAACAACAAAGCCAGCTATGGTATCTCCATGATGCCGTCCTTTAGACAGAGTTTCTACTGATAATAAAAGAGTTGCTTCCTTGACGTCCTAGAACCGTTTGACGCTCCATCGCATAACGTCGAGTACATTACGTTGTATCCCAATCTTAGGAATGTCAATAGCTAACCACTAGTTATGCACAGTATCGTCTTCGTTCACGGCTTGAACCCAGTAGGTCAGGAGAACCATGCATATCAAACGTGGTCGCATGGAACAGTCTGCTGGCCAACAGACCTACTTCGATCTCGTATTCCTAGTGCCAGGGTCTTAATTTTCGGGTACAATTCGAATGTGGCTTTCGGGTCCTCGACTTCTAGTGTGAACGTACGTATATCTTGCTACAACTGGTGTCGAGCATGACGAACACGCCGCTCTAGGAACATGCCGACACGCTCCTCAACAGGTATAAAGCCGCCCAGGTACAGATCTTGCTGCAGCGGTATGAATGTATCACTAAAAGGGAAAGGCTCCTGGAATTTCGACTATCTTCGTTGCACATAGCTTGGGAGGGCTGGTTGTGCGTCAGGTTTATTTCCTTACTCAATATACTATTTTGGCGTATCACTGATACTGGTGGCTTATAAGGCTTTGATCCGCGCGCAGAACAACCTCAATGTTTACCGAAGTATTAAAGAACGTACGAAAGCGTTGATGTTCTTCGGTGTTCCCCATCACGGTGGAAACGGTGTAGGTGTTGGCAAGGTAATGGTCTAACAGTTGCATCATTTGGTGGCAAGTACTGACGGTGAATGAGGTTTGTGCAACAATTGCGAGGTGCATCAACGGCTCTTCGAGCAACGACATTTTAAAATACTTGGAGAAATCTTCTGTTCTATCTCACGAGGCACGGGACATGTTTCGAGCTCAACTGGAAGACTACAAGGTCGTGTCATTTTACGAGACTCGCAAGAAAATGGTCCAGCGGTTTGGTATCCAGCTTGGAATGGTGAGTAGAATCTTGCATAGTCTTCTGATATTCTGCTGAAGTTAGAAGATTGTGGTTTCGAAGGAATCTGCAAAATTGGGGCTAGCTCTGCACCGAGAAACTTGTCTCCCGATTGATGCTGACCACTCTATGATTTGCAAATTCGACTCGGACGATAAGGCATTCGAACCAGTCTTGGATAATATGAAGGATTTGATCGCTTACTCTGTCGCCGCACATCAGACAGTGGACGAGATTCCAGCAATGCCGTCTGTTAATTCTGAAACCAGCTCTAATCAAATCCATAAGTCTGTTGAAACTATTTCAAATACGATCACATCTCACTGTCTTCGGAGCCTGGCTCCTGTTGATCAGCGAAAGCGCCTTTGGAAGGCGCTTCGCACACCAGCTGAACTCTCTCCGTACCAGTGGTTCTTTGAGACCAAGGAGTATGTTGAATGGACCGAGTCGGAAAGAAACAATGTTCTATGGATTTTGGCAGGTCCCGGTTGCGGAAAGACTACCTTGGTGGCTAACATTGTGGATCGTGTTAATTACTATCCTGGAAACACCCAAACACTTGGCTCCACAGAGCCACTGACGCTGTTTTATCTATTTGACAACAACCAACAAATTGAGAGTACCGCAATTTCTTGCATTCGAACTGTCATCCACCAACTGGTTGAGCAAGTCCCGGGTCTCCTACCTTTGCTTGTGGAGACGTATTCCTCTCTCTCCGAAAAACCAACTTCTACGTTTACCTGGACCTGGGATATTCTTTGGACCATTTTTCTCAACATGTTCGAGGAGTTGAGCAAGCTGGGTCGTCGTTCCGTGAGGTTGATCGTCGATGCGATTGATCAGTGCAATGAGAAGTCTCAAACGGTCCTGTTGGAGGGTCTTCAATATTTGCTGGACACCTCCGGACACAGACTGTTCTGCACCACCAATATCTCAATCCTAATATCAAGTAGGACCAACTTTCGGCGAAAGCTGTCCCCCGCAATGCTGTTTGAAATGAGCTCAGATTATACTGCAAATGACATGGAAGCCTTTATCCGTTCCGAGGTAGGCAAATTTGTGCAGGCAAAGGAACTTTTACCTCTGGTCAGAGATAAAATTGTACATTTTCTAGAGCAGAAAGCGAACGGAATGTTTCTTTGGGTTAAGCTAGTTTTGGAGGACCTTCATAGACGCGATGTGGCACTGACGGACCACGTAATTGAAGAAACACTTCAGGCAGTTCCTCTACGGATTGGTAGCATATACGCAGAAATTATGCGGGACGTTCGGAAAATCGATCGCGATGACGTCCGGGGAATCTTCCGGTGGCTAATATTCGCACGAAGGTCGATGACGATCGATGAATTAGAGACTGCATTGTGCATTGAGTACGACTTGCCTCATTGGTATGATCTTGCAGGAGACCTCCAATTCATATGTGGGCCATTGATTCGGATCGATAACGAGGAAGTCGAGTTTGTCCATGAGACGGCCAGGGATTATCTGTCTACAGAGTTCAAGAAGTGGCGGCCTGCAACATCTACGGAGGAACAGAATCCCCACGACAAATTGACTCAGATCTGCCTGCGTTTTATAGCCAGAGAGGAGTTATCGAGACTTTCTTACGCATTACCCTTTTTAACCTATTCGATAACTGCCCTTGGATATCACCTAGCTGCGCTGTCGAAACCTTCATCTCAATTGCTTCAACTGGTGCTAGAATTCTTCGAAAACCAACCGCGTGTTGACTTAACTGTAAGTTGGTATTGGCGCCTGGTCAACGACAGTCCTGGAGTGTCGCCGCGGGGTGCAAAACGACTTCATATCGCTGGCTACTTTAATATTTTGTGGCTTATCGACCTTGCTATTGAGAAAGGCGATGCCATCGATGCGGTCTCCCAAATGAATGATAGTCCCCTTATTTGGGCTTCAGAAATGGGTAATCTGAAGACCGTAAGGAAACTGCTCGCTGCAGGAGCTAATCCCAATCAACGTGAGTGGGACAACTGGACGGCACTTCATTGGGCGGCAACAAACGGTCATTATGAGGTAGCGATCACCTTAATGGAAGCAAATGCAGACCGGGAGTGGAAGGACGCAAATGGGTCGAGTCCAGTCGACTGGGCCGACCGGATGGGACACCCAGCATTGGCCTCAGAAATTGAAGACTTCGCAGTGCGGATGCCAGTGGTCACCCCGAAAACTGAAATTTATCCGACTGAGATCGACACTACGATTATTCCAAACAGTTCTGAAGGACGACGCATATATGCTCTATCTCGCTTCGGAGACGATATAGAATACAACTCAGAAAGTTCTTCCGCGTAAGAGAACCTCGCTCACTGGCGACACATCTTCCCACCACATACCGCTGCCGTTGACTGACAGAGAATCAGGTCATCATGCTCAGGCAGAACTACATCCAAGCAATATTCTTTCACCGGTTTACGGAGCTCATGCTCAAGAAATCCAACCGAGCCACATTGCTTGTCTGGGTCACGGAGCGCTGGGTCATACGGATGTGCGGAACATCGCTTGACTGGGTTACGGAGCGCTGGGTCGTACCGATCCAAAGAATATAGCTTATCTAAGTCATGGAGCGCTAGGTCGTACGAATCCGATGAATACAGCTTAACTAATTCGCATAAAGCTGTATCATATCACACCGAGCGACCGTATCCAAACCCACATTACCCCGACTCTAGGAACTACTTACGGAAGATTTAAAATGGAGCGACAATGGAGGTGCCTATTGGGAATGCTGTATCTGGCGTACAAACGGTGGTTGCGATTTCTTTACTGCCCTCAAATCGGTGTGTGGTTACCAGGAATCTGAACCTATAGGAATAGTCAGATGCACATTGGCGTGACAGTAGAAAGTTTGTGTTTCAATGGGATATGCTCTGGCTGAAGATCTAAACCTGGTAAATATTGATAGGTTGTTGAGAACAATTAAGTACAATGAAAGTTTTACAAGATTGCATAGTCCATTAAATAAAAGCTTTCTAAGTGTAAAATCTATGCTTTCATATACATGAAGTGTCCAGAGATCCTGTTGCATATACACTTAGAAGGTCCATAAGATTTGAAAATATGGGCATATGGTCTTCAGCTGGGCTGAGAGAGCACGGTTGTAGGCTGTGCTCAGTGCACTTATCATCTCCAATTGCTGGGTGCGCTCACCGGCTTTCCTCCGGGTATGCTTTCCGCTCCTTCTCCAGGTGTCCTTGCTGTCACTTGTCCGGGTATCCATATCTCATCGACTAATCTCCAGCTGCGAATCTCTGCGGGTAAGTGCGCTCCACGGTGCTTCCTCCTGGCACTTCCGGGATGGTGATTGATTGCCGTAGGGGTTGTTTTCGATTCCGGTACGGTCATCCCCCTTTTGTACGTCGTAGCTCCGCAGACAACTAATCCATTACGGCTTCTTCGGGTGCCATATCAGTTAGTTCGGCTTGATTCTCAAGTTGATTTTCAGTAGCAGCTGGGTATCTCGGGATTGTCGAGACCGAGTAGAGATCGCCGAGACTGAGTCGGGATCTCATTCGGGATTGTAACTTGGACATGCGGCTTCTTGATTCATCTGTAGGTGTATTTGCCATCACTTCTCTGGGTGCACATGCCGCAGCTAGCCTTCTCTATTGGTGAATGCGTTTCACGGGGCTTCGTTCCTGCACTTCCGCTACAGTAATTGTTCGCGGTAAGGGTTGTTGCGAATCCGGCACTGTTATCCGCCTCTTTAAAGATCGTTGCACCGCTGACGACTTATCTCATACGGCTTCGCGATGTGCGGTATCGGCATTGTAGTTGTGTGACTCGGTATCACCGAGGCTGAGTTGGGTACTCATTCGAGATCATATTCGGCATTGAAACTTGGGCATGTAGCTGTTTAATTCGGCATCTCTGAATAGAGTTCTGTATCGTACTCGGTGGAGCCATGCCGCCGTTACATCGTAGACATGGATATCTGCGTTCCATTGACAATTCGTAGTTCGAAATCAAAGTCGTGATCTCGAGAATCGTATAACTTCCCATAACCTCAATATATTGATTCAATGGAAGGAGGTTGATTGCCATCCGTCTCCCGTGATCCATCTCCTGAAATCCATATCCTGAGATTCATCTCCTGTCATCCATCCATATCCGGTCGCGATCCATATCATGCCACGATCCATCTCCGGACGGGATCCATCTCTTGTCATCCATCTCCGGCCGCAATCCCTCTCTGGCCGCGATCCATCTCCGGCCACCATCCATCTCCGGCTGTGATCCAGTTGGTTCCAGCCATTCGTTTACACCCTGTGCATAATTGCGCTCGTATGGGCAGCATTCCGTGACTTCTCCTGGAGCTCTGTAAGCTCTCTAAAGATCATCGTTACTGACCTCCATAATGTCTGTCTTCCATTGACTCTTCATCGCAGTCCCATAATCCATCCAGTGACATATTGTCCATCATAAGAAAATACCCACTTATCGATCCGTCCATATGGCATGGGATCTTTAAGTCCAAATCCAAATCCAAGATCCGGCTCTTGAGCACGTGATCTTATTCCACGCAATTGCAGGAATACCGCACCACTCCACTCAACTCAATTGTAATCCGCCCATATGGCAATTTGTAGCCGGGCTCCAAGTCGATTGCATGGTCAATTGACCGATGCGGCGCGAGTGGCTCCGCCTTGGCTTTGCTGAAAACCAGTGTTGTCAACCGTCCCGTCCGTCCGCAATATCTGTAGGACGGACGGGACGGCGCCAAGGCCGTCCGTCCCGTCCTCGCCCGCTGAGGACGGCATGTCGGCCGTCATCCACCGTCACCGGCCGACATTGGGCGCTAACTATAAATACCTACACTGTAACTGTAGAGCGTGCGGTACAAGATATAAATGGATTTATCTATATTTCTAGACTCTCAATCAGTCATAAGCATTAAGGTTCAGTTTGAGCGTGCGGTTAGAGATATAAATACAGCTTGATTTGTACACAGCGAAAGCATCAGCCTGAGCAATTGACAGTATATAAAGCCTGAGATTAGGTCAACCATGGCTCTTGTTTCTGTATTAACTATTCTTCCATACTCAACCATGGATACCTTTACTGATGCTCCACGTTTAACACCAATTTCGTCCGGGCTTGCTGATATCGACCCTAACGAATTCGAAGATCCCATCCTTTCTGATGATGCCTCCACAATCCTGAGCAGTGCACCCAACACTTTATTGACACCATCATTTGGAAGTGGCAGTCGGTCAACAAATATGGATTCCTCTGCCTCTGATACACACGCTACGACTGGCAGTACAATCTTCAAACGGAAGAAAATCAAGCGTACAAGTTATGTTTTCAATACAGCAAATGGAGTTGAGTATACATCCAGGGAAGGGAGGCCACGCTGGCGCTGTGCACATTGTAGTAAGCCCTGTCTACTGGCCACATACTGCAACGCTAATTTGTTTGCAGGTGCTTTCAGTCGAACAGCTCAAATATTTGCCATATCTGGAACAAAACACATGATTCATCATCTGCGTGATGCACACACTGTAGATAAAGATGGTGCAATGGATACCGAACAGGCAGCCAACCAGCTGATTGACATGGTATTTAGAAAGGCAACAAAGCGAATTGAGTTCAATCTGGATATTCTCAAACAGCTTTGGCTGTGTTGGATCATTGTCAACCATAGAGCCTTTCAGCAAGTAGAAGACTGGGCATTTCGTACACTTCTTTGCTATCTGCCTGCCTGTGTAACATTGGATTCTTTGGTACCAAGCATCATTTCAAGTCAATGGTTAACCTATTGATATTCAGTCTGCAGACTATACTTTCCAAAGTCTCATGATACAATTCGGTCTTGGATTATGACATTATACAAATCCTGGAAGCTAGAAATCATTGATAACTTCGCTGATCTCTCAAATTGTATTCATTTTACCTTTGATTAGTGGACATCACTAAATCATCGAGCCTTGTTAGGAATCATTGCCCTCTGGATCTCACTGTCTCATGTTTTACAATCCACAATACTTGGTCTATGGAGGCTTAAAGGCAGGCAGACTGGGGAAAACCAGGCAGAATCATTTTGGGTAGTTGCACAAGAATACAAAATTGAGCCAAACATAGGATATTTTACTCTTAACAACGCAGGCAATAACGACACAGCGATGAAGTGTATCTCACAGAAGCCAACGGAGCTGGATATCAAGTTTGTTCCAGTACAACGTCGATTACTGTGTCATGGGCATATTCTCAATCTGGTGGTCAAGGCTTTCTTATGGGGAGAGGAACTTGAAGCATTTGAGCTTGAAGCGGAATCTGTTTGGAACCAACAGGATGAAGAAGCAGAACTCCTTCTCTGGCAAAGAAGGGGACAAATTGGCAAACTGCATGATATCATTGTTCGGATTGGCCGAAGTCCACAACACAGACACAAGTTCAATGATAAGGTTCAGCAGCTTCATCCTGAGAATGTAGCAAGTGAATTGGTACATCGAAATGAAACAAAATGGGGTGGAGATTACAATGAACTTGTACATGCTCTACAACACAGAGAGGCATTAGAAGAGTCGGTGTCAACTGCAATTAGATACAACTTACATGGTGAGCGGGACTCATTACGAACAGCACTGAAGCTTGATGAACTACATCCTCATGACTGGACAATTCTCACAGGTATTATGCGGTTCCTCCAACTGTGCCGAAAATGGCAGCTGATTCGGCAGAGCCCTCGGTCTCAAAGAGCTCTATTTGATTTCTTACCGGCAATGTATGAACTTCTACTGCACATGGAGGATCGACAAGCTGCATACAATTCCCTCCCATCCGATGATATTACATACCACATGGTCACTGCAATCAACAATGCCTGGTTGCTGCTTGATAAGTACTACAACAAGATAGATGAGACTCCAGGATATTATAGTGCAATTGCATTACACAGAGAAATGAAATTGCAGTGGTTTCGGGATGAATGGCTTGATCTCCTGACTTGGATAGCAGAAGTGGAGAATGCCATTTGTTATTATTGGGTGTCGCAGTTTCAAACCAAGGTTCCACCGGTTAGGCCTTCTGTATTATCCACACCTACACCTGTCATTACAGTGACAGAGCCAGTGCCCAATTTGCCAAACCGGAAATCGAAGAAACATCGGAGGCAAGCGGCTGATAGCGCGGATCAATTGGAGCGATTCCAGGACCGGGACCCAGATGGCGAATGTCCATCAGGTGTACTTCAATACTGGGTGGAAACATTGGATGGCCCTCGTCAGTCACTTCTTGCGCTTATGACAGTTGAACTCATGAGCATTCCAGCAATGTCTGATGAGCCAGAGCAGTTATTCAGCAGTGCAAAGTTACTTATTGGTGATCAGCAAAACCGATAGGGTGATGATATCATTGAGGCATCAGAATCTTTGACATCATGGGTGCAGCAGGGCTTGATATTTGGAACAACAGAGTCAGATATGGTTCGGACGGAGCAGATGTTGAAGGATCTTGCTTCAGAGTGAAGATAGTGAAGAAATGTACTTATTGTTACTGAATATATCGTTTGTATTATGACTTGCAAATTACCAATGGATGTCAGCCAATGACGGCCGGGGATGGCCGGCAACGGAAATTTACTGCTAACTGCCGTCCAATCAGTCTGTCCCTGTTTGGCCTCAAAAAAGACGGCACTATTCCGTCCTCGCTCAGGATGGATGACAATCCGCCATCCGGTGCAGTCATTGGTGATGTTGGACGGATGGGACGGTTGACAACGCCGCTGAAAACCCCCACAAAATCTCCCTCTAATGCCGGGAAATGTCCTCCATCATCTGTAGGCTTCATCTGTATCGCTGTGCCGGCTCCATCTACAAACGTTGGTTCTCAATTCATACTAGATATCGAGCGGTATGAAGGAATATCCAGCACCCCGGATCTGAAATTGTTCGCCTCAATAATGCCAAGCCCCACTGTCCCGTACTCCATTCATGTCTCGATGAGGCGACAATGTTTACACCAGTATACCCTTGGGTGCCTCTTTCAGGCCGCTGCCACCGCTACTCCCATCTTGCCCGTCCATTGTGTGCTTCCTATCTCACCACTAGAGATGCTTTCCATGGTCACTCCCAGCAGCCCTGTACAATCTCCCACTCTTAGGAAGAATGTCCAGATGACTTCCTCACTGGCCAGTATATCGTCAAAGGCATTGGTTCCAACTATTTGAATATCCGGAACACCACCACATCCTTCTGAACACACCTCTACCCTTGCCGTGATCGTGGAACATTCCCGGGACATAGCCGATGGCCTCCCCGGTGCACTGCCACCTCTTCCGCTCACCCTGGGGTTGCAGAGCCAAAAGTCGAATTCTTTGCAAGTCGACGCTTCTTCTCCAGCTCACATAGTGCTTCCACCCCGCCCACCGCGAAGAGTACGAGTATCCTCTGTGAGCGAATCACACACTGGTCACACCCAATCGGGACTGTCTGACATCCAAATATTGTCCATTCCCCAGTGGGGATATGACATATCAAATGAATCTTCATGCCTTGAATACATGCTAAATCCGCTGGTCTCCTGAGATTGCGCAGACGGTGCATCCTCCGGTAGTCCCTTGAATCCATAGAATTCCGGCTACAAAGTGAAATCATCTCATTTGTATTCCTGAAAATCTTTCTCGTACTCCATCATATGGGCACATATCCGTGTTTGCCCATTGGCGATCAGTCTTGGTCGACTAGTTTGACGGTATAGAATATTGTTGGCGCAGATGGCTCTCTCTCCTCTCAACGATCCAATTAGGTCATCCAGTCAGGTGCCGATTGTGATAATTGAAGATGGTAGTCTGGCATCATACCTGCTAGGCACTGTATCAGCCTCGGGGTTAATATACTTCCCATTCGGCACTCCCGGACGATCTCAGATAGCTGCTGCATATCTGGAACTCTGTCTATGAATAGACAAAAGACATCCGTAATCATGATTGTATCATTGCATTGCCGCTTCTAGAACTCCTCGCAGCATCCGTAAAGTTGATGACTCGATCGAGTCGTGTAGAACGTAATTGCGATTGCTACTGCCGTCAGGGTTCTGGATCAACGTGAATCGCGAAGATTTCATCAACCTGCCATTATCCTCCGTAGGTGCACCTGCTCGAGGGACATGGCCAATTATCTTCAATTGACAATCATGAACAGTAAACTGAAGTAGGACCGGCTTTGGCATTGCCGGTGACGCGACTCTCAGTGGTGTATTCGCAATAGAATCATCCCTGTAATCATCAATTGACATAATTCAAAGTTAACTTATCGCATCTCATTGAACCCGTGATTGATCTCCTTCGAGTTCTTGTATGAATTCCTTGCAATTGACTTTGTCTGACTTGGTCGCTGACACGTCTCCTTGCTCATTGGCCTCTGGAATCAACTCACATTGTATCTGCAATTGTTGACCTCAATTGGGTGTACTTATCAAGCCTCTGTGCTTTGCAATCTGGCGTTGTCAAATGCGAACAATTTCTCGTTCTTCGGTGTCGCGACGCGTCTCTGGCCAATCACCATCTAGAATCTGCATTGAATCCTCGCTGTTACCATCAACCTCTATTCACCAGACATATTGAGTAACTTCGTTCAGGCAATCAGCGTTCTCGAATCTGTATTGAATCTCGTGCGAAGATTCAATGTTGTGACCTGTCGGAAAAGGGTAATTGATGAAATCCCATATGCGAAATGTATCCGATTTCACAGATGGTTAATAATGCAGAGGCACAAGCCCTCTGTATGGCCTCGTGGGAAGGCATACCAGTTGATACGATTGCAAAAGTGGATGTCAATATTGTAGACTACTATAATGATGAGATTATCGCTAGAGATCTAAGGCTATTGGTGAGACGACAATATATAGCGGGTGTTACCCGGACCTGGACACTTTACGTGTAGCGGTGCCATTATAGTGGCCGGCAATCGGCATTCATGAGCCTCGGAAAACTATCGAGCACTGTGGAATACAATTCGGTTATGCAGAGATGCATCTTGTGAGCCGTATCTCAGAGTCAATTCGGCGAATGGCTTCGGGTGACAATTACACCACAGTTATTTCTGAACTGGTACATATCGGCAATTTCAAAGAGGCATATCTATCTACCATTGAAGCCAATTACATTGGACTGATACTGAAGCAGATGGACCGGTGTACCGGTCTTGACTATATGGAGGAGACACTGTGTCCTCTTGCCCTTAAAGGCTGGTGCAATATCGACTCTGCACAGGGTTTCAACCAACTATCAGCTGCCGATAAATTGCGAAATGCACGCAGAGCTCATGCTTTACCCCTCCAGCATAGTCAGGATGAGACATTTTCCCTCCCTGTATCCCACCAGGTACATCATTTGAGAGAAACCCATGTCCACAGAGTGTGTAAAAGTATCAAATTAACCTCACTCAGCGATGGATCAGTAGATTTTGGACTTCCTAACAGTTGACAGCTATTTAGTACACAAATTAAAGACAACGAGGGACATGAAGTTAGTGGACTTCTCAGATATGATCTGAATGTACTCATAGACAGTATATTTATTGAACTTCAGAATGGGCTGTTGTACTACTGTCAACCATTGCACAGCCCTACATCAGTTGAGCATCTGGGACTTCATTGCACAGTACAATATACCAATGCCACCCAAGAGATCAGGCCTGAATCTGATAACATCTGGGTCAAATATACGGACAGTGACCTCAATAACACCTTCCAAGGCCAAGTTCCTCCTTTTCCTGAATTATACTTCAGCTGGACTTCATCGAATTAGATCCTCCAATTTCTGGGGATCCTACAGAAGGGAACAATGATATCGACCTTTTCGAAGTGGCGCAAGAATACTCGACAATCCGTGTTATCTCCTCAACCTCAAGTCTATGCGGTGGTCATTCAGACACAGTACAAAGATCCACATGATTGGGCTGATTGCGTTGATGGGTTCATCCAGGTTGTCAAGCAGACTGACAGGATGGATATTGTCCCTGTCGAAGCAATTGACGGACCAGCACTTGCAGTGTGAGAGAATGCTGCATCAGATAGAATCGATTCTGTATCGCTTCCAAATACTCATCTGGATTTAGATATGCACTGGACTGTGTAATACAGTTACAATGCCAGGATGATGGTGGGTAGGAGGAAGACAGCTAATCGAATTGTACTAGTTGATATATGCACTCTCATAACCACTCCCACAGAGTATGGTTCCAGGGATGAGGTCCACTGGAATAGTCCTGGAGATGCGCAGAATGCTCCCAATAGCTCTGAACTTTGCACATCCTAAACAATTGATTTGGAAGAATTTTGAAGACAACTATACCATTTTCAGGACATTCCTGTATTGTGTTCCGCAACTTCTGGAGCATTGAGGAGCACTGGTGAAGTAGTCTCGGAGCACCTGAGAGCACATCACTTTGGATTCAGCCTGTCTGGGAGCATATGGGGGCATCTGGACGAATCAGTGTGGCTGTTCGGAATTGCTGAGTTGTTTAGTAATGACTTCCAAACCATTGAACATTGTGGTGATGCTTATCGGCCGATGGAGGTGGAAGCATGGTGCTCATATCACCGGATGGAGGGGTACGTGTATCATATGGTCGGCAGGCAGTACCGATGGTAAAATGATACCAAGTCGATTTGCATGCTCAACGTCATCGATGCCAGGGTAATAACCGAGTGGCATTATGAACCACCTGTACCATTTCAGGCGCATAGCTTTGTAGTCGACTCCTTCTTCTAGCTAAGGGCAGCCACAGTCTTACAACTTGTTAGCTATCTGGAAGTCTCCTGAAGGATACCACTTGTCCGTTTTCAACTTCCATTGGAATTGCCTAGGATTTGCTGGAGAGACCCGACAGGTCTGTTGAAGAATTCTCTACTGAGGTGTGATAGTGTCTCAGACAAAAGAGCTAGTGGAGAGGGATCAAGGCTAGCGATAACAGACATATCCTCATAGGGGGTATAGGTGGTAATGGTGGAGGTGGCTGAGGTGGTACCGGGAGCTGATGTAGTTGCTGCCGCTGTGGTGCAGTCGAGCGTCATAGCTGCACAGCTAGCTGCGGTGGTAGTTGCTGGGGTGCTGGTGGCGGCAGTAGAGAGGGCTACGGTGGTGGTTGCAGCGATGGTGGTTGGTGTAGTGGTGGCTGGTGCTGATGTGGCTGCCGCAGAGCTGGTGGCTGTGATGATGGTGTTCGCTGCGGTGGTGGTGGCTGTGGTGGTGGCTGCAACCGTGGTTGAGTTGAGGTGCATAGCTATAGTGGTGGTGGTGCCATTTACAGACGATTCAAAATTCATGGCATCGCTGAGTAGTGCTCACATGTCACTGATAGATGCACACTCCCCTTTGGTAGTGGTTTAAGGTTGAGATGGTGATATTAGGTGCTCACATCAGTGTGCAGAGGGAGATAAGCGTTACAGTACAGTGGCTCTCATTCCATACGACTGTTGGAAGCGGAAGCTCTTTAGATACCTTGAGGGGTGCTTTGTGCATAATCCTTGATTTTCCAGACGCTATGTTGTTCCCAATGTCCCTAGTATGCTCGTCTCATATCTCTTCACAACATCTTCCATTCTAATAACACAATGCGACACAAGTCTTGGCAAGAAGGACCAGCGCATTAAGTTGACAACAACGATAACAATCAGAAGACAGACAGTGGCAATGGATTCATAATGTGGATCTGACGCTGGGACGGGATTCCAAGCACGTCATGCACTGCTGGTGGAGGGTGCACACAAGAATCCACCCAGCCGAGTGGATCAACGTAAAGGCTTGGCAGAAAACCGGATTGACACATCGCGTCGGCCAACGAGCAAGCAATGACGAACACTAACCTGGAAGAGGTGTACTTCATAATTGTGATGACCGAAGTCAGAGTGAGTGAGAGAAGCGGTCTGGACACAATTGATCCGGCAGATGGGAGCAGCGACGGGGCTATGGATATGGCGATGGAGATGGCAACGGCTGTGACGTCCATCCCCGCACTGACTGCAGGCGAAGACAACCTTGAGCCGATGGGGATAAACGAGAACGGAAAACAGAGAAGGATGAGTGAGGCCCCGGAGACCGCCATGGCCCTTGGAGACCGGAGGAGCCACATGGACAGCGCAGCTCTGCAGCAAACCCGCAAACTAGCACAGCTACACCGAACCATTGCGAAGTTGGCTAACATGCTGGAGATGCAGTCTGCACTGCGGGAGGCGCTATGGCAAAGAATGAAAACGTGGTTGGAGGAAAAATAGGAAGAGCGGGACATGTACTACCAGGATGACGTACTGTGGGGCAAGGGCATCACGGATATGGTCACGACAGTGGTGACTGGTACAGAACAGGACCACAGAGAGGAAAGGAAAGTGGCCACCGTGGGTGTCGGCCTGAGGGCCTCGACAGATGCAGACCTGACGCAGACAAGTGGACCGAAGAAGCCGGAAGAGCGCTGATAGCTGCAGCCTGGAATGCAGCTCAAGGCAACGCCAATGCCGGGACCGAAACCGAACCCAGTCACAAAGCCGATCCCAGCTCCAGAACCCAGCCAAACGCCAACACCGACTCTGAGAGCCACATCAACGCCGAAAGGGGGGACGACATCAATCCTGACAACGACCTGACAATGGGAGACGTTCTCACCACAAACTCAAAAGAAGCTGTCCAGCCCAACCCCATGCCCGACAACGAGCTCAAGCATGGCAGACAGACGCCTAATCCTTAGGAGAGATGAGATTGTGCGACCGCCCAATAAGATGCACCAAGAAATCGTGTCAGCGATCAACATAGATGTTTTCCACAAGCAGGCTCCAGCCCACATTAAGATCATGAACGCAAGGAGGAATGCAAAGGGCGGGATCATGGGAATCACGCAACAGCATGCGACACCGGAGACAGCGAAGCGGTACCGCGACATCATCATCACAGCAGCGAAGACTCTCAACACAGGGGTGGTGGATGTTGAAGAACACGAGACCTAGAATAGGGTAAAGATCCACGCAGCACCCCTTGTGTGGTACATGGGAAAAGTCACAGAAGGCCTGCAGAATATGCGAGAGGAATTCGGAGGGGAGACCAAGTGCATAGCGATCCCCAGCCAGGAATGATGGCTGGCGAACCCCCGCACCATCAGGGAGAGAAGGTAGAACCGAGAAAATGCTCCGTCGTCCGTAGTCTATGTTATAAAGAGAAACACTATGAAACAGAGTTCAATCAAGCGAGGCATCGAGGCGGCGGGAGTGTGGTACTGAGTAGCGGTGTTCACGAATCCGGGCCCTGACATTAGGTGTGAGCTCACCTGAGGATGGGGCCACATAGAAACCAGGTGCGGCAACAAGCTGAAGTGTGGCTTCTGCTCAGGCAATCACCAGTTATGCGACCACAAGTGCAATGTAGTCGGGTGTACAGCAAAGCAGGGATCACTCTGCGGCCATACGATGGAAAAGTGCCCCAATTGCAAAGGAAATAATATTGCGTTCACCATCAGGTGCGCGAAGAAGAGCAAAGCCGCCAAGGCGGCACGGCAGAGCAGAATGACGGAAACAGCAGGATGGGCTCCCACGAGCAAAGCTATGCACATGGCAATCATAAGGAACAGATTGGTGCTTGACCCGATTCCCAGGGGAGGAGCGGCCGCGGAGGGGGGAACCCAACAAGAGGAGATGGCTGATGTGGAGAAAGAGCAGGCAATGGGGGAGGCAAGGGACGTCTTGATGACCAAGACTGCGACTGAGACCGAGACTATGACCACTATGGCCGTGACTGAATCCGAAGCGGAAGCCCTGGCCAGCAATGATTAGAGTGATCCAGCACAACTGCGCAAGGTCATACGAGTGGACCATTGTGGCGCTGGAGACAGGAGACGCACGCAGGGCGGACATAGTGTGCTTGCAAAACGCACCCAGAGAAAGAGGAGGTATTGGGATCGGTCATTCTTCATATGAAAGAGGCATAAAAAACAGAGTTTGGACGGCGATACGGAGAGTGAGTGGCATGGTGGTTGATGAGCGGACTGATTTAAGCCGAGGGGCGAATGACGATGTCATTCATATAGACTTGAAGAGGATAGGGGAGACTGTAACGTGGATAGTCAATGTCTACAACCAAAGGGACACACAATCAGCAGCGAGACCGGCGTGAAACTTGAACTGCCAGAGAGTCATTCAGCAGGGTAGCGCTGTCCTGGCTGGGGATTTCAACGACCAAAGCATACGATGGGACCCAAGATGCCAAGTGCGGCATGATGCTACGTTCTGGGAAGACGTGATTGACGAAAATGGACCTGACATTGGAAATGATGGAGAAGCCACCCTCCACTGGACGAGAGAAGGCCATGATGGCGAGTCGGTCATCGACGTGACTCTGGCAAATCAACCAATAACACAGTGGTCTGTACCGGCCGACAATCACGCCATGGGATCTGACCACCAAGTTACATAGTGGGAGGTGGAAGCATTAAGGCAGGAGGAGGCAGGCCATGACAGTGTAGTAGGGTTGAACTTGGCTGCAATGATGGAGGAGGACGCAAAGGCAGCGGAGAAGCTATCGATGGAGCAAGTGAAAGAGAGAGCTCACCTGCATGCAGAATGCACAGCAGACGAGGTGGAGCAAGAGGCCGCATGGTGTCAGGAAGCAATCGGCAACATTCCCAACGCCATGACAATGAAGATCATGATCTGTGCCAAATCAAAGATGTGGTGGAACGCCAACATCAGGGAAAGAAGGATGATGGTCGGAAGAGAAAACAGGAGGAGACAGAACTCGGATGAGGCCGCCAGGGCTGAGGCAGAACTCCACAAGTCAATTTGGCAGTCGAAGAGGACAATGTGGAGCGAGTATATTCACAACGTGAAGGGTGCCGAGGTATGGAGAGCAGCACAATCCACAAACCCACGGGCAGGCACGACTGTGGAGGCCCAAACAGACAGAGAAGGCAAGCAAGCAAACACATCACCGCAGAACAAGGTGATGCTGAGTTGCAAGTCCTTTCACCCGAATGGGGATGGCCTGTACTACGAACTACCTCCCACAGGGAGTGCACACACACGCGTCACAGAGCAAGCAGTTGAACGAGCCGTATTGTGTCAATTGGTTGAGAAGGCACCAGGACCGGATAAGCTGTCCTTCGGCGCCATACGACTCCTCTGGCAGTGGGACAAACAGAGGTTTGCGAGGCGGGCAAAGGCACCCATTTGCACGGGAAGTCACCCAGTGCAATGGAAGCGGGCTAGTGGTGTCGTGATTCACAAACCGGGCAAAGAAGACTCCACACGGCTGAAGGCCTATCACTACATATCGCTAGTAAGCTGTATTGGAAAAGTGGTTGAGAAAGTAGTCGCTGAGCTGCTGTCAAATGCAGGCGAAAAGAGAGGAGTACTGAGCGAGGAACAATTCGGAAGCAAAAGAGGACAGTCAGCCATCGATGCAGTGGCCATCATGGTTGCCAGAGCTCATGCAGCCTGGAGAAATGGCCACATAACAGGGGTGCTCCTCACAGACATTAAAGCAGCCTTCCCAAGCGTGGCAAAAGGAAGGCTAGTCAACTTAATGAAGGTCATGGAAATGGATGGAGACCTCATACGATGGACGGAGAGCTCCCTGTCAGGAAGAACGGTGGAGATGATAATCGATGGCAACGCCATTAAAAGACACACAGTAGAAGCCGGGGTCCCGCATGGCTCACCGGTATCACCGATCCTCTTTGCAATCTACACTTCATGACTGATCAAATGGGTCGAAGAGTATGTATCAGATGCCGAACGGCCGTTTTTTCAAGACGACCTCGGCTGGGTGGCAACCGGAAGCAATGTCAACCAGGTCGTCGGTGATAGTTGAGAAATGCGCAGCGTGGAGCATCAGGTGCACAAGTAGACAGGGGCTACAGTTCGACACTGCCAACATGGAGGCAGCACTATTCACGCAGAGACGAGGCCACAGGAGACACCTTCGGCCAAAACTGACAGCAAAGATACACGTCGGAAATGGAATCATATGTTTCGCTACACAGGCGACACGCTGGCTGCCAGTGTGGATTGCCGCACAGCTATCCTTCGATGATGACTACAACTGATGCGTGAAGAAAGCCATGGAAGCAGAAGCGAGACTCCGAACCCTTACCACGACCTAAGGCATTGTTCCTGGGAGCGTAAGGGCCGTCCAAGTGGCATGCGTCAAAGCAGTTGCACTGAATGGGAGCGAGCTGTAGTCGTATCCCAATGAAGTTGGCAGGCGAGACAACCTCCAACTCCTCCTCAATCGACAAGGCAGGTCCATCCTGAGCTCGCTACCTACAACCCCACGCGGTGCACTTACGAGAGAGCCAGGGCTTACACCGGTACTGGTAATTCTAGACTCCAGCCAGTGGCGATTCGCAGCGAGGCTAGCTGACGCATACAGCAGCAAACTAAAAGAGTTACACCAAAACCTTTCTTCCGGTGCACCAATATGCAGAGTAGTCAAGGAAGTACATGAGCATGCCCGAACAGCCGAAGGCATGATGTGGCCGGGCCTGGGCAACAAATCAGTGGTCAGGACCACCACACTCGACGAGACCACCGCCACCAAGATAACAGCACAACGCTGTGTGAGAGAGAATGATGCCAAAATCGGAGCAGCTGTTGTTACGGGGGTATTAAGCCACGTTTCAATAAAACACTTATTATAACTAAATACAGCCGCCTAACTAAACTTCTTTTTCTTTCCTCGTCTTATCCTAAGACTCAACCTCTTGTCCTTATACAAGAGCTCCCTCTAAAAAGAATCCCCGTTTTCCGCTTGGTCGTGTATAAGGCTCGTATCGATATGTTCCTCAAAAGGTAACAGCCCCTCGTTTACGAATCGACAGACGTCGTACGTGATGCCAAGTATCTCGGCCGAGTGTAAGGTCCAGTATTGACCAGAAGTATTGCTGGTTTCCTCGTAGAAAAGAAACAGTTCGCCTAACTTCTGAATGAGATGGTCGTGTGCCGTGCGAGCCTTCAATTGTCTCAAGGTATACATATACAATGAAATCACTTGTTGGTAGTAGTGAAGTAATGATGAAGTTTTTGTGTAGAAATCTTAATAATATTTTAAGGTGTTCTTCGCTGGTAATTGTCTGACTGTGGATTGCTGCTAGAGCTTGTTCTTCTCATTGTCGGGGAGACAACGTGAGTCTTTTATAGTCTTTTCGCTGGCTCAAGTTTGGCCGCTACTTCTATGACTATGACTTATGAATTGCTTGATAGTTTATCTCGGAAGACCGTTCCGAGACTCACCACGAGTTCCCTTTAGGATATCGTGTGCATGCGCGATTTTCTATTCTCGCTGCATGATATCAAACGCATCATGCATCAACTCGTACTTCAACTTAGACATCTTGCTTATCGTTTGTTCAGTAGTTGGAACACTGACGTCATATAGACTGCTCAGCGCTTTATCGCATCGTATTAATATCGCATGGATATTAATGCCTCACCATACCAATTTGGCTATTCGGCGATGCGTCAGAGATTTAATCGGCGACCAACCGATACTCTGCCAACGTAGATTATGACACCCTTTTCCTTTCGGGTTGCGATACATACTAACTCAAAAATTATGAGCAGGGTTGTTTCTGGCCTCTTATCATCAGCCAATGTCAAAAATCCCTCACGAACTGCATGCTTAGGATACAGACTTCTGTTATCCGGGGGTTGCGCGCATTACCCCTATCTCTTGGAGATAAGGTGCGACGATCCCACTTACTCGCATATTGCATATTGCGTGCTGCACACCTGACTTTCCGTCGTCATGATGTGTTGTCCCGCTATCAAAGGTTTAGTAGGTGTAATTAATAATTATGTGCACCGCTGATGGTTTTTACGCATCCCGGTCATGGCAACATAATTGTGTCATCTTGCGAATCAGCTTGATAAGATTTCCGTACTTATCAAATCATTACATACGGCTCAGATGTAACCCCGCTAAAGGCCATCTGACTGATGACATGACATGATACTCAAGAAGGTGTTTTTCTTCATGACTAATGGTATCCACTTCCGAATGGTAGTCACGTGTACTTGCTTCAGTCAACATGTATCATTACCGCTATCAGGGGAAAACCCCTAACAATCGAGATCTGTTTTGACTACCAAACACCACTCATGCCGCACTTACATCGTCGACTGCTACATCCCCGACGTGGGTGGTAGACTCGGGAGCTTCTCACAACATGTGCAACAATAGAAGCCTCTTCATTTCATACAAAAGACTGCCTTCTCCGATCACTATAAAACTTGGAGACGATACAACCGTTACTGCCACATATCACGGACTAGTCCATATCACTCAAGACTTGCAATTGGATGCTCTCTATACTCCAACCTTTCGACTATCTTTGCTATCAATTAGCCAACTCGAACATGCAGGATACACAACGACCTTTCGACGTGGGAAATGCTTCATATCAGCCGATACGAAATTGACCATTACCGCGAACCGCGTCGGAGATCTCTATATTCTCCAATCACCACACGCTCTTACTTCCGAAGCCATATCAACCGATGCCCAGGTGGCCCTCCAGTCGAAAACAACCTCCTCTCGTAAGGAAGGTAAGACACGATCGCAGACGAATTCGGATCTCACTCCAGCATCCACGATCACTGCAAGACTATGGCACCGAAGATTAGCCCATCTCCATCCTGCGGCGATGCGATCTCTAATTGATGGACTCAACGACCTCGACGATACTATGTGCGATGTTTGCTTGCAAGCCAAGCACAAACAAAAATTTATTCAAACTAAAGTCAAAAGAGCTACTGCACCATTCGAAATTGTTCACTCTGATACCTGCGGTCCCTTCTCTGTACCGACTAAGGGAGGCCATCTACACTACATTATCTTTGTCGATGACTACACGCGATGGACGACTGTTTACTTACTCCCTGACAAGAAGAAGGAGACCTGCATCGCAGCCTATCAACACTACCAAGCTAAGACAGACGCAAGGGGCTAGAATATCAAACGTTTTCGAGGCGATAATGGCAGGGGAGAATATGATAACAAGCTCTTTCGAGGACTACTGGCAACACGTGGCACAGCACTTGAGTTCTGTCCTCCTTACGCCCATCTTAAGAATGGAGTTGCGGAGAGAATGATTCGCACAATCACTGAAAGAGCAAGAGCAATGAAACTGGATTCTCAGACACCACTCGAGTTTTGGGGGGAAGCAGTCAACACGGCCGTATATCTCCATCAGCGCATGCCCAACGAGGGACTCACAAGAAGAGATGATCGCGATGGCTTCAAGGCACCATACGATACGCCATACGAGATGCTACATTCTTATGGCAGGCCTGAAATTGACCAACCTCTCGATGACCCCACACGCAAGAGAATCAATTATAAAGCACCACTCCATCATCTACGCCGATTTGGATGCTACGCCAGCAGACTGATCCCAGAGAAGCAGAGAACCGACCAGAAGCTGGGAGCACGGTCTAAGGCCTGCATAATGGTCGGCTACGTGCATGACTCCACGACGTTATGGAGAATCTGGGACCCGGAGCATAACACAGTAAAGGCTCAATCGGATGTTATATTTGACGAAGAAAGGAATGCCTACATATCGTGCCCGCAATCACTAAAACGCAAGCAGGGTGTACACGATGACAAGCCAAAAGAGACGACCGAAATTGACATATTCGGTCTACCTCAAGAAGAGACACATATTGAGGACATAGATGCCAGTAGAACGGATGAGAGCATGGCTCACGGCCGCACTCAGGATCCGAGTGGAACGGGTGAAAGCATGTCTCATGGCCGCACTGGTGAGGTTGCCTGCCGGCCAGTCGCTGGGAATCCTGCCGCGGTAGGAGCAAATTCCGATCATCCATTATCTGGGCACAGTACAAATGGGCATGGAGATCGAAGTCCACCTGCTTCAGGTGTGAAAAATGGCCACACACACACACACATGGCTCCTGACGAGGACGCCCACACACACACAGACAAGGGACATAGCGGTCACTGTCCAACCCTCGAATCTCAAGCCCCATCAAGAGACGAGGTTATCACACAAAGACAATTGCGATGATCTGTCGCGGCTAAAACTAAAAGATCAAAGAAAGCCCCAGTACTGACAGACAGAGTCACAAGAAGCAGAGCACAGGTAAACGTCTCTGACCTAATACATAATGCACTAGCCTCGACGATAATCAATGGCGATCCACGCTCATACGAAGAAGCGATGCTTAGCCCACTCAAGAAACAATGGCAAGCCGCAATCATGGAGGAGAGCAACTCTATCGTACGGAACGAGACCTTCTCACCAGTCAACTTACAAGAACTACGGAACGATTTCGGAGCAAGGCCAATCGGATCGAAATGGGTTTTCAAGACTAAACGAAATCCTGACGGCTCAACGCGGTACAAAGCCAGGATAGTGATCAAAGGATATGAACAAATGGACTATGGAGAAACATACGCACCGGTCGGCAAACTCACCACGTTTCGACTACTAATAAGCATCGCAGCGCGAAACAACTGGAACATCGATCACCTCGACGTGGTCACTGCATTCCTTAACCCTGACGTTGACGATGATTCCCTGCTCATGCAACTACCGGAAGGCTGGCCCGAGGGTCTTATGGACGAATGGCCTGAGGGGGAAAACTCGGAAGTCAGAGTCATCCGACTTCGAAAGGCACTTTACGGTCCTAAGCAGGCGCCACATCTATGGTACCGGCATATTAACGCATTTCTCCTATCATTAGCATCAGCAACAACTCTAGTTTCCGTCTGAAACACCCGGGTGTTCCGGACGGCTCTGATGGCTCTGGCGGAACCTCGTACCCTCTGACGGAGAATCAGACGCGACCCGTCGCCCAAGCGACGGGTCCCGTTGCATACCTCCCTTGCGGCGGCTATTATACCATCCCTCTTATTCTTGCGACGCGTCGCGTTGTATATTACGCTCGCCGCTCCGGCGTCAGGCTTCCTTTACTTTGCGTCCGGAATGTGGCGACGTATACGCACCATCAGAACGACACGTATGTTACACTCTTCGCAGGGGTTGCAGTTATGCAGTAGCCGTTTACACAACGCCTGGCGATGTTTATGCCTTTCTTCGGCCGATAGCCACATGCCGCA
>Ga0307512_10002086_pt1 | contig 26270 bp, 25 predicted proteins | sample 14_EM_MG_FD_200267 | JGI IMG/M metagenome (GOLD analysis project Ga0307512, IMG submission 200267) | Populus trichocarpa ectomycorrhiza microbial communities from riparian zone in the Pacific Northwest, United States - 14_EM | ecosystem: Host-associated > Plants > Roots > Unclassified | place... | reverse complement strand
GAGTTCGAAGTGTTCCAGGATGGGAGCGTCCAATGCAAAAATTTCTTGGATACCTTGGGAATGATGCAGAGACAAGTTGCGGAGCCGGAGCTCGCGAATGTGGGAAATATGTGGTATGAACTTGGAGAGACTTTGTAGACTCGTTGCGAACTCGAAGTCGATAACCAGCGGGGCATTCCGCGCGCGAACGAGCGACTCGGACATCAACACCGCACTCGGCCAATATCCCGTGAACGTGGCCCACAACGACGAGTCATCGAGCGCAACTTGACGCCATTGCCGACAGACGTGCGTGACCCTGATCCAGCCCAAATTCTGCCTGCCGGGCCAGGGCGGCTCCACAAGCGCGTGGAAGCGAAAGATCCGCGCGAGGAGCTCGGGAGGTAAGGCGGAGATCGGGGCGACGGCATTGCAATGTAATAGCAGGGTGTCTGTGAGATGCCTGGCCGTATCCATCTCCTCATCGATCGCGGAAAGGGCTGCGGTGCGCGCCGCGGGAGTCAGAGCGATGGTTTGCATCTCGTTTAGTCTGGTTTCAAAGGAGAGAATATGTTGACGAGTGTCAACGTTTGGATGCTGTTTGAGGGTAGTTGGTACAATTGGCAATGTACTGGACACTTTGGACCTCTGTAGAAAGCATAAAAGCTGATCGATTGAGTTCCGGGCACGTGGTTGGCGTCGGTGCGTGGGGATTAATTGCGGTTTAGAGCGGGAACTGAAGGAGTCCTTGTGTATACCAGCGTGGCTCATCTCAGTGCATGCGGTAGGAACTGGGGGTACGAAAGTCAACTCTCTATGGTATATAAGGTGCATTTACAAGGTCCAAAATATGAAATAAGGCAAGGAATGACTACACAACTACACATTAAGGCAAAGGATTGATTTACGTTGGTGAGTTCAGAATCAGGAAGGATGAGAAGAAATAGATCTGAGGCCGCAATCCCGAAGAGTCGAGAAGGCGCCATGGAGAACTCGAATGATTACGACGAGGAGGGGCGGAAAGCACGTCGGGAGTTGCGAGTCCGCTGGCGGGTACGCTTGAGATGATAACGCGACATGACATGATCTGCGAAAGTAAGACACCAAGGGGAAGGAAACGTACGATTCGTAAAACAGAAAGACGAACGACGGCTCGTTGGCTCGGTTTGTCGTCAACCGGTCAGGCGAGAGTCGAAAAGCACACGAACGAGAAAGGAAGAGGGAAAAGGGGGCCGCTATTGCATGCCCTGGCCGAGGCCAGACGCGGGGGTTTATAGAGACATTACAAGACGAGAATTCTACGTGCAAAGTGAGCCAGATGGGGAAAAAGTGAAAAGACGGACGTGGAGATGGTACTGCCGTCAACAGACCCACACGGCGACGTAGACGAGGAGCAGCGGAGGAGAGTGTAGAATAGAGAGCGAAAAGTCTAAAGCGAAAGGGGATATAGAAACGTACGAAGGGTCACCAGAATGAGGCTATATACAGTGAAGTCTTCCCAAATAGCGATGTGGTCTGGGCAATCCGCGAGTCTTCGGCCATAAGGATTGGGGTGCGACGAGCAGGGGACCTTGGCTGCGAATGGGAAAGGATCGGTCGTGTGGCAAAAATGTGGGCGATGAAGGGTTGGAGGCGAAACGTGTAGGATGAAGAGGCCGGGGGTGGACGCGTCGGGCGCGCGTGCATAGAGGGAAGTCACGTGGTCGGGCAGGGACTCACACGCGATGTGAGGGTCCGTCGCGGCCCGGGCCAACCGAAAACTTATATTAACTTGGCGTCTACTTCGTGGCTTTGTGTTCCCTTGTCTTTGTCCCCAAATAACGTGATAGCGTCAAGTGGCATCATACTGATGACTGGAAGGAGATAAGAATGTGGAAAACTCAAGAGAAGAGCGGCGAGTGGCAGTCGACCAAAACTTAGTGGAGAAGACAAGGGGTATATATTGTACCATTTTCAAGTATACTATCGAACTTTCTTCACTTTCCTCGGCAACTGGTGTTCACGTCTCAGCCAAAGGGAACACACTCTGCATCCTTAAAGCCTTGATTTCAACCATGATTGACATAAAACAGGTTGCTACAAAAGATGACAAAAAGAGCATCATGGTGGCATTTTCAAAGTGAAAAAAAGGGAGGGCGGGGGGAAGGACCAGAGCGTATGATATATATGATAACTACAATGCAGGGAGCCCTCCGAGTCGGACTACTGCTAACCGGAAGCGTGATGATTGCTTCGAGCTGGAAAAGTCTGGGCTAGAGTCATAGCCATAACCGTCCCATCCTTGCTAAGCCCTCGTCTCTATCCCAGCGCACCTCCTGGACGAATTTCTGCAGACTGTTCACCTGCTTGGTTCTGATAACGCAGCGATCGACGCAGAGCATTTTCAGGGGAGTCTTGTTCTCCTTGCGCCGTCGAAGGGTGTCCACGAGAATGTCGTACAGGACGCCAGAGGGCTGAGGCATACCAACGTCAATATTCTCCAACAATAGGGACGTCAACTTCGGAAAAGGACAGGTCGGTGCCGCATATGCCCCTATGGTACTGGACACTTGTGTCTGGGTAGCTTTGCGTCTCCTGTTCTTTCCTTTCCTTCCGGACGTCACGTTCGTGGATTTCGGAGGGGCAAGGGACCCTAGGAGACCACTTGTCCCGAGCCCATTGGCTTGTATCGTGGTGATTTTCTTACAGTCTTGAAAGAGCTTGTCCCAATCCGTGTCTTGAACTTTATTGCAAGCGGAGATGGAGAGAAATTTGAGGTTCGAGATAGCGAGCGTACTACAGAGCTGCCCAAGAATATCCACTTGACTAGAGTGGCTGAACGCTGGCTGGTTATCGAATGAGAGAGTAAGCTCGGGTTCGCTATCCCTATGATCTTCAAGAACGCATGACTGGTCGATCCTCGATTTAGTGGGGGCAACAGATGCGGCCATGCGTATAAGACGATCGCAGCAATTGATGGTTACGCTGAAACTTTGGAACTCCACGGGGGCAGGGTTGTGGAAGTGTGCCGAAATGACAGGAAGTATGAGATGGTTAGGGTGTGTAGAGGGATCATCGGAAATGCAACGCAGGTGAAGAGTCGCAGAGGAAGGTAGCTTCAGCTTCTTCAATAAGTTCGTAACGCGGGAAGTTGTCCCGCCGAGGGACAAGCGTGAGAGTCGTGGAAGGTGGATTGGTTCTCCATGTGAGATTCGGGAAAGCACAGAGGGTAAGCAGAATTCGAGGGAGAGGACTTCCAACTCCGGACTGTTGATAAGAAGACCAAGCAACTGATTCGAGTCATTGCGCGATGAAATGCTTGGTGTGAATATCCCTCTGGAGAAGATTATTTTCAACTGGGTTAGCTGTCCACGAGGTATAAGCGACCAAGGGATGATGACGTGGGAGGTGATGAAACTCCGTAGTTTCGGAGTGTGCCCCTTGAATAGAGTCATTCCAGCGGGAAATGTGATAGGGGAAGCGTCCGAAACCCCGAGTTCGAAGTACTCCAAGACGGGGGCCTCCGATGCGCAAATCTCTCGGACGAATCGAGAATCATGTACGGACAGGCGGGGGAGCCGGAGTTTGCGAGTATGGGAAATGTGTGGGGTAAATTTGGAGAGTACCCCTGGGCTTGGCCGGCCTGCGATGTCGAAAAGTAGCGGCGCGTCCCGCGCGCGAACCAGCGCCTCGAAAATCCATTCCGCGCTCGGCGAAACTCCCGCGATCCTGGCCCACAACGACGAGTCATCAAGCGCGACTTGACGCCAACGCTTGCACACATGTGTGACTCCAATCCAGCCCAGTTTCTGCACGCCGGACCAGGGTGACTCCACGAGCGCGCAGAAGCGGAATATCCGCGCGAGGAGCTCGGGTGGCAGAGAGGAGATAGGCGCGAGGGCATTGCGACTCGAAAACAGCGACCGAGTGAGACCCTTGAATACACCTATTTCCTTATCGATCGCTGAAAGGGCTGCCGTACGCGCTGTGGGTGGTTGAGCCATGACCCGGATCATCCTCAATCCGACGTCGAGGAGGTTGAGTAAGTCGGAGAGCATGAACGGTTGCACGTTGCTTGACGAGAGGAATTTCGAGCGTCAGACAATTGGGACACTGTCATGAGACGTGTTTCTAACCTTTCGTGAGTATAACGGGGGGTGATATCCGAGTCACTGTTTGTCGTATGTGAGCGAGGCAGTCTGGACGTGACTCTGAAGGTGCTTAAGCACGCACCCCATAATGAGGCCCTTGTTGAGAGACGTATGAAACGATATCTGTTACAGCCACCCTGGGCAGAGATGTGGGGATAACTAGCAGTGTAAATGCGATGAGAGCAAAGTCCGCAGAGAACAAAAACTTGATTTCTTCTGCTTAGCGCAGTGCTCGCACGAGGTGAGCTGGCGATACTTATGTGCTCTACACAATGTACTTACCGGAAAGAGAGAGAAATAGGAAAGGTCCACTGCGGAAGTACCTGCATCGTTGTCACAGGACCATTTGCACAGTTGTGGGGCTGTGTCTGCAGAAGCGTTGCGTCGTTGCACACCCGTATTCGGCTTATCTGCCCGAGTTTCTGCATCCGAAGTTCCGGCGTGGGGAAAACATGCTCGATTTAGCAACTCTACTCTTCGGGATGCCCCTTCTGATCTGATACTTGCGGGCTCTGGGGAGGGGATGATGCATCCCACATGGCCGCGTTACTTCTTAAGCGACCCCAGATTACGTCAACGAGTTAATTCGGCACTGCGGTCATGGTGGCGCTTGCGCAGTAAGTCGACGTAAATGGGACCTGACAATTCACTGGTCAAAACTGCGCCCGTTGAACTATACCTTGTATCATTCTTCGTATCATTCTTCGAAACCATTTGGGCCGCATCAGGCTCAGTAATAGTCTGGACTGACCCTCAGCTCCAGTCGCTCCATACATCAAACGAGCCCATTTCTTGCCAGACAGTATGTTGCATTGCATGCATCCGCAGGCAGAGGATACTGTATCATCAAAGAAAGTAGGATGTACAGCGGATAGAAATCGTACGCTGACTCACATAAGAAAGGTCTTGCTCTAAGAACCTCACTCAAAGTCAATTGAGTTCCAAGAACAAAATAAGGCAAAACTCTGCGCGGTGGGACTTACAGCGAAACCAACAATACAATACAAACTCCGACTCTGACTCGGAGTCGGCTTCGTAGAAGACTCTTGAGTCGTAGACGTCTTTCAGCTGCGCCTCGGGCTCACTAAATTTCGAGCTGTCGTCGTATTCGAGAAATGACCCCTGTCCTAACGGAAACTCCTAGTCGTGTTTTGTAGCGCCGGAGGTCAGTCCACACTTGTGAGTCAAAGTAAGAAGGAAGAAGAAAAAGAGAGCTGAGGCCACGATCCCGAGAGTTCGAGAGCGCGCGAAAGGAAGTCGTAAGGAACGTGAGAGAGACTTGAAGCGAGAGAGGGGGCGAGACGGACGAGAACACGTGAAGGAGAGAAACATAGTGGTGGGTTTCGATTGCCTGCCTTGGCAAATGCCAGGCTAGGAGGTTTATATATAATTACGCTGCACGCGAGTTGAGTAGAGGGGGGAAAGGGGAAAGGAGAAGGCGACTGCGGTCGCGCGGCGGCGATGGCAAGGAGAATGGTGCCCGAAACGAAAGAGAATTTTACTGAATGGTTGCAAAGTGTGTAACAGGGAGCACGAGAGCGATGAAGGGGCGGCGATGTTTGTTGGTAAAAGTCTAGGGTAAAATAGGCAGGCGTAGGATGGAGAGCAAATGTCTAAAGCAAAAGGAGATAGAGAAACATACGAAAGGTGACCTGAATGAGCCTATACAGTATACATTGAAATCCCTTCCTAATAGCGATGTGGCCCAGACCGAGCGTGGGGCCATGTGCGACGGGTGCGACGTGGACTGGGTGGCGTACATTTTCGACGTCGGCTGATGTGTCTTGGGCGATCCGCGTGTCTTCGACCGTAGGGGTTGGGGCGCGACAAAAGGACAAACTTGTCCGTTGAGGGAAAGGTATCGATGTGTGGCAACGAGGGAGTCGAAGGATTGGAGGCGAGGCGTGCGAGACGATGAGAATGAGGGACTGAACACGTCGGGCTACTGAAGTCGGGCGTCCCGGGAATGTCACGTGGTTGAATAGTGCTCGTTTCCGTTGCCACAGCGCGTCCACCGTGACCTTACCATACCATTAGACCATATATGCGCTGAGCATTGATTGTGCAGCCATTGATGCAGAGCATCTCCACGGGCGCCCTCAGTAGCTGACCGCTTGAGCGCAGCCCGGCCCTGCTCATTTCATCACCAATATCCGTTCAGGCCTACAAGCTTCAGCGGCAGAAGTATCCGTATCCCTGAGTCCTGTGTCCAGCAACATTGTCACCTGTCAGCACGCTGATCCAGACTTCCAGTAAGGATATGAGACTCACTAAGAGCCAAGCGCTAAAAACAAATGCAGTGCTGCACCTTCCGAGTCTTACTGTATCACGCCTACATCACCGCAGCGGGCAAACAACACGGGCTCGGACCATGCTGACCGTTCGGACCGACCTTCAGACCCCTCAGGTTCCGCCACCCCGTCTGGTAGACGAGTTGCTACACCGCATAGTTCGCATGCCACCCAGGACAGAGGATCACGTATCGACATATAAAGTACTATGTAACGACTGGGACATGTTGACAGTGAGGCCTCAAGAAAATATGGGTGGAGATTTAGACGACTGATTGGGGTGGGAGAGGTATTGCCCAAGGTGCGTGATTGTTTCTCTGTTATCGGCGATACTAATGACTGGATTTTTGTGCGGCCAGGTTTTCCTTGGACATGGGCTTCCGAATCGACAACTTGCTCCGAGTCTCCGACACGAGTCTCGCGTTTGCCGGTTGGGGAGATCAGGAAATTGACTATGCGCCTCTCTGAGGGGCGTCTTTCCCATCGGTGCATGCGCCGATGTCGGCCTTATCTGCTCCACTGGCGTGCACTGCAACTCCTCGCCCGGAGGGACTCCAACGGTCCTCTCCTCTGACTTTGAAGGTGGTTCTGCGGCCTCTTCTCGCAGCGGATATCATACAGCAGCGGCAGCGGCTCCAAATCTGGTTCTGGGATGGCCATTTCCCTTTCATTGTTGAGACGGTCGTCAGACAAGATAGTATGGTTTTCATGTTACGGTCTGGGTGGATTGGTTTCGCACGGCCGCATCTGCCGCCGGCAACGTAGGTGGTGGACATTGATCTACGCAAAACGCATGACATACAAGTAATGTACATTGATGCACAAACGAAAGAGGTCTTAGTCTTGATCTAAGAATAAGAAAAAGTTCCGAGCCATATCGAGTTTCCTGGTAATAAGATATACTAATAATGGCTTGCCCCATCTGATATCGTCACTACGGCACCGACAAACGAAGGGAGGGGCAGAGCCCACGGTATTTTACCAACAATCTGGAGACAACCCGGCGGCCCAGTCCCACTGAGCCTGCGCAGTGCCAGGGAGGTGTTCTAGCCGCGTCCCGTTGGCAGTGTCCGAGTTGTAGTCATAGTCGCCGCATCATTCGTCGTATGGGGGGCCCTCGTCACCATCCCAGCGCACCTCCCGGACGAGCTTCTGCAGAGAGTTCACCATCTGGGTGCTGATACGGCAACGATCGATGTAGAGCGCCTTCAGGGGAGTCTCGTTCTCCTTGCGCCGCCGGAGAGCGTCCACGAGGACGTCGTACAGATCGTCACCATCAAAGTCCAGATTTTCCAACAACAGGGACGTCAACCTTGGAAAAGGAGAGGTCGGTGCCGCATCCGTTCCTATGGTACTTGTTACTTGAGTCTGGGTAGCTCTGTTATCGTGCCTGCCGGTCACATTCGTAGATTTCGGAGGGGCAATGGACCGTAGGAGATCGCTTGTCCCATACCCGTTGGCCTGTATCGTTGTGGCTTTCTTACAGTGTTGAAAGAGCTCATACCAAGTCGAGACTCGAAGCTCATCGCAAAAGGAGGAGATGGAGAGAGATTTAAGGTTTGAGATAGCCAGCATACTGCAGAGCTGCCCAAGAATATCCTGTGGACCGAACCTCAACAGCTGGTAGAATGACAGAGTAAGCTCTGGTTCGCTATCCCTATGATCTTCAAGGACCCACGAGTGGTAGATCGTCGATTTAGCGGGGGAAGTGGATGCAGCCACGCCTACGAGATACTCGCAGCAATTGATGGTTACGCTGAAACTTTTGAACTCCACGGGGGTAGGGTTGTGGAAATGTGCCGAGATGAGAGGAAGTAGGAGATCGTTAGGGTATGTAGAGGGATCCCCAGAACTACAACATAGGTGAAGAGTCGCAGAGGAAGGTAGCTTCATCCTCTTCAATAAGTTCGTAACGCGGGAAGTTGTCCCACCGAGGGACAAGCGTGAGAGTCGCGGAAGGTGGACTGGTTCTCCATGTGAGACTTGGGAAAGCATAGAGGGGAAGCAGAATTCGAGGGAGAGGATTTCCAAATTTGGACTGTTGATAAGAAGATCAAACAACTCATTCGAATCATCAAGCGATGGAATGCTTGGTGTGGATATCCCTCTGGAGAAGATTATCCTCAACTGGGTTAGCTGTCCACGAGGTATAAGTGACCAAGGGATCGTGATGTGGGAGGTGGTGAAGCTCCGTAGTTTCGGAGTGTGCCCCTTGAAGAGTGTCATTCCAGCAGCAAGTTGATGAAATGCGATGGGGGAAGTGTCCGAAACGCCGAGTTCGAAGTACTCCAAGACGGGAGCTTCCAATGCGCATATCTCTTGGACGAATTGAGAATCCTGTATGGACAGGCAGGGAAGCCGGAGTTTGCGAGTATGGGAAATGTGTGGGGGAATTTTGGAGAGTACCTCCGGGCTTGGCGTGCCTACGATGTCGAAAAGTAGTGGCGCATCCCGTGCGCGAACCAGCGCCTCGAAGATCCATTCCGCGCTCGGCGAAACTCCCACGATCCTGGCCCACAACGACGGGTCATCGAGCGCGACTTGACGCCAGCGCTGGCACACGTGGGTGACTCCAATCCAGCCCAGTTTCTGCCCGCCGGACCAGGGCGGCTCCACGAGCGCGCAGAAGCGAAATATCCGCGCGAGGTGCTCGGATGGCAGAGAGGAGACAGGCGCGAGGGCATTGCGACTCGAAAACAACAAACGCGTGAAACACACGGATGCATCTATTTCCTCATCGGTACCCGTTGTTGGTGTTTGAATCATGGCCCGGATCTGGTTCAACCTGATTTCGAGGAGGTTGACTAAGTCGGAGAGTGTGGACGGTTGCACGCTGCTTGAGGAGAGGAGTTTCGAGCGTCAGACAACTGGGACACTGTCATGGAACGTGTTTCCAACCTTTCGTGAGTATAACTGAGAGTGATATCCGAGTAACTGTTTGTTGTAAGGGATGTGAACGAGGCGATCTGGATTCTGGATGTGAGTCTGAGGGTGCTTGAGTACGTACCTCATAATGGGGTCTTTGTCAAGAGACGTATGAGACAATATCTGTTACGGCCACCCCGAGCAGAAATGTGGATAGAACTGGTAGTGTAAATGTGGTAGTGTAAATTCGAAGGGATGAGAGCCGAGTCTGCACAGAAAAAAGAGTGTGAAAACTTGATTGCTTCTGCTCGGCGCAGTGTTTGCTTGAGGTAAGCTGCTGAATACTTATGTGCTCTGCAAAATGTACTTACCAGAAAGATAGGAAAGATCCACTGCGGAAGTGCCTGAATCATCACAGGACCACTTGCACAGTTGGGCTGTGTCTGCAGAAGCATCGCACACCCGTTTTCCCCGAGTTTCTTCCATCCGAAATTCCAGTGCGAAAAACATACCCGATTTAGTAACTCTACTCCCAATGATGCCCAGATTGCGTCAACGAGTTGAATTCCGTCACTGCGGTCCTGGTGGCCCATAGCATTTACTACTCATCCTCTCGAACAATACAGTACAGTACAAACTCCGACTCTGACTCGGAGTCGGTTTTGTAGAAGACTCCTGAATCGTAGAAGTCTTCCAGCTGCGCCTCGGGCTCACTAAATTTCGAGCTGTCGTCGTATTCGCATCATCCGACGAGGAAAGGACCCTTGTCCTAACGGAACTCCTAGTCGTGTACTGTAGTGCTGGAGGTCAGTCCACACTTGTGAGTCAGAAAGTAAGAAGGAAGAAGAAAAAAGAGAGCTGAGGCCGCGATCCTGAGAGTTCGAGAGCGCGCAGTCGTAAGGAACGTGAGAGGGACTTGAAGCGAGAGAGGGAGCGAGACGGATGAGTACATGTGAAGGAGAGAAATATAGTGGCCATGGGTGGGTTTCGATTGCCTGCCGTAGTCGGGCGTTCCGGGAATGTCACGTGGTCGAATTGTGTTCGTTTCCGAGAGGCCACAGCGCATACCTTACCATACCTTTTCGACCATATATGCGCTGAACACTGATTGTGCGGTCATTGATGCAGAGCGCCTTCACGGAAGCTCTCGGTAGCTGCTTGAGCGCAGCCCTGCCCTGCTCATTTCATCACCAATATCCGTTCAGGCCTACAAGCGTCAGCGGCAGAAGTATTCGTATCCCTGAGTCCTGTGTCCCAGCGACATTGTGCTGCACCTTCCGAGTCTTGCCGCATCACGCCTACGTCACCGCAGCGGGCAAATGACACAGGCTCGGACCATGCTGACCGTCCGGACCGACCTTCAGACCTCAGTTTCAGCTATCCCGTCTTGCAAACAAGTTGCTACACCCCATATTTCGCACGCCACCCAGGTCGGAGGATCATGCATAAAGCACTATGTAATAACCGGGACATGTTGATACTGAGGCCTCGACTCTCGAGAAAGATGGGTGGCGATTCAGACGACTGGTTGGGGTGGCGGGGGTATTGCTCAAGGTGCGTGATTGTTTCTCTGTTATCGGTGACACTACTGACTGGATTTTTGTGCGGCCAGGTTTTCCTTGGACATGAGCCTCCGAATCGACAACTTTCTCTGACACGAGTCTCGCGTTTGCCGGTTGGGGAGATCAGGAGATTGGCTATGCGCCTCTCTGAGGGGCGTCTTTCCCATCGGTGCATGCGCCGATGTCGGCCTTGTCTGCTCCACCGCGCACTGCAACTCCTCGCCCAGGAGGGACCCCAAAGGTCCTCGTGCATCGGCGGGGGCTTGGATCTCCTCTGACTTTGTAGGTGGTTCTGCGGCCTCTTCTCGCAGCGGATATCATACAGCAGCGGCTCCAAATTTGGTTCTGGGATGGCCATTTCCCTTTCATTGTCGAGACGGTCGTCAGACAGGATAATATGATTTTCATGTTACGGTCTGGGTGGATTAGTTTCGCACGGCCGCATCTGCCGCCGGCAACGTAGGTGGTGGACATTGATCTACGCAAAACGCATGACATACAAGTAATGTACATTGATGCACAAACGAAAGAGGTCTTAGCCTTGATCTAGTAAGAATAAGAAAAAGTTCCGAGTCATAGCGAGTTTCCTGGTAATAAGGCATACTAATAATGGCTTGCCCCATCTGACATCTTCCACGACGGCACCGACAAACGAAGGAAGGGGAGGGGGAGGGAAGAGAGGGCCAGAGCCCACGGTATTTCACCAACAATCTGGAGACTACCCGGCGGCCAACTCCCACTCGGCCCGTGTAGTGATGGGGAGGTGTTCGAGCTGCGTCCCGGACTACAGTAGGTGGTGCCCGAGCCGTAGCCATAGTCGCCCCATGATCATTCGTCGTATGGGGGGCCCTCGTCACCGTCCCAGCGCACCTCCGAAACGAGCTTCTGCAGAGAGTTCACTTGTTGGGTGCTGATACCGCAGCGATCGATGTAGAGCGTCTTCAGGGGAGTCTTGTTCTCCTTGCGCCGCCGGAGAGTGTCCACGAAGACTTCGTACAGAACGCCAGAGGTGGGCACGGCCTCATCAAAGTCCAGATTTTCCAACAACAGGGACGTCAACTTTGGAAAAGGAGAGGTCGGTGCCGCATCCACCCCTATGCTACTGGTTACTTGAGTCTGGGTAGCTCTGTCATCGTGCCTGCCGGTCACATTCGTGGATTTTGGAGGGGCAAGGGACCTTAGGAGATCGCTTGCCCCGAACCCCTCGGCTTTTATCGTGGTGACTTTCTTACAGGCTTGAAAGAGCTCGTACCAATTCGTTCCTTGAAGCTCGTCGCAAGAGGAGATGGAGAGATATTTAAGGTTCGAGATAGCCAGCATACTGCAGAGCTGCCCAAAAATATCCTCCCGATTAATGCGGCCGAACCTTGACAGCTGGTAAAATGACAGAGTAAGCTCTGGTTCGCCATCACTATGATCTTCAAGGACCCAGGAGTGGTAGATCGTCGATTTAGTGGGGGCAATGGATGCGGCCACGCATATGAGATGCTCGCGGCTATTGTTGGTTATGCTGAAACTTTCGAACTCCACAGGCGCAGGGTTGTGGAAATGTGCTGAGATGAGAGGAGGTATGAGATGGTCAGAGTATATAGAGGGATCGTCGGAAATACACCGCAGATGAAGAGTCGCAGAGGAAGGTAGCTTCATCCTGTTCAATAAGTTCATGACGCGGGAAGTTGACCCACTAAGAGACAAGCGTGATAGTCGCGGAAGGTGGATTGGTTCTCCATGTGAGACTTGGGAAAGCATAGAGGGTAAGCAGAATTCGAGGGAGAGGATTTCCAAATCTGGACAGTTGATAAGAAGATCGAAGAACTGATTCGAATCATTAAGCGATGAACTGCTCGGCATGGATATCCTTCTGGAGAGGATTATCTTCAACTGGGTTAGCTGTCCACGAGGTATAAATGACCAAGGGATGGTGATGTGGGAGGTGATGAAACTCCGTAGTTTCGGAGTGTGCTCCTTGAAGAGTGTCATTCCAGCAGCAAGTTGATGAAATTTGATAGGGGAAGCGTCCGAAATCCCAAGTTCGAAGTACTCCAAGACGGGAGCTTCCAATGTGCATATCTCTCGGACGAATCGAAAATCATGTATGGACAGGCGGGGGAGCCGGAGTTTGCGAGTACGGGAAATGTGTGGGGGAATTTTGGAGAGTACATCTGGGCTTGGCGTGCCTACGATGTCGAAAAGTAGTGGCGCATCCCGCGCGCGAACCAGCGCCTCCGAGATCCATTCCGCTCCAGGCGAAACTCCCGCGATCCTCAGGCTGGCCCACAACGACGAGTCATCAAGCGCGACTTGACGCCAACGCTGGCACACGTGGGTGACTCCAATCCAGCCCAGTTTCTGCCCGCCGGACCAGGGCGGCTCCACGAGCGCGCAGAAGCGAAATATCCGCGCGAGGAGCTCGGATGGCAGAGAGGAGATAGGCGCGAGGGCATTGCGACTCGAAAACAACAAACGCGTGAAACACACGGATGCATCTATTTCCTCATCGACCGCGGAGAGGGCTGCGGTACCCGTTGTTGGTGTTTGAGTCATGGCCCGGATCTTGTTCAGCCTGATTTCGAGGAGGTTGACTAAGTCGGAGAGCGTGGACGGTTGCACGTTGCTTGAGGAAAGGAATTTCGAGCGTCAGACAATTGGGACACTGTCATGGAACGTGTTTCCAACCTTTCGTGTGTATAACAGAGAGTGGTATCCGAGTCACTGTTTGTTGTAAGAGATGTGAACGAGGCGATCTGGATGTGACTCTGAGGGTGCTTGAGTACGTACCTCATAATGGGGTCTTTGTTAAGAGACGTATGAGACAATATCTGTTACAGCCACCCTGAGCAGAAATGTGGATAGAATTGGTAGTGTAGATGAGAAGAGATGAGAGCTGGGTCTGCACAGAAAAAAGAGTGAACACTTGATTGCTTCTGCTCGGCGCAGTGTTTGCTCGAGGTGAGCTGGTGAATACTTATGTGCTCTGTAAAATGTACTTACCGGAAAGATAGGAAAGATCCACTGCGGAAGTGCCTGAATCATCACAGGACCATTTGCACAGTTGGGCTGTGTCTGCAGAAGCGTTGCACGTTGCACACCCGTATCCGGCTTATCTACCCGAATTTCTTCCATCCGAAGTTCCAGTGTGGGGTAAACATACCCGATTTAGTAGCCATACTCCCCTTGGGCACACATGGACCCAGATTACGTCAACGGGTTGAATTCGGCACTGTCACAGTCCTGGTGGCACTTGCGCAGTAACTTGAAGTGACCTGACAATTCACTGGTCAAAACTGCGCCCGTAGTCCTACTATATGCCCCGTATCATCCTTCGAAACAATTTGTGCCGCCCCACGGTAACGGTGTGGACTGACCCTCAGCTCCGATCGCTCCATACATCAAACACACCGATTTCTTGCCAGACAGTATGTTGGATCGCACGCACCCGCGGAGGATACTGTATCTTCAAAGAAAGTAGGATGGACAGCTGGTAGAAATCGTACGCTGACTCACAGGAGAGGTCTTGCTCTAAGAATGCCACTCAAACCCATTCGAGTTCCAAGAACAGAACAAAACAAAAGCAAAAGACTGCGCGGTGGAACTTACAACGGTGGCATTCACAGAGAATAACGAAAATGGGAGGGAGCGGAGCCCATGGCATTTACCACTCATCCAAATAACTCTCGAACAATTCAAACTCCGACTCCGATACGGAGTCTTGCATTGTTTAGTCTTCCAGCTGGGCCTTGGGCTTGCTAAATTTCGGGCTGTCGTCGTATTCGTACCATCTTTCGTGCAAGGGACTCTCATAGTCGTGTACCTTTAGACTATATATGCTCTGAACACTGATTGTACAACCATTGATGCAGACCGTCTTCACGGGCGCTGCAGTTGAACTGCTCTGCCCCCAGCGAACCGTCCATGTACATGTCACTGTATATCCCTGTGTCCGTTCCGTCATGCTATACACGGGTAGCGTTGGACTGTGCCAGATTTAATTCAGACCAATGGGGGCGGTGGGGGATGAGGCGCAGGGCGTGGGGTCTGCGTCTGCGTGCGAGCCTATGTTGGTCGATTTGGAGGGTGGGCGAGGTGAATGATCGCTTTTGCTGTGCGCGCCATCCCATACAACGCCAATGGGGAACCGAGGCGAAGCACAGGAGACAACTCACGGAGGATGCGCGGCGCAAGCTCGTCCAACCTCACCTTCGAGTCCCTCAGCCTTAACTGACTCAACTCCAGCTTCTGATGGCGCATTTCCGGACGGGCGCGAGGAAGAACGAGAATGCGAGTCTGGGGATCGAACTTCCGAACCGGGGCCCAAGAAATACGATCAAAGGGGTGATGGAGTACGAAATATCCATGTCGCTGAGCGATTCGGCGCTTGGATGCAGTCCTGTACTGGGGGCAGCCAGCATCGGATGACTTGCCTTGCAGCCCGAAATCAATGACGTCTGGCTCTACCTGTCTGAGCCGAAAAGAGGGCCCAACAACTGCCTTTGGACCGCCTTCCTTTTCTCGCTGCTCCGAGCCAAGAATGACGCTGATTGCAAAACGATGATGGGGTGTCCTGTGGAGATTCCGAAAGAGATGCTCTGGTGATGCTCTTCTTGGTAACACCCTTCCCGTGTCGCAGTGTTGAGAGACCTCCGATGCTTTCCTGTTGCTGACGACGTCCCAGCCGGTGGTGGCAGCAGCATCCCGTGGGGCTCCGCCATGTTCGACTGTAAGCTAAGCTCGGCCCGTCGCGTCACCGTAACCGCGGTTGCCATCGTCGCAGGTACTGGGAGTGCTGTTTCCGTGACTTCGACAGATAGAATCTACGTTAATGGCAGAAGAAAATCGGAAGATCGCTGTGTAAAAGGGGCTCGATTGTGGTACCAGAAACAATTTCGGTGATGGAGAGGCAATATTTTCTTGTTCCTTATCATTGTTTGCCTGCTGAAGCGAGACTCCATTTTCGGAACCTGGCAGTACCGATGGTCCCCACGCTGGGGTGGGAGGTGGGCGGCGCAGCAATGGAAGGATATGGGCGAGAAACGGAGGGGTAGAAGGGCTTTGCGCGCTTATTTCATCAGCCCGCAAAGTACCTGTTACCGGGGGTCCATGTTTTGAGACGAGAGGCCGGGACGTAATCTGGAGCGGGAAGCATTCGTCAGGGACAACCGCACAGATATTGCTTTTCATACCTCATCTGGTTCAGGATGGGGCTTTTAGTCATTCCGCGTATCTGCCCTACTCCCCTGCACACCCTGAGGATCCGATGCTTTCGCTGGCATTGGCAGTATCGAAAGAGTTTGCGTAGGCGAATCGATTTTGGTCGGCTCATCTGCGGATGTTGAAGGCATCACGTCCTGATCGGTCCGGGCATGCAGATACGTGCCACGTCTCAGTGAGGCCTCCACAACCTGGAGGTCTCCCTGGCATGCTGAGAGGTGCAACGGAGTCGGGCGACTTTATTGTCGCGCGTTCGCGTCAGCGCCGTGACCGAACAACAGCTCCGCGATTTCCGGGTGACCCTTGCTCGCTGCTGTGTAACTCAGTCCATCCCCACTTGTTCCGGGCATCCACGTCGGCGCCACACTCGAGGAGTAGTGTGATGCATTATCCGATGCGGTGCCTCCCAGGGAATCCAATGCGTTGGGACCCGCGCCATGATCGAGGTATAACCAGGAGAGGCAGAGGCAGTTAGACGGGTGACGCAACACCAGTGCAGCGGACTGCCGTCAAGGCTGACCCACTTAATCAGCTCTGCGCCGTGCTCCAAGGCGAACTGATCCACCTGCGGGTGCTGGTGGGCTGCAGCAGTCTCAACCTCTTTCCCTACCATCGCGCTCTTCATCATGTGGTGAGTACGATGGTGGGGAAAGTGGTGGCATGATGATGATGACGACGGGTGGAGGTGTTCGACGCGCGTAGGAGGAACGGAGGAACGCGTATGAAGAGTGACCACCGCAACGTGTCCTTCTCCTGTCAGAGGCAATCAAGAATGGTTAGGAGATATTGCGGGTACTGGGGTGAAGATAGGAACTTTTGTCGGAGAAGGATTACCGAAGACGACTGACAGCTCCTTAGCTGCTCTGACCCATCCCGTTGTCTAGTCTTGACTTCCAACTTGCTGGTGAGAGAGATGAAGCGGCAAGGAATGAGTTTAAAAAGACATGAGGAGATCGAGGAGAAAAGTATGAGGGAGAGGAGTCGGAAATGTGATGATTCTGTTGACTAAGCTGACAGTCAACGCCACTCGATTGGGCATGGTGGGCTCAGCGCTCACTCAGCCCTGAAAACACGAAACCAGAATAGAGTAACTTAAGGGTTTACCTCTGACCAGTCGTCCTTCCAAATACTTCAGTAGTAATACGTAAAGGGTCAGTCATCGCAGCCACATACAAAGCAGAAGTGTCACTGTATTCTTTCCTCTTGCCCACCACTGCTGAGCTGGATTCGCCTAACGCTTTTGTGACGATTCTCGATGGTCACACAGTGTGGCAAGCTCCATAACTTGTAAGGCTTTGTGTTATTGTCCCTCATTGTGTATAGGCATTTTAGGTCATTTACTTTGCACCTTTAGCGATATGTGGTTCTCTGTCCTCGCTGCGCTCATCCAACCTTTCTAACCAGCCAAGTCACCAGAACTTCTGTATTCTCTCTCCCGCCGCCTTTCACTAATCACTTTGTCATCATTGTTTTGCCATTGGAAGGACCTATGCATCCACTCTCCGGCGCTAAGTATGACGTTCAACGGTCCCTCACTCATGCCAGCTTAGTGCAGCGCTCGACCCAATTTGTACTCATCCCTGACTCTGTCGGCCTGGTACGTTAGAAGGCGCTCATGGCTGCTTCACTGGCATATTCTAACCTCTTTTACAGGCGTCTCCGCCCTCAAAAGCCATACAGGCTTGTCTCGGTGTCCTACTCGATGTATGTGCCATTCTCTGGTCTATATGTAGATTCCTTGTGACACCCAAGTGAAATCAGTTAGCAAAGGGCGAAATATCCAACTTCCACGCACTCGTTAACTGGCTCGAGTCGATTGAAAACTTCATCGGTCGTCTCAGTGTATATGCAGACAAAACTCTTCCGCCAGCAATGGTTGAGATAGTGGTTAAGATAATGGAGGAATTAATCTCTACGCTCGCTTTGGTGACCAAAAAGCTCAAGGAGCGAAAACGAGGTGTGTTTGTCCTCTCTGACATGTTACCTTACTTAGCGCGATGCAGGCAAACTTAAGAGTCTTTTGAGGGGCAAGGCAGCAGACGAGGACATCATGGAGGCCCTAAAGAGACTGGACCGACTTACGCAAGATGAGCTTAGGAATGTCGCAGCTCAGACTCTAGGTGTCGTTAGCGGTGAGCAAACGCACTTTGCTTGTAATCCAAACATCTAGTGAATATCCCTCTCTAGACGTCCAAGCATCCGTTGACAGCGTCCGGGAAGACACCAGTACGTTTTGTCGGCGACAACAAGGTGCTTCCTTGTCCGACTAAGCGCCAGAAATCTTAGTGAACGACGTGAATGAGATGAAACGTCCGTTATCTCCTAACATTTCTCAGTACTGCCTGGAAGTGCTGAGGTTGTCTGGCAGGTGCCCAGTTACAAAAAGATATTCGAAGCTGGCTCTCCCCCCCGGATCCATGGAAGAATTACAACATCGCCCTTGAATCACGGCACAGAGAGACCGGGTCGTGGTTTGTTGACAGCAAGACATTCTCAGAATGGAAAGCTTGTGGATCGAGTTCCCTCCTATGGGTTAATGGGAAGCGTCAGTACTCAGTTACCGCCTGGCGCTTACATTTTCGCAGACGCTGATAGTCCCCTTTCGTAGCGGGCGCAGGGAAAAGCGTCCTTTAGTACGCTAACGTTGACCCGTCCGTATTTCATCTTGGGGACTTACATTATGGCCAGTTCTGCGATCATCGAAGACATCGAGACAATGCGGAAATCTGGGGACGCATCACTCGCCATGTATTTCTACGACTTCAGGGACGATCTAAAGAAGGACCTCCGGGGGCTGCTCTCATCGATATTATTCCAGCTTTGCGACCAGTCCGACTCCTACTACACCATTCTTCCCACTTTCCATTCGACACACCGCGACGGCGCACAAAGCCCCCGCGACGAAGAGCTTATCCGGTGTTTGGTGGACTTGGTGAAACTTCTGGGGCCACCACCAGTTTATCTGATTGTGGATGGGTTGGACGAAAGTCCAAACACATCTACTCAGTCATTCCGTCGTGAGCGGGTCCTATCATTTTTGGACGACCTTGTCAAGGCACAGCTGCAAAACCTGCGCTTATGCATCACTAGCCGACCGGAGGTCGACATCAAAGCTATCCTCGAGCCTTCAGCCCCTACGAGAAATGAGTTGATGCTATGTGACTTAATCTGACGTTATCCAACTCACCAAGACTCTGATCAGATGGCATCACTGGACATCAACAACTCGCACAAATCTTGATGCTATCTGATGTTATATGATCTTGGCTGAATGGTCATTACCAGTCATTTCACATCCGTTGACATCAGAATAAACTGGTATTTTTTGATCCTATGTGACTACAACACAACCCTTCCTTCCTTTCCATATCGATCGCGTCCACGGCCCACTGCGTCCACACTGGCAGGTCCACTGCATCCGCAAGTCCACCATGTCTGCACCCACCACCCCCCACCGTGTCTGCCACATCCACCGCGTCCAACATGTCCACCGTGTCCGCATCAATGTCCAACATGTTGACCGCGCCCACCGCGCCCACCCTGCATACAGTGCAGTGGATGAACGACGTCCGGTTCGAGTACCACGATGCATGGATGGATACAGCGCGCGATTAGGTCCACGTCATCGGGATGCCCGTCTCAGCCTGGGTACAAGTAGTCGCCGCCGTGGCCCCATTGTGACGGTCGCGGAGGTACTTGATCGAGTCGAGAGGAACAAACCAAGTTATATTCTGCCCAAGACGCATCAGAACAAGTTGCGTAAACAAATAGGAGACTTACCCAAACCCGAACGATGCCAATCCAAGCTGCCGGATTCTTCTGGATATAGGTGAAGCCCCAATCAGCAAAACCAGGCCTCTGTGGGAACCCGGCGCGTGGACTTGTCTACCATCCAGGCACATTCTGGAACTTTGGCCTTGATGATAAACTTAACCGCCACCTCGCGCATTTCGAGCCGGTGAAACGCCGTCAGAACGAGACCATAGTCGCCAGCACCCAGTTCATCTCCGAGTTGGTACCAGCGCACGAATTCGGGATTGAGATGATGGCGAAGCTGAAAAGTCGAGAAGGGGTCAGGTCGATACGTATCAAAGAACCACCACTGCGCACCGGAGTACAGAGAACATGTACGAAATACACCCGACTGCAAGGATCTTGTTTTGGACCATCTCGTGTCGCTTGGCCTTGTCGCGGTCTACGGGCACTACACTCAGCGTTGGGTTTTCTGTGCTCTCGTTGAGCGCTTTGAGCTCCAAGAAGTCTATGTAGAGCATCGTAGCTAATATGTCCAAGACTGGCACGCTGTTAATCGACAACGAACATGATGGGATGAGGTGGGCGCGTGGGCTCACCCTTCTTGCAAATGATCGGTATAGTCCAGCTGAATGCGTCCATAAATTTGGGAAGCCGGAATGGGTGTGGGCCCCAATTGAACTGCTGGATACTGCGTAGATTAGCGTCGCTCTTGATCACTGTTGCCTTGTTTTTCCGGACATCGCAGAAATTCGGCGCAGAGAAAATAGTTATGACGCTGGGGTCGTGATGGCGTTTTCAGTATATGAGATACCTATAAACAATTCGATCCAACAGGAACTTCAGGTGATACGTAGAAGGATTCAACGAACCTGGCTTTCTGCACCTCATGTGCGCGGATGATCGACACCAAACGATTGCGCTCGAGAAAGTCGCACATGGCCTTAAACATGTAAAGTCCGTCCGGGAAACGACGTGAATAAACCAAAGCCCTCGTGGTTACGCGATATGCTGAATAAGATAGATGGGAGATACACGGATGATGGGAAGTTGCGTGCAAAGGGGAAGTCGCACAAGCCTCGGGTGGGAAGGGCACAGATGGGAGCTTGTGGTGGGACTTTGGAGGCGATGGGGAATCTGACGATAACGACAGGGAGAGATGTGAGCTCTGTGAACTGAGATCACTCACCGCATCTGCTACGACCACTGTGTCCGCCACATCTGCTGAGGCCACCACATCCACCACCTTTCCTTCGACCCCCGCCAAGGCCCGCAGCCATCCACAGCGCAAGGCAGATGACATTCAAGTTTGAGACGATAAATGAGGCCCAAAGTTATCTGTAAAGAGTGAGGAACAGCAAGAGAAGTGAAACATACGCATCGGCAGCAGGTTTGAGATGAGGCGAAGAGGGACTTTGAGGCCCAGAGGAGAGGAACAAGGAGTAGCAAAGGCAGGCAACAAGGTGACGGAGGCGAGGTGTGTGATGGTGGTGAGGCGCACGATGGTAGCAAGGGAGTTGGCATAGTGGAGTGGTGGTGTCCGTCAGGCCAGCATATATGCTGACATGGAAGCTGACGCGGATGTTGTTGAGACACACTCAAGTCACGACGTATCGAGCTCAAGTCGAAGTCACACGAAAAGACGGGAACGACATGTGGAACACTCTAATGAGTCTAATCAACTGGCACCTCTCAGAGTCAGTTTTTGCTGACACATGAGGAATGCTCCAATGAGGCAAATCAACAGGCACCCCTTAGCGTCAGTTTTTGCTGACTTGGTCAGCAAACGTCGAATTTCACCACATAGCGTCAACGCATTTCTCGTAGGGCTTCAGCGCTTTAGCTTTCTGTTCTGTTTCCCTGGAAAATGAAAGTGGACAGAAAAAGGACATTAAGGATTGTATCGATTCGGTCGTTCACACGGATAAAAAGATGAAAAGCTGGAACCCGGAGCACAAGCAGCTTGTGATTGATGTCTTGACCAAAAAAGCAGACGGGATGTAAGGCATTTATACCTTCAAACTCCTAGTATATCTTCACGACTCACGCATACGTTCGGTAGGTTTAGATGGGTGGATTGCCAGCTCAAATACCTTTCCAGATGCCTCCCAGTGAATCTCGAGCGTGCTCTGAACAAATTGCCGGCGACACTCGATGAGACCTATGAACGTACCTTGGGAGAGATCGAAGATGCGAACTGGGAAGCCGCCCAGCGGCTCCTCCGATGTGTCACTGTGGCTTCCCGCCCCCTCCTAGTTGAGGAACTGGCAGAAATTCTCGCATTTAATTTCAACAAGGGACCGATTCCAAAATTTCATATGAATTGTCGCCTGGAAGATCCAGTGGAAGCGGTGCTATATATATGCTCCACATTGCTTTCCCTTGTCAACGTCGAGAATTCCCGAGTCGTACAATTTGGGCACTTCTCGGTAAAAGAGTCCGTGACGTCTACCCGCTTTGCCAAAAAATGCAACACAATCTCCAGCCGTTACCACATTTCTATGTCACCTGCTCATACTGCTATTGCCCAAGCATGTCTAGGTATTCTATTGCACCTGCCGGAAGACGTCACTGAAGACAGCTTGATGCGATATCATCTTGCTGAATACGCTAGCGAGCACTGGTTTGAACATGCCCGTTTCGAAGGTGTGTCGCAAGACTCGCAAAATGTAATGGAGGGGATGAAACAACTATTTGACCGGACGAAACCACATTTTGCGATTTGGCTCTGGATATGTGGCCCAAAATCACCTTCCTGGGAACAGTTGGGAACTGACCGAGCTGAAAAGCCTTTTCCACCCCATGGGACCCCTTTACATTATGCTACGTTTTGCGGCCTACGCGACATTGTAGAGGTCTTAGCCATTGGCCCAGAGGATGTGAATTCTCGTAACTTCGTTAACGAGTTGACTCCTTTACATCTGGCGTCTCGAAAGGGTCATCTTGATATCGCACGGTCCCTCATCGAGGCCTCATCGAGCACGGCGCCGACGCGGCAGCCCAAGACGGGTTTGGGTCGACTCCACTCCATCAGATGTCAGAACAGGGTCATCTCAATCTTGCACGATTCCTCGTCGAGCACGGCGCCAACGCGGCAGCCCAGGACGAGGGTGGGTTGACTCCGCTCCATGTGGCATCACAACAGGGTCGTCTCGATATTGCACAGTTCCTCGTCGAGCATGGTGCCAATGCGGCAGCCCATGACCAGTTTGGGCTCAACTCCGCTCCATCTGGCGTCAAAATGTGGTCATCTCGATCTCTCACGGTTCCTCGTTGAGCACGGCGCCAATGTGGCAGCCCAGGACCGGGATGGGTCGACTCCGCTCCATCTGATGCCAGAAATGGGTCATTTCGATCTCATACGGTTCCTCGTCGAGCAAGGCGCCAACATAGCAGCCCAGGACGAGAGTGGGTCGACTCCGCTCCATCTGGCGTCCCGCGATGGTCACCTCGATGTCGCACAGTTCCTCGTTGAGCATGGCGCCAACGCGGAAGACCAGGACCACCGTGGGTCGACACCGCTCCATCAGGCATCACAATGGGGTCATTTCGATCTTGCACGGTTCCTCGTCGGGCATGGCGCCAATGCAACAGTCCAGGACCAGCGTGGGTTGACCCCACTCCATCAGACGTCAGAAGGGGGTCACCTCGATCTTGCACGGTTCCTCGTCGAGCGCGGCGCCAACGCGGCGGGCCAGGATGAGGGTGGGTCGACTCCACTCCATGAGGCGTCACTATGGGGCCATCTCGATCTTGCACGGTTCCTCGTCGAGCTTGGCGCCAATGCGGCAGCCCAGGACTAGCGTGGGTCGACTCCGCTCCATGAGGCGTCACGACGGGGCCATATCGATCTTGCACGGTTCCTCATCGAGCAAGGCGCCAACGCGGCAGCCCAGGACGAGGGTGGGTCGACTCCGCTCCATCAGGCATCAAAATGGGGTCATTTTGATCTTGCACGGTTCCTCATCAAGCATGGCGCCAATGCGGCAGTCAAGGACCAGCGTGGGTTGACCCCACTCCATCAGACATCACAAGGGGGTCACCTCGATCTTACACGGTTCCTCATCGAGCACGGCGCCAACGCAACAGCCCAGGACCACGATGGGTTGACCCCGCTCCACCTAGCGTCACAATGGGGTCATCTCGATCTCGCACGGTTCCTCGTCGAGCACGGCGCCAACGCAGCAGCCCAGGACCAGGGTGGGTCGGCTCCGCTCCATCGGGTGTCAGAAGTGCGTTATGAAGATCGAACACGGTACTTCTTCGAGCACTGCGCCAATGCGCCAGCCTGGGGCAAGCCTGGGTCGAATCCGCTCCGTTGGATGTCCTCCAAACTTCGTCTCAATCTCGCACGGTTCCTCGTTGAGCACGGCGCCAATGCGCCAGCCCAGGATCAGCATGGGTCGACACCGCTCCATCAGGCGTCACAATGGGGTTTTTTCGATCTCGCACGGTTCCTCGTCGAGCATGGCGCCAATGCGGCAGCACAGGACCAGGGTGGGTCAACTCCGCTCCATCTGGCGTCACAAGGGGGTGACCTTGATCTCGCACGGTTCCTCATTGAGCAGGGCGCCAACGTGGCCGCCCAGGACCGGGGGGGGTCGACTCCGCTCCACCAGGCGTCCGAAGTGGGTCATCTTGGTCTCGTACGATTCCTCGTCGAGCAGGGCGCCAACACGGCAGCCCAGGACCAGTGTTGGTTGACCCCGCTCCATCTAGCGTCACAACATGGTTGTACCGGTATTCTCATGGCGTGCGTGTTGCAATACGTTCCGAATGAAAATTATATCGAAAATGGTGCCGTAGGTGAAAAGGACAGACCAATATGATGTACTTCCCCTGTCCACAGTTTAAGTCGTTATATATATATGAAAGCTACTTAAAGAATTTGAGCATGCGATCATTTCAAGTTGTGCTACTTATGGAGTACGCATTATCTACATGCAAATTGCGATCCACAACCGTATGTGATTAGTCAATCGCCTTGCCCGCCGATGGTGAGGCCACCTATCTCTCTTTCCAATGGCTGTTCAGTGTCCTCATACATTCCTGCACCTTCACGATCTTCCAGGCTTCCAAGTCCCAACATAACGTCCGAAACAAATTCGCGTCATTGACCCTTCGAGAAGTGAGAGTCCAGAGGATGAGCTGATGCACATATTGGGGTTTGTCCGAGTCTACCCTGCTAGGAGATTTCCACCTGAATCAACGTACTCGTCGCAACAGCCAGCACAGCCAATAATTCGACCATAATTTTAGTTACAATCTCTGTCATCGCAGATGTGGGCTTAATCTTCGTATCAATCCTGGGTCGGCCCAGGAGATTGTCGACGCATTCAAAATGTCAACAAGGGTATCGGAGCTGTCCCTCACATACTTCGCTGTCTGGCAAACGTGAGATTATGGTTACAAGCCAGCTGGAAAGGGGTAAGAGTGATACGCACGGAGAGAAAGACGCCGATTCCAGAAAAGATAAGATTTGCGGGGCAGTGCCCACTGTACAGGATAGGGTTGAACTAAGTACATACGTTGGAAATAGGATAATACAGCAGATTAGGCTTACAAGACCGGCGCCAGCGCTGACGGCTGCGTTGGTCGAGATGGCGTGCAACCCATTACAACAGGTATGAGCCACCTGATCAATTTGGTCGGCATGGCGGTGTGCCACACGAAAGAACACGCACCAACCGAAAACCTGCATTGCGCGCCGCAAAAAAAAAAAAAAAAGAGAGATTGTGGAGACAGCAGTGTAGAGAACTAGACCGGAGTGGCCTAGCTATGAGTTCGAAAAATAGAGAGAGGGGGGAAATGAGCTCGCGATCCCAAAGATCGAGAACATGTGAAAAGAATTTGAGCGAACTCAAAGTCGGACTTGAGCTGCGAGGATGCAGGTGAGTTGTGAGGGTGCAGGTGAGTTGCGAGGATGCGGATAAGTTGCGATAGCAAATGGTCTTGACTTGGAAGCGAGACGATGGCGACCTGCGAGGGTAAAAGGGGCAGAGAGAAAGTAAACACATACACACGCGAGATCAGAGGGATGGGCGACGGCGCGGCGGCTCGGTTTGTCATCTGCCTGCCGAGCGAGAGTAAAGGCGAAAGCGAAGAAAAGAGGGAAAGCGGACTGCAATAGCCCTAGACCAGAGCGACGGGCGACGGGATGGCGGCTCGGCTTGTCGTCAATCGGTCGGCCGCCGGATGAGAGCGCACACAAGCGAAAAGAAAGGGGAGAAACGGGGCACAGATGCCCCTTGTCGAGGCCAGGCCAGAAGGATTTTATAATAGAGTTCAAGGCAAAATGATAAGTAATCTAAGTGCGAGACAAGCAGAGGGAAAAGAGTGTGAGCACTATAAACTCGAAAGCTACTGAAATTCAGTAGTTTCACATACTGAACGGTGTGGAAACACCTTAATTTCAGTAGTTAGTATGTAAAAAAGTCAGAGTAGAACATGATCAAAGTACTGAATGGTGTGGAAACACCTTA
>Ga0307512_10002085_pt1 | contig 26273 bp, 34 predicted proteins | sample 14_EM_MG_FD_200267 | JGI IMG/M metagenome (GOLD analysis project Ga0307512, IMG submission 200267) | Populus trichocarpa ectomycorrhiza microbial communities from riparian zone in the Pacific Northwest, United States - 14_EM | ecosystem: Host-associated > Plants > Roots > Unclassified | place... | reverse complement strand
TGCTATCTACCCTCCACTGCTGCCAGTGGGGACCCATCCAACACGGGTTTCAATCCATCTCTCCATCAAGCCGACATGGGGGTCAACTCACGTTGTGGTTCTCTCCATAAGTTGACTTTACGACTTCTCGACCGGGTTCGTTCATTATAATATCCGACGAACGTGTCTGCGCAACTCTGACATCTATGATTTCACAGGTCAACACCGTTGTGACAGGCTTGACCGCAGTCACTTTACTGTACACCTGTTCTATCGGTATCGCTTATTTCTGTGCAGGAGCAGTAGCCTGCATGGTATCCGTTAAATGCATCAAACCACTCCTTCGACACGCACGTCCCGAGCAAACCACCGGCCTACAACGGAAGCCGACGTACGGGTATGTAACAGAAGTTGATGACTTTGGGTACTCTTTTTCAATTTCGTGACCTTCTAGGATGCCTAGCACACATTCCGCAGCCATCGCTTTTTACGGGACCTACATTCCTTTCGCACGTGCATGGCTGCCGCTGCACGCATCACTTCCGGAAAGTCCCTTCGTTGCGTTCGTGGTTGTCCCGGGAACATGCGCCGCGATTGCCTGGTCTCGGTTCTTGCTGGGGCATCACACTGTGCCGCAAGTGATTGTGGGATGTATCTACGGCTTCGCTTTCGCGTGTGTATGGTTCTGGCTTTGGACTCACGGACTTGGTGATTTGGCTTGGATAGTAGAGCGTCAGGTTAGGGCGTATATTGGGTTATAGGGAACTGGAATTGGAGCCACTTGGTTCCAGAGGTGATATATATATCCCTTGTATCAATCAATACCCGACATCATAGCCCGAACACGAATTGCGGGAGGCGGTCACGACGTAACAGTTTGTCTGGGTGGAGAAAAGAACCGTTCCAATGTCGCTCCCGGAGTAACCAATTAATTACGGAGGTACCTCGCCCATGGAAGCCAACCCATCATTTCTTGATTTTGACTTCCACGCACGATTGATGCTTGAGTAACAATGCGAACATAAATGATGAGCGAGCTTTGCAGCACCACATCCAGGACAATGCACGAGATCTACGCAGTAGTTGTGAGCGTGAATGGACACAGCCTAAACAATCGTCACCCACTCTGCTTATCTTTGAGGCCCTTGTTTGCACTGCGCATGGCTTTTCGGGAATGCGACACTTTCTTTTTTGGTACGGCGAGGAGGAATGGTGGGATGAGGTCGCGGAGGGAAGGGAGGAGGGGTATTGACCATGATGACCCAAATATGGCGGACAAAGACGATGCGAAGGACGTAGAAGATGTTGCGACGAGTTGACGAGGAACAATGGCGGCCATGATTGCCAGCACCTTGAATTGAATGCAGTCTCGGGAGTCCTGGGCTTGGGACCAAGAGCGCGTTTGGCGCGCATTGGAACTCCGACGAGCAACAAGTGTGGACAGCGGACATTTCCTCTCACAGGGACGCTACAGCACGGTCAATCAGGCAACGATGTTCAGATTCACGCGACCCCTACTCCAGGCGTCGAAGATGACCACAGGCATTTATGGCCTTGCCGTCCACCCCAACCCACTACCGGAGCTGACCAAGACATACGAGTCCACACTCGCAGCCCTCTCCTCCATCCCCGAACACGCCGCATATCGACAGGGCGCGCAGGCCCTCACACTCAGAAAGTTGAAGATCGTGCAGGACGCGAATGGTGATATCGCGGAGGCCGAGAAGCAGCTAGACGAGGGTCAGATCGAACAGGCCATTGCGATCGCCAAAGACGAACTTAGTCTGGTGGGCAAGATGGCCGAATGGAAAGCGTATGTCTCATCACCGTATTTTATTCGTGCAGCAGACTACTAACTAGAGGCAGATGGGAGCCTCTGGAAGAAAAGCCCGAGCTCGGACAGTGGGAGTACTTTGGAAAAACATCGACTGCGTCGTAGTGATGCTTTACCGAACCTTGTGTTCTTATGGAGTTGCAGAAATGGTGGTCAGGTATCTGACAACGTGTGTACCCCCGGGATGCATATGCAGAACGCATACCTCGGCGACCTATCATCAAGGAGTTCACAACACGATGGGTACATATCAAGTACTAGAATATTTATGAAAGTAATATCCATCGCCTTCTAACACGGCAGTCGTGTAACCTGTTGCCTACGAGAACTATTGCACCTGTAGACAAACACAGGGGACGATGTCGAATTACTTTTTGCCCGGAGGAAGTTCACCAAGATGTCGAAAATGTTCATCAGGATGACTAGTGAAGGGCATCGTTGTGAAGCTTGGACTAGCTTGGTTCCGAGATCTATTTCGCCTCATGAAGACTGTGCTATATCATACGAGTCCATGATGTCGCATGGAGAGTTGAAATCGTAGTGACGTCGAAGACGCTGAGGACTGGCAGCAACTGAAAACCAGAGAAAAGCGAGTCGAATACACGTGACACCCGAACCGATAAAAAGAAATTTTAAGAAAATTTAAAAGGATGAAAAAAAACGCTGACAGCAGGATTTGAACCTACGCGGGCAATGCCCAAGTGATATTGACGCGCTTATTGCAAACGCAATTCAAATCACTCGCCTTAACGACTCGGCCATATCAGCATCTTAGTTGCGTGCCAGAATGAGCACCTATATACAGCTCCCAAAGATATTTCCAATGATAACTGAAAAGTCCGCGGTTGGCTTCGAGAAATAAGAAAAGAATGTCGATTTCGTTACGACAAAAAAAAAGCGAAATAAAATGGACAAACCGCAGTACAGTACATGGATTTCACCTAAAGACGTAGGCGATGTAAGCGGCTGTCGACGTAGCCGCTGACTGCTGGATCGACCCGCGCGTCGTCGTCGTCCCATTCATCGAACTCGCGTTAATCCCTCAAAACCTCGTTCCACTTACACTGTACGCTCGTCGGAAAATACAAGTCGCGAATCGCGACCTATGGACTCCCTCATCCCATTCACAACATCGGGCTCACTAGTTGACTGTGTGGACAGTACGTCTGCTCCAAGTCCCTCCACCACTCTGTGCTCAGTCAGGTTGCATCTACCCACCCACGCTTCTTCTTCCTCCTGTTCGTACCATTAGGAAAGATGCTCGTCGTCCTGCGAGATGGCCGGAAGCTTCATGGCGTGCTGCGCTCCTATGACCAGTTCGGTACGCACGACTCCCTTCGCGAACCATGCGCAGTGAAGTTTTGAATGTCAAATCTTTCCCCTTCGGGTTTAGCAAACCTCGTTCTAGAGGACACGGTGGAGCGAATATACGCCGGTAACACATTTGCTGAAAAGTGGTGTGGGTTATTTCTCATTCGTGGGGAGAACGTCGTCCTGTTGGGAGAAATTGTTGGGTCCCCTTTCACCCTCGTGTCTATCTCTATATCTTACATTGACCATTGCTCACAGGATCTGGATCAAGAAGATGACGTTCCACTACGTCAGGTTGATTACAAGCAACTCGATGATTACTATCGACAGGACATGGCAACGAAGAAGCAGAGGGAAGAAGCAAAGGCGAAGATTCTGTATGAGCAAAACGGGTTCTGCAAAGAAGGGGGGGAGGGAGATGGATATTGAGATGCATCATTATGGGTTCCCGCTTTCCGGCAGATTCATTAAGCCCCAGGGGAAGCGGGGATAGTCACTGGTTGTATATTACACTGCAGGTCACCTATTACACAACGCTTTCAAGTATGTCTCGTCTAATGACACTACGCCCAAACGAAGAAGTAACGACAAATGGGAGTAGTGGGTACCGAGGGATCCGTGGCCCTATTCCTTCCTTTTCTTACCCTTCTTCGTCTGATCCCCATTGGGCTTATGCTTTGGCTGTCCATTGACCGTAGGCCTTGGCAGAACAGGCACACGAGGTGAAGAAGGCTCCAGCATCTTTGCTTTGTCGAGGTGAGCATGTGGGTCGACAATATCTTCGACGCGTTTCCGTATCTCGCGCTCTAGCTTTGTCAACTTCTGTAATGCTTGGTCCTTGGTGTCCTTGTCGAACTCGACATCAGCAACGCGCAATTTCTGCCATCTGAACAAACCAACAAGATTGTCAACGTTCTGCCACTCCTTAACTACTTGATAGACGCACCCTGAATGTCGATCACATTTCTTTTTACCCATGCACCACCATTCTGCCTCCTCTTGCGTTCCATCCGCGTCCGTTTGAGTCTCTTCATAACTCTCAAGCACACTTGCACCAAACTCGACCACCTCCTCGTCACCAAAACACAATCGTTGGTCCCATCCACACTGCTCGATTGACTCCGCGTGCTGTATTGCGAGCTCGGTGACCTTTTCGCGCCACGCGATAACATCCATCTCAGCTTTGAGTGCCTCACGCTTCTGGACCAACGTTTCGAGACGCGCGCGAAGCCTCGCAAGTTCTCGATCTGCCTTGTTAACCTTCGGTGGGATGATGGCCGGTGCTGGCTGGTCACCTGTTGTTCTTGGTAACCGTCCATCCGCGACGCGTGCCGACACAACAACACCCTCGCGCCTCTCTGCACTCTTCACTGTCTCCCAGAGTCGATCACGATTGCCACCACTCTCTACCCAGAGAGAGATGCGCATGTGCATATACTGCACACCACACTCATCAGAGCAGTACTTGGAGAAGGCGCCTCGTGCGGGCTTGTGACACGCATCTGGTGAGTTCGGGTCATGCTGCTTGAGGCCGTTCAGGCAGCGGCGTTTCCAGGTCGTGCGCAGATCGAGGTGAGGGTTCTCTGAACGCCACCACGAATTAATTAGTAGAATGTAGGGGACTATCGCGGGTACGCACTCTCCACACAAATTGGACAGATGAATTGGTCGACGAGATCAACTTCCAGGTCTGGCATGTTGACGCACGACGTGTGATACCACTCGTCACAACTGTATAGGCCTATATGAGCGGATCGAAACCCAACCATTGGCAGCGACGAACCGGTCGCAAGCAATCATGATCCTCTCATCATCATACTTCGTCTTGCAAACACAGTATAGTTTGTCTTCCGTCCCTTCCTCGGCGCCGTCAGGCTCCGCCTCAATAGGTGCTGAGGCTGAGGGTAGAGCTCCGGGCGCAGGGGTCGTGCTAACGGGCATGACCGATGTTGATCTAGATCGCGCGGCGACGGTTGATCTCTTCGTTGCAGCAGTTGATGACTTCTTGCTTTTCAGTGGCGCTGTCGAGGGACCATCGGAGGGCACCTTGAGCTTCGCCTTCGCTGAACCGCTTGACTTGACGCGACTTTTGGGCTGAGCATGCTGCTTTGCCTTGTAGGGGTCAGTAGGATGAAAGGATCAAACACCGATTATATCACCTTTTTTTTCTGAGTTGGACGCTCCTCTAGTTTCAACGTACTCGTTTCAGAATCATGAACGGACACGGCTATATCAGGAGGGGGTTTTGAGACCCTTTCCGGGTTGACAGTAGAGGAACTCGGTGAGGGAGAAGGACATAATGGAGTCAATATACCGTGCGCGGATTCCTGCTTGACAGGGCCATGGTGGGAAGGGGGAGGTTTATCTTCAGGCGAAGGGGACCCATGTTTTCTTACCACGATGTGTGAGCTACGCGACGGCAAATCGTCAGCGATGAGACTAAGAAGTTCTTCATCAACATCCATCTCTGCATGGTTCTGCTCGGCAACCTGGCCATGTTTCGAGTCCATTGCAGCATCCAACTCTTGGGTAGGCTCGCTTTTAATCTCATTGATAATTGGAATGAATGAAGGGTCCGTTCTAGAGGGGCTGTCTGACACAGCGTGAGGGATGGCTTCCGCAACTGGTGGGACAGCAACGGGAGAATCCGCTGCTTCAGGCTCTCCAATAGGGGTGAGTGATGTTTCCACTGGATTCTGAGACTCTGCAACTAGAGCATCGGTACCAGCCCCGGGAACTGGGGACACCCGGTCTCCCACTGGCTGATTTGCATGTATTCCATCCTGAAAGTCCGACACCGTAGGGGAAAGGGCCCGTGGTGAAGGTGACGCAGTGGTGGGAGGCGGGCAGATCTCTTGCTCTGAACTCTGTGAATTGAGGACATCTTCAGGAGGGGGCAAGCCGACCCTAGAGATTGTTGGAAATAGCCGAACATCTTGGATTGCCAAGGTAGTGTCTGCCTCATGTTCATCGAGGAAAGGTGGTGGAGGCGATGGTGACTTGACAGGCTTTGCATTGTCCACATCATGAACATTCGATGTCGGCGGTGAGGCCAGAATGACTGGGCTATTCTGTACCGCGGATGTCAAGTTGTCAGGTGGCACGGATTCGACCTGTGGTATTGAGGGCTCCTTCGGGACGGGGACCATTGGGACAGTGAAATCCTTCGAACCTTCCGAACTGGGGGCCCTCTCCGTCTGGACAAACATTTGGGCTGCCGCGGTCGTAGTAGAAAGTATATCGCTACGCGATGGGGGATGCATCAGCAAACTTAATCTGTCTTCCCTCCCACGCGGCGGTGGCTCAGATCCTAGCGGCACTGGTGGTCCCGAGGGAGTGAACAAAGCCTGAGGGGGTGGAGGAGGAGGAGGAGATGGAGGAGTGGTCTGCCTTTCCAAAGTCAAATCAGAACGCGATACCTTCGAAATAGTTGGGTGCGAGCCAAGATTTGACCGTAGATCCTGATGTCCCATTGACCGAGGTTCTTCGGCTGAGAGGCCATGTCGACTGTCCTCAGGAGCAGAAGTGACTGGCCCGCGAAAACCTGGGACGTGAGTCCGACAAGTCTCTTCTTCTGCGGCATGTTGCTTTCTCGCCGAACGTCCCCTCGTTGGCGACACGCGACTTGCCGCCGCGCTTGCTCCCTCTTTATCCCGAGAGGGAAGAGGAAGCGTGGGGCGTATCTCTGTGCGAACGTCGGAGGATTGTCCACGCGGTTTTATTCCCGGGCCCATCAGCCCACTGAATTGCGGTGACGAATCCCAGGATGAGGTTGACTCCCAGCTATGGTCAGAACCAGTATGAGGATGTGATTGACGTTGGCGCTTAGAAGGATGTGTTTCGGGACCAGGGCCGATCCTAAGCGACGACTCTGAGTAAGAGTCACGAAGAAGAGGCCCTGACACGAGAGTGGGCGTTATAGGAGTGCGAGGGGCGGGAGCCTGGATGTGGGTACGAGGGCCCTCATGCAATGGACGGAAGAGCAGTTCTGGGCTCCGTCGAACAGTAGAGCGAGAGGAATCTGCATTGCGATCAAGACTGGCTCTGGCCTCGAGCCTATCCCGCTCTACTGTAGCGGCCTGAACGAGGGCCTCAAGTCCGCCTAAGGGCGACTGTTTGGGGGAAACAGGATTCAGGAGGGCTTGCGGGAAAGAGGAGGTTGTGGTCGTAGAGATACGGGAGAGTGATGAGTGCTGGCGGACCGAGGAAGAAGGTAAGTGTTCGGTTTGATTGTGGTGGCGAGCGTGTCGAAGCGTGGGGGAAACAGCGGCTTGAGGCAAGGGATCATACTGAGATATGCCCGAGGGTGGAGGGGAATTGTAGTATCCGCCAGAAGACGGAGCTGGGCGTTGGGTGTAGAGGAGAGGAGAGCTGGGTGAATGAATCGAAGGTGTGCGGGTGAGGGATATAGTGGAAACAGGTGAATCCGAAGACGGACCCGTCACAGAAAAGGGGGATTGAGGGTATGAGGGACGGGGAGATGAGGGAGGTAAGTAAGGTGGTTGTTGTGGCTGGTGGCTATGGCTAGTTCGCAGTGGAAGGGACGCTGGGTCATATTGGGCGGTTTGAACCGTGGGGAACATGCCCTGAGGTGGGTTGTATGCGCGGCGTGAAGTCGAGGGTGGGGGCCAAGTGTGCAAGGAAGTGTGGGGTAAATCAGGAGAAGGGGTTAGACGAGGAGGGGCGGGCTGAGGAGGATGCGGGGGATACGCCTCACGATAGCGGTCGAGATGATGTTCTGTTGGGCGATGTCGGACGGAATCAGGGGAATAGGTCGGGACCCTGGGCGGGGACGTCGCTGGGGGATCATCTTCACACAAGAGAGCAGAGATGGAGACTCTTCGTGAGGCCATTGAGAAAGCCAAAACTCAACATTAAAAAGGTCGCTCGACTGGATTACAAGTAAAATACGGCTCTGTACCACAAAGGAGAACGTGACAGACTAGAAATGGAAATGTACAACGAGACATTGCGACCCATCCCACACAGCCGTCTCAAACAACCAGCTGCTGGAAACTCTCAAAAAATCCCCATCGCAGAGCAAACGGGTGAGTCGCACCCACGTCCCATCGTTCACGACCTGACGGTCTTCTGACTCTCCAGCCTTTTTGACGATCTCGAAGTCCTCAACCCACGCCAGTCCTGTAATAGGCGGGCGAGTCGTCGTCGAGATGCTTTTGTAAGACTGGAATAGTGTGTCATTCACGAATCACATCACGTCGCAGTGGACAAGAGCACACATACCTGTTAATTATAAGCGTTGAGAGAAAGAGAGAGGTCGATTGGATGGCAACTTATGTTCGGAAGTTGCCGAATCGTGAGAAAGAACTGTATAGATGTGGCTAATCAGACGGACCGTAGATTGATGTGGTAAGCCAGTCTTTGGGGTCCACCCTTTCCATCCCGGCTTTGCCGCAGCTTGCTATCATCTCATCCCCCTTGTCTGACTTACACTGATCAAAGAGCGCCCCGTCAACCATGTCGGTGGCCTCCGCCAACCCTTTTGCCATTCTGGAAGGCCAGTTTATACCTCAATGTCTTCCTCACTCTTGTCGTAAATTTCTTCTCCTCCTCTAGAGGATACGTCACGTCCCAGCTCTCCTGCCCCTGCATCCCAAAAGAAAGAGGCGCCTTCATCCCAGTCTGCCCGCACTGCCGCCAAATCTAAGGGTCCTGCATCCCGTGGTGGTCGATACTATTCTCGCGGGGGTAAGCCAAGGGACTCAACTCAGGACGGCCAAGAGGAAACTCCCGTTGGCGATGAAAGCGCCCCGAAGAAGGGTGCGTTCCCGTCTTTGCTATTTCGTTAACATTTATCCCATGATGCCTCCACCCCCAGCAGACGGCGAGGGTCGTGGGAGAGGGAGAGGAAGGGGTCGTGGTGATCGTGGTAGAGGGCGTGGTCGTCCTTTCGATAAACATAGTGCGACAGGCAAGACGTTCGTGTTTCTGCTACTGATTTTGTCATTCCCGTGGAGTTCAACTGCTCCTCTAGTGACTCTGACAAGAAAATCCACCAGGGTTGGGGAGGTGATGAGGGCAGTACTGAACTTAAGGCCGAGGAGGCCGGAACGACTGATGCCCAGGCTGAGGGTGTTGCTGCTGCTGCTGATGCTTGGGATCCTGTGCCGATCGATCCCTGGAGTGCACCCCCACCGGCAGATCCATGGGGTGCTCCGCCCGCTGAGGGCGATGCTGCACCAGTTGCTGAGGACGAGAAGGGCGACGATGATCGCAAACCAAGAGATAGAGACCCCGAGGAAGAAGATAACACTATCTCCTACGAACAATATCTTTCACAGATGAAGGAGGGCACGACGTCGTCTGTTCCTAAGCTGGAGGGCATTCGTGAAGCCAATGAAGGCACCGATGAAGCTTGGGGCGATGTCGTCGAACACAAAAAGAATGAGGATGATCAAGCTTACTATGTCGGCAAGGTATGCTGGGTTCGGGACTAGCGATCGCGAACTAATACCCAATATCTCCAGACCAAGACAACAGGCAAGGTGCGCGCTGAAAAGAAAGAGAAAGTTTACATCGAAATCGATGCGCAGTTCGAACGGCCCAGCCGTGGAGGGCGTCGCGGCGGCAGTGACCGTGGACGTGGTGGTCGTGGTCGTGGTACCAGGGGACCCCGTTCTAATGGCGCGCAGCGAGATATACACGTTGACAACGAGAGAGACTTCCCCTCCCTGTCGTGAGTTGGCTAGGTATAGTCATCGTGTACTTGTTGGGGGAGTCAAAATCTTCTTGGGATTGTACTGTTACACGCTGTATCGTCCTGCTCTTTTCATGTTTGAACTGCGCATAATCTAAGTGTTCCTCACATCACTTGCTCGTTCAAATTTCCATCCTTCCTGTTCATGACGTCTTTTGGCTTTGCACTGTGATTGGCATCATCGTGCACTCCACGGATTTTCTCTCTTATTCCGACTTCTCTCCGATCTGGCACTGCATGCTGTCCCTACAGGTTCCCTGCATTTGCATTTATTATAAAGGACATCTCCGGGAGGCGTTACGATGGACAGTGACATCATGACACTGTATATCGTTGCACGTTGTAGAGAGTAGAGAGTAGAGAAGTAGTGTCGTGTCTGGTAATTGTCACATGTGTGAAATTCCGTTGAAGTTGAACCCGACGCTGAAATGAGGCTCGATGAAGTTGAATAACCGACAATAACGGGCTCGCTGTGGATGTGTATGCTGTATGGGCTCTCTTTTCCCCGACTTTCACGGTACTGACAGTCACTGTGGTGGATTTTACAATTTATTCCATTTCAGTTTCTGACAGGCAGTGACAACTGGCCAATCAGATTTCAGGATGTAGCATGAATCCATTGTAAATTGTAAATCCACACAGCGTCCCTGAAGTACGGCAGGGCCTCCAGGTATAAGTATGACTCAGACTTTCTATACCTCCAACCTGTCGATTGATACGTTTACATGACACTAGAAACCATCTACATTCTCAGACACGGTACCGCTCAGACTTGGGTCCAGCATATCCCCTCGCTAACCGCCAATACCAGGCTTCAGGGCGAACTGGATCAACCGCGAGTGGTCAGTATCGCACCACTGCGAATTCTGCACCATACGCGCACCGATGCTGACTGAAAAATTTCCCGCGCAGGAAAAGTGCGACTGGTCTCCCCCGTGACCCTCCACTCGCTGCGTTTGGAGAGGTACGACTCGGAGTTGACATCTTCGCATATATTCACTGTTGGGTGCGCGTCCTCTAGGAACAAGCCAAGGAGGTTGCGGCTTACTTCTACTCGTTACCTGAAGACCAACGTCCGACGGCAATCTTTTCGTCCCCTTACTGTGAGAGCTGCACGCCGGTTATGAGCTACTACCAGCTAACCAACGTTGTCGTCTTCCCAGATCGCTGCCTACAAACGTCAAAGCCTACGGCGAATAAGTTGGGTATTCCGATATATGCGGAGCACGGTGAGTCACTGGGTCGACACCCAACTTGAGAGATATTCATTGGGCGTTCCCCGAACTCATTACTTGCCCCATCCATATCCCGCGACAACCCCGCAGGATTATCCGAGTGGTACTACCCCGTCGAACCGGGAACAGGGCTCCACCCCCGCCCGTCGGACGCGACCACCCTGAAGACCCACTTTCCCGAGATTGATGATTCTTGGTCCTCGGTGTGGTACCCATCGCGCTCGGGCGAGGGCCTCGTTGCCATACACGACCGCGTTGGGGGCTTTCTGACCGTTTTAGTCCCCGAGGTACAACGGCGCTTCGGCGGGCAGCACAAACGGATCCTCCTCGTCAGCCACGCCGCCACGATTGTCGTGCTTGGGCGCGAACTCGTCGGCAATCGCAAACTCTCGTTCCGGGTCGGGTGCTGCTCGCTTACCGTGCTGGACCGCAAAGTCACCCCAGCTTCTGAGGGAGACTCCCCACCGCCTACGGTCGTTGGCGGTTGGACCGCGAGGTTGTTGGGTGGCGGCGACCATTTGAAGGATGGGCTGTTGCGGGCCTGGGGTTTTGAGGACGCAGTGATCGCAGATGGAGGGGAGGTGCGGTTTTTATATTCTTGCAGCGTGGCATATGACTTACGTTCTCTCACACGTCTGACTTTCCGCAGGTTGTAAATGAAGACGGCCAGCCAGGGACAGAAAATGAGAAAGACGAGCCTGTGGGATCACAGATAGTGCAATTTTCCAGAATATAGTCTCCAATTTTACAATCAACCGCACTCGCACAGTATATCACATGGCATCGAACACCTTATTCTACCTTCATCTCAAGACCATCGGTAGTCCGTGGTAACTAGAACGCAATATATGCACTCGCATAGCTCACGCTCGAGTCCTTGATCGTAAAGCACTGACCACTCTGTTCATACCTCACCCATTGGAGATGGGGTGCCTTCTTGTGCTCGTCTTGCAAGATAGCCAATGCGCCCAGTAGCACACCGATGGGGTGCCGTCCGCAAATGGTGTTTTTCGTCCGAGCGAGGTACTCGGCGAACAAGACGTGTGCCTCAGATGCGGTGGACGGCGGGAGTGTGAGTAATTCCATCGCCTCGTGGTCGAGTGCAGAGATAGATTCGTGGATCGGGAAAGCGGACAGCTCGCGCGGCATTGCGGCAGAACGGGTGAGCTGGACGGGAGGGGTAGGTCCGGGAGGGTATTGCGGATAGTAGAATGTGTAGGAGAACCGGGTGCCCCAGTGACAAAAGTCGCTAGAGACGACGAAGAATGTATCTTCGCTCGCGAGATACGGCGCGAGGATACGACCGAATGCTTCCTCTTTCTTCTTGTCGATGGCTCCAACTAGGACCGGGACGACGGAGATTTCTTTCCTGATCGGGAGGGTTGTTTCGTGGTTCTGTAAGTAGCTAGATGTAGAAGAGTGACGTACCCTTCAAATATCTTACGAACATAGGGAAGGTGCATTTCAATACTGTGCTCATCCTCGTCGGTACCTTGGTCCATCTCGGAGAAGTGGCCCGTCTTTTTCAGTTCATCAATGGCTGCAAAAAGGCTCGTAACACTGGAGAGGGAAACAGATAATAGGGGCGTACTGGGACGGTCGAGTGGTAAAGCCCCAATGGGGGTGGCATATTCAGCGCACTTAGAAAGTGCACATCCATCGATATAAACGTGGTGGGAGGGGCCCAGGATGAAGACGCGCTTACTAGGTTGTAAGGGTAGGTCAGTGGTTCGATCAGATTAGCGACGACGATATGTACTGACATGCCTGTGGTGTCGATACTTTTATATGCCCAGGCAGCAGCTGGGCCAGAGTAGGAGTATCCAGCGTGTCTATCATATGATATGGTAAGACAGAGGCGTCATCGTGGCGGCGAATTCAAGTTAAGTTAGGACGAACGGCGCGATGATCGCCTTGCAATTGGTAATCGGTGGGGAATACGACGACGATGGCGTCACGGCTCCGAGCCATCCCGATAGTTCTCTGTCAAGATCTTTGGCTACAGTGTGGCCAAGTGCGAATTGAGAATGGTTATCAGGAGACGATAATCATATTGTGTACGGACAGTTTGCAGTGTACCACGAGTCAGCATGAGTGGGGCGTCTATTGTGGGGTGTCTGGTGATGGTGCAGGCGAACAGGATGCTGGTCCTACCTGACAGACATTGAGTGGTTTCGCTATGGGTGTAACAAACTCGGAGCAAGTGCTAGGCTGACTGATAATCAGATCATAGATCATACATAGGATAGGACGCGCGCTTAGTAGTATAAGCTATTGTAAATAAATTATGAAAACCAGACTACAGACTACAGTATGTGGTGCATAGCGTCACTGCAGCCGAATCAACTCTGGAAGATAACCCTTGAGGTGAGCGGGCTATACATAAAAGCGCGGGAGCTGCCAAATTGTTGTAATTGTCAGTCTTGATCTTAGCGGTGGCTCAAACCACTCACCTTGCCCCGTCGAGTCCGTGAAGCATGCACCCACATGATGGCGAGGATCAGGGTTACCAGGCAAAGCACAAGCTCAGTCCATGCTAAGAATGATGGGGATAGGTAGTGAGGACAGCTATGCAAAATCAGCAACTGCCACGAGCACTAGACGGTCACCTTACTTGAGGTCAAGGGGAATGCCCCTACAACCTTTCCTTGCTCTCGCATTGTGAACGGAACCAATAGACAAGCCCTGAAAGACGTGACTCAGGATTCGTACGTAGCATTAGATCATCCAGCCATACCCAGACTATTGCTGCGGCGAAAATCCAAAGTACTGAGCCAAATAAATTGGCCAGCAGATCCAAACTGCCTTTCGTAGACCACAACACGCACGTTGAGGGATATAAGACGGTCCAAAGGGCGTCAAACAGGAGAACGATGGATCTAAAAGAAAGATTAACTAGCGGTCAAAACAGGATCATTGGAGAGGCAACAAACAGAGTATGATATGAAGCCCCTCGCATGTGGCTCCTGGCGGCCAAGAGATAGGTTGTTAGGCCAAGTTCCACCGCGGCAGTGGATACGGCGAGGGCGAAGAAAACGTGGTAATTCTGGTTGTGTACATTATCCACAGAGAATTGAAGCATGGTGAGTGTATGAGAGGAGGAAGGCCATGTTGTTCGAGCGTGGCTAGTCAAAGTCGTGTGCGTGCGCTCAATGCAACGGCGACAAGAATTGGCTTTGCTGACGTAATCCAATGCCTTTGAAGCGATTGGTGGGTTGAGACGGACAAGTCGCACGCAGCGCTTCAGTTCAGGGTCAGACCCGGTCAGCGCCCATTGGCAGCTTAGCCTCAGCTTAACCCATCTCGCAGCTCGTCTGTAAATTATCGATTTAACTTGTTCACAAGCTTTCTCATGCAATTTCATCATGTCAGCATCTATCAATAGCTCTACTGGTCTCCCGGATATCCCGTCCCTCCCTCCTATCGAAATCCCGAGTACCTCCTTTCGCACATCAGTCGACCACCATCTACCTCCTCTCGACGAGGACTCGCTTCTCTCTCCTCACGTATATTCCTTCTCTCCTCCTCCTCATCGTCAGCCTGCGGGATCAAGCAACGATAATTCACAGTCTTCTCCTACTAACGCATCTCCAATCTCGCCGAACTTACGCAAGTCATTCTCTGTCGATTCGTTCTCACGTCACTCCCGTTCGTCTCCGGTGAGCGTAGTGGGTCGCCAGCAAAAGGCAACTCCCGTTGCATCTCCTACCGACGAGCAACGTCGCGGCCCGGTCCCAACCTGGCAGCCCCAAGCGGTGGGCTCTCCTCAGGTTTCTTATCTCCCTCGTGATCCCGCTTTTCCTCTCTCTGGTCGCAGCCGCGGTGCAAGCGTTAGCACTGTTGGCGACGAACCCAGTCAGCCAATACTAGAGGAATCAGATGGTGAGCCCGTGTGTGATGCGCCTCAAATTTCTGCCGGAGTGAGAAGATCCGGAACAAAAATTAAGGGGAAGTTGCGTCCGACTTTGCCTCCTGGAGAACTCCCACTCCCATCAAAATTACATGGCGCGAATCCCGCTACCCCGGCAAACACCGATACGGGCAACGACAGTACTCCGTGGCTCCCCGTGATCATAACCGAATCCGTTTCGCACCGAATTTCCAAAGCTGGTCCGTCTCGTCGACAAAGTCATGAAGATATCATTAGCGCCGGATCTACTGGCAATAGCAGCACGTCGGGCTTGGAATCTGGTGGTATAAGATGGCAATCGGTACGTTTCTCATTCTCATCAACGCTCCCTTGCGCTATCGCACTAAACGGCATAAAGATCACCATTGCTGTGATCGGAGAAAAGGGTTGTGGAAAATCTGCCGCAATTTCGAAAGGCCTTAAAGCATACAGGCTCGCGGATCCCGTGACGACCACGGACAGCCCGGAGGATGATGCCCTACTCCAATGTGCGTATACGGACCTGTCCAATGGAATCATGTGCGTGATCATTCGTTAAACATCAGATACTCTTCGAGAGGGGAAGGTAGCCGATGGACAGGGCGTCGGGGCTGTTCTTAATGTTCTCGAGGTTGACACTGCTGTTCTCAAAGCTCGCCGGGAGTCCAGCCATGGCGTGTGGCCAGGTCGAGCCCCGCCCTTGGACGGCGTAATGGTATGCTATGACGTGTCAAGGAAGGGTTCCTTTTCCGAGGTGGAGGATATTCTACGTTTGTAAAATTTCCCCAGTGCCATTTGGAAACTAACTGTCTGGCAGCGGCATTCCAAGAAGCGAGGCTTCCAATAGTGGCAATTGCATGCAAGTGCGACCTTGACGACGTTCTGGGTTTGAAAAAGGTCCACGACCGGTTAACGAGGTTGGACGTTGGTCTTGTCAAGGTGACAATCTCCACGGAAGAAGGCAAAGGCCGTCTACGACTAGCTTTTGATTGGCTCTTGAGAGCCATAAGCCACAACCGACGTCTGCCAGCTTTTGTTTCACTAGTTCGAGCTCACCAGTTCTAATTCATCAATGGCATTTCTAGGTACAAATCACGCTGATGCCCCGACTTTCCAAAATCCAGCTTCTCCAGACGTACTCACGACACCCCCACCGTGGGAGATCCCGCGCTCGGATACGGCAACACCAACTGCTGCAATGCATGCGTCTTCCGACCTCGTTCACGTCCCCCAGTCTTCCGATGCACACCTCGTTATACCCACGCACGATCCAATATCATCCGCGCAAAGTCGATCGACAGGTGATCTACCTGCATCCAACACAGAAGCAACTCGTACCGGCGAACTTGACGGAAATACAACCCAGGAGTTCGCTGATTCGGAATCCAAGTCCAGTGTTACCGCTGTTTCGTTACAAGCAGCTGCTTCCGCGCCGGAACTTCCTGGTTTGAACGACAGTACAGAACCCGCTGATGACATACCAGAAGACCGTCCTGGCATACCCGGAAAAATTAGGTGAGTATTTGACTCTCTATGTGCGAAATACTAAACAGTGTTTGAACCAGTAACAGCCAATATGTGCCCTGGGCTACTTTGGAGGATCTTCTGGAGAGACTGCTTTTCATGGCTGTTAGTGGGGACGGTGGGTACTAATTTGTTGTGTATCAACGACTAACCGAAACGAAAGCTGCAGATTGGGGATTCATCTCAAATTTTTTGCTCACTTATCGACGATTTTCAAGCCCTCGGAGTGTTGTTTTGGCTATGCAGAAACGAATGCGTCAATTAGACCAGACCTCTGATGATCCTATGTTTGCATGTTTCGCTCAAATGAGGTATGGTGAGTACGTGTGCTAGCAGGCGCTTGCTTATCCACTCTTGTAGGATGTGTCATCTCTTGGAAGTGTGGATTCAGGATTATCCCCACGATTTTGCTGTCGGGGCTGCTGCAGACGCACTCAATGCGTTGGTCAAGTCTATCGTCACTAAAACCCACCTCCTCCACTACGGGACCGACCTCCTTCCCTTTCTTGAAGGACGCCCCTTGCAAGATAAGGACTCTACATGGGCCATGCAAGTAAACGAGCCCACTTCCGAGAACGATGAATCGTATAGCTTCTCTGAGGATGATGACGATGTCGTCCCTTCGTTGGAAACCACCTCAAGTCAGACCCTGGGTTCCGAAGATGCAAGCTCGACTCAATCGCTGGCAGTGACCCCTAGCAGAGAACGTAAACCCAGCCTTCCCCTCAGTGCGCGGAGTAACGGAACGGCAGCGAGTGAACACGTCGATAGTGTGAAGGACGTACTCAAAAGCCTGCTGAACACGTCCGCAAGGTTGAGCGTTTGCGAACCTCTGCACGTCGCTGAGGAGATTACAAGAGTTGGGAAAACCCTTTTCTTGCTGATCGAGGTAGGAATCAGTGATAATCTGCTTTCTGTCGCCGAATCACGGACCGTCTATTCCTAGCCACGGGACTGGTTGCAACACGTGCTAGTTTCTGGGAAGAAAGACCCCGAGACGGATTCTATCGCACGTTTCAATGGAGTGTCCGAACATTTAGCAGATTGGTACGTGTCTGATCATTCATCACAACCGTGCCAGCCTTACTGATTACGATGTCAGGGTCGTCTCGTTGATTTTATGCCACGACAAGCCTAAAAACAGAGCGAGGCAAATTGAGAAGCTGGTCGAGGTTGCTGAAAAGCTGAGAGCTCTCAACAACTATTCAGCTCTGCGAGCATTCGTGGCTGGTATCAACAATGCTACGTATCCAGGGGATCCGGCCATTGCGAGGTTCCAGGAAAATAACCCCAAATTGCATAAACACCTTCAGTCTTGGGAGTTACTATTCAACTCAACTGGTTCACATCGCTCTTACCGGATGGCGCTTCGCAATTCAAAGGGTCCTTGTATCCCCGCGCTGTGAGTCCACGCGCATAACTCTGATCCATCGACTCACCCGGATGACAGGGAGGTACATTTGTCCGATCTCATTCGGGCACACGTCGGGAATGGCGATTTTCATCCAGATGACTCCTCAAAAGTACATTGGGCTAAGTTCAATATGATGGGAAAGTTCATTCACCTCGTTAAGCAATATCAACTGCGGTCCGGCAGCGCAGAAGAGGGTTATTCGTTCGAGGAGCGACCAGAGCTACGCGAAATCTTGAACGTCGTGATCATGGATAGCGAGGTGAGCACCGTACTGCCAGATATTCAGGGTTATAGCTTATCTCTACGAAGATGCAACTATCGCGGATCGCACCTCCACCCGACAGCGACGATTACACTGACCGCCCGTACCTCCCGCGCACTATGTCGCGTGATTATTCAGACCGGCCGAGTAGGGACGCTGCACTTATCCGCAAGCTGATGTTTTGGGTGTGACTATATGCACCTTCCTGTCATTTATTCTGTTCATGTTCTTGCACACCCACTTGTCATTTATTGTCAACTGCTGAGCGTATCTTCTCCCCGTTGTCTGCTATTTAGGATACCCCCGCACATTCTCTATAACCCTACACTGACTCTCAATAGTCAGTCGTGTATGTACATATGGGCGCATGACTGCCAATCCAATAAGCATATTCCTCGACTTGTCAGGCAAAGAACTTGAACCTGAGACTTTGGAGGGGCCCGTCCGAGCGCTTACGGAAGATCCGCCCGTACAAGAAGCGAAAGGTGAATTATATCGTGGATCACCTGAAGAGCACCTCGGCTCGGCTTTTACATTGTGTAAACTTTACCACCATGCCCCATTTAAGGCTCTTATCTCGTGCATTGAAAGGCGCACACCGGACAGCATCAACTCTGGCCTCTGGGCGTGCACAACTGCTGCAGAAAAATCCCGATGACATTGTGATCACCTTTGCGAAACGTACTGCGATGGGAAGGGCAAAGAAAGGACAGCTCAAGGACGTGCCGGTCGATGAACTGCTTCACGCCCTATTCAAGGCACGACTCACCTTACTGCATCGTTCCGCGTTGACCGTGTTCTAACCTCAGACCACTCTGGAGAAAACCAAGTTGAACCCGGAGTTGATTGAGGACATTTGTGTAGGTACGGATACATGCTCCAGCTTTAGATTGCATGCCGGTGTCATGAAAGAAACTGTGAAGGAACCTGCCATCCACCCTCGCCTCTATACGTCTCTCGCGCTGCCGCGCTGGCAGCCGGGATTCCCGACCGTGTCCCCATCTCTACCGTCAACCGGCTTTGCTCCTCGGGTCTCATGGCAATTAGGAATGTCGCGCAGAGCATTCGTGCGGGGGAGATATCGCTCGGCGTAGCCGTTGGCGTGGAAAGCATGTCCCTCAAGTGAGTTCGTTCGAAGTTTGCGACGCGACTTTGACGCGTCGCGTCGCGTCTCTGTCGTGTTCCGAGTTCCGTCGGTTCTTATAATTTTATTTTCGTTTGCACAGTCCCCGCCCTACCCCCGTAGTAGTTGACACCGTCAGCGCAAACCCACAAGCGCACGACTGCATCCAGGTGCGTTACCCGGGCCCACTCCTGTCAGTGATTTGGGTTATTAATGATAGTGTCGATTGCGCTTTGGTGCGGGCAGTCCATGGGATGGACCTCGGAAATGGTCGCTCAGACGTACAACATCTCCCGACAGAAGCAGGACGAGTACGCGCTCATTTCTCACACGCGCGCAGCAAAGGTCTCGCTTTCCTTCCTCCTTTGTTCCTCAACTTCCGCAACGCGGAGATTGACGCAGGAAAGCAGGCGTTGGCGGATAGTGTGTTTGCGGATGAGATCCTCCCCATCGAGCTTCGAGGGACCATCGTATCGGTGGACGATACCGTTCGACCGAACGTGAGCGCGGAAGGGCTCGCCGCGCTGAAGCCCTCCTTCCCAGAATGGGGTGGCGCGTCGACAACGGCTGGGAACGCTAGCGGGGTGGGCGACGGCGCAGCGTTGTGTATTCTGACTACGCGAGCGCGTGCGCAGGCGGAAGGTTATGATGTCCTTGCCAAGTTTGTGGGCACGGCCGTTGTCGGCGTAGAACCACGCCATATGGGAGTCGCCCCGATCTATGCCATTCCCAATGTCCTCGCACAGACGGGATTAGACAAGGAAGATATTGATGTATATGAGGTGCGGGCTTTTCTCTGCCTTACGCCGACTCTCTTGAACACTGCAACAAATAGATTAACGAAGCGTTTGCGTCACAATTTGTTTACTGCGTTGAGCAGTTGAAGATACCGATAAATAAGATCAATCCCAAGTAAGTTGATGCTAACACATCAATGGCAGGTAGGCCTCAATCATGTCACCTCTGTAGCGGCGGGTCTATTTCTTTGACTCACCCGTTGGGTATGAGTACGTCATCTTCTATTATCAGACGGGTACCTTATTGACGGCATTGCAGCTGGCATTCGCCAAGTTGTCACTGGCCTGGAGGAGCTACGGAGACGGAATGGAGAGTTCCTCTGCACTAGCATGTGCGTTGGAAGTGGGATGGGAGCCGCTGGAATATTCGTGAATGAGCGATGCTCATGAACACCAACTTCAATGGTATGCATAGCTTTCCCCATACTCTGTGCGCGCAATGACGAAACCCGCAGGCGTTCAGCGTATCCAATGGGGATACCCAATATGTATAATCCGCCGCCACTGTAAAGCGTGCCTCTGGGGGACGGTGGAACGAGATGAAATGATGCACAGAAGCCCTCTGTCTCCGGTGGATGACAAGAAAAAAAAAAGGGTGAATATGTCTGAGCCGCTGCGGCATTGGTACTTTAACGGCTTTAACGGAACAGGTCAGTCGTAGCATAAGCGCATGACTCAGAGCCGCAGCTATCTGGCTTACGGACAGGAGTATTTGACCTCGGCATTGCGGCAAACACAACACAGATATCTGTGAATCTCATTCATTCGCACTGAGACGCGGACATGATGGCCTGTGCGCACTGACGGATTCCACATTGAGAAGATTGATAGTTTTAAGAACATGGAATTAAGAATTAGCACCAGGTAAAACTTCACGCTCTGCTCGATACGTTTAGTAGAACAACGCTCGAATGTTCCAGCCTAGGTAATCACACGAAACGATAAAGGAGAAATAGTCACTTGTTTCAAGCCGGTGGGAGTACTAACAGGGAACAACATAATGCAGAGAGTAACCTGTGCTGTGACGCTCGAACAAGAATTACAGCTGACACTCGGGGGATCGCATCCGGGGGAATAATCCATACCTGGGAAAAGAAATTCATCAGCCTGCCATTGTCAGAGACAAAAAAAAAGCGAAAGCAAAGAGAAATGTGGCTCAGAAGGTCATTCATGTCAGTGACATGCAAGGGAGGCAGTCATGAGGACATTATCCGATACAGTCAAGGTCGACTAAGAGGTGCCAGTGATGGTTGAAAATACAACGCTCTTCATAGCAAGTGAATGCGGTGCTGAGAAACTTAACACTCACCAAAACATCCTGAGGACCAAGTGGTGAGGAGATCCATTGAACTTTCTTGACCATTTTATATGTGCGCTTGTTTAAACTCCGCCGCTACATTTGGGGAGGGTGAGAGAAAGTGTAACAGGACAACCGAGTCATCGACAGCTTGACGAACGACACTCGTACATATACTCTCTAAGAAAGGTGTGTTATTTTCTCTACGGTGCGACTGTGTTGCATGGTACTGCTGTGTTCAGTTGGGAAAGTGATGCAGATTGCCGTGCTTTGAGCTGGATGCCAGTTCTCCCACCCAGATGACACGGCTTATCACGCGTGCTAATGCAACCTAGTTTCACAGTTTCTTTCGATCTTCCCAAGTATGGCCGCTCAAATCAGCAAAAAGCGAAAGTTCGTCGCGGATGGTGTTTTCCGTGCCGAGCTGAATGAATTCTTCACCCGCGAGCTTTCCGAAGAAGGCTACTCTGGTTGCGACGTCCGCGTCACGCATGCGCGCACGGAGGTCCGTATGCTCTGCCACACTTAGTAGATGACTGCCTGAACATGTACTCGCAGATTATTATTCGTGCAACACATACCCAAGAAGTCCTTGGCGAGAAAGGTCGCCGAATTCGCGAGCTTACCGCCCTCGTCCAAAAGCGATTCAAATTCCCCGAGAACACCCTTGAACTCTATGCCGAGAAGGTGCAAACCCGGGGTCTCTCGGCTGTTGCGCAGTGTGAGAGCTTGCGATACAAGCTTCTTGGTGGTCTCGCTATTCGTCGGTGAGACTGAAACCTCTGCGGGCGTTCCGCATGATACTGATTTGGCTGCAGGGCGTGCTATGGTGTGCTTCGGTTTGTCATGGAGTCTGGTGCAAAGGGCTGTGAGGTTGTCGTGTCCGGAAAGCTCCGCGCTGCTCGTGCCAAGTCGATGAAGTTCACCGACGGTTTCATGATTCATTCGGGTCAACCTGTTCGTGACTACGTTGACTACGCCGTGCGTCATGTTCTCCTTCGTCAAGGTGTCCTTGGTATCAAGGTCAAAATGTACGTGGGATTCATTCAAGGGATTGGAAGATGACTCATCTGATTGTCATTGTAGCATGAAAGGCTACGATCCTGAAGGACAGCTCGGTCCTCGGAAGCCCTTACCTGACTCGGTTACTATCCGCGAGCCCCCAGTGGACAAAATCATTGCCGAGCCTACGTCGGAGCAACGGGAGCCAGCCATTCCTCAGGCAGCGCCGGTACTGGATGATGCTACCTACCAGCAACCACAGGAAGCGTATGACCAGGGTGGATATGAGCAGTCCGGTTTCTAGACTGTACTGTACATTGCATCGCGCTTATCTCTTATCGTCAAAATTGGGATGCTCTCGCAATGTGTCTGCCACATATTTAACGACCCCCGTGTAAGACGAGGTGTTGTGTAAAGTTAATTAAGTTCCCGTGTAACGCTACTTCCCGCTAATCCCCCTGGACCAAGGGGTAAATTCACTGTACTTATCCAAGGCTTCTCCTTCAACCCCTTCACCTGGATTTCCACGCTATTGAGTGTTTGTGAGGGGTCCGCAACTGTGAGGGTCCCAGTCTTGAGGTTGAGGATGAGCGCTACGCTCCCACTGACAGTAATAGATGCGGGACCGGAGCTAAGGGGTACGTTAAGAGTGCCACCAGATGCGTCCCAGAAAACTGCGGAGACGGTATTGTAATCCTCATCAAAAATGGCGGAAATATGACCATCGTTCTGGAGAGGCGCAATCCTACGGCTCTTGCTCTTGCTCTGGAAGCTGTCAAACGTGGTGCCGGGGAAAATGGTATACGACACGGGTTGCGTCAGGTTCCGATGTTCGATCCAAGCCGCGAAGAGATCCACCGTCGCGGGCGGCTGCGTCGATGTGCCGATCGTAGACCATGCGCCTGTGCGTTCGCCGACGGACACGGAAAGCGTCATCGGCCCTGGCGCAAAGGCGTAGCCGACACCGCCGTGCCAGAGCGACTCTACGCTTCCATTAAACGTCTGGTTTCCAGGCGCATCGAACGGGTCGTTGCCGACAAAGATGGCGCCCGAATGCTGTCTCTGGTCCAAGACGGAATAGACGGGCGCGTCGGTGTGAGAAGAGAGGTTGGCGATCATGACGTATTGGGTATCGTCGTCAAGGAAAAACCAGGCCTTTTGCCAGCCGAACGCTTTGGTGAGGGGGTTGAGATATCGCATGGCCGCGGCACCGATTGTGCCGTTCGATACGCCGCCCACGAAAGACTGCAGCCCGGTCCACTGGGCATCGTTACAGTCGAGGGGTGTGGCGTCGTAGACCACAGTGGTACCGGGAATAAGATTCCAATCCCACGCCGCGGCGATGTCCTCGTACTCGTCGCCTTGGAGGTAAGTGTAGAGTGTACCATCAGCGAGGTGAAAGCCAAACGGCTAAGTGTGAATGAAAAATCAGTCTTCAGGCTCGCTTAGTTGTCAGGTTAGGGACACGAACGTTTTGCGAGTTGGTGCATTCTGTGTTTTTTGTCCGTGTCGAATACATTTTCAGTGTGGAGACATAGCCCGGACCACGCTGAACCTAAAAATGTGTCAGGCTGGATGCTCTGGCCGTTAATGCCTCCCACTCACCATGTAATCGTTACTGTAGAAGTTCCTGTTACCAATGAGGTGTCCCACATTTGCGTCATTCGTAGGTTTGACAAAATTGTTGTAGACCTGAACCATGGTAGACGAGCCCCACAGCTGCCCTAGCTGCCGAATTTCCGAAAGATTGAGGTTAAGACTGCTTGTCGCTCTTTGCCAAGTGTCAGGAGTGGGCCAGCGAATTTCGAACAAGCCTCTTACTGTAGATCAATAACGGGGAAAGAGATGAACCGCGGGAGAGTGCTCTAATGCTCTCTTAGGTTACGACATGGCTTGGGAGCGATGGAAGACTCACGAAGTCCCAATGAAGTACATTAGTCTTCACGTTACGGTACACCATCCATTGGTCACCGTCAATCAGGGTCTCAAATGCACGTTGGGAATCAGAATTAGCGGCATACTGTGTGCCAGCAGCATCGATCTGTAGCTCGAGGACGTCATTGGAACTAGTACGGGATTAGTCGGTGGGGATAACAGACGAGATGGGGTCGTAAAACATACAAGTCCTTGCCATAATTGCCGTTGTAAAGAAGGCCATGCTGGGTGAAACTCCCATCTGGCTTGATGCCATCAACCATAATGCCGGGCTCAATTACGATCTCGGTGTTAATGCGACCGTAGGCCTCAGTGATAAGGGTTTCGTTCGACGACAATAAGGCAAGATCTACTCCGATCTTTGCTACGTCCAAGATGTTGGCGCCGGTCAGGAAGCTTTTCCCCTCGTAAAATGTGTCATACGCTCGCGCAGAAATGGAAGTGCAACTGTTGACCTGTGTTGTGTTAAGTGAGGAGTTAAACAGTAAGCAGCTTTCTCCGACTAGTCTAGGGACGAGTATGACCTATACAGGTGGTTTGCGACGATGAGTCGGCTTCAAAGGACCGAGAAGTGACTTACATTCGAGAACCAGTTTGTATTCCAGAAACCAGGAGTACCACATGGGCATGCACTGGTTCCACCTTGATCCAAGCACTCAGGAAGGGTAAAGTCCCGTGAGAACCAGAAATTCATTGCAGAGGAAATGGCACTAGCGAGAGCTGGGCTGTTGGCATATTGTTCAGCGCCCTTGAGCCCCCCGTGCCAAGCGGCGCTCATGGTCACTATGAGGAGTCAAGAGCTGAGAATGGATGGTTTGAATTTTGGATTGTACGTACGGATTCGGGACCAGTGACCACTCGCTGGCCAGTTGGCTCGGCGTGCAGGACAACCAGAAGTATAGTCGATCTCGGATGCAGGCCAGCTCCCATCGGGGCCCAACGTTTGCAGCCTAGTGTAATGGTTCTAGATGTGTATGAGGAGAGACACAGGGTGTGTGACATACCACGAGGCGATGTGGGATGCTCCAGTGGCGGATGCAGTGATAAAGCCGAGTCTTCGTTGAAGGACTGTGTCCATATCCTGCTGGGTCTGCTGGCTCGCGGGGGGCGGGGCTGGTGCCGATGGTGATGGTTGGCTGGGGGAAGGTGTTGAGCTACTGGACACTGTTGAAGACGAGGGAACCGAAGGAGTGGACGACCCAGATTGTTCAGTGGCATCGGGAACTTTGGAACCATGGGGCGAACTTGGGAGGGCCGTAGCGGAGGAGGTGGTCAGTGAGACAGTACCAGAACGGAGGCGGGCGTGGGCGTGGGCGTGGGCGTGGGCGTGGGCGGGACGCAAAATAGGGGATGCGGAATGCCCAGATAATGGTCGCGGCGGGATGGAGAAAGCGAGGCCGAGGGTGGCCAAGTAAAGGAGAGATGGAACAAGATACATCGTGAAGGAGAGGACGCTCTCGAGGCCAAAAAGGAGGGCGAGGACACTGAGAGACTTTAGTGCTTTGTAGCAGCAAGCTGAGCGGGTTTAGGCCGGAAGGACAAAAGTGAAAGGCAAGTCCACGACGCTGCATGTCAGCCATGCATCCTTGTAGGGTACTTTTAGGTCTTTTTGGTGCCATGAAATCTGTCACTGTCATATTTAGCGACGACGCTAGAGCTTGGAAATTGACAAGTAGTGTAGAGTGAACTAGTCTAGTGTAATTTGAATAAACGAAACGGGAACGGGAAAAGCCGAGGAGATCGAAGGGGGCAAGGCAAAGGCTAAGCAAGCGTCTAGTCAGGTCAGTCACGCTCACGCTCACGGCTCACGACTCTGTTCTGACCTCCTCGCCCCGCTTCGCTTTTCCTCCGCGCTCACCCCTCCCCTTCCTCGCCTCCCGCCCTCCTCAGTTATTATCTCCTCCTCCCCCTTTCCCCACTCTCTCCCTCCTCCTCCTCCTCCCTTCTCTTCCT
>Ga0307512_10002084_pt1 | contig 26284 bp, 20 predicted proteins | sample 14_EM_MG_FD_200267 | JGI IMG/M metagenome (GOLD analysis project Ga0307512, IMG submission 200267) | Populus trichocarpa ectomycorrhiza microbial communities from riparian zone in the Pacific Northwest, United States - 14_EM | ecosystem: Host-associated > Plants > Roots > Unclassified | place... | reverse complement strand
CGTGAGCAGCACCGGCCCGAGCAGGTAGCCGGCCGACTCGATCGGGGTGAGCGGACCGGCGGTGAGGTTGATCAGGCGCAGCGCGTCGGAGACCCCGAACGCCAGCATGGCCAATCCGACCAGCCGTAACGCCACCCGGGTCCGCGGCGCCGCCGGCCGGGTGGTGAGCAGCAGCAGGGCCATCGTGGCCAGGATGATGTCGAGGATCGGATACGTGGTCGCCGCGCCCACCACCCACGGCGTCTCCCCCGCCGTGCGGAACACCCGGGGCGGCACCGCCGACCAGGTCAGCGCGAGCACCGACCCGGTGATCAGCACGCTGTCCAGAACCAGCACGACCCGGTCCCGGCGCGACGAGGTCGGCGCGGGCCGGGACACCCGGGTGGCCGCGGCGAGCAGCGCCAGGAAGACGCCGGCCGGCAGGGTCAGAAAACCGACATCGGCCAGCGACACCGCCGGGGGGCGTTCCGGCGACGCGATGTCTTGGACGACCGACCAGAACCGGGCGAGGGTCCAGCCGATCGCGCCGACGGCGACCAGCAGCCGCCACACGCGGGGAACTCCGGCCCGGCTACGCGCGGTGTGCAGGCACGCCCACACCGTGAGGGCGCCCGCGATCGCCTGCCCCAGATCGTTGTAAAGCCGCTGCTGGGAGCCCTCGGGGACGAGGAAGGCGCCGGCCGCCGTGACCAGCACGACGAGCACCAGCGTCACTGGCAGCCACACCTTCAGCCGTGCCGTCGTCATCACCACCCGCAGCCGTGCCGCAGCTCGCCCTCCCGCGACTCGCAGTAAGGTACCGCAGCGCAAGCCACCTGCAGAAAAGCCAGTGGACTGACGTGTCCGTGACGCTCAGTCGTCGGATGTCAGATCGGCGACAATCACCGTGACGTTGTCCGGCCCGCCGCCCTCGAGCGCGAGCCGCACCAGCGCCTCGGCGGCCTCCTGCGGGTCGCTCTGGGCGAGCAGTTCGGCCTCGATCTGCTCGGGTGAGACCACCGTGGTGAGGCCGTCGCTGCAGAGCAGCCAGCGATCGGCCACGACGGGCTCGACGATCACGTACGACGGGCTGACCGGCTCGCCCTGCAGCGCCTGGGTGACCACGGCCCGGCGCGGGTGGCTGCCCGCCTCCTCGGGCCGGATCAGCCCCTGGTCGACCAGCATCTGCACGTAGGTGTCGTCCTTGGTGAGCTGGTTCAGCCGGCCGTCGCGCAGCAGATACGCCCGGGAGTCGCCGACGTGCGCCAGCGCGGCCCGGTCGCCGGAGAAGATCACGGCGGTCAACGTGGTGCCCATGCCCTGCAGCGCCGCGTCCTCGGCGACGGTCTCGGCGATCTTGCCGTTGGCGACCTCGAGCGCCTTATGCAGCGCGTCCATCTGGTGCTCGTTGTCGATCGCCACGTCGAGCGACGTCATCGCGTCGATGGCGAGGCGGCTCGCGACGTCGCCCGCGGCCATGCCGCCCATGCCGTCGGCGACGACCAGCAGATTCCCACCGGCGTAGTAGCAGTCCTGATTGCTGCTTCGTACGCGTCCTTGGTCGGTGACGGCCGCCCACCGCAGGTGCAAGGTCATGGCGTGCAGCCTGCCAGGTCCCGTCCAGCCTGTCTGCACGTGGTCGGCGGCGCGTCGCACAAAGGGGCGGACGGCACCGCCGCGCTGCCCGGTCAGCCAGGGTCGAGCGGCCGTCCGAGGCAGCGCGGGTCGACCGTGGTGACCCGCCGGGTGGGCGCCACCCACTCCAGCACCGAGTCCTCGACCGGCCAGCCGCGCACCTCGACGGCACTCGATGGCGCCTGCGCCGTTTCCGGGCAGATGGTCCGGGTATGCACGTCACCATTCGGTACGAAGTGGACCTGCCCGTCGCGATCGAGGAGGGTGGTGTCCAGGTCGTCGACCGTGATCACCTGGCCGCGCAGCACATCGACGGCCGGGCCGCCGGTGATCTCCAGGGCCGACGTCGGCAGGATCGGTGCGCGCAAGAAAACCACTCCCACGACAAAGGGGGCGATCAGGGCGGCGATCGCGGCCGGCCAGTGCGTCGCCAGCCGGGCGAAGCGCACCGGCACCGGCCCGGTCAGCCCGATGGCAAGCAACGGCGGCGCGGTCAACAGCAGCGCGGTGCCGACCTCGCCGCGGCGGATCGCCTCGACGATGCCCGGCAGCATCCAGAGCAGGACCACGACCGCCGTCGCGACGGGCACCCCGACCGCGACGATGCGCAGCACCAGCCGGTCGTCGGGATGCCGCTGCCAGCCGGTCAGTCCCATGATCGAGACGAGCAGCATGACCAGCACCGGCAGGAAGCGCAGCTGCCAGGTGATGCCGCCGAGCACCGCGGCCAGCACCACCACCCAGTCGGGCATCCGCAGCGCGGTCACGGCCAGCAGCGAGCGGGCCGCCTGGGCCTGGTCACGCTGGCTGACCAGCAGGAGCCCGCCCAGCGAACGCAGCACCAGCACCACCGCCGGCATGGTCCAGAGCAACGTGATGAACAGCGCGCTGATCATGCCGAGCGGGCTCACGTACTGCACCAGCAGCAGCATGGTCGGCAGGTCCTGCCGGCTCAGATACCAGAGCCGCAGCACGAGCAGCACCAGCGGGAACGCGGGCAGCACGGCGAACAGCCAGTTCTGCTGGATGCGCCGGGGCGGCGCCGGGACCGGCTCGGTCACTCAGACCCGCTCCCACGGCCACTGCCGCACGTCCGGCTCCTCGACCGCGGGCTGCTGGTCGACGGCGATCGGCGCGGGCCGGTTGATCTGCTCCTCGACCGTGAAGTTCCGGTCGAACGCCTCCTCCCAGCGGTCGTCCTCGGGATCCTCGCGGGACCGGTAGAGCGCCAGGTTGACCAGTTTCAGCAGCGCCGGATTCTCGCCGACGTTGACCCCCCACGCCTCGGTCGTATCGAGGCCGATGTCCCAGTGCTTGTACTTCGCCGGGTATCGCGCCTTGTACCCGGCCAGGATCGCCGCGTCGGTGGTGACCGCGTCGAACTCGCCGCGATCCAGCGCCGCGAAGCACTCGCTGATCTTTTTCCGGCTGCTCACCAGCATGCCGGCGCTCGTCGCCGCCGACTCGCTGGTCGAGGCGGCCAGGCTGCACACCTTCTTGCCGCGCAGATCCTGCAATGTGGACACGTCGGCGTGGTCGGTGCGGGTGACCACGGACTGTTCGGTGTAGAGATACGGCGCCGAGAACGTCACGCCGGCCATCGCCTCGCGGGCCGGCGTGATGCTGTAGCTGGCGATCACCATGTCGACGGCGACCCGTTTCTTCTCGGAGTCGGTGGCCTGCATCCGGGCCCGGTCCTCGCTCTCGATCGACAGGAACCGGATCTCGCTGCGCCGGAAGCCCAGGTCCTCGGCGATCAGGTAGGCGATCTCGATGTCGAAGCCGCGCCACGTCCCGTCGGCGAACTCGGCGACGCCGGGCTGGTCGTCCTTGACGCCGATCAGCAGCTCCCGCTTGCCGTCCAGACCCGCCTGCACGCGCAGGTCGTCGACCGACGGCGGCCCGGTCAGCACCACCACGACGAACGCGATCCCGATCGCCAGCACGAGCGCCACCGCGACCGCGACCAGCCGCAACGCCATCGCACTGCGGCGCGGAATGATCCGGTCGGCGGCCGGCTCCTCGGCAACCGGGGCCGGCTCCACGCTCGCATCGGGCACAGTCTCATCGGCCATCGTCGACACTCCACTCTCGTCCCGGTCGCGGCGCGCCCACATGCTGCCCGACGAATGTCACGGAACGGGGTCCGGGGTCCCGTAAGGAACGCCGGGCCGGCAACGCAGCAGCCGGCCCGCGGTCAGCCGCAGCCCCTTGCGCGTGCCGTGGCGCCGCACGGCCTCGAGACCGTAGGCGCTGCAGCTGGGCGTGAACCGGCAGCGGGTCGGCAGCCAGGGCGAGACCCGCCGATATGCCCGGATCGCACCGAGCACGACCCGATCAGACCCTTTTTCCGTACGCGGAATCAGGCCGCCGCGGATGCGTCTGCGCCACATGCGGACATGGTGCCGTACCGGTGCGACAAGTCAGCGGAAGGCGACCACGACCGCCGACTCGCCCGGCAACTCGACCCGGTCCCGCTGCAGCACGACGCCCTGCTCGGTGGCCAGCAGCACCTTGCTCGGCACCGCGCGCAGGCTGACCGTCTGCGGGAACGGCGCTAGGTTTGCCGCGACCACGCAGTGCCCGCGTTTGACCACCACGTACTGATCGCCGTGCCACGTCTCGACCTGGTCCAGCCGGGGGTCGGACAGCTCCGCGTGGCTGCGGCGCAGCGCGATGAGCCGCTTGTACATGCCCAGCATCTCGGCGTGCCGGGGCTGCTTCAGCTCGGACCAGTCCAGTTTGGACCGTTCGAAGGTGGCCGGATCCTGCGGGTCGGGCACCTCGGTCTCGGCCCAGCCGTGCGAGGCGAACTCGCGGCGCCGGCCGGTGCGTACCGCGGCCGCCAGTTCCGGCTCCGGGTGGCTGGTGAAGAACTGCCACGGGTTGCCCGCCGCCCACTCCTCGCCCATGAACAGCATCGGCGTGAACGGCGAGGTGAACAGCAGCGTCGCGCCGACCTTGAGCAGTCCGCTGGAGAGCGTGGCGGAGAGCCGGTCGCCCAGCGCGCGGTTGCCGATCTGGTCGTGGTCCTGCAGGTACGCGACGAACCGGTGCCCCGGCATGGTGCGCCGGTTGACCGGCCGGCCGTGCACCCGGCCGCGGAAGCTCGACCACGTGCCGGCGTGGAAGAACGCGCTCTCCAGCACCGTCTCCAGGCATTCGAGCGAGCCGAAGTCGCCGTAGTAGCCCTGCCGCTCGCCGGTGAGCAGCGTGTGCAGGGCGTGGTGCACGTCGTCGTCCCACTGGGCCTGCAGGCCGTAGCCGCCGGCCTCGCGCGCGGTGATCAGCTTGGGGTCGTTGAGGTCGGACTCGGCGATCAGCGACAGCGGCCGGCCCAGGTGCGCCGAGAGGCTCTCCACCTCCACCGCCAACTGCTCGAGCAGGTTGATCGCGGTGTGGTCGACCAGCGCGTGTACGGCGTCCAAGCGCAGCCCGTCGACGTGGTAGTCGGCGAGCCAGGCCAGCGCGCTGTCGATGATGTAGCGCCGCACCTCGCCGGAGAGCGGCCCGTCCAGGTTGATCGACGCGCCCCACGGGTTGCTGCCCGCCGCGCTCAGATAAGGCGCGAACATCGGCGCGTACGCACCGCTCGGGCCGAAGTGGTTGTAGACCACGTCCAGCACGACCCCGAGCCCGCGACCGTGGGCGGCGTCGACGAAGCGTTTCAGGCCGTCCGGGCCGCCGTACGCCTCATGCGGCGCGAACCAGCAGACCCCGTCGTACCCCCAGTTGTATTCGCCGTTGAAGGAGTTGACCGGGAGCAGTTCGACCAGGTCGACGCCGAGGTCGACGAGGTGGTCCAGACGCTCGATGGCGGCGTCGAAGGTGCCCTCGGAGGTGAAGGTACCGACGTGCATCTCGTAGAGGACGGAGCCCGGCAGTTGACGGCCGGTCCAGGCCCCGTCCGACCATGGGAAGGCCGAATGGTCGTACACCCGACTGGGGCCGTGCACCCCCTCAGGCTGCCACTTCGAGCGAGGGTCGGGAAGCGGACTGTCGTGTTCCGGCAGAACGTAGGAATAGTCGGTGCCCGGACCGGCCGCGGGCACCGAAAGCCGCCACCAGCCGTCCTCGCCGCGTTCCATCTCCCGGTCCACCCCATCGATCCGCAGCTTGACGGTCGTCTCGGGCGCCCACACCGCGAAGCCGGTCATTCGCTCACCAACAGCGCGACGGGGTACGTCTCCAGCAGGTCGGCCACGTGCAGCCAACTGCCGCGAAAACTCGTGCCGGTGAAGACTTCCGTGAAGCTGTGGCCGTCGAGTGACAACGTGGTGTCCTGCCAGCCGCCATGCCGTAACAATCCGACCGGCAGCCGGGTGGCCACCGCGATCACGCCGCCCCGGTCGAAGGCCAGCACGTGCTCGCCGACCCGGCCCTCGGCGAAGACCGGCCGGTAACCGGTGAACAGCCCCGGGCGCGACCGGCGCAGCCGCAGGGTCCGGGCGGTGACCAGCAACTTGGCGGCGCCGCTCGAATCGACCGGCGGCTGCCAGCCGGCGTCGATGCGGCCGAGCAGCTCGCGGCGCAGCCCGAAGTCGACCGGCCGCCGGTTGTCCGGGTCGACCAGCGAGTAGTCCCACAGCTCGGTGCCCTGGTAGGTGTCCGGCACCCCCGGCATGGTCAGCTGGATCAGCTTCTGGCCCAGCGAGTTGGACCAGCCCGGCGGCGTGATCGCCGCGGCGAAGTCGGCGACCTCGGCGTGCAGGGCCGGGTCGTCGTAGATCCGGTCGACCATCGCGCTGAGCGCGGACTCGAACCGCTCGTCGGGCCGCTGCCAGCTGGTCGAGGCGCCGGCCTCGCGGGCCGCTTTGAGCGCGTACGCCTGCAGCCGCTCCCGTTCGATCGGCCACGCGCCGACCGCCGCCTGCCACACCAGGTGGGCCAGCGACGGGTCGGCCAGCGGCGCGGCGCGCACCCAGCGGCGGACCACCTCGGTCCAGTCCCCGGGCAGCTCGGCGAGGACGGCGAGCCGGGCCCGTACGTCCTCACTGCGCTTGGTGTCGTGGGTGGAGAGCGTGGTCATCCCCGCCGGCCAGTCGCGCTGCCGGGCGACGGCGGCGTCGTGGAACTCATCGGGCCCGACAGCGAACCGGTCCGGGTCGTTGCCGACCTCGTTGCGGGCGGTGAACCGGGTCCACCGGTAGAACGCGGTGTCCTCCACGCCCTTGGCCATCACCGCGCCGGTAAACTGCTGGAACCGCACGGCCAGCTCGTCGCCGGGCACGCGCAGCCGCCCGGTGAGCCGTTCCAGGGTCGGCACCAGGCCCGGGCGCCGCCGGCCGGCCTCGGACCGGGCCTTGGCCAGATACCGCGAGCCGAACGGCAGGTAGCTGCGGTAGACGGGGAAGCAGGCGGCCAGCTCGGCGAGCGCGCGGGGCGCCGCCTCGAGGTCGGGCACGAGCCGGCCCATCCGGGCCAGTTCGGCGGCGAGCGCCGTGCTCGCCATCGCGTACTTGGTCTGGTGCACGAGGTCCTGCCAGGAGGTCTCGCCGCCGGTCAGGTGGTGGTCCAGGGTGTCGAAGAACGCCTCGGTGCCGACGTCGACGAAGACCCCGCAGACCTCGGCGAGCGCGTCGTAGCCGGTGGTGCCCGCGACCGGCCAGCTGGGCAGTTCCTCGCCCGGTTCGAGGATCTTCTCCACCACGAGCCAGGCGTCCGGGGCGGCCTCGCTCAGCCGGCGCAGGTAGTCGCCCGGGTCGCGCAGGCCGTCCGGGTGGTCGACCCGGATGCCCTGCACGTCGCCGTCGGCGTACCAGCGGAGGATCTCGGCGTGGGTGCCGGCGAACACGGCCGGGTCCTCGACCCGCAGCCCGGCCAGCTCGGTGATCGTGAAGAACCGGCGGTAGTTCAGCTCGGCGTCGCCGCGGGTCCAGTTGACCAGCTCGTAGTGCTGCCGGTCGTGCACCTCCAGCGGGGTGCCGTCGCCGGTGCCGTCGGCGATCGGGTAACGCTTGTCGAAGTAGTGCAGCTCGTCGCCGGCTATTCGCAGCGAGGACAGCGCGTCCGGGTCGTCGGCCAGCACCGGGAGGAGCAGCCGCCCTCGCGACCAGTCGATGTCGTACCAGCTCGCGTACTCGGAGGATCGGCCGTTTTTGAGGACGTCCCACCAGGTCGGGTTGGCGGCCGGCACGCCGACCCCGGCGTGGTTGGGGACGATGTCGACGATCAGGCCCAGGCCGGCCGCCCGCAGCGCCGCGACCAGCTCGCGCCGGCCGTCCTCGCCGCCCAGCTCGGGATTGACCCGGCTGTGGTCCACCACGTCGTAGCCGTGCTGCGAGCCGGGCGTGGCGGTCAGCAGCGGGGCCGAGTAGAGGTGGCTCACGCCCAGGTCGGCCAGGTAGTCGGCTAGCTCGGCGGTGGCTTTCAGCGGGAAGTCGGGCCGGACCTGGACCCGGTAGGTGGCAGCGGGGGGCGTGACGGGCATTTAGACGGTCCTGTCCAAGACGATCAGCGAACGGTCCGGTACCAGGATCTTGCTGCCCGCCTCGACGATCGACGGGCTGTTCGGGGACGGCTCGGCGGTCTCGATGACCTTCTCCCACTTCTCGCCGTAGTCGACCGGCGGGGTGGCGAACTCGATCGGCGCGTCGTGCGCGTTGAAGCAGAGCAGGAACGACGAGTCGACGTGCCGCTGGCCGTACTGGCCTCGTTCGCGGATGCCCTCGCCGTTGACGAACAGCGCGACCGCCCGGCCGAAGTCGTTGCCCCAGTCGTCGCCGGTCATCTCCCGCCCGTCCGGGGTGAACCAGGCCAGGTCCTGCAGCGGGTCGCCGCCGCCGCGCGCGGTCACCGGCAGGCCGGTGAAGAACCGCCGGCGCCGGAACACCTGATGGCGATGCCGGAACGCGGTCAGCCGGCGGGTGAACTCGAGCAGGGTCTCGTCGGCGTTCGCCCAGTCGATCCAGCTCAGCTCGTTGTCCTGGCAGTACGCGTTGTTGTTGCCCTGCTGGGTGCGGCCCAGCTCGTCGCCGTGCGAGATCATCGGCACGCCCTGGCTGAGCATCAGCGTGGCCAGGAAGTTGCGCCGCTGGCGGGCCCGCAACGCGAGGATCGCCTTGTCGTCGGTCGGGCCCTCGACCCCGCAGTTCCAGGACCGGTTGTGGCTCTCGCCGTCCCGGTTCTCCTCGCCGTTCGCGTCGTTGTGCTTGTCGTTGTAGGCGACCAGGTCGGACATCGTGAAGCCGTCGTGCGCGGTGACGAAGTTGATCGAGTGGAACGGCTTGCGGCCGTCGTCCTGATACAGGTCCGCGGAGCCGGTGATCCGGCTGGCGAACTCGGCCAGGGTGGCCGGCTCGCCGCGCCAGAAGTCGCGGACCGTGTCGCGGTACTTGCCGTTCCATTCCGTCCAGTTCGGCGGGAAGTTGCCGACCTGGTAGCCGCCCGGGCCGACGTCCCACGGCTCGGCGATCAGCTTGACCTGGCCGACGACCGGGTCCTGCTGGACCACCTCGAAGAAGGTGGACAGCCGGTCCACGTCGTAGAACTCGCGGGCCAGGGTGGACGCCAGGTCGAAGCGGAAGCCGTCGACGTGCATCTCGGTCACCCAGTAGCGCAACGAGTCCATGATCAGCTGGAGGCTCTGCGGGCTGCGCACGTTCAGGCTGTTACCCGTGCCGGTGTAATCCATGTAGAAATTGGGCTGATCGTCCACCAACCGGTAATAGGTCCGGTTGTCGATGCCCTTGAGGCTCATCGTCGGGCCGAGGTGGTTGCCCTCCGCCGTGTGGTTGTAGACGACGTCGAGGATGACCTCCATGCCCGCGGCGTGCAGGGCCCGGACCATGCCGCGGAACTCCTGGGTCTGCTGGCCGAGCGAGCCCATCGCCGAATAGCCGTGATAGGGCGCGAAGAAGCCCAGCGTGTTGTAGCCCCAGTAGTTGCGCAGGCCCAGGTCGACCAGCCGGTTGTCGTGCACGAACTGGTGCACCGGCATCAGCTCGACGGCGGTCACGCCGAGGCCCTTGAGGTGCTCGATGATCGCCGGATGACCGATCGCCGCGTACGTCCCCCGCAGGTCACGGGGCACCTCGGGGTGCCGCTCGGTCAGCCCCTTGACGTGCGTCTCGTAGATCACCGAGTGGTGGTACGGAATGTCCGGCCGGCGGTCGTTGCCCCAGTCGAAGTACGGGTTCACCACGACGCCCTTGGCCATGTACGGCGCCGAGTCGAGATCCGACATCTGGTCCGGATTGTCGAAGTCGTACGCGTACAGCGCCGGGTGCCACTCGATGTCGGCGTCGATGGCCCGCGCGTACGGATCCAGCAGCAGTTTGTGCGGATTGCAGCGCAGCCCCCGGGACGGGTCATAGGGGCCGTACACGCGGTATCCGTAGCGCTGGCCGGGCTCGACGCCGGGCAGGTACGCATGCCAGACGAAGGCGTCCTGCTCGTGCAACTGCACCTTGCGCTCGTTGCCGGACGGGTCGAACAGGCACAGCTCGACCGCCTCGGCGACCTCGGAGAAGATCGCGAAGTTGGTGCCCGTCCCGTCGTACGTCGCGCCCAGTGGATAGCGGTGGCCAGGCCACACCTGCATGTTCCTGCTCCTGCTCCTCGACCGTCGTGGTCCCGGGCCGCGGCCGGTCGCCCGTGGCGGGCATGGTCTGCCCACTCGCGCCCCGGCCCAATCCTCTTCGGCCACGTCAGCGGCCATTCTCACCGATGCGCCTGATAACGTCTGCGCGACTGTCCGGTTACCCGCAGATACTTCCCGGTAGGGGAAAAGTCTGCGCGGATCCAAATTGAGCATAGAGGCGACCGTGCCGCTGCCTGAGCGATCTTCGATCGTGTTTGGACCCCAGACCTGCGGCTCGCTGACGCCGGGCCGCGGCGGCGAGCACGAATGGCTGGTCACCGACGGTCTGGGCGGCTTCGCCACGGGCACGGTCGCCGGCCTGCGCACCCGCCGCCAGCACGCGCTGCTGGCGGTGGCGGACCCCGGTTCATCCGTACGCCGAACCGCGCTTGTCGCTCTTGATCTGACCCTCACGCTGCCCTCGGGCGCGAAGGTGAGGTTGTTCACCCATGAGTGGGAATCCGGCGTCCTGGCGCCGGACGGCCATCGGCACCTCGAGACGTTCGCGCTGGTCAACGGCCTGCCGCGGTGGCGCTGGCGGGTCGGCGACGTGGTCGTCGAGCGGGAACTGGCCATGCTGCACGGCCGCAGCGCGCTCGGCGTCGTGCACCGGGTGCTGGCCGCACCAGGCCCGGTCGGGCTCGCCGTGGCCGCCATGTGCACCTGGCGCGACGCCCACGGCGAGCGCCGCGCCAGCGGTCCCGGCCTGCGTGCCGAGCACGTCGCGGACGGCGTGCTCATCGAGGACGCGTACCGGATCGCCGGGCCCGGCTGGCAGCCCGGCGGCGAGTGGCACCTGGGCGCCCGGGCCCGCGCGGACGCCACGATCGAGGACCTCTGGCTGGCCGGCACCTTCTTCGAACGGGTGAATTCCGGCGGGATCATGGAGATCACGGCGTGGGCCGGCGCGCTCGCCGACCGGCCGCCGGCCGCGTCCACGGTGATCGCGGCCGCCCACGAACGGGCGCATCTGCTGGTCACGGCCGCGAAGGCGGAGGAGAGCGCCGGACCGCTCGTGCTGGCCGCCGACAAATTCGTGGTTCGCGCCGCCGACGGCCCCGACGTGGTCGCCGGCTACCCGTGGTTCGGTGGCTCTCTCGGCGACACCATGACGAGCTACGAGGGCTTGTTCCTGGAGACCGGCCGGGCCGAGGAGGGCCGCGAGTTGCTGACGGTACGCACGACGGCGGCCGCCCTCGCGGCCCGCGTCGGCGCACCGCCCGCCGAACTGGACGCGCCACTGTGGCTGGTGCACGCCGTCGACCGGCACGTGACCCGGACCGGCGACAGCGATCTGGCCGCCGCGCTGGTCGGGCCGCTGACCCGGCTGCTGCGCGCGCACCTGGACGGGCGCGGGCCGCTGCGGGTGGACCCGGCCGACGAACTGGTCCGGCACGACGGGCCGGGCAACGGGAGCGGGCCCACGCCGCCCCGGATCGGCAAGCCCGTCGAGATCAACGCGCTCTGGGTGAACGCGCTGGCCGCGCTGGTCGACCTGCTCGCGGAGGCCGGCCGGGACAGCGCCCGGCTGCGGGCCCGGCACACTCGGGCGCGGGCCGCGTTCGCGGCCCGGTTCCGGGCCCCGGACGGCTGGCTCTACGACGTGATCGAGGGGCCGGCGGCGACGTACCCGCTGGGCGCCGGCGCCTTCCAGGACGACCCGACGCTGCGGCCCAACCAGCTGTTCGCCTGGTCGTTGCCGCACGCGCCACTGCTCGGCGCCGACCCGAACGAGCAGCCTGCCGACCGGGCCGCCGTGCGAACCGTCGGCGGCGCGCTGCTCACGCCCGTGGGGCTGCGCACGCTGGCGCCGTCCGAATACGGCTACTCGGGCGGCCGGGACGGCGCCGTGCGGCCGTGGCTGATCGGCCCGTACGTGGACGCCTGCGCGGCGACGGGACTGCCTACCGAGGGACTGCTGACGGGTTTGGAGGCGCACGTGCGGGAATGGGGGGTCGGTTCGGTGAGCGAGACGGCGGAGGGCGACGCGCCGCATCCGGCGACCGGGTGCCCGTTCTCGGCCCGCTCGGTGGCCGAGTTGCTGCGCGCCCGGCGGCTCGTCTCGTGACCCGGGTGCTGATGCTGAGCTGGGAATACCCGCCGCTGCTGGTGGGCGGGCTCGGGCGGCACGTGCACGCGCTCGCCACCACGCTGGTCGCGGCCGGGCACGAGGTCACGGTGGTGACGCGGCACGCGCCGGGTGCACTGCGTGAGGAGTACGCCGAGGGGGTCCGGATCATCCGCGTCCCCGACGACCCGCCGGCCTTCCCAGTCGAGGACGGCAACCTGCTGGCCTGGGCGCTGGCGTTCAACCACACGCTGACCCGGGCCGCCCTGCGCGCCGCCCGCACCGGCTCGTACGACGTGGTGCACGCGCACGACTGGCTGGTCGCGCACGCCGCCGTGACGGTCCGTGACCACCTGGACGTACCGCTGGTGGCCACGATCCACGCCACCGAGTCGGGCCGGCACCAGGGCTGGCTGCCGGCCGCGCACAACCGGACCATCGACGACGTCGAGCGCTGGCTGGCCCGCGAGGCGGACCGGGTGATCGTCTGCTCCGACTACATGCGGGCCGAGGTGGGCCGGCTCTTCGCGGTGGGCGCCGAACGCACCGAGGTGGTCTACAACGGCGTCGACGTGCTGAGCTGGCACGCCCGGCCGCGGGCGGTCGCGGCGGCCCGGCGCCGGTTCGCCGCCGACGACGCCCCGCTGGTCAGCTTCGCCGGCCGGCTCGTCTACGAGAAGGGCGTGCAGCACCTGATCGCGGCCGTGCCCCGGCTGCTCGACCGGCATCCGCAACTGCGGGTGGTGGTGGCCGGCGACGGCCCGTACCGCAGAGAGCTCGAGGCCCTGGCCCCGACCTCGGTGATCTTTGCCGGATTCCTCGGCGGGCACAGCCTGACCGCGCTGATGGGCGCCTCGGACTGCTATGTGGTGCCGAGCATCTACGAACCGTTCGGGATGGTCGCCCTGGAGGCGGCCGCGGCCGGAACGCCGGTCGCGGTGGCCGACACGGGCGGATTGTCCGAGATCGTCGAGCACGGCGTCACCGGCGTGAAGTTCGCACCGCAGGACCCGGCGGCGCTGGCCGAGGCGGTCGGCGCGGTGCTGGCCGACCGCGACTACGCCCGCCGGCTGGCCCGCCGCGGCCGCCGCCGGGTCCGCGAGGACTTCGGCTGGCCGGCGATCGCGGCGCAGACCGTCGCCCTCTACGAATCCGCCCGCGCGCAGGACTCCGGCGGGGTGGCCCGGGAGGCGGAAAGCGTGCTGGCCACCGACCGGATCCCGCCCGCCCGGCTCGCCCCGGCCGGCTGAGCAGCTCGTCTGTTCAGCCGAGCAGCTCGTCGACGAAGCACCAGCGCCAGGCCTCGCCGGGCTCGTAGGAGCGCATCGCCGGGTGCCCGCTCTCCTCGTGGTGCTTGCTCATGTGCCGGCGCGGCGACGAGTCACAGCACGCCACCAGGCCGCAATCCAGGCAGAGGCGCAGGTGCACCCAGTCGGTGTGGCCGTCCACGGTGCACTCGGGGCAACCGTCCTCGTACGGCGCCTGCGGGGTCGGTTCGCCGGCTTCTTTGAGATGCTGGCAGGTCAATCGTCACTCCGATGCAGCTGGGACTCTTCCAGGTCGAGCTCGCGCTGGGCGCGGGTGAGCACCTCTTCGGGGATGCGCCCCTCGTTGCGGGCGATCTTGAAAACGTGCCGCTCGGCGGTAATCATCTCGCGCCGCAGCCGACCGTACGCGGCGGATGGCGTCTCCTGCTGCTGGCTGCCCAATCGCTCCCAGGCGCCGTTGGCCCGGGTGTCGGCGAGCGCCCGCAGCCGGTCCACCACCGATTGCGGTGCCCCGTCGGCCTTTTCCTCCAGGGCCTGCAGCGCGGCCCGGCTCGCCGCGTGCTGGACGCTCGCCTCGGCCAGGGCGTCCTGGGTCGTGGTGTCCTCCTTGACGCCGAGCCGGCGGGCCAGCATCGGCAGCGAAGTGCCCTGGATCAGCAGGGTGAGGACAATCGTGGCGAACGCGACGAAGATGAACAGATCGCGATCGTAGTCGCCACCGCCGATCACCTCCGCCGCCTCCGGCAGGGTCAGCGCGGCCGCGAGGGTGACCACGCCGCGCATGCCGGCCCAGGCGATCACCGTCGGCACGGTGGGCGGCGGCCGTTCCTCGCGGGCCCGGATCCGCGGGATCAGCCGGGCCAGGTAGGTCGCCGGATACATCCAGGCGAACCGGACCAGGACCAGGGTGAGGAAGACCGCGACGGTGACCATGACGGTCGTAGCCGCGTCGGTCTGGATGTCGGTCACCAGGTGCCGCAGCTGCAGGCCGACCAGCAGGAAGATCACGCCCTCGAGGAGGAAGGTGGTCAACCGCCAGACCGCGTCCATCTGCAGCCGCGAGGTGGGCGAAAGAAGATAGGGAATCCGGTGGCCCAGATAGAGCCCGGTCACCACGACCGCGACGACGCTGGAGGTCTTCAGCCCCTCGGCCACGATCACCACCACGAACGGGGTGAGCAGCGAGACCGCGTCGTCGAGCAGCGGATCCTCGATCTTGCGGTGCAGCCAGGCGGCCCCGCGGGCCGCCAGATAGCCGAGCAGCAGGCCACCGCCGGCCTTGAGCGCCACCTGGCCGCCGATCTGCCAGAAGCCGACGGCCACGCCGGTCAGCGCGCCGGTCGCGACGCGCACCAGCACCAGCGCCGTCGCGTCGTTGAGCAGGCTTTCGCCCTCGAGGATGGTGACCACCCGGCGGGGCAGGCCGATCCGGCGGGCGATGGCGGTGGCCGACACGGCGTCCGGCGGGGCGACGATGGCTCCGAGCGCGATGCAGGCCGCGAACGGCACGGCCGGCAGCAGCAGGTGCACGACGATGCCGACGGCGAACGCGGTGACCATCACCAGCCCGACGGCGAGCAACAGGATCGGGCGCAACGCGTTCTTGAACGCCGGGATCGAGGTCTGCAACGCGGCCACGTAGAGCAGCGGCGGCAGGATGCCGATCAGGACCAGCTCGGGCTCGATATGGATCACGGGCAGGCCCGGGACGAACGACAGCCCGAGGCCGCCGACCAGCAGCACCAGGGGGGCGATGAAGCCGAGCCGGCGGGCGAGGGCCGCGCCGAGCACGGAGATCGCGACGAGCACGACCGTCTCGACGATGCTTTCCATGCCGGGAAGCTTAGAGCTGTCTGTGTCGGCGCCGACGTGACGCCAGCCACGCTGGGACAAGGGTGCGCCGGGTGCCGGTGCGCACTCAGAATGAGTCGCCCTACTCAAGCTCCGGAAGCCCGTACGGGGAAGGCTTTGGCCCATGAAGTTGACCATCCCCCGGGTGGGGATCACCGCGGTGGCCGCGTGCCTGCCCGAGCGTGAGTTGAGCACCGCCGACCTGCAGGAGCGGGTGGCCGTCGCGAGCGGTCTGCCGCTGCCGGCCGGGATGTTCGCGCAGGCCACCGGGATCCACCGGCGCCGGGTGGTGGCCGACGGCGAGTACGCCTCCGACCTGGCCATCGGCGCGGCGCGGCAGGTGCTGGCGGCGGCCGACCTGGACGCGCTCGACATCGACCTGCTGCTGTTCGCGTCGGCGAGCCGCGACATGGTGGAGCCGGCGACCGCGCACGTGGTGCAGTGCGCGCTGGGCAGCCGGGCGCACGCGCTGGACGTGACAAATGCGTGCAACAGCTTCCTGAACGGCATCGACCTGGCCCGGTCGATGATCGTGGCCGGCCGGGCCCGCCGGGCCCTGGTGGTCACCGGCGAGACGCCGACCCGGGCGATGCGGCCCCGGCTGGACGGGATGCGCCAGGCCCGGTCGGCGTTCGCAGGGTACACGTTCGGCGATGCCGGGGCGGCCGTGCTGGTCGAGCAGGTGCCTGTGGGCGGGATCCTGGACGTGGACAGCGAGACGCATTCCGAGCACTGGGCGGTCGGCGGGATCTTCGGCGGCGGATCGCGGCACCCGCGCGGGGACGAGCACACCTACTTCACCGGCGAGGGGCACCGGCTGCGCGGCGTGTTCGAGAAGATCGGGCTGGGCCTGATCGAACGGGTCAACTACCGGCTGGGATTCACCTTCGACGACTACGCCCGGGTGCTGGTGCACCAGGTGACGCTGCCTTACTTGCAGCGGTTCGTCGAGGTGGCCGGGGTGCCGGCCGACAAGCTCGTGGTGACCGTGGGCGAGCTGGGCAACCTGGCGTCGGCCACGATGGGCGTGCAGCTGGCCCGGATCGCGCCGGAGTTGTCGGCGGGCGATCGCGTGCTGCTGGTCGGGCTGGGCGGCGGGGTCTCCCTGATGACGATGGTCTGGGAGGCGTCGTGACCCAGCTCTGGGTGATCGTGCCCGCGTACAACGAGGCGGCCCGGATCGAGCAGACGCTGGACGCGCTCGGCGCGCAGACCGACACCGACTTCACCCTGCTGGTGGTGGACAACGGCTCGACCGACGACACCGCCCTGATCGCCCGGCGGATGGGCGCCCAGGTGCTGGTCGAGCCGGAGAAGGGGGTGGGCTGCGCGGTCGACACCGGGTTCCGGCACGCGATCGCGGCCGGGGCGACCCGGCTGGCCCGTACCGACGCGGACTGCCTGCCCCGGCCGGGCTGGGTGGCGGCGGCGCGGGCCTCCTTCGACGCCGGGGCCGGGATGGTCTGTGGGCGGGTCACCGCGCGCCGCGACGAGCACGGGCCGCTCGGGCGGCTCTTCTTCCGGACGCTGGTGGCGGTGGCGGCGGGCTTCGGGCGGCTGCGGCCGGCGCACCGCTCGGCCGGCTACCTGGCGCCCTACCGGATGCACGCCGGCAACAACATGGCCATCACGGCCGCGCTCTACCAGGCCTGCGGCGGGATGCCGCGGCGTCCGTCGCCGACCGACCGGAGCTTCCTCAATCGCGTACGCCGCACGACCGCATCGATCGCGCACAACCGCTCGATGGTCGTGGAGAACTCGACCCGCCGGCTGCGGGCGTACGGGGTGGTCGGCACGGCCAAGTGGTATCTCGACCGGGGCAGTGGTCTGCGTACGGCGGACCCACGCTGATGCTCGACGAACTGATCGCCGGCCTGGACCCGGACGACGACCGCCCGGCCCTGCTGACGGCGGGGCGCACCGGGCGGACCGTCGTGCGCGCCACCCGGGGCGAGCTGGGCCGGCTGGCCACCGGCTACGCGGCCGCCCTGCACGCGCGCGGCCTGGTCGCCGGGGAGACGGTCGGGCTAGCTGTCCGGCCGGGACCCCGGTCGGTGGCGGTGCTGCTGGCCGCGTACAGCCTCGGTCTGCGGATCGCCGTGCTGGACCCGACCGCCGGCCCGGACGTGCTGCTGGCCCGGCTCGAGCTGGCGGCACCGCGGCTGGTGCTGGCCGACGCGGCCGCGCAGGCCGTGGCGGGTTGGGCCGCCCCGCTGGCCCGGCGCGCCCAGCTGGCCCTGCCCGACCTGACGGCGCTCGCCCCGACCGTGACCATCGGCCGGCGACTGCCCGGCACCGCGCCCGCTCTGCCGCCCGCGACGGGCCCGGCACCCGTCTTCGCCGGCGATGGCGACGCGGTCATCGTCTTCACCTCGGGCACGACCAGCCGGCCCCGAGCGGTGGTGCACACCCGCTCGAGCCTGGCCGCCGGGATGCGCGCGGTGGCGGATCTGGTCCGGCCGGCCCCGGCCGAGGCCGTGCTGGGCGGCACGTTCTTCGTGCTGATCCCCACGCTGGCCAGCGGCGCCCCGGTGGCGCTGCCCGCTCGCCGTCCGGGTCCGCTGGCCCGGCAGGTGGCCCGGCTCGCGCCGCAGGCGATATATCTGACGCCGCCGCAACTGCGCGCCGCGCTCGCCGCGGGCGTGCCGTTCACCGGCCGGGTGTATAGCGGATCCGCCCCGGTCAGCGCCGCGCTGCTGGCGGCGGTGCGCCGGGCGGGCGCCCGGGAGGCCTGGGGTGTCTACGCCCTCACCGAGGTCTTCCCGGCGGCCGCCGTGGAGTCGTCGGCCAAGAGCGCCTTCGCCGGCCCGGGCGACCTGGTCGGCGAGCTGCTGCCGGGCCTGTCGGCGCGCACCGACGAGAACGGCCAACTGCTGCTCGCGGGCCCGAACGCGGCCGACCGCTACCTCGGCGAGGAGCGCCTGGAGTGGGTGGCGACCGGCGACATCGGCCGGGTCGAGGGGCGCACGGTGGTGCTCGGCGGCCGGTGCAAGGACATGATCCTGCGCGGCGCCGAGAACATCTACCCCGGCCTGTACGAGCCCGCCCTGCACGTGCCGGGCGTCGAGCTGGCGGTGATCGTCGGCGTCCCGGCCGGCGACGGCGACGAACGGGTCGTCGCGATCGTGCAGCCCGCGGCGGGGTCGTCGGCCGAGGCTGTGCGCGCCGCGTTGCGGGAACCGCTGGACCGGATGGGGACCGCGCGCCCCGACGAGGTTCTGCTCGGTGAGGTGCCGCTAGCCGGGCGCTCCCGCAAACCCGACCGGGCGGCCGCGGCACGGCTGGCGGCACGGCCATGACACCCTGCCGAGAGCTGACCGTGATCGTGCCCGCGTACAACGAGCAGCGGTGGATCGGCGGGGCGCTGCGGGCGCTTGGCGAGCAGACAGACCGGGACTTCACGTTGGTGGTGGTGGACAACGCGAGCACCGATGACACGGCCGGGGTGGTCCGGGCGTTCGCCCGCGACTCGGGCCTCGACGTGCGGCTGGTCGGTGAGCCGGAGCCCGGTGCGGGCACGGCCGCCGACACCGGTTTCCGGTATGCCATCGCTCATGGGGCCCGGCTGCTTGCGCGTACGGATGCGGACTGCCTGCCGGCCCGCGACTGGGTGGCCGTCGCCCGGGCCGAGCTCGCCGGGGGCGCCGAGCTGGTCTGCGGCCGCAGCGTGTTGCGCCCCGACGAGCACCCGACCTTTGTGGAGCGTGCCTACCCGGCCGTGGTCCGGCTGAGCAGCCTCTACGGACGCTGGCGCCGGGCGCACCGCGCGGCGGCGTACCAGACGCCTTATGTCCTGATCCACGGCCACAACCTGGCGCTGACCGCAGAGCTGTACCAGCGCTGTGGCGGCACGCCGCGCGAGCGGCTGGCCGACGGCGCCGAGGACGTCACGCTGCTCAACCGCGCCCGCCGGCACACCGACCGGATCGTCCGCGCCGAACACCTCGTCGTGGCGGCCAGCTTGCGCCGGCTGCGCGCCTGGGGACCGCGGCGCACGCTGCTGTGGCACTGGGACCGCCGCTACCGGCCCGCCTCGGTGCACGTCCGATGAGGGCCCGCGATCGCGACCGCCGCGTCTATCTGAGCAGTCATCCGGTGCTCTTCGCGCTGCTCGCGGCCACCCGGCGGCGGCACACCCTGCGGCTCGGCGGGACGATTCTGGTGCATGACCGGGATGCGTACGTTGACGTGCTCACCCGGATCCCGCTGGACCGGACCGCCGCCGGCACCACGGGCGGCGCGGCCGGCCGGTTGACCGGCTCGGACGTCCTCTTCGACCAGCACGGCGAGGCGCACCGCCGGGCCCGCCGATCGGCGGCGGACACGCTCGGCGCGGCCGGGGTGGCCCGGATCCGTCCGGTGTGGACCGAGCTGCTCGAACGCCGGCTCAAGCCGCTGGCCGACGGCGAACCGGTCGACCTGGTGCCCCTCGCGGCCGAACTCGCCGGGGCGACAACCGCGGCGCTGCTCGGCCTCGACACCGACCCGATGGAGCTGGCCCGGGCCGCCCAGCAGGCCGCCGCGGCGACCGCCCGGGCGCATCTGCCGGGGCCGAAGCGCCGCCGCGCGGGCCCGGCCGCCGAGCGAGCCGCGGCCCGGCTGACGGCGCTGGCCGCGCCGGGCGGCGGCCCCGACGCGGGCCGCGCGGCGATCATCGCGGTGGCCGCGGTGAACACGACGGTCGCCGCCCTGCCGCGGGCGGCGGCTTGGACCGCGGACGCCGACCTCTGGGCGTACGCCGACGGGCTGGCGCTGGCCGACGAGTTGCTCCGGGTCACCGCGCCCACCCCGCTGCTGCCCCGGGTGGCGGCCGGGCCGGGCACAGCCGGCGGCTGCCCGGTTCGCCCGGGTGATCGTTTGCTGCTGATCGCGCGGCACGCGGTCGACGCCGCGCGTGGCGTGCCGGATCCGGTCCGGCCGGCGCCGGCGCAGGTCGCGCGGCTGGTCTTCGGGGCGGGCCCGCACGCCTGCCCGGGCGCGCACCTGGCGCGCACGCAACTCGCCGACCTGCTCGTGGCGCTCGCGCCGTATCGGCCCCGGGTGGTGCGAGCCCGGGCAGACCGACGCGCGGCGCTACCCAGCTGGCGTTCCCTGATCATCCGGGCAACGACCCTCGGCCCGCCGGCACCTTCCGACCCGGGAGCACCGTGAGGCTCGCCGTCACTGGGGCCAGTGGGTTCTGCGGTGCTGCCGTGGCCCGGCTCGCCGCGGCGGCCGGGATAGACGTCGTCTGCCTCGGCCGGCGCCCCGGCCCGACCGGTACTTTCGTGCCCTGGAACGCCGAGCGCGATCGCCCCGACCTAACCGGCGCGGACGCGGTCATCCACCTCGCGGCGGCGGTCGGCGACCCCCGCCTCGCCCGCACGGCCGCCTTCCACGCGATAAACGTCGGCGGCACCGAACGCCTGCTCGCCGCCGCAGCCAACCGGCCGGTCGTCTGGGTGAGCAGCGCCAGCGTCTACCGCCCCGGGCCCTACCCGGCGCCGATCCGCGAGGACCACCCCATGGACAGCCAGCGCAACGCTTACGGCCGCACGAAGGCCGCAGGCGACCGGCTGGCCCTCGCCGCCGAGGCGGTCGTACTGCGGCCGCGCGCTGTCTACGGCCCCGGTGATCGGCACCTGCTGCCCCGCCTGCGCCGGGCCGTCCGGGGCGGCCGCGCCTGGTTGCCCGGCCCGGACGTACTGCTGAGCCTGACCGCGGTGGAGAACCTGGCCGAAGCGTGCCTGGCGGCGCTCGGCTGGCAGCCCGGGGCCTACAACATCGCGGACGCGGCGCCGTACAGTCGCGACGCGGTGGTCGAGGCAGTGCTCGGGGTGCCGGTGCGGCACGTTCCCTCGGCGCTGGCCCGGCTCAGCCCGACCCTGACCCGCTACGCGCTCGACCAGCTCACCGACGGCCTGGTCCTGGACACCGCGCGGGCGGCCGGGCAGGGCTGGCGGCCGGGCCGGAGCCTGGCCGACTTCCTCACCGCTCAGGTTGTGTAGACGACACCCGAACGGAACACCGTCGCCGCGCGCGGGCCGTCGCCACTTCTTCTGGTCACCACGGCATCGATCGAGAAGACGTAGCCGGTCTTGCGGGCGAGGCCGGTGATGGTGGCGGTCACCTGGCCGCAGGACGCGGTCGGCGTGATGGTCACCCAGCCGACGTCGTGCTGCAGACCGACCTGCAGGCGCTGGCTGATCGCGGTGAGCCGGAACTGCACCAGGTTGTACCCGCCGATGTTGTAGAAGCTCACCTTGGCGGTGGTGGTGCCCGGCGTGACGGCGAGGGGGTTGATCCGGGCGAAGTCATAGGTGCCCGGCGGGCAGGTCGCGCTGGGCGTGACCGTCGGATACGCGCTGGCCACGGGGAGGAAGCCGGTGGGGACGCTCGGCGCGGTGGCCGAGTAGCTCGGCGACGGCGCCGGGGTCGCGCTGCCCTGGGCCACCACGATCCAGGGCGACGCGCTGGGCGCCGGGCTGGCGCTGGTGCTCGTGGACCCGCCGCCGGTCAGGCTGTCCAGCACGCCGCAGCCGGACAGCACGAACGGCAGCAGGAGCAGGGCAACACGGTTTCTTCGGCGCACCTAGGTCTGATCGGGTGCGGGCCGGGCGACTTGAGCGGCCGGACGGCCAATTACCGGGCCGTCAGTGGCCGCCGGCCCGGTACAACTCGATTGCTCTGCGGGCCAACTCCTTGGTAGCGGACGAGTTGACCCAGGTGCCGAGGATGACCGCCGCACCCGGAATGATCTTGGCGAACATCCGCTTGGCGGCCCGGATCCCGGCCATCTGGGCGAGCTTGACGCCCAGCCGCATCATCACTCCGGTCAGCGGCTTGCCGGCGGTCATCTCGAAGAGGCGGCTGGCCCGCTCCCGCCCCGCCGCCACGCCGAGCGCCAGCCGGGCGGACTCGGCCGCCTTGTGCACCCGTTGCAACACGAGCAGGTCGGTGGCCCGGTCGGACGCGGTCGGGTCGGCACCGTACGCGGCCGCGACGTGCAGCACCATCCGGGACTGCGTCCAGGCCAGCACGCCCACGTCGACGACCGCGCCGGGCAGCCCGGTCGCGCCCGAGACGGCGCCGGAGAGGCGGGCGAGGTTGGTGAACCGCTTGACCGCGAGCTGGGCCAGGGCGTCGTCGGACAGTTCGGGGCGGGCGGACCGGGTCCGGGCGACCCAGTCGCGGGCCTCGGGGCCGAGCCGGCGGACGGCTTCGAGGGCGAGGTGTTCCGGGGCGTACTGCGGGTCGGCGCGCATGCGTTCCCACAACGTGCCGGGCGGGCCGGTGGTCTCGGCCCCGGGGTCGTCGGCGGGGGTGGGCAGGGGTATGGCGGGCTCGCTCACCAGATCACTCCGAGGGGAAGGACGGATCTTCCCACCATTGTGCCGTGCAGATGCACGTGCACGCGAACCCGGTGGGTACCGACGTCTCAGGCCTCGGTACGGGCGACCGATATGCGGGGACATGGCGGGCAATCAACGGCACGGGGAACGTCTGCGGCCGACCCCTATTCTGGTCGCCGCCAGCGTCGTAGTGATCATCGCCGTCGGCGTGTTCTTGATCAATCTTCCGGCCCGGCGTACGGGAACCGCCTGGGCCTGGACACCCGCCCTGGTCGGCGCGGTCCTCGCGGCACTCGCCTGCCGCCAGGCCGGCGCGGCGGCCGGGCTGGACCGGGTCGCGCAGCGGCTGTGGCGCCAACTCGCGCTGGTCTGCGCCCTACTGGTGGTCGGCCTGGCCGACGACGCCCGGCGCTGGTCGCCCGGCCCGGAAGTCGGCGACCAGCACTCCCCCGCGCTCTCGGCCGGCTACGCGCCCGCCACGCTGGTGCTGCTCTGGGCCCTGCTGCGGCTGCCGGCCGGCACCCGCGAGCACAAGATCCGGTTCGTCCTGGACACGGTGACCGTCAGCATCACCGTCGCGACGTTCGCCTGGTATCTGACCGGACGCGGGCTGGCCGGCTCGGACTCACCGGGCCGGGACGCCGTACCGATGCTCATGCTCTCGGTCCTCGGCCTGATCGGCGCGCTGGCCCTGATCAAGGTCGCGATGGGTGGCCTCGGCGGGCTGGAGCGCGGCAGCATCGCGCTGCTCTGCGCCGCGGCGACGGTCTGCGCTGTCGGCGGCCTGGTGGAGAACGCGCAGCTGTCCGTGCCGGGCGCGCTGCTGCTCGTCGTGTTCGCGGCCGACCGGCAGCGCCGGGTGGCCGGCATCCCGCTGGCCGAGGGCGCGCGCCGGCCGCTCGGTTACGTGCGCTACGTCGCCATCGCGGCCACCGACGTCCTGCTGCTATTGGTCAGCCGCGACGCGGGCGGCGTGACGCTGGTGGTCGCGGTCGCCGTGGTCTTGCTGACCGCGATCGTGGTCGCCCGCCAGATCGGCGCGCTCTGGGAGAACCGGCGGTTGCTGCGCCGGGTCGACGACGGCGCGCTGAAACTCGACCGCTACCAGCAGCAACTGGTCCACCGCACCAACCACGACCAGCTCACCGGCCTGGCCAACCGGGCCCTGTTCGAGCAGCAGACCCGGGCCGCCCTGGCCGTCGCCGATCCGGCCACCGGCGGCGCGCTCAGCCTCGCGCTGATCGACCTGGACGACTTCAAGGCGATCAACGACCGGCTGGGCCATGCCGTCGGCGACGCACTGCTCGTCGTGGTCGCCCAACGACTGCGAGATTGCGTACGCAATGACGACGTGATCGCACGGCTGGGCGGCGACGAGTTCGGGCTGTTGCTGCACGGGTTGCGCGGCAGCGCGGCGACCGCGGCGCTGGCCCGGATCAGCCAGGCACTCAGCCGTCCGGTGCACGCGCTCGGCTACGACCTGCTGGTGCACGCCAGCGTCGGCCTGGCCGAGGTGTGGCCCGACGCTAGCCCGCAGGAGCTGCTGCGCCGCGCCGACGTGGCCATGTACGCGGCCAAGGAGCGCGGCAAGGGCCGGCACGCCGTCTACGACGAGCAACTCGAGCAGGACCAGACCGCCGACGCGCAACTGGGTGCGGCGCTGCGCCGGGCCCTGGACAACAGCGAGTTCTCGCTGGTCTATCAGCCCATCGTCGCGCTGCCCGCCGGGACCTGGACCGGGCTCGAGGCGCTGGTCCGCTGGCACAGCCCCGAGCGCGGCTTCGTCGGCCCGGACACGTTCATCCCGATCGCGGAACGCACCGGCCTGATCGTCCCGCTGGGCGACTGGATCCTGCGTACGGCGCTGCGCCAGGGCGTCGCCTGGGACCAGCAGTACGGTTCCGCCGCCCCGCGGGAGATCGGCGTCAACGTCTCCGCCCGCCAGCTTCGCGAGCCCGGCTTCGCCGACGACGTGCGGCGGGCGCTCGCCGAGACGGGCTTCGACCCGGAGCGCCTGGTGGTCGAGGTCACCGAGACCGCGGTCTTCGACGGCGGCGTCGCCCTGGACGCGCTGCACAGCCTGGTCGGGCTGGGCGTGAAGATCGCGCTGGACGACTTCGGCACCGGGCACTCGTCGCTCGGCCTGCTGCGTACCTGCCCCACCGACACCCTCAAGGTCGACAAGTCGTTCGTCGACGGGATCGGCGGGCGGTCGGAGGAGGCGGTGATCGCCACCGCCATGATCCAGATCACCGACGGGCTGCACCTGCAGGCGATCGCCGAGGGCGTCGAGACGGCCGAGCAGGCGGAGACCCTGTACCGGCTCGGTTACCGGTTCGCCCAGGGCTATCACTTCTCCCGGCCGCTCTCCCGCGAGCAGGTCGGCGAGCGGCTCGACGAGACGGTCGCCCCGCTGCCGGCGTGATCGGCACCGGTCAATCGACCACCGGGCTGCGGCGCTCCAGCAGCAGCACGTCGCGCCAGCGGCCGTGGTGCTTGCCGACCCGTTCGCGGGTGCCGATGGTGCGGAAGCCGGCCCGTTCGTGCAGGGCGAGACTCGCCGTATTCTCGGGGAAGACGCCGGACTGGATGGTCCAGATGCCGGCCGCCTCGGTCGACTCGATCAGCCGGCCCAGCAGCGTCCGCCCGACGCCGCGACCCTGCGCCGCGCCGTCGACATAGACGCTGTGCTCGACCACGCCCGCGTATACCGGGCGGGGCGAGACCCGGGTGACCGCGACCCAGCCGAGCAGCAGGTCGCCGTCGGTGGCGACCCAGCGGTGCCCGGCCAGCCGGCCCGCATCGAAGGCCGTCCAGTCGGGTGCCGTGGTCTCGAAGCTGGCGTCGCCGCCGTCGAGGGCGTTCTGGTAGATCGCCAGGACCGCGCCCGCGTCGTCGGGGCGCATCGGGCGTAGGGAAAGATCGGACATTCAACGATCCTGCCAACCCGTGGGGCAGGAATGAACTTCTGCGAGTTTTTGTTTTCCACCACAGCCCGCTTTCGGCGGGCGTCGTCTCGAGGAGGTCCGCAGCGTGCTCGACCCACACGGGCTTTACGAGTTGGCCGACGACCTGCCGGCCCTGGACAGTCCGGTGCTGATCCAGGCCCTCACCGGATTCGTCGACGCCGGGAGCGCGATCCAGCTCTCCCGCGAACATCTGCTGGAGCAGCTCGACGGCGAGGTCATCGCGACCTTCGACGTCGACCAACTGCTCGACTACCGGTCCCGGCGACCACCGATGATCTTCGTCGAGGACCACTGGGAAAGCTACGAGGAGCCCCGTCTCGCGCTGCATCTGCTGCGCGACACCCTCGGCACCCCGTTCCTGCTGCTCGCGGGCCCGGAGCCGGACCTGCAGTGGGAGCGGTTCATCGCGGCCGTCACCGGGCTGATCGACCGGTTCGGCGTACGGATGACGGTGGGGTTGAATGCCATCCCGATGGCCGTGCCGCACACCCGCCCGGTCAGCGTCACCGCGCACGCCACCGACCAGCGCCTGCTCGGCGACCGCGAGTCGTGGCTGCAGCGGGTCCAGGTGCCGGCCAGCGTCGGCAACCTGCTGGAGCTGC
>Ga0307512_10002083_pt1 | contig 26288 bp, 34 predicted proteins | sample 14_EM_MG_FD_200267 | JGI IMG/M metagenome (GOLD analysis project Ga0307512, IMG submission 200267) | Populus trichocarpa ectomycorrhiza microbial communities from riparian zone in the Pacific Northwest, United States - 14_EM | ecosystem: Host-associated > Plants > Roots > Unclassified | place... | reverse complement strand
TCACGATATCTTGTATGACAATCGCCTGGATGATCGTAACTTTGTCCCCGATGGAATGGTCCCTGGCTTGCGCTCGACATTCCCGTCGCGACGAGAGAGTGGGATGTTCCAAGACCCGCTTGATGAACTCAGTGCTTTCAGTGTCCAACAACGCCTTCCGTCTCAACGAGCCGTTGATCAGATGTATTCGGGGCCTCTCCCTTCCATGTACCCGAATCAAACGAATGTGCCACGAAACTCAGGTCTCCCAGTACAACAGCCGTTTCGCAATGGTAACTCTCCAAACGCCACGCACCTCCATTCATCCCCACAACAACGATTGCCACCTGGTTTGGCTAACCTCGGAGGACGTCCTCCACATGATCCATCTCAGTTCCTGGGTTCAATAGTAGGCGTGCCATCTCCTCATTTACAAGGGAATGGTACCGGTCAACCTACTTATAACTTCTCAAGTGGTGGTATGGGCTATCCAGCTGGTCCCCAATTACGTGGCCCTCCTGGAGTGTCCCCTAACATCCAGAACAACATCGATCCCGGTCATGGGGCAACCCTTTTACATGCTGGCAAGTTGGACGTGCGCTCTGCCGCCCAAGCACAACTCCTTGGGTTAAATAATGGAGCAGGAACAGCAGCGCAGAGAGCACCTGGCGTCGGGTTTGCCCAACAGAATGCGCTACCGATGCACGTCCCCCACGCAACGTTGCGGCAGCAACCACACATACAACAACAAGCACATCCCCAAACCATTTCTCATATCCTTCCGCAACACATGCAAGCAAATGCCCCCAGTGGTTCACAACCAGCCCACGATCTTATGGCGCTTCTCATGCACGGCGCCCCTCGTGACTGATCTGCCACACCCCCTCATATTCTGTTCTCGTCACGCCACTCTTTGAACTTTTCCCCCTCCCTACTTTGTTGGCCTCTCGCGTTTTTGTTCATTCCACCCCTACTTGTTTCGCCTGCACTCCTGCGTGTTCCCCTGTAAAAACTACCATGATCATGGAATAACGCGATGACGTCATATTTCTCGAATCTGATTTGGGTCCTACCCAAAGTAGACATTTGGCCGACCTTCGAGATCCCAAATAAGGAAATTTGTTACCGGCATTAAGGAGACTTTTCACCGCGCCATCCTGTCGAGCTCATCTGAGGACCTAGGATCTCAATCACGACCTGTCGTCCAGTCTCTCGCGCCCTCCGCGGTAGCGAGCGGACGCGAGGGAGTTAAAAGTGTACAGTTGTACCGTAAGCCAATAAAGCGAAGAAGTCTCGCTGACAGAATGGATGTGTCGCATTTATTGGCGTCCCGTGAAGTCGACGAAACTGTAAGCACTGCTAACTGGATATGTTCGCTTTGCGGCCGCCCGGGTCACCGGTTTGCGGGGCCGAGCTCCGCAAATCCGGAATCATGAGCACCATGAAGCCGGTGTGCCTGCATCCATTCCTTGGAGCGAGGGCGCGAGGGCGCGCGTGCGCTCATGTTCGTAACTATCGCAAGACAGAATTTGCAAACCTGTCGTCCGCGGCATTACTCCACACACAAGGAAGCCCGTCAGTTCGGATGGCGTAGCGCCCATGGAAATGATGCCTCTTGCTTGGAACATACACGCTGCAGGTGCGCGTCAAGATAGGTATCATGGGACGGACACGCGATGCTGGGGAAGGCTGTCAAAAACAAGGTATGATGCATGATGCATGTTGAGCACCATAGGAGGGCAAGTCGGGCATTTCCGTGATGGGACGGCCTGATAAGAAGTTGACAGATGGAAATTGCGCCTGGTGGGAAAAAAAGGATGGGATAAAGGATGGTCCGAGGGACAGCCCTTGGACGGTCCATGCCATGCCACCGTAACATAGCCCTCTGGAACGACCTGGCGCCGGGTTATCGATGCGTCCAGCGTTAAAGTAGGGCGCTACGTTCCTGAGCCACCAATAAGCGAACCGCTTACAGTTAGCGAGGGACGAATCGCGCGAGTCTCTTTCGCACAGATATAATGAAAAGGCGGGCCCATGATTTGTTAGGAGAGGGTGGTACCGTAGTTGGGAAGGGAGCGGTGGTACTAGTACACGAGATTGGAAGGTGTTGTGTTGGGTTGTGTCAAATACGCGGAGGGAATACGGAAAACAATAATAGAGTAAAGTTACATAAGTATCAAATATGGGCTTCCGCTGGGCGAATCATTGACAAGCCTGCCTGCAGGCAGCGACAACGTGGTGCGCGTTCTCACCGCAAACGGGAGTTAATTATCACCGAACGGACACAGAAAAAAACAGGGGAGGGCGTCTCGCTGATACGCACAACTCTTTCGCTTTGCAGTCCCATCCCTTCTGCAAGGCCGCATTCTCGCTATCGACCACCACCTCCTTTTCTTCATATATCCCAAAAACATACCGTCTCCTGCTCTTATACTCTGGCTCGAGGCCTGCCTTGTGAAACCCTAGCTTAGTGCTGGGTCCCTTTTCACCGGTGGCTTCCAACCTTGCATCTGGCAGAACGCACACAGTCCTTTCCTTGATTGACCCCAGTCCACTCTTTTCTGTATTGTCCAGCTCACCCAGCACCACTCACTTTACCCCTCCCCCCCGAACCGTCTAATTCGGCGGCCAGCGCATCATCGCCAGGTCGCATATTCCCAAAATTTCCCCCGTCGGTGAAAACCTCGTTTCTTGAGCGAGATCTCTGTAGGCAATTGTTTTTGTTACGTTCCGAGGTGTCAAGACTGATCAAGAACCTTTTTAATTCCGCGGGGGGATTTTGATTGCAGAACAAAGCCGACAGAACTCATCAACATCCTCGGTGAGCATCGATGGTGACGACATGGTAACGGTCTGACTGACCCGAATTGTTTTGTAGTGACAAGTGGGAGCGGAGGCGACTTGACATAAGCAGGTAAGTCAGATCGGACGGATAAAAAGTGCTCGACGTCGAAAAACGTGGGGCGTGTGACAGTTGTCGAAATTGGGGGTAATTGGATTTTAAAGAGACGCCCATGATTGCCGGGCATCAGCGAATGGTTGAACTGTCGCCCGAGGGGGTGTTCTTTTTCGTTTGTGTGGCGGTTGGTAGATGCGATGAGGCGGTGAAGCTAGAGCCGTGTTCGGTCACAAAATTGATTCGGTCTCTCGTTACGAGCCTTGGCCATTGGTTGGTCCTTGCCCCGCCCACACCCGATTAACCGGTTCCCTTATATTATTATTCTCGCCCTTCCCCATCCCTCCCTTCTTGACCGCTTTTCCTTTCTCCTTCACGACCAAGCAACGCTCACGATTTTCTCTTTTTTTGTCATTCACAGCACTCCCTCTCATCCTCTTACCCCCCACCCTGTGTCGACTTGACCGTCGATCACACCCCCCACAGTGAGTGAAATCTACCTTTTGTCTCGTATTCCCCTTCCCCAGCCACAGCCACGATTGGCTCCTTCCTCTTTGGATGTCAATCCTTCCTTTTGTTGACGGATTCCAAAATTCCCTCTTCAACTTTTCTTTTCCTTATTTCTTTCTTTCTGGACCAACCACTCGAAACTATTTGCGCAATGCGCGTAGTGTTCAACACCTCTGCCACCTCTACTTCAGCGTTCCATCTCAACTCGTGTGCTGACTCTACCCCAATCCTTTCCTATCGCCCACCTACTTCTAGTCCCCTTCTCATTGCACCAACCACAAACGCCATCCCGCTTTCTTCCCTCAACATGAAAGATACCTCTGTTTCCTCCAGACACTCCCGTAACAACCCGCTCTACCCAAAGAAGCGCCCATCACCCAATGGCATCACCAAGTTTCGAAAATCTCAATCCCCTCTCACGCTTTCTGTGGTTGCCGCCGCCGCCGCCGCTGCTTGTCGCCGATCCCCGCGAGCAGCCAAGGTGGAATCTGTGCTTCAACGGCGGCGTGAGTTACAGTTAGCAGCCTTGCGCAGGGAAGGAATCCTCCTGGAAGACGAGTACCGCGAGGAGATCCGTTATTACATGTACGAGATGGAGGTGCGCAAGCTTTCGAATTTTTTTTTTGATGTATCTTATCAGTCGTTCATCTTTTCAGAGATACACAATGGGGACTACTTCATCGATGGACCAGCAACCAGAAATCAAGTGGCACATGCGCCCCTGCCTCGTCGAGTTTCTCGTAGAGCTCCACTTCACATTCCGCTTACGCCCCGAGACACTCTATCTCACCTTGAACATTGTCGACCGTTATGTCTCGCGCCGGATTGTGTATATCAAGCACTATCAGCTTGTCGGATGCGCCGCTTTGTGGATAGCCGCCAAATTCGAAGATGCCAAGGAACGGGTTCCAACTGTCCAAGAACTCGTCCACTACTGTCGTGATACTTACGACGAGTCGGCCTTCATTCAGATGGAAGGGCATGTTCTTGCGACCATTCAATGGACCCTTGGTCATCCAACAGCAGAAGCGTGGCTCCGGTTGTTGTGCTGTGTTCCGTCCGTTGAGGACCCAAAAGTGCAACACGTCGCAAGGTTCCTAATGGAGATCACCCTTTTCTATCGCGAATTTGTCAAGTTTCCATCATCGGCCATTGCTCTCGGCTCTCTGACACTTGCGAGATTCCTCTGTGGGAAAGGGCGCAGAATATTTGAAGAGACGGAGGAGTGTTTACAGATCGTCGAACATCTCGACAACCGGTTGGCCAAGCATGTCAACGATCTGTCCGAGACGCTCGTCAAGAAGTACTCGTATGCGTTCTATTCCAAAGCGGCAACGTTCGTGGTCCAATATTATCTCCAAGGCGGTCGCTTTGTCCGACACGTTGCTCTCCCTCTGCCCATGACACCGGTACGACCCTCCAACTCGGTCGTGGGTACCCCGATGAGCGCGACAACGACCGCTTCTGATCTCTCTGATGATATGCCGATCACACCTACGAGTCCTTACTTCTCTAGCGATCCTTTCTCCAGCTCTGCCATGTCTGACGATGACAAGGAAAACTTCTCGTCCCCAAAGTTCGAACCTGCGACAAATAAGCATGCTGAGAATCCTCCAGAACAGTTCCTTCCCCACGACTTCGTCCAGTTTGGTCGGCAAGCACTTCACAATCTCAACGTGTCACCCCGGGCGATGGTCCCATAGATCTCGAAGAGTTGCAACCCCCCATTCATTTCACCACCTCCATCAACCACCTAGCGCTTGGTCTTGGTACCCTTCTATTCTCTCATCCGCATTCCTCACCTCAATAAAATGTATCACCACTCCACACACGTCGTCGACAACATCAACCCGTGCAATTCTGTCTCCGCAAGCTTCATCATCCCATGCATTCTCTCGTCGCACTGCCTCGTACTTTTCATCTGTCATCACTACAACGCATCGAAAGCGCAGAGCCTGTCCCCGCGTGAGAAGATGTTGGCTTCGCAAACACTCTCCGGTATATATTGACGATTTCTGTCTATATTGTATACTTAACGGATTGCCAGCCGGACACATCATATCTCTCATTGGTGTAGGCTTTGTCGTTCTATTTGCGCACATCCTTCCCATCGTTAACCCTTTTTTCCTGTGTTCCCTCCTATGCAAACCCTCATTCTCATTGCGCATAGTACTCCCTCTCTTTCTAGTCCCCCACGCGATGAGGCCAACAGTCTACACTCTTTCCTTAGTGTCTCATTCCCTTTATCTTATTCCTTCACTTTAACCCTCCTTCTATTTTCTCGGCCGTCGACTATTCCTGCATCGCATGGCGGCTTTATTCCCACACCAAATTCTTTTTTTTTCTCGTCCCCGATCTTACAGTCACGCGAACAATCCTCGGTCATTTCCATCCTTCCCGCTTGTGCACTAATATCGCCCTGTCATCCCCTTGCACTTAGGGTTATTCACTCTCGTAGTGGCCTGAAGGGCCTCATCATCTCGTGCAATGTCTGTTACAATAACAAGGGTTCTTGAATGGTGTTTGTGGAGCGTGCATGCTTGATAAGATCCGATGTCATGAGCTACGCTTACTGCGGCGGCCGAGGATACCACGTTACGGATGTGAGATTCTGTGGAAGTTGGTTGACAACTGTCAAAAAGTGTTCTGGCTCAGAGGCGCCCGGCACTAACAGGTTTGCGGTCCCCACTCGGCAGGTCGAATGGACTTTATGAGAAGCGATGACCCTGACAGCCGCATATTTGTGCGGAGTTTGCATCTCGAACGTGCTGTGAACCCGGAAAGTAGTCGGGCATCAATCAAACTCACGGAAAAGAAAAGAAGAAAGCGATATTTCCGGATATGACCCATTTCAATATAGACTCCATTCATCCCAAACACGGCAGTACAGTGCGGATGGAGCGGGCAATAAAAGGACAAAATTAGGACACCCAATGGGTCTTTTCTGATCGACCGATCCGAGACACATTCCACGACTAATGCAGGACCCACTTTCCGTCGACGTTGGCGATGCCCACAGGTCTCTTCTCGTCCAAACTGATGCGCCCGGCGTTGAGTATCGCGGTGGTCAAGACCGTGTTGGTGATGGTAGGCAAGCCCTGTGCATCAAATTCGCTCGGCTGGGCGGTCCCCGCGTTTACGCTGCGTGCGGCGTCAACGAATTTCTCAATGGAAATGTATCCGTATCCCCGCTGGCCATCAAAATGGCCGGTTTCGGACGGCGAGTATTTCATGCTAGGAAAAAAGTGCCACAGTAAGCGAGCGAGCACATGCAAACGAAAATGACGCCCCCCATCGTGAGCCCATGCTGTTTCGAGGGCAAGATGGGATCGACAGGGGAAAATACCCACGTACTAGAACGGGTTGTACCAGGTCTTGCCGGTGTCGTCAACGGTCATGTCGTACCCCCGGTGTGCCTGGTCGATATTAATGTCCCCCTACGTATACAATACGTTGTTGTTCATTTCGTAGAAAATACGCTGAAACAAGGGAACGACCCGGCTGACCTTTTCACCCATATAATACCAGTGCTGGGCGGAGTGGACACCGGATCTTAGAGGCGCCGTCCATGACGCCGTATAGACAGCGGTACCCTTGTGCTTTGGGCTCGTGACTGACTGCCAGTCGACTAGAAGCGTGATTGTGTCTTCGGTCTCCGGGACACAATTGTACGGCTTGCTTGTGGCTATCCCAGTGGCGGCGCTAGCCACCACGCGAGTAGGAACGGCCTTGTCTTGCAGGATCCAACAACAGATATCGATATGGTGGGACGATAAATAATAACTGCCGTTTTGGTAATGAAGGCATGCCTCATGGCCGCAATGGCCGCAACTCCACTCTCACCTGATATCAGAATCCTTGCCCGCCCAAGCTCGGAAAGTCTCCAACTGACTCTTTGGCTGGCTCATCCAGGCGTTGAAGAAATTGAACTCGCCAAGCGTCATCGCACGGGCTCGCGCGTCGCTGTAGACAGGGTCATATCTAAGAAATACAAGTCGGGCATGGGCGTAAGGTGAAGCGTTTCGCGGTGGAATGGAAGAACCAGGGCCAACCGCTTGTGATGTTCCACAAAGCAGACAACATTGTGTTTTCTTGACAACTCAATCAACTTTAGGTGATGCGATAGCAGTTGCGTGGCTGGCTTCGTAACAAGGACATGCAGACCGCGTTCAATCGCATAACGAGCAATGGCGTAGTGCGTATCTTAAAAAAAAAAAAAAAAATGCTCCACAAACTGCCACTTTCTGGGCATGCGCAGGACACTTACTATCTGGAGTAAAGATCACAACGGCGTCTCCAGGGTTGAACTTGTCAATGGCTACTTTGTCTATGGAAAGATAAGAATGATTAAGGGGCTCCACGAGGCAACTTTGGCGTACAAGCTTCCGGGTCCTTCTCGTTGTCTCCCGGGAAGCTATCGAAACTGAAAGAAAGGTTCTAACAACCGCCGTGCCTCTAGTCGCGCGGGGACATACGAGATATCAAGGTCTTTGTATACTTGTGCGATATTTTGGTCGAGATGAGCACGTATTGCAGGGAATTTACTCCCATTGACGCCGACCATGCCAAGTTTATCGACCTGAGAATATTAATAGGTCAGAGGAGCACCCATCCTATGGATTTACCTTTCCCAGCCTTCGAAGGTCAAACAAGGTCAATGCTACCACCTTGGATGACAGGCGTGATGAGATGACATATGATCAAGATTGGGGGCCAGACATACACCGATCTAAATGGATGCAAAGGTTGACCGTCTCGAAGACGTGAAAGACTGAGTACGGACCTTCTTGTCTGATTTAGAGGCACCAGATCCTGTCCACCCGGTAGTGTACTCGCCCTACAGGATGGAATGAAACCGATTATCAGAAGTGAGAATGGGTATAAGCAAAGCTTGCTCACGGTGCCACCTATGATAAGACATGACGATCAATTTCTACGAGGGGAATACTCTTGCACTTACACATCAACAAGTTGAGTTTCTTATCCATGATGGATGATGGTTGGGGCAAGAGGGATGAGAAGCACCAGAAGGGATAAACGGCCCGAGCGACTCCGAGTCGAAGTTGGGGTCGCGCCCGTCATGAGGCCCCAGAGCGTACAGCCAAGAACCATGGCTCGTTGGTGGGTAACGACCAAACTCTTACAGCCTGTAACGCATCAACGCATCAGTGTTATCAACCCTCAACAAAGCTTCAACATTTCAAATTCAAGATTGCGGCCTAACAATTAACGCCGGACCGTCACGGGCCGGGCTCGAGTTGTGTTGTGATGAAAATGAAATCCAATCAAGGAAATGAAATCAAAACGTGGTCCGTGAGGCCCGTGACGCAATGCGATAAAGGGGAGGCGGCGGGGAGGCAGTGCAACCTGCACGATTCTACGCACCAAACGCGCAGCTCGGTACGTGGTATTGGCGTGGCAGGGTACGAGGTTCCCAGTCGTTTTACCTGCTCACCCTGACGGCGCGGCAAGGGGTCCCTGCTCATTTCTTCGTCATGGCTCCCATCTCCCCTGCTGATACTAACCTCGTCCCAAGACGCGAATTCATCCGTGATCAGCGCCCTGCTTCATCTTTCTCCATTCTCGCTCTATCAGGCGCGGCTCTACTCAGACTATACAGCTTTCCAACCGACGCCGTCTCAGAATTACGCAAACATCTTGACACCGTACATCTTATCCTCAACACTCGAGAACTTATCCAGGACAACTTTTACGAGCTCGCTTTGGAAGGAAAGCCATGGTCAAATCCAAAGTCAATGCGCACAGAAAGGCTCCTCATCGAAATCATCGATGTACTCCACCGCACTGGCCATAATTTCCTCTCTACCTTGGACTATGGTCGTGAGCAGGATGACCGTATCGTCATGGCGTTTTCCCGCCCACCACCACCACCGCCACCTCATCCGCAGTCGCAGTCACCACCTCTCCCCGGTGCTGCCTTCCCCCATACCTTCCAAAGTATGAGTAACGATTCCTTGAGTGTTGTCTCACATCCTATCAAACTTCTCTTCGCCATCTCTTTCCTTAGCCAGAACCATCTCCGTGTCATCGCCCCTCCATTACATTTAACACCAGCCATTCTTCAAACAGTCCGGGGTTCATGGCCCCGTGGAGTAGTCTCGGAGAAGAAGGTGGCTGAGAATGTTTACGAGTTCAAGCTCAAAGGCTATAGATGTAACGTCATCCACCACCTCGACTTGCCCATCTCACTGACAGGTTGTTCTCCCGCGTGTAGGGTTCCAAGAGGATACCTTTGCCACCGATTCTCTGCGTCACATCCTCTCGATGCTCGGTACATTGGATGGCTTTGGTTTCACACTCTTAACATCACTCTCGCTCAACAATCGATCACGCTCCAAGGACTTGTGGATCTTCACGGGCCCGTCACAAACGACTCCACTTGAATCACAATCTAGCAGTCCTCTAGGGTCGCGTACGGAGCTTCAAGCAGCCCCCGCGGACAAAGCTCGTGAGCGTAGGCGCAGCCATCAAACGCCGGCCCACTCGCCCACATCTGCCAACCGGCCATCACATACTCGAGCAGCAACGGTGAGCTCAGTTACCGCATTATCGCATAAACCCTCCACACCAAGCCCCATCTCGTCCAAGTCGGGTATCGTGCGAAAACCCGCTCCACGAGCCCAACTCCCTGTCTCCGTAGCTCACTCCACCGGCTCAAACTACAACGTCAACGGTGAAGAGATACCATCTACCCATTCTGCCCCTTCTGAGGAGCTCAGAATGGAACTACAAAGCGACGTCGGAAGCGCGGTCGACATGACTGGCGTAGGCACGCAGAAGTACGGGTGCGAGCCTGACACGAGTCTATACCAGCAGGCACCATCCAAGTTTTACAGCGTATCTCCAGGTTTCTCCCACCATTATCCGAGCATGTCAGCCTCTATCATGAAGGCATCGCAACCCAGCGAGTCGCTTCATGGTGACCAATCATCATCAGGGCGAACGGCGATACCCTCTCCCACACGAGAAGCGGCCGCTTCCTCCATTCCTGTACGATCGCGCCGTCCACCTGTGAAGGCAACCCCTCAGCCCGTGACACCCCTCCTCAGCCCAGGAGCCTTCCGTGACTCTGCTTTAAGCTCTAACACAGGCCAAGCCGCAGATATGCCATCTACTTGGCCTGGCTCAGGGAGTAGGCTCACCCGCTCCGGCCGCCGTTCCCGTAACCGTGATCCAGAGGAGAATGTCTTACCGGGCGCATGGGTACCCTCGTCGGCCGAAACAAAGGGAACAAGGGCACCAGACGATTATCCTGACAACTTGAACGCGCACGGCCTTATGTTAGGACCTCCAACGCACTACAGACCGGAGGAGCAGGAAGTGAAGGTTAGCGTCCCAGAGGTGGTGCACCCTAGGCACCGACTACCCCGGAGCGGTGAGGCGACTTATGTCGCAGAACCTCCTCGTGCGGACACCCACAGAACAAGGGGTGCGGACCAGCTCCCTCCACCCATGAAGCCGACACTGGACAAGAGAGATGACGATTCACCCAAGGCACCTGCTGAGGGTTGGGTTCTTGTGAACTATGGTCAGCCGAACGGCTCATCGCAAGGCTCCACGCCGACCTCACGACCTAGCCTTCGAAGAAAGCAGTCATTTCCTCCTACGAAATTGCAGAAACCACCCCTTGTTCGGAGTCCATATTCAACTGGCACTCGGGGAGCACAAACGGGTTCTCCTGTTGGCAATGGCCACAAGAAGACCCCATCGAACGCCAACCCCTCGTCCATGTCCGCTGCGGCCAAAGCGATCGTCATCATCGATGCAGTACAGGCGAAGCGCAAGGGCACGTCGGGTGACGCACCCCAATCAGGCTTTCGCAAATTCTTCTCTTTATCCCGTCCAGGCTCTCCTAAGTCCCAGGATAAGGAAAACAAAGTAGCTTTGTCCAGTGGTAGGGGCAAGGGCAAGATGGTGGAATCAGAAGATAATGCAAAGAAACGCGAGGAGACACGGGAACGCTGGCACGTGAGACGGATGTCCAAGAGCGACCGGCGCATGTCAGTGGACTAGTTTTTCCCCCCTCAGACCTGACCAGATTATGCACGTTTCGGCACACGACTCATTTCATGATATGACATACTAATACGAGAAGCACGATCCCTTCATCATTTCCCACTCTATGTATTTTACCACTACTATCTTCGAGTTCGAGTGGCGTCTGCTGCATGTATAAGGAAATGTTTTGTATACCCGATCACGACTATACTACTCTTGGCTTAAAATCCGGCATGACTGCCTCAACCTCTCCGCTTCTTTGTCCTGTTCTTCACCGCATTGTTAGGACTGCCGTGCGGTGGCGATGTAGCCGTGGTAACTGCGGACCGCCCCTCACCAGTTCCGGCGAGAGCCGGCAGGCTAGGCGTGGTTGCGCAGACTATCAGGGAATCATGTACAGTACAGCCCGGCGTGAGACGCACCCGGACTTCATGTCACCACTCTGAAGGGCACTCTTAAACCGTGCCTGGTTCTGCTGCGCTTCCTGCAATAGTTCCGGGTCCACGTTTTTCTGCCGCGAGGAATCATAGACGGCGTAAGCTCTCCGAAACGAAGGGAATAAAAAACAGATATGTGACTCACCATGACATAGGGCATTGCGAGCATCATTAGGCCACCGAAGACCATGATGAGCATCATGGGATTCTGGAACATCTGCAAGACGTTGAATGACTGATGCGGAATAAAGTAGCTCTTCCTCTGTCGTGGGACGAGTTTGATGGGGTATGGGAGCTTTGCATTCGAAGGCGGGTTGAATGGGGTTCCGACGGCGTACGGGCGTACATCTGGAGGGGATTCTGGCTCTGGAGGGACATCGACGCGGAGCTGCGGGCACAGGGCGTTTCGACATGGAGTGTGAGCATGGTGTGGGAAATCTGGAGGTCCCGGCGGTAGCTGACCGACCTTGTCAAAAACATGATCACGGGATATCACAGAGACGATGTACGTCCCAGCTGCGACGTCTGGGCTGCCAGTGGGGATGGGGCAAGTCAGCGAAATCAGCATATTAACCATGGTGTATGCAAAAGCGCACATGACGAATCGTCCGTCTTTGGTGATACTGCCCGAGGCTATGGAGTTGTCAAGGACCACTTTTGCGTGTCCTAGTTGGAGGCTATCTGGCGTGGCGGGGACGAAGGAATCAGCCTACGGTGCAAGGTGGGTACAAACTGCACATGTGACGAAATGGTTACCTGCACAATGCTCGTTCCACTGCACAAAGCCGGATAGATCGGCGGACAGCGCGGCGGTGCATGCACTCCTATAACGACTATGAAGAAAAGGCCCTTAGGAGGGGAGGAGTTGTAGAAAACACGTACGCGACGAGCAGACCGAGGGTGACGAGGCGGGTGATGGGGGACATGTCCTAATCGGGACATGACAGTCGACTCGCGACTCGGGTCGTTTCAGTAAGTCGTTTCTTGCTTCTCAGTAATTACCATCAAACGTTCGAACAGAAAAAATGCGTCAAACTCGCTCAAAAGCTTATCGTAAACTAATGGCCATGTATTCCACCTCATTCGGCTTCAGGCAGCCGTACCAGGTTCTCGGTGCGTGCATCTGCCATCAGCCAATCCTTGGCAAACTTTACGCTCCATTACATTTCTTTACACGTTTCACCGTTTAGTGGACTCTGAGATGTGCGAGACGGCAGTATCCCAAAAAATCGACTTCATTACGCGAATGGAGTCCGTGCTAGTCGGGTCGGTAAAACTGAGTGAGTAGAGCCAACGTTTGGCCACCTTCGGGGACGGGACGATGATCTCGTCTCACCTATCTCTATCTGCCTAAGCGGCTTGTCAGTGATCACCCAATGCTGCATCCACGAGCTCTATCTCAAAGGCGAGTCACACCAGCCTGCAACGGACCTCGCCAAGTCGTTCGAGAGGCGGAAATGCAACCACAAAGAGGCAATACCGGGAAACGATTGCATCCTCGCCGTCATTGGTGGGTTTCTCCTCCTCATACCCCTCGCCACGGATACGAAACCCCTTGTTTCCTTATCCCCATGTCTGCTGACTGAAGAACTTACATTATGGACACTATCTCTCAGGTGAGACCAACAAGCATCGATACGTGATTGCGACGGAGTCGCACCCTCTCCGCGTTAACCTCCGCGCCATACCCGGAGTGCCCATAGTGCACATAAATCGCTCTGTCATGGTCCTGGAACCGGCCAGCGACTGTACACTTCAGTCCAAGCAGCGTGTACGTTGCGCGATCGGTTGTCTGGCAACGCTATCCTTTACTCATGTACATTGGAATCCCCGCAGGCCGAGCAGAATGCGCTCGGGCCGTCCATATCAGAAAAGGCTATGCTGAATGCAGTCGCACCTCGAGCAGAACCTAGCATCAAGAGAAAGAAGAAAGGTCCAAAGGGTCCAAATCCTCTCAGCGTGAAAAAGAAGGCACCCAAGCACAGAATTCATGAATTGAAGAAGACGACCGTTGCAGCTACTGCTCAAGTTAAGAGGGTTGAGACCGGAAATAAGAGGAAGCGACAGGAGACAGACGGGGATGATTTATCAACGGAAACAGAGCCCAGGCCAAAGCGGAGGCGAAGACACAAGTCTGGTGCTCGTCCGGTAGAGGTGGTCTAGCTAGTACTTTGGTCCTCTTCCTCGTCGTTAACCTTACTGTCACTCGTTCGAACAAGGCTCATGCCGCAGATGAAAATGGTGTGAATTCGAGATAACTACATGACGGAACGTATTACATGGGAATCAACAATGCAGAAAGATCACAAGCCACCACGGAGGCGCAGCACTGCATTAAAAGTCAGAAACGACAGCGAGTAACAATAAGTGAAACGAGACTGACCTAGATGAAGCGTGCTCTCCTTCTGAATATTGTAATCGGAGAGAGTACGTCCATCCTCAAGCTGCTTGCCCGCGAAAATCAGGCGCTGTTGGTCAGGCGGGATGCCTTCTTTGTCCTGAATTTTGGCTTTGACGTTATCGATGGTGTCCGAGGACTCCACCTCCAACGTGATGGTCTTGCCGGTCAACGTCTTCACAAATATTTGCATGCCACCCCGGAGACGAAGGACGAGATGTAGGGTCGACTCCTTCTGAATGTTGTAATCTGAGAGGGTGCGGCCATCCTCCAATTGCTTGCCCGCAAAGATAAGGCGCTGCTGATCCGGGGGAATCCCTTCTTTATCTTGTATCTTCGCCTTCACGTTGTCGATGGTGTCCGAAGACTCAACCTCCAACGTGATGGTTTTTCCCGTGAGCGTCTTCACGAATATTTGCATACCGCCGCGTAGACGAAGGACGAGGTGGAGCGTCGACTCCTTCTGGATGTTGTAGTCGGACAAAGTGCGGCCATCTTCCAGTTGCTTTCCGGCAAAGATGAGGCGTTGTTGGTCCGGAGGGATACCCTCCTTGTCCTGAATCTTCGTCTTGACGTTGTCAATCGTATCCGAAGACTCCACCTCGAGGGTGATAGTCTTTCCGGTCAACGTCTTGACAAAAATTTGCATGCCTCCACGAAGGCGGAGAACTAGATGGGTCATAAGATAAGACTATCACTCGTGTCGGGGTAGAAGACTCACCGAGATGAAGGGTGCTCTCCTTCTGGATATTGTAGTCAGAAAGAGTCCTCCCATCCTCGAGTTGTTTCCCGGCGAAGATCAGACGTTGTTGATCGGGAGGGATTCTATGTGGAAGGTCAAGATACTGGGTGGTGCGGAGGGATAATAGGGGGAAACGCACCCCTCCTTGTCCTGAATCTTCGCTTTAACATTGTCAATTGTATCGGAAGACTCCACCTCGAGGGTGATAGTCTTTCCTGTGAGGGTCTTTACGAAGATTTGCATGGTGATGGTTGAAATGGAGTGAGCAATGTGTGAGTGACTGTGATGGAGAGGATGGAACGAGGAAAAGTTGTGGGGCGGCCTTTTGTATGCCAGCTAGCGGCGGAGTATAAATGAGCCAGTGGCTCTTGCGGTGCTCCTGCACTTTCTCGCACCTTCGGGTAGGCAGGCACAGCACAGTCAGAACACAGCACTTCACAGGCTCTGACTCAGACATGATTACAATTACAGCTGGCGGTTACGGGAACATAGTAAGGGTACTGTGTTACTCGTCTGACCATAACCGGATAGTCAGGTCCTTCTCCATTGATGCCGACGCAATCAAATTCCGGGTCGGGTGTGTCTAGGTCCGTCTTAGTACCGCACTTAATGTGATACAGCTAAGGGCTCACATCTATAGCCAGAACAACATCTGTGAGAGTCTACCCGTCAATAATATGACCAAAAGGTGTGATTAATATCAATGCCGCCGACCTTTGTGGCCTTCTAGAACCTGCGCGACACGGCGAGACTGTAGATCCCAGATGTAAATTTTAGCATCTTCGCTTCCGCTGACGATATAGTTGCCACCCGTGGTGCTGAAAGCGGCGACCAGAGAGTATGTCCGATTCGTGTGGCCCGTATATGTCTTGACGCAGCGCGAAGTTTGGTAATTCCACAACCGGATTGTTGAGTCCTGCGTGGATGCCAAAACATACCTCGAGTTCGGTGTGAATAAGACATGTGAACTGCATAGGGTTGGTGAAGCCGTCTGCGTCGCGAAGTTTTCTAGATGGTGCACATACCACATCGGGTTGTCATCGTCCACGAGTGTTTTCAGACACTGTCCGGAGTCTGCATCCCATATACGGCTGTGAAAGGCGGTCAGCGCATGTCCTTCAGCACTGTAAACGCGTGGCTACAACATACATGAGGCCATCCATGGCACAGGAAACGATGAGTGTCCCATCATGACTGAAGCTAACCGCTGTGACGGGGTCTGAATGGGCTGGGAGTACCTTCAATGACTTTCCTATGTCCCAAAGATCAGATACAGAGCCCACGATGTTACGAAGGTGGACTGATACCCCTCGCAACATCCCACACCCGTACAGTCTCGTCAAATCCTCCAGATACTAAGAGGTTGGACCTTGGATTGTAGTTCACACAAAAGACGAAGTTCGTGTGCCCTCTCAGTATCTTCGCCGAGGAATCCTATAGGGACGTCCATCAATAAAACGATGAGGTATGATATACAGCGACTCGCATCCAAGTTCCAAATCCGAACCGTGTTGTCGTCCGAGGCTGACGCAATATAGTCACTGTGCGCCGACCACGCTATGTCAGATATACCCTCTGAGTGACCAGCCAGCGTCTGAATGATATCCCCAGTCGTTGCGTCCCATATTTTGATCAACTTGTCCGCGCCTTGCCTGTGTGGTCTGTAGACAGGTATAGGGGGCTCCGATAGCGACACACCTGCAGACGCGAGAAAATTCCCATCTGGACTGAACTTTACGGAAGAAATGGATTTCTTGTGTCCGCTCAAGATGAGCTGGGGCTTGTAATTCGGCGTCGACGTGGTCGGTGTCGTTGTGGTCGGGGTGGGAGGAACCATGACCGTGACGGAAGGCGTCGGTCCGGTGATAAGTCAAGTCAATCAATTCTCTTTATCGACCACGACCGCCATGTCCGCAACATCAGACTGGGTCACCCCACCGACACGGCCAGAGCTCATCGAGAGTCTCGTCTCTGGTGTAGGTCAGTGCCCATTCGAGTGCTCTCGCCTCGACAATACCGAAATGTTATTACAGACCGCTACAATCCATCAAACGTCGGAATTCTCGAGGATTACCTCTATCACCAAATTCGTAGCCGGGAGTATGACTGCCTTGCGAATCTCGCAATTTTAAAACTGTTTGTCTCTTTTCCTTTCTTTCTCTTCACCAGAGCTTATACTAGCCGGATGGCATCTCCTCGTTTCCAGATATCAGTTCAATCCCGATCTATACAATCCGGATGTCGTCGTAAACATTTTGGTGAAGGCCCTCGCATCCGTTCCGTTTCCCGACTTCAACCTTTCTGTTGCTCTGCTGGACGATAAAGCGTCGCACGCCAACATGGAAGAACCGGACCCTCTCCCCGGCCTCCTCCCGTACCTTACAAATCTCCACAGTCTCTTGCAGCAATGCAGATTCCCCGCGTTTTGGACGTTATATCGCTCTGATGCCCTGGAATCGTTGCGTGATAATTACACCGTGGAGGTGGTCGGGTTTGAGGACTCGATCAGAGAAGTTGCCGTGCGTGCGGTGAAGGCTACCTTCCAGAAAATTGGCAGTAAACGGTTGGGGTCCTACTTGGATCTTGAAGGTGACGTCGTCAAGTCACTTTGTTGATATGAATCTGATCGATAACCTACTGATCTATCTCACAGGAGCGGAGTTGGAAGAGTACATTGCGAGGCTTGGGTGGAAATCCGATTCGTCGACGGGTGTAGTCGAGGTACCACCGAACCCAGATAACCAGATTACATCGACTATCGTACAGGAGGATATCAAATTACAACGTATGTTCCGGCCGTTTCTCCCTGACCACCGTGCTCACTCCTGGCTACAGAGCTAACAAAAGTCATCTCACATGCCATTTCGGCGGTGTGAGCCTCTGAAACCAAAAGATGCCCGAGAATGACATTTGCTTTGTCGTTGATATTGACGAATAAAGACAGTCACGAGACATCATTGTTACTGCGCGCACTACAGCTTGGCGTGTAAAGTCTTTCCTGATATATGTCGCAACTACACAAGACGGTGTACTACTGACGCAAAAGACCTTCCCTTTTTTGACTTTTTTGACAACAAACCTAGTCCATGCGAGTCGTCGACCAGAATGCTGCTCCCGTTCCCCACAGCGCCATCACAGTTGATGGAATCAGGATTGCTATGTCCATAGTCGTCGCCTTTCTTTCCAGAGACATCTTCGCTGCTATCGGACCCACCACGCACAATGTGAAAACGGAGAAGGATCCAAGGATAGCCATAATCGAGTCAAAGTCAGGAATGAGTATCGATACGGTGACCGCGAGGAGGACAAAGCCGATACGCTCGCAAGCAATCAAGACTCGTTTAAGCGAATGGTTGAGCTTGTGAGCCCGGGACTTCTGGGATTCGAAACCATCACACAGGGTGTGGGTGTCAAGACCGCATAGGGTCTCCAATGCAAGGTTGAGGGGCCTAGTGCTGAGAGCAAATTTGGTTCTGTGTCCAAAAAATCAGACTGCTTCGGGCAAGCTAATACAAAATCTGGCCATACAAAGGTGTCACCACAAGCATCCAAAGTACTAGCTTGTTCAACATCGGGTTGTACCCTGGTATTTGAAGTAGATTCTGACTGATCTGGTCCGCCGTGTCCGTGTCAGATAACAGGATGGATGGAAAAAACATCAATTCCTTACTTCGTTTTCAACGTCGTTTCCAAACATCAGGTATCCTACGATTCCAATAAGGGTGTATACGGCAGTCGCAAAGCCCTTAAAAAAGGGCCCTAGTCAGGTAAAGGGACTCAGGTAGCACAACAGAGCACCTACAAATGAATAATTCATAACTTCTCTGAACCGGTGAGGCTCAGCCATGTCCCGAGCTAGTGAAGGGAGGGCAGAATGGGCCCCGAACTGAGTGTGTCAGTGTTAGGGCGATGTATGACATTACGGAAGACGGTAAGGCTGCGTACCCCCGCCATGAATAGACCATAAGCCAAACCAAGTTCTCCTGTGCTGCAGGGACCGAATGAAGTCTTCGCAGGACTCCACAAGCTCCCGGGTGCATCAAATTTTGACAAGCCATCAATGAAAATAGCGACAAGCAAAAGCGTCGTGGACGCTATCCCAAGAAGTGAGGCGTATGAGAGAAGCGACAGCGGGACGAAAACAGTGGGAATAAGACTGGAAAAGAAAAGAAAAGTCGTATTAGCGAGGGAAGACAGCAAGAAACGATGGATGCATACATGACGAGACCCAATAGCTTGTATGTAGTCGGTGAGACAGCAGGAACGATGGCATTCAATGAATCCGCGTACAATGTGACAAGAACGACACTGGGAGCACATCAGAATAGGTAGGTGTGTAGGGTATAATGAAGCTCACCCAACGCTGAATGTTTCGAAGCAGAACATGAAACTCACGAGAGGCATGGAACGCATACCAAACGCCTTTGTACCAATGTCTGCATAAGTGCGCACACTTGGATCAGAGACTACGATGCCCGCCAAATATTTTGCCCTTTGAATGGGGGCTTGTTAGTGGCAACGTCGCTATCCTCCGAACCTCGCGGAAAGGAACATACGTGTAGCACGTGATGCAGCCATAGAAGACGATGAGTAGTGTTCCACAGATCCACCCTGCATAGGAGAATGCAAGAGGCTCCGAAAGCATGCCAATACCAAGCAACAATGCGGTGGCATTGAAAAGCTGGTCGAGAGGCATCAAATGCGCTAAATGCGATGAACTCGGGAGAAACGGAAAACTCGATGGCTTACGGTCTGGCGGAACGTGCTCTGTCCAATGGTGGTAGACTTTGTAGGAATAGAGTTTTGAGGGTAACCAGGGGAAGTTGGACGTGGTGCCTCGTCTGTCATCATGCTGGGAAGCAGCGGGGTTCGTTCATCCACTGGCAGGTGCATGCGGGTCCTGGGGGCTGACGCTTGCGCTTCGTCGTCATTCCCGTTATAGGTATGAACAGGCTGTTGAAGCGAGGAATGGGTCGAGATCGCAAACTCATCTTCATCCCAATCAAGGTCGTTGGCGAGGGCTTCCTGTGGCATCCGAGCGTTAGGGCGTGGCGTTATAATATTATCCTCGTCATCTGCAAGTCTAGGATCGCCCGCGTGAAGTGTGGAACCACGATATGACGAGGACGAAACGACTCTAGCGGTTGAGCACATGATCTGGGAGCGACGATCTGGGGCAAACAAGGCGATGAGGCATGAGCCAATGAAACAAGTCCTCGCGGGGGGCACTGACAAGACTCTATCGCGTCTCTTATACTATACACGCTGGAGACAGATCCTACATGGAAGTGTTGGGAGTCAATGGAAGCCATGAGGGAGGTTCGTAGACGTCGGCCGGCGAGCAGGGAAGTGAATGTGAGCACAAGCACCGTACTGTACTGGGCTTTTTGAACTTTCTGAGGGGCGATTTATTGCCCGGGCGGAGCCTGGAGCAAAGTTTTACGTCCCGGTGTCGGCTCAATCGATTGACGGCAGGAACATACACTCCATATCCATCCATATTATTAATCAGCCAACAATAAGTCCAATGGAGAGGGAAAAAAAATACAAATCAATGGCGATGAAAGTGCGTACAACGAGTGTGTTTATTGAAAGATGCACTGCTACGACATGCTCACTGCTTTGCGGTTTGTCCATGTCATATAAGGAGCCCGCGAGATATCCGTAGCGCCGCCCTGTTTGACACGTGTACTTCGGCGAGCTTCCGGAAGTTTCGCTATATTGTTCAAATCCTACATGAATAACGTTAGACTCAGCCCGGAGCAAGGCAGGCCCCTCCAGCGACATGGCATGGTAGAAACTCCCAATAAACCACTTACAGAGAGGCGTTTCCGGATCCCGGGTACTATGTGCGGCCACCATTTCGTGAGGGTGTTTCTCAGTGCTAGTTCTCTGTTGCCCTTGGGATTCAGCCAAGCTGTAAACTCATCCACCTGCAAGCATGCTAAGCTAGGGATATCCGCATAAGCCACTCATTCACTTACCTCCTCCAGATCGGTGTATACTGCCCATTCTCCAACACCAAGTATCCCTTCTTCTCCCTCCTCCTCTAACCGCCTAACATGGACATCACCTTCCTCTCGCCGGTCTAAAATTTCCTGATCAAACACACTGGGGCCTTGTACGAAGAGGCGGCCAGTGCCATATTGCACAATTCCACCACTACCAAGGAGTGACGCAGATCCCATTCCGTCGAACCACCAGATACGGTTATAAAACCGATCTTTGCCCATAGGCTTGACCCGTACCGCACCAAGAAGTTGCCGGAATTCGCGCTCGATCCCCTCTAAGCGCCGTTCGTGTTTATTGACTTCCTCGTCAAGGCGTCGGTGTTCAGCGATTGCCTGCTTCACAGACGCAGCCTTGGCGCGAGCTGCCTCGCGCTGCTTGGCATGCGCCTGACTCTGTGCCTTTCGACGCAGGTCTGTTGATTTCTTAGACGCAACTCCTTGTTCAGAGCTATTCTCAGAAGCAGATACGTCTGATAACTCGCTCAAGTCATTCATCGGAGTATCGTCGTCAGCACCATTAGAAGTTCCATCGCCCTCCTTGTTCTCGCCGAGAAGAGCTTCACGAGTCTCGACGCTGCGAAGACGATTAGACACACAATCGAGGAAGCTGAGTGAGAATACGTACAGGGCTTTCCGAGCGCGGTTGAGCTCAATCTTCTCTTTTCGCCTGGCGGTCAATTCTTCTTCACATGCTTCCATGTGCGCGTGTATACTTTTACTGGAGACGGCGACATTACACAGGAATGATAGGATCGCAATTTTGTCTTCGGGGGAAAGTAGTGGATAACACTGTTTTGGGTTTGAAGGTTGAGGTTTGGTCGGAGCGGGGCTGGATGCCCTAGAAGTTGGAGAGGCCGTTGACTGCTCTGATGGTGTTTCACGCGCGAAAAGGAGACGAGTCAGGACCCGTCGCAGGGTTGGGAAGCTTGATAAGGTAGCATGCTGTCGAGCAATTAATATAGGTTCTTACTTGGAAGAAGAAAAAGTGACAAACATCTTTGAGGCACCCTACCAAGGACTCTTCCCAACCTTCACGTCCTTCGCTGTGACGCAAAGGAGTGCGCTCCCAGTTGTTTCCGACATCAGCCATAGCCGTTGTCAGCTCTTCGACTGTGACACCCAACTCATCACCGTCAGCCTCCGGGGCGTTCATAAGCGACACCACTGCGCTATGGCGCTGAAATGTGACGGTTCGGAGGTTGTAAACAAGGCTGGAATGGACTTCGGCGATCAGCTGACAGGGCGGCTCGACGAGGGAATGTCGGATAGCATGTTCGAGCTCGTCTAGGGTAAAAGTGGACAGGTGTAACGGGTGGCTGTCAATGCATTAATTAGATGGCATAGGATGAAGCGCATGAAATTTACCCATAAACTACCAAGAAGTTCCATGTCATTAGGAAAGATTCGAAGGACCCTTCTTGGTCATTGAATGGTAGCGCGGAGCGACTTGGAATTGGTCTTCGAACTTTCATCCCGGCCTTCTTTTCCTTCTCAGACAGCGTGACATCCAAATCCTCTGTTGGATAACGAATAGGTTTTTTCTTCTTTTTTTCTGCTGCTTGTCGCTCTGCCTCCGCCTTGGCTAGCTTCTCTGCCTCACGTTCCTTCTCTAATGCAAGAGCTGTTGATGGGTAAGGATTGTTAATTTCTACACTGCGTAATGGGTCGTCACCTTTCTCCTCCCGAGCTGCTGAGAGCTTCTTTTGCTTTTTAAGTGGTCCTTCTTTATCCTCCCAAACCTTTTTACGCTTCTGAATCTCGCCTTTCTTGATATCCTCGACCCCTTGGCGCGTTGCCTCAGGCATCACAGAATCAACCCCATATCGTGCCGCTACGGGAAGTTTAACAGTCCAGGGAGACGCAACCGCAGCATCACGGTCGACGCAGTCACGAATGAATCGCCTCAGGATGCTCTTAGAAAATGCGAGTCGGTCACGACTAGAAAAGCTAGTCAAGGGCAAGCACCGATCGGGCGGGAGAGTACCCACCTCATGACATTGCACCGTACTTCCGTAATGGTGCCGGTCCATTTGGCACGAGCTTCCTTGGTGGACGCAGTGTGCTTGTCGCGTCCCTCTGGTTTCTCTTCCTCTAAGATTTGTACCTTATACAAGTACTTCATTGGGTCGTCAGTGGCGTTCACCTCCTTGGCAGAAATCTTTAGATCCCCATGGATTTGGTGTGGGAGAGGTTGGTCACTCGAAGGAGGGGACGAAGACGTTGAGGCCGTAGGAATAGCGTCAGTCGATTCACCGTTGACCTTTACGTTTGATCGCGGTAGGAACACTTCCACAACGCGTGCCACAAACCTAGAGACGGGATATGTCAGTGAGGGTCGAGATGTAAGTTGACGGGCCAGTACTTGTCTCCTTTAATGTCAACATAGATCTCTGGAACATAGTTTCAGCCTCGCGATTGTTCGCAGTTGGACGGAGAACGCACTCTCGTCACAGAAATAGCGGTCTTTGTACCGCTCGTATACGGCCTCGACCAGATGATCAAGCCGCCCCATAACCTCTGTCAACCACGAAGGCGCTCAGTGATTGGGACAGGGGGTAGGGGAGGTGTGAGGTGTCACTCACGCCATTGGACAGCTTTGAGAACCGCGGGCTTGAGCTGCTCGGGGAAGCGGGAATGCATTGTCCGCGCCTCGAGCTGTTCACTTTCCAGTGCTTGGAAATAGTCGAGGCCGCTTTTACCAGTGACCTCGCACTGGAACTGTTTCAGGCGGTAGAATGACATGCGAGCGGCATAGCTCCTGTAGAGGGGATAGGAACGCGTCAGTTTTGAAGGTAGAAGAACGAGGGGATGGGTGCTTGCTCGTAGGTGTCGAATATTTCACCCGTCTTTGTGAGGTAGTAAACATGCTTGTTGGGATCGGATTTAAGGGCTTGGAGGAGGGAGGGAGGGGTTTCTATGAGGAGCACGCGCTTTCGCCTGCATGTCGGCATTGAGGGCGAGACAGGGAAAGGGGATGGAAAGGGGAGAAGGGGTGGAGGGAAAGAAAGTGGCTGTATGAGTCCTCGGTGGGTCGGTTCGGACGCGTTTCTGCTGGTGCCGTTCCCATTCCTTTCCCTTCGGGGCCAACTCGACCGTGACCCAGGCGCGCGACACGCAAACAGGTCCAGGTCAACAACACACCTTTCTTCAAAGTCACAATATTCGTATATTGTATCTACTAGATCACAACCCAGTCCTCTTGCCATGTGTAGTACTACCAATCACCCCTCCAACCACCAGGGATGCAGGCTCCCCCCGACAATCTCATCAACTGGAACGTTCAGTTTCAGGAAGCTGCGTCATCGTGTTTTGAAGGTCGGTGGTCTCATAATCAAGCACTCGTTGAATGATGGCGTTGCTGCACAGAGGGGGGATCAGTTCGAAGCCTCAAGCAAGAGCATCGGTCATAAATAAATACTTCTGTTTGAACTGTGCTAGCACAGCTCGAGGGTCGCCTTCATCTGCAGGAACCCTTCAAAAGGCAGTATCTCAGACCGAAGGTCATGTCACAGGTGGGCTTGCACACCTAAAGTCAAATGTCGTTGTCTCCAGGACGAACATGCTCTTACTCCAACCCGTGTCCCCCCCTGCGGACCCCGCACCCGGCGCATCTGTCACTTTAATACCGGTAACCGCGGCGCTACCTGAGATGCTTTGCGCGCGTGTAAATGACGGGTTCAGAGGGTCGTAATCGAGGACTAGGACCTGCTCGTCGGGATATCTAGGGAGGAGGGAAAGTGGGCCATCATTGGCGTAGTGGTATTGAAGAACAGGATGACTGAGGACGGGAGTCACTGATCCAGTTGCCGTGGTGGGCTGAGTCCGGGTTGAGCTAGATACAAGAACGTAGTAAGGGACTTTGTGTTGTTGCTGTTCCATTGCCAAGCGTGCGAACACTCGTGCGACATGCGACTGCGACTGAAAACTGAGCGGCGCCGCGCCAGCACTAGTGTCATAACTCTCCGGCCGCCTTATTCAGTGCTCCTTATCAGTGCTCTGCTCATTCTTTCGCGCCTCAAATGGGGCCGCGGATATCCACATGGAATAATCTCGCTTGGAACATCAGTTTTCATGATATAGCATTCCCCAATTATTTTCTTTGGGCATTCTGGACTTCGTTGCAACGCGCGCGCCCTCTGTCGTGATAGAAAAATGTATCCGCAGTCGTGCCTTAGCGACGGGGTCGTCTTCTCGTTGCAATGCATAGGACTATAAAAGGGCTCGTATTTCTTGCCATTCCTTCAAAGTTCAAAGTAACATTCCTCGTCCTGGGTCGTCTCTGACAACCACCTTCCATTCGTTCTCTGTTGACATTCTCTTCGCCTGCACACTCTTTTACGTTTAACAACGCATCATGGCACGTTTCTCTTTCCTCTTCGTCGCGCTTGCGCTTGCCTCCATGCACGGCGCCCTTGGAGCACCGTCATGCAAGCCCAAGGGGCATGGTCACCTGAAACACTCTGTGATCTCGTATTCACCGTCCACTTCTCTCCCTACTTATCCGGCAAATATCCCGAAAGAAAGTGGTGTCTCCGAGTCAAAGTCTAGTACACCCACCCCGTCCCCGACTTCATCCCCTGCAGTGCAACCCGAGCCTTCGTCTACTCCTTCCGCTACGCCCTCACCATCCCAGCCAGCATCATCCGGGTCCTCAGGTGGCTCTGTATCTGATGCCGATATCGCTACTTATCTCAAGGCCCACAACGATTTCCGCGCCAAGCATGGAGCCCAACCTCTCACTTGGAGCAACGAACTGTCGAACACGGCCCAGTCGTGGGCAAACGGATGCAAATTTGAGCATTCTCATGGCAAGTTTGGTGGTACGTATCGATTGTTTGGAGGTGGTTTTCTGCTTAAGGCCCGTGTGCAGAAAACCTTTCTGCTGGCACCTCCCTTTCGATTGAGGGTGCCATCAAGCTGTGGACGGATGAAGCCAGTACGTCGATCGTACCCAGGATTAGATATGACATTCATGTTAATTCAAAATGTTATATAGGCGAGTATGACCCCAACAACCCCACATACTCACATTTCACCCAGGTTGTCTGGAAGTCGACCACTCAACTCGGTTGCGCAGTCGCAAACTGCGGCGCTGGGACGGTCTTCCCTTCTAGCGTGCGTCCAAATCCATTTGCTCTTACCGTGAGGTGACGCTAATGGACCTATTTTCAGGCGTCGCAATATTACGTCTGTGAATACAATCCCCCTGGCAATGTTATTGGGGAGTTCGCGTATGTCCTCTTCTTTCTGTATGTGTCACGAACTGCGCTGAGTCAATCAACAGTCAGAATGTTCA
>Ga0307512_10002082_pt1 | contig 26306 bp, 33 predicted proteins | sample 14_EM_MG_FD_200267 | JGI IMG/M metagenome (GOLD analysis project Ga0307512, IMG submission 200267) | Populus trichocarpa ectomycorrhiza microbial communities from riparian zone in the Pacific Northwest, United States - 14_EM | ecosystem: Host-associated > Plants > Roots > Unclassified | place... | reverse complement strand
CGTAGCAAGAAACCCAAGCGCGTAACCACCCTCGCTCATTCCGAAAAAGGCTCATATGGTCACAACTCTTATGGCTCTTTTCCGGACTCACGCAACGGCTCAAACTACGACCTCAACCGACAAGATTCCCTCTCTCCTACCGCCACCGTAACCTCAAAGACATCTCTCCCAAACCCCGGTCTCGTTTCCGAAGACTCCGAATCTTACGACGTCCCTCTTCCCGTCAAAGAACCCTCTTCCGCAAAGTCCAGGCGCAGTGACTCAAAGAAGTGGGGGTATGGCTGGGGCGCAGGCAAAGAGAAAGAGCTCGACAAGCACTCCGCTTCAAGCATGGTCAGGAAGGACTCTGGAGGTTCTACTTCCTCTGCCGACACAAATGGCGGGAAATCCCCTTCCCCCAGCTCCCCCGATCGACCAAATGTTTCGCGTCAATCGTCCTCCAGATCCAACAACTCCAGGCCATCACCCCGACATGGATTCCACGGAAACGACTCTTCCTCGACACTCGTCGGTTCTGCCCTCGAACGCAAGATCAACGATGTAGAGTCTGTAAGGGAAAAGATTGACACCACTCCCCGGCTGGAAGATCTCCGGAAGCAGATGGCCAAAGATAATCTTGACTACTAGTCCGTCATTTTTTTCTTGTCATTCCCAAGCCTGGATTCCTGATTCATCGATCTCCAGCATTGTTCCCAGTGAAGATGCCCATGGATCCGAGTACGTAGCGGCATGCGACAAGCGAAGGGAGTGGATTTCGGGGTACGTTTCACCTTCATGAATATCGCGTGTTTAGTTGTTGACGGTTGCCCCTTCAGATTCAACGGTACCGCCGGTCAAGCCATCATCTCAAAGACCGCTGCATACCTCATCATCGACTCGAGGTATTGGGTCCAGGCCGCGAACCAGGTCGACTCAAACTGGCATTGCCTCCAAGCCGGTCACATAGATGGCCCCAAGGACTGGGTCGAATGGCTCGTCGAACGTGCCAAGGACTCGAGAATCGGCATCGACGCTCGCATGATTTCCCATACCAAGACTACCGACCTCAATAACCGGCTCTCTCCCAAGGGCTCCAAGCTCATCTACCCACCTCAAAACCTGATCGATCTCATCTGGAAAGATAAACCGCTGAGGTCCAAGGAGCCCATTTTCGTTCACCCCATGGAGTTTACCGGAAAGTCTACCCCAGACAAGCTGGCAGACATCAGAACCTGGATTCGGGAGACACCCCCTACTACTACCTCATACTCAAAGGCCACCCCCACCGCGGACAAATACCACGTCGCGACTTTGATCACCGCTCTGGATGCTATTGGTAAGTACTTGCGTCATTCCACCGTTGAGTAGAAAACTTACTGTTCGGTAGCTTATATTCTTAACCTTCGTGGTCAAGACATCCCATTCAACCCCGTGTTTCAGTCGTACCTCGTGATCACTCTCGACAAGGCAATCCTATTCATAGACCCCGCAAAGCTCACCGATGACGTCGAAGGTTACCTCAAAGCCGTCGGTGTCGACACGAGGGAGTACAACGATCTTTGGAGTTACCTCAGAAAACGCGAATGGGGCGAGGGCAAGGTCTGTTTTCGAATCCACCTTCTTTCCTCCCATGTTCCTGATTCCCGCTTTTGCAAGGTCATTATTGCCCCAGAGACATCATATGCGATTTCTCTCATGCTAACCCACTTCCGATACACCGTGATGCCTTCCTACATCAGCTCCATGAAGGCCATCAAGAATGATACAGAGATTGATGGGATGCGAAGGGCTTACCTCAGGGATGGTGCCTCATTCGTCAGGTTCCTTGCTTGGCTCGAAGACAAGCTTTTCAAGGGATACGAGATCACCGAGTACGAGGCTGCCTTCCGTCTCACGGAATACAGGAGGACGAACAAACACTTCATGGGTCTCGCTTACGAGAACATCTCTGCATCCGGTCCAAACGCCGCTCTTCCTCATTATTCACCCACAAAGTCGACCGCCGCTACGATCGATCGTGATTCACCATACCTCAACGACTCTGGAGGACAATATAAGGATGGAACTTGTGATACCACTAGGACTTGGGTTTTCGGACGTCCTACCTCCGATCAATGCGAGGCATATACCCGAGTTCTCCAGGGACACATTGCGATCGACAGCGCGATTTTCCCCGAGGGTACTAGCGGCCACCAGTTGGACGTCCTTGCTAGAAAGTCTCTGTGGCAAGACGGTATGGACTACGGCCATGGAACTGGTCATGGTGTTGGATCATTCTTGAACGTCCACGAGGGTCCACACTCATTCTCCAGCAATGTCACTCTTGTGCCCGGGCATGTCATTACGAACGAGCCAGGTTTCTGTGAGCGGCATCCTCTTTCGATACATTTTTCCAAGCTGGTTTCTGATCTTTATTCCCTAGACCTTCCCGGAAAATGGGGTATCCGCATCGAATCTGCCCTCGTCGTGCGGCGAGTTAAGACCAAACACGAGTTTAACGGCGACTGTTGGCTCGGCTTCGAGCGGCTTACTTGTGTCCCCATCCAAAACAAGATGATTAAGGATGGTATGCTCACCAAGGACGAGAAACAGTGGGTGAAGGATCACAACCGCCGATGTTTCGAAAAGCTCGAACCCTACCTCCGAGATGACAAGAGGGCTCTGAGATGGCTCAAGCGTGAGGCTGAGCGTGGTCTTGGCATCGCCCCCTCTGGTCCTGGAGGCCTCAGTATTGACTGGGATTAGATTATCCCGACCTTCCTAGGCATGCTCCTTCTCTCTCGTCCTTTCACCTGTTACCTCGCCTTTGCACCCACAGCTCACTGACGTCCTCCACCTACGCTATATCCTTTTGGTCACCTTTCTTCGTCCGGCTCTTTTGCCTTCGTTTTAAAGATAACCTATCAACTTCATTCTCTTAATGTATATCTTCGGGCTTCTTGTTTATATTGCCCCTTTGGATTTATACTTTTGTGCCCGCCACCACTCTCTCTGCGTCCTCTGGTTGTTCGATCTTTCTCTTTTCTCTTACCTCTCTTGCTCCCTTTTGTCCCCTGAGTCGACTCGAAGCCTGTCATTGTTTTAACTCTCCCTCACGCGGTCGGGACCTCGTCAGGTAGACCCGCTGGCAGCATGTCGATTGGGTTGTACTTTAATTTCTTTCTATTTTTTTTCTTGTTATACTCGCCCCTGGCTCCGATTTTAGACGGTTATCCAGTACGCACACTTTCGATCTCAGCCTCTCTCTCCCCTCTGTTTTCTGCTCCTTTCCTGTTGGTCTCGGATGGGGTGATGAAGTGCGTCGTAGGACGCGCAGTAACTTTTCACCACCATTACCTTAGGCCAGCCTCCCACCTCCCCTATACTCCACCTCTCTCCCTCGGCTACCCTCCCTCCCCTACCTCCTCGCGGTCCACCCATAATATACATTTCCTCGGGTCGGACCTTTCGTTGGCGCGACTTACTCGTCGACTTTACTTACTCTCCCCACCCATCGATTCCTCATGTTCGCTTACGATTCTGGGTGACGACGGTCATGACCCTTTGTAGATGCCTGGTGTATGATTAGGCAACATATATACTATACCTACGCATCGCAAGCCGTGTGATACTAAGAGTGTTGTGAGATGGACCAGTGAGAACACGCAAAAGAGGTCCAGCGGATACGTATGTGTGTGAAGACAGGATATACAGAAAAAGCAGAAAGTAGGGGGGAGATGTACGGAACACAAAACCCTCATCGTCTTTGAGTTTTTCCCGCTTTCCGTTTCCCAGAAAACAGGTGCTTCGGCTAAAAATCGGTCGAGATGAGCAAAGCGGAATTGATTCCTCTCTCTCATCATGACTTACCATCTTGACCCTGATAGCCCTGTCGCTCTCTCCCGCCTTGGCGTGCATGTTCCGTTCCCTCTGTCCGAGGTTCCGAAGTTTGACCGCCTTCGAGACTTGAGATTGGTCGCGCATACCTGCCGTTTGTCTGTTCGTCCTTGGAGCGTGCTTTCCCGTGGCGGTGACGGCGGTCCCGGTGTTGCTCTTCCTCCTTTTTGGTGGTGATTTTCCGTCATCTCCTTCCCCATCCACGTCCATCCAATCGTCACCCTCCTCTCCCTCACCACCTTCGTCCTCCCCACTTTCTCCTTCCTCGTCGATATCCATATCTTCATCCCTCTTCCTTTTCCTCTCCAACCCCCGAGCTTTGGCGATCAACTCGGCACGCTGCTCGATCCTGCTTGGATCCAACCCGGCCTTGGTCAGCGAGGCCGAAAGCTCCGAAAGGGTCCTCAGTCCGGCAGTTCGTGGTAGCCGAGCATTATGTTTCATCGACTTTTTGGTCGCTTGAGATAGCATCTTCTTTTCTAGACCGACTTGGAATTCCGCAGCCTCTCGCTCTTCGTCCGAATCAACCTGTTGTTCGGTGAGCGCTTCCCAGTCCAGGAGCGGTGAGAACCGGCAAACCTACCATTTCCTCCTCACTAGCGTAGAACCCTTCAGCGACGAGTCTCTCCTCTTCACGTTCCAGAGCCTCCAATTTCTCCTCGATATCGGGGTCAATGAAGTCGGCAACGTTTTTGCCATCCATAATCTCAGGTATAACGTCGAACTTCCACTCTGGGTTCTCCAGGATGTAGTTCTCTATGACGTTGGTTCGTTATCTGGGATTCAGAACGCGGTGTACGAAAACTCACTCTTGAGATTGATGTTATAAACACCGGGGCCGCCCTCTTCAACTTCGATATCCCTTTCGAGCCTTCGCTTCACGCCAGCCTGCTTCTGCTCAAGCTTGGTCTTGACAGCTTCAGGAATAAACGGCTCGCGAGAAACTTCATCTCGGGCTTTTGGCTGGGCGACGTGGATTCGGTTGATGATCGAGTTGATTTTTGTTCCCTTGATTTTGTTTCCAACCCTGTGAGCCAACAATGCATCGCACGCCTGGGTCTTGAGCTCCATGACACCCTCTTCGGTATAACACGAAACCTGGACGCAGATCACGCCCTCTTGGTTAATGATCTCATCGACAAGGACACGATTTTCGGGGGATAGGTCGTCAAGACGCATGACATCCACCTTGTTGATAACAAGGATCGTGGGTTTATTTGCAAAGAGGGGTTTGATCGAATGGAAGAGTTTACACTGGGCTTCGACGCTGTAGCCGCACTGTTCGCTCAGGTCCATAAAGTACAGAACACAGCATTTGATGTGCGCAAGAGCAGTGATGCTCTGCATCTCGATCGTGTTCATTTCCTCGAGAGGGTGATCGAGGACGCCAGGGGTGTCGATGACTTGCCATCGCAAATACTTGTAGTCGAGGTGACCAACGAAAAGAGACTTGGTGGTAAAGGCGTATGGTTGTACGTCTACGTCCGCACGTGTGACCTTGTTGATGAAGGAAGACTTTCCGACATTTGGATACCCGCAGATAAGCAGGGTCCGAGTGCTGGGATCGATTGCGGGTAGACGGGACATATGTTGTCGGACCTGCTCGAGGTAAGCAAGAGGGTCTTTTTGTCGTCTCATGATCGTTGCCATGCTAAGGTCACCAGAAAATGTTGGTGAAACGTAACGAACGTTGAAATTTGAAGACGCACCGACCAAGAGCAGCACGTTTGAGCTGTTTGCAGCGGTAAAGGCTGTCACCAAATTTCAGAAGCCTGACATAGTCCTTGGCGACTGAGTCAATCAGGTGCCGTGCGGTTCGGAGTTGGCCAAGGGCGAGTTTGTAATGGTTTTTATCGTACAGGACATTTACGAGGGAGGACAAAAAGGGGTGAAGATCCTGATGCCCACAAGCACGATCAGGACGAAATATTACGAGGAAATCTGTGAACGCACATCGAGCATAGGAAACTCATTTAAGATGGCACCAAGTTTTTCGTCGAAGCTGTCCTGAGTGAACTTGACCTTGCGCATATAAAACTTTCGTATGCGACTTATTTGAAAGTTTTTGTGGATAACCTGTTCACGGCAGAAGATTCAGCCTGAATGTACAGTTGGGATATTGTGTTCGCACCGTGGGGGTTTTCCTCTGTGTCTTTGAGAGGACGATGTCAAGAAAATCATTTGCGGTGGGGACGGGAGCAATGGCCTTGAGTCCGCTGGTCGACATCGTTGGTCGGGATCAAGGGTCTTTTTCTCATTCGGTACTAATCTGACTTCCTTATTGGGAAAAGTGATCGAACACAAGCGGCTCGCGTGGGCGCGGTGTCTGATGAATTTCCCGCCGGCGCATCCGAGGTAGAATCATGGCGGCCTTTTAGGCGAGCGTGATTGCTGTGTGCTGCTGCTCCAACACTGACGATGAATGCCCGGTGGAAATTGGTCGTGAGAATTTTTTGGTTTGGTGGGAATCTACCAAAGTTCGTGACCGTGATACAAGCGTTACAGCCGTCACGGATAAATGAGCGAGCGATCAGCCATCGTAACTGCCACTGCCAGTCCCAGACTGCTACCCGATACTCTATGGCCCGCAGACCCCGCTCGGAACTGGAGTTGTTCAACGCCCCCATGAACCAGGATCCAGAGGCCGAGAAGGTTTCAAAGCAGATTGACGAAGAGCTCAGAGTGCGTATAATCTACGCCTTTGAGCCCTCCCCCCGGACCCTCTGACACCCAACTACAGAAGGAGGCGGACCATTTAAAACGCAAAAAGAACAGAGAGGTTAGAGGTGCGCCTATATGTCTAATGTTTCCCCGTTCGTCCCACTGATTTTGTTTCCAGTTATGCTTGTAAGTCCCGCTCCTTTCTCAGGTTTCTCTGCGCTACCACACACACCGACACCGACCTTAGCTCGGTCAAGCCGAGAGTGGAAAATCGACGCTCCAAAAACAATTCCAACTACACTACGCCGCAAAGACCCTTGAACGAGAGCGGCCTACATGGAGACCCATTGTCCTGCTCAATATCATTCAAGCCGTTAGGTCAATCGTGGACGAACTCGACTTCGAACTATTCTCCCAAAAAAAAAACTCGTCAGTCACCAACGGGTCGCCTTCTACATCCTCTTCGCTACTGGGTCCTTCGATATCAGAATCACAACGGGCAAGATGGAAAGCTGACCTTGTTCAAGTGAGGACCAGACTATTGCCGCTCACCGCCATCGAGGAGTCATTGGCCTCAGATCTCCTTGGCGGTGCCACGGTTTCTCGTGGGCGTACAGGTTTCGTGAGGGCTGGATGGCAGTCTCTTGTGTCTACCATGCGTGTTAGGGCCGTCGCGGACAACACATACGCTGACCATACCCCAGAGACAAGTAATCTCGCCATCAAAGCCCTATCTATGGTCCAAGATGATGTCGCTGAACTTTGGAATCATCCTGTTGTCAAGAAGCTCATCAAACTACGAAAAATAGCACTCCAGGAATCTGCCGCATAGTAAGCCGCATTCCCAATTGACACCCATCTATCTCCTGACCTAGTGCTACTTCGCTTCTTCATAGCTTCTTGAACAACGTTTCACGCATTGCAGTATCAAACTACGTTCCCACCACTGGTAACATCACGTTACCTCGAATCTTGATCACTATTGACATACGTCCCCGCAGAGGATATTTTAAACGTAAGGATACAGACGCTAGGCGTCACGGAGCACTCGTTCGAGATAAACGTTGGTGGCCAAACTATGAACTGGTTATTATATGATGTTGGCGGAGCTGTACGCGCTAGTTTCGCTCCCATGGGTGGTTTCATCAGCTGACATTACCTTCCGATCGACGTCCCACCTTGTCTAGCGCGGTCAAGTATGTTCCCTCGCCGCACGAGTGTCTATCGACTGTGCTAATTACCGGCTTTTTGTGTTAGCGACACGCTTGGGTGCCTTACTTCGATGATGGTATGTCACAACGAATACTGCAACATCAACCCTTAAGAGTTCCCACTCTTTCTCACGTTATTCACTCTCGATAGCTACCGCCATCATTTTCCTTGCTCCAATCAGCGCTTTTGATCAAGTCAGCGACACATGTTCTAATTTCGGTTGACTGTTCCGACTCTTCTGACGCTGGTTCCTTTCGCCATAGTATTTGGAAGAGGATCCGCGGACCAACAGGATAGATGATTCACTACAGTTGTGGACTATGGTGTGCTCGAATCTTCTCCTGAAGGAGGCACATCTGGTCTTGATGCTGAACAAGGTCAGGCAATTTCCTCTCGGTCGAACGTTCGCTAATGTTGAAAGCGCTTAGACTGACCTCCTGAGAGAAAAGCTGAACGCTGGAACCAAAGTTAGGAAATAGTGGGTTTAGCTCCGCTCACTGTTAACCGGTCGCCGGCTAACCCTTAGTACGACAGTATCACATCATACGGCGACCGACCGAACACATTCGAAGAGGCGTCGGAGTATTTCCGTGCTCATTTCCTCCAAGTACACCGGCGTAAAGACGTCGGCAAGCGATCGATATATGTGGTACGTCCATGGCGACAGCTACGACTTCTCCTTCGGACCGAAAACTAACAGCGTTTTGCTCAGCACTTCACGTCAATGCTGGTAAAACTGATGCGTTTGCTTCTACTTGATGTTGATCGCTGACCAACTTGTAGGATGTGCAAGCGACAAGATCAATTCTCGCGGTTGTCGGCGAAGCGATAATTCGTTCGTACATGGACAGCGTTGGACTTTCATGAGAATGACTAGAGAAGTGTCCAACGAACCGACCATTTGGGACTTGATCACCAGCCCAGTCTTCTTAGTGCTTGCGGCCCGCGAATCGGACCCCTGTCCATCTCGCGTACACATAGTATGATTTCTCTTCGCCTATTTCGTTGTTCCCTGGTGTCAGTCTCAACCCTGCACGCTGATGACTACCGGTCGCCGTTTCAGACGATTCAGACGCCCCCGTGTCCATTCGATGCCACACCCACTCCTCACATTGTAAACACTGTTTTCATAACCCATACCCCAACCATTCAATCTGACCCAGTTCATGTTCTCACGATCAAGCATACTTATATACTTGGATGTATTTCTCCTGCTCCTTCGATCACCATGCTTTCCTTGGCATCTTCTTCTCCCGTTCCCTTCATCTTCGTATCGCAAGATAAATGATATGCCGCATCGCCTCTTAATATTATGCTAATATTCCAATGTTTGTTGGCTTCTTCGGTGACGAGTAACGACCTTTCCCTATGTCTGGAACCCGCACGAGCTCACCACACAGTCGACCGCTGGATCTAATACGGAGGACCGATAGGGTGGGGCGATTTTCAAAAGGGCTTGCTGGAGCACATGCAACAGGATGTCCATCACCGTTCGCAAGTTGCGAGCATCCAAATTTACCGGAACTGGTTGATGTGACGTTAGAGGTCTTCGGGCCGCATCTGGATTGTACTTGCTGGAACAACTACAAACGGAGATGCTTTTCTGTCTTATCTTCGAGCTCGTGGCTTCAATCCAGTCTTTTTATTGGGCGATGCTCAGTCGGGTATAAGGGAAATGATGGTGGTGGCAAAACAACTAATGGGCCATTCAGATGTGAGACACGTCGCACAAATTGGTCGTATCTTTGCCACTCATACTGTTCTGTTTCAGGACGGCCGCCCAATGAGTTATGGTGGGGGACGTACAGAGTTTGGCACCACCCCCAACCCCAAAACGAAGATCCTCCGATAGTACCTCAATGTCGGAATCTTACATTCCAGGAATTTCCAGCATCGACTTTCATCCTCCCGTGCTATCGATCATCAACTAACGATGTTAGCGCAGTTCCGCATACTCAATTGGGATCCTCGGCCCTCGGGGTCGACGGACTCCGGGTTCCAGATGTAAAACGACAAGTTCAGCAAAGTCGTGAGCACGGATAACTTGTGTTCAATTCAATGGGTTCGCCGGTTCCACCGGGTAACTCAGTCATGGTAACTCAAGAACCTAGTCGTGCGCGTGATCAGCGGGCCAGGTCACAGTTCGAGAGCTTTTCTGGTAACAAGGATGAGCCGTAAGCCGCGAAATACTGACCGTGGAATCCGTGACAAAGCTGTTGGTACCACCTGATGTTGCATTACATAAACGTGCAGGATCCTTTCCTGTACAGGAGACAAACGACAGGAGTGGGGGTATGGGAAAGAGGAAGTCAAAACATGAAGATGCGATCTTGGTCACACACCTACACATCGGATTCGCTCGGACGGCGTGAACGAACATGACCAAACCAAGATGGGGCCGGAAGACTGTCAAGGAAGGGTACGGAGGAGAAGGAGAGTTCAACCCTTTGGGGTGCCAGTGCTGGAATCCTTCGTCGTGAACAAGATTGTGCCCGCCCCAAACTGGCTTAAGTGGTCGTCTGTTTGCTGATTCACTCCGCGTTCTCCTTCCCTCCGAAAAGAACGACAGTCACCTCCAATGTACGCTAGGTCCAAAAGAGGCGTAGCGAGTAAGGGTATTCCACCACGTAAGGTAAGTGTTTCACCTACATCCCCGGCCTCCAAAATGGGAAGATAAGCACACACGAACGGAACAGGAGCTAGCAGCCGTAAATAAGCGACAAGATTTGGTTGGTCAGTCTATGAACCGACGGCCATCAAAACATACCACTCACGTAGACCGACCTGAGGCCGTAGCGGGAAGAGATCAGGCGTGGCCCTGGCGGGCATTAACAAAACGTCCCACCTCCTACGAAACGCTACCAAACCGCATAGCAAACTCCTATTCAGGTTTTGGGACTAGCGCCGGCAGGTTTCGTCAAAAAAAGCGCAAAGTTCAGGCCTCCTCTGCTCCTAACCGACACCAGGGGGCCTGGTTAAGCTCGGGTAGCGCTACCCGATGTGGGGGATTTTGCTTATGACTTCTCATTATGATCGGTTGCGGTCGCTTACCGTGAGCCGAGGAAAACTGTCCATCAGCAAAACGTTCCATCTCCTGGATAGCACTACCCGACATTGAGGTTTTCTGATGTAGTATTTCGGAAAAAATGGGGGGGGGGGGGCGAGAGCCGAAGGGTTCATCTCGCGGTACTGAGGCATCACTAGCCTGTATCTCTGATTGTCGGTTACAGTACGAGCGGGTGCCTCGATCGATCATAAAAGAAAAAGGTCGAGAGAGGCGAGGTTTTCGAAAACGATGTAAAGAACGTGATCAGAGGTTGATGGATCTAACATCTGTGGGCCACTTACACTTCGAACGCGATTGGGCTCGCGTAGGATGACGATGGCTCATGTTTGTATGGGACCAGAACGAGAGACCATAGAGTTCGTGCGACGGGACGCCCCCGGCACGAATATGCATAGGGAGAACCCCGACGACGAACCAACAGTGGAAGTGACGAATAAACGTCGTATTCCGAGTTCATTTCAGAGGGCACCAGGTGTGATCATGATAAAGAAGTTCCAGAGACTGAGGCACCCATTCTAAGGCCATCTCCCATCTCCCGTGAGTTTACATGGGGTGGGGCTTACATGTAGATGTAAGATCTGCGTCATTTCCGTATCCAATAGATGATTGACGAACAGTACCAACCGTTGGTTAAATTCGGAGACCAGCAAGAGAATCACAGATTTCATCCACACGAGACCGTTTCCGGACAACGAGACAACATTAACCGTAACAATATTTACCCTCTGCAGGGCAGATGCTAGGCAGGTAAAAAGTACCAAGTCTAAATTCCATGCGTCAGTCCGCGTAGCGAACCTCGAATGTAGTCCTCCCTTACAGTCCGAGCCGCACGGGATAGGTAAGTTTCAAAGTTGAACGTTGAAAAGCGAACTATTATCCAGCCAGGTGACTCACACGATGTTTCCAAGGAACCTCTATCCTTCTCATCAGTAACAGAACTCTCACAATGAAATGGAAGAGATAAGGCTCGTCCAGAGTGTGACTGTGTGGCATAGGGAAGCTCGCGTTCAAGAGGGAGACCGGCGGTCGTTCAGGGTACGATATCAAAGGCCGTCGGTGCTGTGCACACGCCAGCGCCAAGTGGCGGTGTCGTAGGGAATGGAGGAAACAGAAATAGTCGATCACGCCGTTCTCTTCCTGGCGGGCTCGCACAGAAGGTACTCGCCAGTGAGATGTCTTTAATTAGAATAAGTGTGATGTTGGCCCATGTTCGCGGGCGTATCGAGGGGTTTCATCAAGTAGGGGAGTAGAAAAATACTTGTTCCCGAATGCATCGCGGATTAGATACCCTAAAGGTAAAAAATCCATGCGAAGTTACATAGTAACCACCGTGTCTCTCGGATGCGCGCGGTGGTAGTGGTACTAATGAAGTGATAGACATGCGAGTATGGAAACATGGTCGATGATGATAGACGAGAACCGCTCCGCGCGTTGATATCACCGCAGCTTCCTGAGCTCGGTCAATACCTCGTCAACATCTCTTTCAATCCACCTCCACCCATCCCGCTCTTTGTACCAAGTCTGGTTCAACGGCGAGGTCATTTGAGAGACCCGTTTCGCACCGGTGACTGGGGCGTTGCGAGACTTGGTAGGTCGGGATTTCCGGCAAAAGAGGTGGGATTTCATCGCGACCGTAGAAATGCTTGGGAGGGGTTTCCAGTTTTTCCTGTTGCTCGCGCGGGATTCATGACCGTTGCTCAAGTCGATGGAGCTGGCAACACGCGGGTTCAGGCCCACTATCTCGTTATCATTGGCGGAATCGTTGATTGCATCAGCCACAACCCCGAATGTGGTTAGCGGATAGTTTCTGCTGCGGTTGGCAAGTGTTGGGGGTGGTCGTGATCGAGGCGGCCGGGGAATGAGAACGTGGTCGGAGGTGCTATGCTTTGGTTGCAAGATGCGGGGGGTTGAAACGAGTTCTAGCCCAGTGGGTTAAGGGGGGTATCGAAACCACACAACTAATGTACACTTACCGTCTTCGTCTGATTCGGGTATATCGGGTTCGGTTATGACCGCTGGGTCCTGGAACACTGGTGGCGAAACAATCGACTGGGCGACTGACACTCGATTGGATCGTCTTGGAATATGGGGAGCGCGTTTGGGCGAGCTTGGCCGACGGTCGACCACGGGGGACAACGTCTGACCGGGATTAAAAAGGGCCGGGGATCGCACGGTCAGTGAGTCAAGAGAGTTCCTCGTTCTGGGTGTTTGGGACGTGAGGGCAATGCGTAGTTTTGGTCGCGGTTTGGGCAGCGGCTCCGACGAGGCAGAGGATACGGATGTAAACGAAGAGAGAGATGAGCCTGAGTCGCGAGTAGCATGCAGAGGCGGAGTCTGTAGGCAAACGCTTTCAACGGGGGATGTGGAACTAGAGCCGGGTGACCACAACGGTGGCGTTGGAAGTGGACGATACGAACGAACTTCCGCTGGTTGTACAAACGTCAGATGGGGAGGAGGAATCCTCGGAAGGGGACGCGGCGTGGTTGACATCCTTTTAGACTAGTAATGCAGAGGTTGACACAACGAATGATAGGTGAAGAGGAGGCGAGGGCGGAAATTTTGAGGTGGGTTTACATACGCGCTGGAGGGTTGGAAACTGGTCATTCGACCAACTGAGGCTCTTTCTCTCCGAGTCCTTCATGGATCGCCGCCTTCCGAGGATCGCAGATCACGTGGAGAAATGATTGGCGAATGGAGCTTTGAACTTGTCCATATAAGGATGATAGACCCGCGTTTCGATTTCATACATTGGGGGCGGCCAAAAGCTCGAAGCGGTGAGGATGGTATGGTAGCCGGTTTCATCGGCTAATCGATTGCACATCTGTTATCGTTTTGAAATCTTCACGAGTGGTCACCGGTCATCGGCCACCTCCCACCTACCTTCAACCCAATAACGGACCCCCAATCGGTGATCTATTTCACGGGCCAGATCTTACACCATAACAGTCACCTCGACCCTTGACTGGCCCTGTTGGAGATTGCCGGCGGCTTCTCTCAGCGTACAGGGATACATCCACCCGTTCCACAATTCATGAGGCGGTGGTCCGCGGCGGTACTACCGAGGGTGCCATTATTTCGGGTGCCTTCATCTGAAATACAAACTCTTGTACTCGACGACACGGTAAGCACCCAGGATGCCGAACGGAAGTGAGAAAACCAAATCTAATAATATGGGTGTAGTATGAGTGGAGGCACAAAGCATCGTGTGCGCGCGTAAATAAGTTTAATACATACCCCGGACAGGATACCAAACACAGTCTCAGTAGTAACGGGTAGCCAGTGGCTGGGGGTAAACTGGGGATTTAAGTCCTTAGAGTGCAAAGTCCATAATGTGAGGCAGAGAGTGTGGGAGGTGCCCAAGTCGTAGTACCGCCCGGCTGGTATCACATGTGGCCCAAGCACGAGTCGAAACCCTCGTAGGCCTATTTGCTCGAGAAAGAGAGCAGTTCTCATGGAGTCGCGGACCCCTTTCCCCGGGAGGGTGTCCATCGCGAACAGACGCAGCATTTGCCAAGTTCCGAACCCCCATTCTGAAATGCGGCAAACGTGAGCATTCGATCGTCAATACTCATAGACAACCACGAGCTCGCGATCATATCCGAGGCCGGCATCAGCAAACTGATCCCCTCGGTTACTCGGCAGGGGGGTGACCGGGTTCCTGAACGGATTTTGACTCTAAACGTTGACTCTTTCCGCCCTACCCGACGCCTCTCTATGGATCTCCTGCCCATTAGTATGGCGTGATCCGCACGCGAGTGGTCGAGAGCCGAATACCTTACAACAGGGACGCGTGGTATTCAGGGAATATATAAGAGAGCTCGAGGGATGTGCGAGGATCTCCGAATCAGGGAGATTCGCAAGATTCGGTAATGTTTCGCAAAGAAAAAAAAACTGTGGTGATGTGAGCTGATAGCTTGCATCAACACTGCCCGCAATTCAGGTAAACTTGCGCCCAGAGCCTCCCGCACACGAGGTTGATGGAGGTCCGATCGTCGCGATAAGCTACTTACCTCTTTTAGAATGTTGACCGGTCAAGTTCCTCACGAAAGTGATCCCATCGATTACTGCAACTCAACCCAAACAAGACAAGGGCAATCGCGTTGGATCCCGCGTCCAGGAACGAGGGTGAGATCTACACTCCATCCCAGGCAAATGATCTCTACACACAGCCCGAGAAACGTGTTTCATACCTTCCCACCGGAAGTTTTTTGTGCCTTTAACTGAGCAATACGCTGTGACGGTGTTTGTCGGCCGTAGGAACAAACTCAGTAAACTCAGTCACACTCACCTGCTTCCTTTCCTCCTTGCGTCGATTCATTTCCGCGGCTTTTTCTTCCTTGGTCATGCCAACAAGGCTGGGTTGCATTGTGTTTGTCGTCACTTGCTGTGGTGCTGGCGGAGTTGCTGTCGGTGATCGACTTGGCGTGGCTTGCTTGAGAGGTGTGACCGCACGCCGTGGTATCGCTGTCAAAGGTTTCGTTCCGACTCTGCGGTTGACTGCCAGTCACGGAAGCACTTACTCTCGACTCGCACCGGCGATGGTGCCTTTACGGGCTGTTCGTCGTATGTCTCGTGTCCCAGGACAGGTGCGGTTTCGAATGCACCTCGATCAGAGGTCAGCATCTGTACATTCGCGCGAGGGTAAAAGACCATCTTACTCCAGTCGTCCTGATCAGCATTTACGTCCATGAGATCATCATTACCCCATGGATTAGACGTCTCAACTTCTGCCTCTGAGGCCCATTCTGCGGCATGAGATAGAGCCGATGAAACATGCCCTCCTCCTAATTGCATCCCCTTTGGTTTCGAACCACCAATCTCAGAAGGTGACGAGTTTGAGTGGTTGAATGAGGGAACTGGGGTTCCCGGGGTAGAACCTGTGATACTTGGGAGGGTCACATTCGATTGAGTCGCAATTGTGCTCTGAAGGTCAGGTGCAGCCAACTAGTTGAAAAGGTTAGCGAGATGTAATTGAATGAAAGATGGACGGACCTTCATTCCCAGAGAAGAGAACGCCCACCCTGCCAGCGTTCCTGCTGCCCCTGCAGCAGTGTTTACAAGATTCATTTGGCCGGGTGCATTCTGTCCCGGAGAACTGAGCGACGCCAGCAACTGATTCGGTTCCCCTGTTGTTTCTGGCTGTCGAGCGAACCAGTATCATGATCGTCCGTCCAGAACGGAAGTGCATAACAGCAACATACCATCGTGGCGGCGTGTTCTTCTAACCTCTTCATGAAGAGAGCAATCGCCTTGAAAGCTTGATCGCGAACCAATCTAATAAAGAGGACCGTTCAAAAATAAATGCCGGTCGATGATACCAAATGTTACCAACTTCTCTGTGTCAACCAGCGTAAATGAAATACTAGGAATAACTTTGGAAGCGAGTTCGTCGATTTCGAAACAGTCGATGGTGGCCATGAAACCCATCAACCCCGCAACACGAGCGTGAACAAAGGGGTCTTTCAGCGCCTTTGTGAAGGCAGGCACAAGGACCTTGCGTTTGGTGTTGTATCCCAGTGTTGGCCCTAGCCTCCCAACAAGAATGCAGGCATTCGTTCGTATGGAGGCCTCCTGGTCAGATTGAAGTCTCGCCAAGTGTCGTAGCAGATCATTATTCAGGATACGGTCGCTTAACTAGCTGCAGGTTTCAGAATCAGTTTTCGTGCCTCGATGCCATGATTTTACCTTGTCCGATAACTGGCTGATTGCGCGAATGGTCGCCTCTCTGAGTACCACAACAGTATCCGTGAACCCAGTTTGCTGCGGAGCCTTGAGCGGCTGCTCGGATAGGCTGAAAATATGATACCTACCAGGTGTGGCCAAACCTTATCAACCACCGTTTTTTTGTCCATCTTATCTTTGAATTCATCAAGATTGTCCAAAAGTGCCATTCGCACACCTCTGTCCGGACTAGAGAATAAAGACACCACAGGTCCAATAACAACGGCTGCGTATTCTTCGTCTGTGGGGACGTTCTTACCCAACTGGAGGAGCAAAGGGACGATCGAAGCGGCCGATGTCGAAGCACCGCCCCGTTCAAGAGCAGAGACAAGCACTGGTAGAACATGATGCGTTGCAAACTCGGGAGGGAGTGAATTCGCCGACTCTTTCAGCATCCTAGTAATAGACGAAACTGAAGTGGGTTTCTCAAGGTCAGCTGGCGAGGAAGCAGACCAGCCACGAACCGTATCATGTTCGATTTCTCAGAATCGCTACTCAGGGCGAAATTATCCAGGCCTTGGCATATATTTACGAGTCGATTGTGCGAGAAAAATCCGGATCCTTCCCCCGATACCTCCGACATGCCGACGTCGAGGAATGTTTTGACAGTAATTCGGCTACGAGGATCTGGGGTAAGGAGTTTCTTAAACAGAGGAAATATCCCCCCGGGGATGGCACCACGACTTGACGGCTGGGGAGGGGGGTGAGGTGGGTGTGATGTGGGGGGAGCAGGTTGCGAGGGGTTAAAGACAAAGTGAATCAGGAGACCAAAGCCATACGAGTCTGCCGCGGATGGGTTATTGCTGGAAGTGAGGTCAGAGGGGTGCCATGTCAGGCGTAGGTCACGTACTTCTTCAAGGCAGACCATCCACTTGATTTGACTTCTGGTGCAGCATAAGTGTTCGGGTCTGGTAGTAACGCCCCGAGTGTCTGCTGTGTGTTAGAACGAATCGAAGTGGTGGGCCGCGTGCCCAGACCGACGTACGTAAACTACGGCACTCTCGTCTTTGGGATTGCTCAGGACCTCGAAACCTCCCAATCTCCACTCGCCGGATGGAGATAAAAAGATGGAATCGACGTGAATGTTTCCATGTGTGGATGCAGCCTGATCGTTTACAAAAGACAAAGCTACCTTGTTTCGAAGATTATCAGACAAGTTCGCGAAGACGTGAACCAGCTTACGGATATTCTATGAAGACCCCACAATAGCCACGCCTCCCTGTCTTTGGCGGCCTTCGATGACCACCCGTCAAGTACTGAAGATAGCGGTCGAACTCTTTCGGTTATGATGTATATAGTAGTATCGGTCGTGACAGCATCGATGAATTTGAGGACATCCGGATGCCGAATCGTTCGCAGTTTCTTCAATGCGTTATTTGCGAGGGGTAGCTGTTTCTTTTTATGCGGATTCGAAGCAGCATCAAACTCGAACACGGACACTGGAGATCCATCATCCTACAGTGGTATTGCTCGAGCCGACATAAGGAACTCGTTGGAATCGTCATACTCACGCGCTTCGTAGCGTCATAAAGTGACCACATCGTTTTTCCTTCGAAGGCATTGTCCCTCGCACCGAGGGAAAAAGGTAAGTTTAGCCCAGATTTCTGTACGATTGTGGAGACGGCAGCTGATCCTAGACTCTTCAGATATTCCATCTAGAAGTATTGGTCGGAGTTGGGGCCAGAGCAGATGCGGAACGGTGTGAGGGAAAGTATCAAACAATGATCGACAACTCACCACCATGTGGCATGTGTGGCTGGGTACGGGGTCGTCAACCTACTTTGCTTGCCACCACATTGGCAAATCCACCTGCGGACGCCCGCAAAGTCTTCACTTGCGACAAACGGCATCTTTCCAGGCTCCGGGAGCGTTTGCCACATCTCGCTAATCCTGGTGCTGAGAAATCTCTCCGTTGGCTTCCTCTCCACCACCTGCACAACCGCGTCCCACCATACGGCTACAGAACTCATGGGGACTCTGATACGCAGCTAATTGACCTGTACGCGAGAATAAATACAGGTTGGGTAAGCTTCTGTTGTTTCTCCACACAAATCTAGGGACCGAAAGGCTCTGTCGGGCAACGTGAACCCATCTTATCAGGGTTGCTCCCCCCCCGTTTAGTACGCACTGGCTTCTCCACCGGGCCTAAATGGGGTCTACAATGGCATTTCGTTTCCAAGGTGGACAACGTGCCGACTGGTCCGTCCCTCACATACCACTCGTAATCTGCGATATGATTCTATACCGAGGCCGAGGTCGAGGTAACCAAGGATCTGAGACGGACCAGGGACATGATCAATCCTTGGGATGCCATTGTATCGAAATTTCATCAAGGGTGTCGCCAGAGACACGGAGATGTCTTCATCTGATACTCGTCCGTCAAGATGGTCTGGGACCAGTTCAACAGAATTGAGCCATATCTCAGGAGTCAAAATGTGGTTCGTGTGCGAGTATCAAGCCGGGAAGGCCATCCTCAATATGCCCGGTTGAGTGTCCAATATGACGATGAAGTCTGCGAGTCAGCCGTAGCGTCAGCCCCAGATGACGAAAATTCCAGGGCCGATACGTGTTCCAGTAGCGTGTACTCCGTCCGTAGTCTTCCAGTAGTGCCCCATTCTCCTCTCTCGAGGGTGAAACATATTATACTATTACCAGACGCGTCCCGCCTCGGCAGGGATCAAACAAGTCACGTGGTAATAAAACGCGTCCAAGAATCAGAGAACCAAGTCCGGACGTGTTCTCCTCATCTCACTTGATCGCACCCACCCACCCAAGAATATGGTACCGATCCTGCATACGTTCTCGAACTTCACTCACACTCTTCCAGTCCGGTGCTAAGGGTAAACGGAGACGCCCTAGCTCACCGTTGCCAGGGTCCTCTCCACCCCCTCCAACAAGAAGGCGTGACTCAGAGTCATCCTTGCCACCATCTTCTCCACCGGCCCCCTTCTCGGACGCTGAGGACGCTATCAGTGATATTGATGCCGCACAAACATTGAGAGAGGACGACAATGACGAAGGCGAAGATCTCTTTGGTGAAAACCTGAGCGAGTCCGTCTGCATCCACCGTCTCATCAACGGAAGATCTTAATCCACTCTGTAGCGACTATGCCACAAACGAAGCCCACGACAGATACTCTGACGCTGGGATTGATGACACACAAGAATTTGAAGAACTGACTGGCGCCCAAAGAAGGGCCGCTGAACGTGCCATGGCACAACGAGATTCGCGAGAACGCGGCGGTAGGCGAGGAGCACGCGCAGCTGCGCGTTCTCGTGGACCGGACTTCTTGTTGAGCGACGGACTCGAAGAGGATGATGTCATGGATGGCGGCCTGTTGTCCGGAATGAAGCGAAGAACGCGAAGGCAGTACGATGAACGAAGAGACATGGATGATATGGATGGGATTGAGGATGTAAGTCTTGCCGCTCGCGTCTATAGGACCTCCGATCTTACTCCTGCCACAGGAATTACCAATGGAGCAACTTGGTGACATCAAAGCGAAATCCATCGTTGAGTGGATTGTCACCGAACGTGTCCGCCGGTCAATTGTCAGACATTTCCGTGACTTCCTCGTCTCGTATGTGGACCAACATGGTAACTCTGTCTATGGAGAGAGGGTACGAAACCTCGGTGAAAGTAAGCAGCACGACCCTCCTGCGCGTACAAGTGTTTTAACCGTGTTCCTCCAGACAACTCGGAATCGCTAGAAGTCTCATACATGCACTTGGCCGATACTAAACCGATCTTGGCCTACTTCCTTACAAACACACCAGCACATATGCTCGAGATCTTTGACGAAGTGGCGCTCAGTGTCATTTTGATCTACTATCCCGCTTACGAACGCATTCATTCCGAGGTACATGTCCGCATATCAGACTTCCCCGTGAATGCTTCTCTACGCGACCTGCGACGAGCAGATTTAAATAACCTCGTGCGAGTAACCGGTGTGGTAACCAGACGGACAGGCGTATTCCCACAGCTGAAATACGTTAAATTCGACTGCAAAAAGTGTGGAAGCGTTTTGGGACCGTTCTATCAAGACCACACAAACGAGGTCAAGATCAGTTTCTGCCCGAACTGTGAAAAAAGGGGTCCTTTTACGGTGAATTCGGAGCAGGTAACTCTCACCGGTGTTTCATCGGGTGGAGGCACTAACTTGGATTTAGACCGTGTACAGGAACTACCAACGGTTGACCCTACAGGAGTCACCGGGATCGGTTCCACCCGGTCGCCTTCCTAGACACCGGGAGGTGATCTTACTATGGGACCTGATTGACACCGCAAAACCAGGAGAAGAAATTGTAATGAACCCATCAGGATCCCCTCCTGGTTCTTAGGCTTATCATTATTTTCAGGAAGTAACCGGGATCTACCGAAACAACTTCGACGTGTCCTTGAATGTCAAGAACGGGTTCCCTGTGTTTTCAACGATCATCGAGGCCAACCACATCAATAAGAAGGAGGACCAGTTCGCCGCTTTTAGGCTCACAGAAGATGACGAAAGGCAGATTCGTGCTCTGGCTCGGGATGAACGAGTTCGTAAGCGAATCATCAAATCCATCGCTCCTTCGATCTACGGACATGAGGATATCAAGACCGCTATCGCTCTGTCGTTATTTAGTGGGGTCTCCAAGGACATTAACCACAAACACAGAGTGAGGGGTGACATTAACCTCCTTATGCTTGGCGACCCAGGGACCGCCAAATCGCAGTTCCTCAAGTACGTGGAGAAGACAGCTCATAGATCTGTCTTTGCTACTGGTCAAGGTGCCTCTGCTGTCGGTCTCACTGCCAGCGTACGGAAGGATCCTGTCACTCGCGAGTGGACCTTGGAAGGCGGCGCTCTAGTGCTTGCTGATAAAGGAGTCTGTCTCATTGACGAATTTGATAAGATGAATGACGCGGATCGGACGTCTATTCACGAAGCAATGGAACAACAGTCGATCTCGATCTCCAAGGCCGGTATTGTGACGACCCTAAGGGCTCGATGCGCGGTCGTGGCGGCCGCTAACCCAATTCGAGGAAGATACAACCCCACCATACCATTCCAGCAAAATGTCGAACTGACGGAACCTATCTTGTCCCGTTTCGACGTGTTGTGTGTGGTGAAAGATACCGTTGATCCGGTCAAGGATGAGATGCTTGCGAGGTTTGTCGTTGGAAGCCATTTGAGGAGTCACCCAAAGTTCGATCCAAAGCAGGAGGAGATGGACGTGGGCACTTCATTGGACGCAGATGTAAGCTTAATCTCCGTTTCACTTTAGTTGGGGGTGGCTTATATTATCTGCAGCTCATTCCGCAGGATCTTCTTCGGAAGTATATCATGTACGCCCGGGAGAAGGTTCGGCCTAAACTGTATGAGCTCGACCAGGATAAGTTGTCTGGGTTGTTCGCGGATTTGCGCCGAGAGTCTTTAGCGACTGGATCATTCCCCATCACGGTCAGGCACCTGGAGAGCATGATTCGCATGTCCGAGGCCAGTGCCAAAATGGCGCTGCGGGAGTTCGTTCGAGGTGACGACATAGACTTGGCGATCCAGGTCACCGTGGGGAGCTTTGTCAATGCCCAGAAGATGTCCATCAAGAAGACCTTGGAGAGGGTGAGTCCCAGAACAAGCCGAGAGCCATTCTATGTTGCTTACGTGACGCGAAATAGGGGTTCCGCAAGTACCTTATCCAAGCTCGCGATCACGAAGAATTGTTGGCGTATCTGCTCGGTCAAATGGTCAAGGAAAAGGCGAGGCTCTACCAGTACCAGAGATACTCGCAACCCGACCTCGTTACAGTGAAGGTTGCAGATCTCGAAGAACGGGTAAGTCAAGTCTGACATGTACACGGCGCGTCGGTGCCTGAATGTGATTTACGACAGGCTCGTGAGAGAGACATTTACGACACGGCGCCATTCTTGCACTCGAAGTTGTTTGAGAGGAATGGGTACAAGCTGAATGGAGAGATAATCGAGAAGAGATTCCAGAACAATTAGTTGTAGTTTCTTGTATTTGAGAGCTGTGTATGAGCTGTGTATGTGGAATGGTTACTCCTTAATCTTACGGTGGTCCAGCCATCGTCATAGCGTTCTGATCGGCTGCCGCAGCATATTCCCCCTCTATTTATTCCCTCCATAAGCACTATTTAACCCACTGCCTCTTTGCTTGACTGGTTCTTGCACTTTACCCCCTCCACAGACCACCTCCTTCAGTCATGTTCTTTGCTCGCTCTTTATTCATTGCTTCTGCTATTGGCGGCGCACTTGCTCAGATCAGGTTTGTCCATCTGCCGCGCACAGCATAATTTACAGTAGGGGTCTAACCATTCTCTCGCATATAGTAACGTTTCTACCCAATGCCAGAACACTATCATTGCTGTTGCTGCTAATCCGAACGCCGCGTGTCTCAATCCCAGTGGCCTTCTTCAGGTTTTCTTACAGGGGAGCAGCGGCTCTGTCGTCACCCCCGTTGATACCTGGTTGAAGGGCCTCTGCGCGCTTGGCCCTTGCTCCAACGACGACATCGCCTCTATTGTCACAAACGTTACCACTGGCTGCGCCTCAGATCTCCAGCCTATTCTCGGCGACACACAACCTGGCTCCCTTACCCCCGTTGTTCAGGAGATTTATCCTACTGTCAGGAAGGGCGTTTGTCTTGCCGAGTAAGTTGCCCTTGTTTAGCGGACCGCTGAGTACTCAACTGGATTTGCAGCACCTCAAACAATAACCAGCTCTGCGTCACCCAGACCCTTTCCAGTGTCGAGACCGTCACCGGTACCTTGACTATCGACAAGCTCATTAATGTCGTTTCCGCCATTGCCAATGGCCAGACCAGCTCGCTCAGCGGCGTCAACCTCTGTACTGCTTGTGTCAAACAGATTTATAATGTCGCCAAGGGCGATTTCCCTGCGATCTTTGGTCAGGGTGATATCGCCTCCAACGTGCAGGCCAGCTGCGGTGCTTCCTTCGTTGGTAAGTCCATCGTTCCCCACCCCGGGGTTTAGGAATCTTACCCTGCCCGAAAACGATTGATTTGGACTGATTGAATTATCTATCCCTCGTGATCAACAGATGGAGCCTCTGATCCCAACATTGTCCAGACCGCCACCAACAAAACCAACTCTGGAAACGCCATCAGCAGCACCGACGGCTCTGTCCAGATTACCGGACAACAGGCCTTACTGTCGACATTCCTGCTGGGTCTCTTGGCTTTAGCCGCCTGACCTTCCAAAAACGGACCTTGCGAAGTTACATGATTTGTATTACATATACGAACTATCCACCTATCTCGTCTAATGAATATGAGAACGCTCGCTTAGTTGGCGTCGAATATACATACCTTCCCTTCACTTGCTTGAAGCTTGAGCACTCGAGATCACGCGTCTCCTCGTGATGTCATTACTTCACTTGTCATTGTCAGTTATATTAAACAATCTGACGGCCGACGACACACTCTGCCTCGAAGCTCACTGGGACGCTTTCCCGCGACACCAAGACCTACAACATACAAAAAAATTACAACGTACAACGAATAGACCTGTAGGAATTAAGGGTAAATATCCAAGTCCATATGCCTACCTGAACACTGAGAACTAGAGGACATAGCGGAAGTCGCGGTTCTGTCTATCCGTGAGATCCAGGAATTCCTGTGTACGGACCAGAGATCAGGTCGGCCATCGAAAATGTGAAGAGAAGGGGGAGCACAGACCTTTGGTACTTTCATCTCGATCTTCTTGCCTTCAGGGGTGATATGTTCGACGCAAAGGTTATCGTAGGTCGAGTCGTACTCCTCCTTGTCCCTGAGCGCATTCTCCCTCGCGAGGATCCACCGGAGAATCAGAGGAATAATACCGCAGACTAAGAGACACCCAGCAATGACACCCCAGGGGAGGTAGTTCCGTGGCGCATATTTAGCCTGCCACATGAACGGACCTGCAGAATTTCCGATGCAGTAGGCGATCAGAAGGATGGCGTTGGTCGTGATTCGTTTTGTATGACCCGCGGTGACAGAGGTAACCCAGGAAAGAACGAGGGGAAAGGTGGCCAAACCGGCCTCGAGTGTCCAAATCGAACACAGAAGTCCGACCTTGTTTCTCCATGGCAAGAGGGTGACGAGGAGACATCCCAGAAGCTCGGGAACAGCACAAAGGGTGATGATGTAAGCGCGGGAGTTAGGGATGCGGGCCGCAAGCTAGGAGACCGTTAATCTGAAGGTATGATGATGAAATTCGGGGCACGAACCTGAACTCCGACGAATATGGCGATGACCTCGATCGCACCATCTACGCACCCAAATAAGGTGGTTTGAAGGGGGGTCCATCCGAAGGAAGTAACGATGATGGTGCGTTGGTTCAGGAGCGAATTGGGGACTTCGGCGAGAATAGTGAATAGGGCGAACAGCCAGGTCTTGGGGTCTTTCAGAGCCTCGACCATCTGCTCCTTCTTGAACGTCTTGTTCTCCACACCAGTCTGGTTCTCCTTTATCCTGATAACAGCTTTCACGCGCTCCTCAGGAGTCAGGAACCAGGCATTCGTTGGAGAGTCTGGGAACAAGAACCAGTAAAGAACAGCAGTTACCACGGTGATTAGACCGGTGATGATCATGAGCCTGGTGATATTCACAGATCAGGTGTGGGAAGAGTTGAAGGAGGGTTGATTGGTTGTACCATTGCCAAGCTGCGAAACCCTCTGTCTTGACGTGCAAAGTACCAAAGGAAATGAATCCTGTAATGATGGTCGCTATTCGACTTGTTGAGCCGTCCGACCTCATGTGCTGTCATCGCGGTTATTCTCACCGGTTCCGTTCATTAAAACTGTTGAGTGTTCGATCAGACCCTGGCGCTTTGGGAAGCAAAGGGTGTACTTACACCAGTAGCCAATCCGTAGTGTTTGTTCTGTTCTGGTATAAAACATGGAGGAAATAATAAGAAAACCGGCTGTAATGGAGCCTTCGCAAGCACCCAATATAGCGCGAACGACAAAGAGTCCGGCGAAATTTTTGCAAGCAGCGTGACAAAGAAGAGCGATTGACCACACTAAAATATTGATGCTAGGAAATATGGTATGTAAGAGCGATTATTGGATTGATTGGGGGTTGCCACAAACCTCAGCCATTTCCCGACCGGGAATTTTTGGAGTGCCAAGTTCTGAGGATACTCGAAAATCAGATAGGCAAGATAGAATACGGTTCCCAGCCTGAGTAACCGGAGGATCATTTAGTGCTTGTTTACCCAAATGCGTCAACATCAGATGCAGACCCACCAATTGTACCTGGAAACATGTTTAGCAAATACGGAAATCGTTGACAGCTTTTTACGCACTCGCTGGTTGTGAGTTTGGCGTCCGTTCGGATTCCCAAGATAGCGGAATACCCCAGGGTGTTTTTGTCCATGAACTGGACCCAATAGAGGACTGGCCCACGGACTCAGTCGTGCACGCTTTACGGTGAAGGTGAAGATGAAGATGAACGCACTGGACATGAGAGGCAAGATGTGCCAATCGATCTTCCTCCTCAGCCTCTTTGCCTCCTCCGGCGTGAGGATAACGTCCTCGGCAGCGACGAGGACTGCAGCAGTATCGAGCGCGTATGTAGCGACATGAGGCTTGGATTTCTGCTCATCGCTGGAGATGGATCGTTCCTTTTCGATACTGCCTGGGGTCATGATGGAGAAGGATAGAGAACGGTCGAAAGAATTGGTGATATTTAAGGGAGTGTGGGTGAATGGGGGCCGACTCGGATTGGTATATATCTCCCCACGGCGGCACACGCAAGATGTATAGGACGGAACCATGAGGAGGAAC
>Ga0307512_10002081_pt1 | contig 26308 bp, 24 predicted proteins | sample 14_EM_MG_FD_200267 | JGI IMG/M metagenome (GOLD analysis project Ga0307512, IMG submission 200267) | Populus trichocarpa ectomycorrhiza microbial communities from riparian zone in the Pacific Northwest, United States - 14_EM | ecosystem: Host-associated > Plants > Roots > Unclassified | place... | reverse complement strand
GTTCGCGAACTGGATGGGCCAGTTTGCGAATTTTGACCGGTTCGCGAACTGGGGATCCAGCATGCAACCTTGCCAAAGTACGAGATTTAATCCCACAAAAAAGTCAGGGAGTTATACAATAAAGATTGTGTAAGACCTGTGATAAGTCTCGGTTGCTCCAAGGACTTCAATACTTGGTCTCCTATCAATCACAGATAGTCATGACTGCCATTTTAGCAACCTTAAGCACCTCGCACAGTGTTGGAAATCTGCTTGACACTGCGCCAGGTAAGGATCAGCCAATTTTGGTCTTTGAGTTCGTGTATATAGTGACTGGTAAATATTCATAATCCAGGAAGACTACATGAAGTAAGATATGGATATATTGGCGATGACTTGACAAGGGCTCAGAGATTGCATCATGTCGAATTCGATGAAAGTTGTATAGCTAACTAGTATCATGTCCATTCTCGCAACTTATAATGACTTTAAACGGGTAGAGTTTACATAAACTGACAAGTTCGCGAACCTCTTGTCCGGTTTGCGAACGGGATGAAATATTGCGAACCGGTCAGTCCAGTTCGCGAACTGGAGGGTTCGCCAATGGGTCGGAACATATGCATATGCAGTCCTGAAACTGCCCCGTGCAGGAGGCACATTTTCCATGCAATGAACTGACAACAAAACGATTGGCGCTGTTACACTACTTCAGTTCCATCCAGTATGCTTACTATACAATGTAGTTGCATCCGCCAGCCGCACCACAGGCTACGGAACTTCCTTATTGCGTTCCCGGTCGGTTAGTTTATGAACCATACAAATTAAACCGGTGTCTGCGAAATTCTGCAGGGCTCGTTCGTCTACCTTTTCGTCAGCCAGAACCATCATATTTAGGACCTGCTTCTCTCAATAAAATGCGCATTTTGACACCTGCACACCATTTATCCATCGAAGGCCTTTGCAGCAACTATGACATTGCAGGCCAGATCCGTACGTTGGTCGCAAGCCTTAGCTTCCGACATGGAGCGAAGATCAGCAACATTGAATACCTCTCTCACACTATCGCAAGGAATGAACGCGATAACGATGTTCTCCGTGTATGACAACAACTCCATCTACCGGAGGACAAAGAAAACAGTAACCACTAATGCTTGGCCATTCTTCACTTAGTTGGAGCTCTCCTTTGGGGATACCGATGCAGCCAATGTCATGCAGAGCTTCTGCAAAGCAGTGATGAAGGCAGCCCACGAGATCGAGCTGGAGAGGATCTCTAGATTCGGTCTTCTAGGATTTTCGCCTGGCAACAACCCCGAATTCGAGGAGTGTTGGAATATGGCGTCTCTTCATGTGTTATACGTTGATGGGTCAGAGACATTTGAGAATGCGCAAAAGCAGGCCCTTTCGATCAAAGCATACGACTTGATTCCTCACTGGTAATTAACTACTCTTTTCTCAAATATTCCCGAAACCGCAACTATTCGCCTTTAGCCATTGAATCAAGAAACTGACAATCTGTTCTTCCTTACAGGTTCAAGATACTAAACTTCGTCGCGGATACCGTCATCGAGAGCCAATTTTCTTACCTCCCATCAATGGATAGCTGCGACCTCGACAGTATTGAATTGCAACGAGTACAAAGGGAAGCTCGAAGAAACGAAAAAAAGACCTCGTTTTCTTTCTGGGGAAGCAAGGTTTCGCTTCCCATCCAGCTTCTTCAGCTGTGGGTAAGTTGCGGGCTTTAAATTTCTAGAATGGTATACCGCGATAGCTGGGCTTACGGCGACTATTCTTTAGATGTCGGTTAGATCAACCGGCCAGACGCACGAGCAACGATTGGGGAAGACACGGGAATCATTGCAGATCTACTACAGTTCGGTAGCTGATGTCGCGAGGTTGCTGAGGCTTTGTCAATGTAAGGTTTGTGCGGTCCCTGACTAAAATAGATCGTTGACTAATAATCTTTCATTAGGCGAAAATGGATTAACGCAGGAACGCCATCATCAAATCTTCGTGAATGTATATGCGTTGACCGGCAGAGCAGTTAATGCCTTCACACAGACTGAGGAAATGTGGGAGGCATACCACCAACTCATGGTATCGTGTTCGATAGACGTAACGATGCACGGCATCCTTGGAATCTACCGAGGTGTCAAGGCATACCAATACTTCGAAGCACGAAACGCCGTTATACCAGAAGGTTTTTTGACACGGATTGGAAGAGCTTTGAATCTGGTGAAGGGCGACACCCCCGAAATACTCAGATCTAAGCTCGGAAAAGCGGCTCTTAGTTCTACACTCTGGGCTGTCGTTTCGGTTGGGCAAGCTGCCTATTCGGTTTATGGGATTGTCGAGTCCAAGCAACGCCGCGACTATTGCAGAGAGGGTATGTTTCGACCATACGCACGGATCCAACACTAACCGAGTGAGCAGCTGCTAGTTTGATCCAACAGACGTATCTTGCCGCAGCAGAAACAGTGACGTTGCTTAGATGGGTAAAGTGTACTAGCGGCAGCTTCACGTTTGTTGGCAATCATGGGCGAGATTGGGAGAAAGCACTCGAAGTCAAACTAGGAAGAGCACCAGAGAATGATTGGAAGTCTGCAGATTTTATCAAGATCTATCTACAGGATCGATTGGAGGAACTTGTCGCTCTGGAAGCTGAGCTGAACTCGAAATTGAGGGTAGTGTTGGGGAAGTGACCTTAGGGTATAAAAGTTTCGCTTTGTTTGTGTACCAGTATCAGTAAATTGTGGATTCCTTTACCATTTTAAATCCATGACAAAATTCTCCATCTCCATCCTTCAAGAATGCTCCCATCCTTTGGATATAACCGCATATCCATGTCAATCATGTCTCTGAGCCATATTATGCCTCCAACTATGCTCTTCCGTACCATCGGACCTCCCAAAATTCGGCCGATGCAAGCCAACCATGCCGCACCACTGCAGAGACTCAAGACCGTATACACGTGCGATCGACTGTCATTGGGAATCGGAAGTGCGAGAGGAATGGCCCTAAATTGAAAAAATTAGCCTCAAATACCCAACCATTCCATTCTATGATACTCACAAGATGACCGATGCAATGTCATCGTAATCTGTAGGCTTCCATCGAACGTCATCTTTCAGAAAAGCCTCGAGGTTTGTGAAATCGTAGCGGACTCGAGCTCTGGCTAATTCATATGCCATCTTTGCTTCAGTCGATCTAGCTGCCTGGGGCTGGAGTGCATGGAGGCGTCGGAAGTGGCGCAGAGCCGTCTGTCGGAGGATTTCGAGCTGGAAGGAGCGGTCCGAGAGAAGCGCACTATTTTTCGGGGGCGAGTGGATAAATATGTCTGCCATTGAATCAATCGAACTGTATCGCTAGAAAGAAAATTTTAGGGTGGTGGGCAAATGCGGAGATCATATTTACCCAAGAGTCGGAAACACATGACACTTCAAACTTGCATGCGTTGGAATGGACCCCCACGTGTGCCTGGTTCTGAATGGTGCCTAACATCTTTGAAACATGTGGTGTGCAACACACCATGACTCTGCACACCAATCAGAGCCTTATCGGGTTGTGCACGCAACAGGGCTGGGAGCCACATGCGAAGGTCTTGCCGTCTTCACCGGATTTGTTTCCCACATAAAGCCGGTGATACCCTTCGCTTATACCGCTTCATCTCTCCAACCCAACCTCCCTCGTTTCACGATGTCCATCGCAGCGTCCTCCACCGCCCTCCACGCTATATCTCAGGTTGCGGACGTCCACAGACACCGACACAAACATCCCGAACCCAACCCGGGAAACAGCTGCATCAACATCGGCTTTGTCAATCGAGTCAATGTCACACAGGAGGTGAAGAGGACGGAAGATAGCGTCGGATCGTTTATCAATGGCGTGGCTCTCGGTGCAGGCATGGTGGTATCGCTGGGTCTTGGAGCGTGGCTCTATCACAAGGCGACTGGACAAGAGAAGGAGAAAGAGCTTTTGTTTGAAGGTTTGATGACAGTCGTTGACGATGGACTCGTGCTAACGAGCGGTGTCTATTCAGATGAGAGGGAATTTGACGATTGAGACGTGGTTCTGGGGCTGATGGAATTATTGGAGCTTGGCGATCCTACATATGTTCCCAAGTACATTCTTCCTCATTAGTTAAATGAAAGCTCGAGTGCTATCTACTCCATAATTTCAGTCTATAAAACCTCGGAGCTTGTCCTTCCCCCCGGGCTACCCTTCATGATCAGCTGTGCAGAGCTTTGGAGCATCACAGACGGGTATCGCTGCGAAGCATGGGCGACGGGTACTACACGTATACGGATTTGCACCTGTGACTCTTCCTGTGCAACTACCATTGCTAGCAAGTCACCACCACCGAAGCACGCTTCGGAATCAGATGTGTTTCCTATCACAAAGCTTGAGAATCCATAATGACACTGTTTACTGTACCGAGCAAGATGCTTCGGACGTCAGACATCACAAAAACCTAGTCTGAAGGAATTTATTGAGGATTTCGGCCACTCTTGGACAGTCGTTATTGAAAAAGCCTATCAAAAAAAATCTTGTCTGAACCGTAGTGCTCGGTACAGTATAGCGACGTGATGTACAAATCCATTCTATCCGTTGTTACCCGTTGTATTGTTTTGAGCATGTCTTGAGCTCTCGCCATGCCTCTTCCGTGTAACATATCTTGGCCGAGCCGATGCTTCCGGCGTTAGCAGTGCACCGGGAATGTTACCTCCTGGCGGAGTAACTCAAAAATGCCCGTTCCGGCTAGAAGTGGCCGAGAATCTACCTACTTAAGATGTAGGTACTCCATAGCACGCACAGTTGTATTTTACAATCTCACCACACTCGCTCATACGGTATGTATAGCTATCAGAGACGCTTCTTAAAGCGTATCGAATCACTCGCGTTCAAAGTCTGGAGGCAAGGTGCAAGGCTTTTTTTGCGCAAGTGCTCTGGGTACTACTTGCGTTCCGGATTAACCCACACCATACATGCAAACGGATTACGTTTGGATAAAGTGCCCAATTCACGCGGGCTATTCTCTCGGTGTGGTATACTCAAGTACAAGGCGCCACAAGCTCTCATGTGCTAAACATCTAGGGACTTACATACTAAGTAGCTTCTGACAAAGAGGAGACATTATTCAAAAATAAAAGAAAGCGTGCCATCATTTACCACTTGAAATTGTTGGCGGCAGAACTAGAAATCTGGAAAAACTTGTGCCGTCGATATCGCGATATCGACAGCACGATGACTTTTGCTATAGAAATACGAACTGATAACTGAAATTCACGCCCAATGGTTTCTTACGTCTTTCAACTCAAGCTCAAACATTTTAATCCTCATCCTCACACTGGTACAAGAATTCGGGCCCGAAGTTTGCCCGTACGTGGCCGCCATTTCTCATACCTACCACCGGAAACATTTGCCCTGAAATATCGTGGAATGGAGCGCCTAAATTTTTCGATGCGTCAGGTTGACCCTTTGTTAGATTAGGGCCTTGGAAAGAACACATACCTTGCATCTTCCCATTCTTTGTGAAGAATATTCTGCCCTGCTGGTCTAAACCGCACCCAACCACATCCCCCTTCTCGTACTTTTCGTAGAAGATATCGGGAGAATTCTTACGATACACGCCACCGTCATCGCCGTGATAGCCCCACCATGAATGCTTCGAAGGCCAGCCTGGCATCCCGGTTAGCGGCGCGATTCCATTAGAAAGTCCTATTCCTATGATTCTGAGCAACGAATATCAGCCATCAGCAAATATAAAGTTAGAAACACGGGTAGCAACTTGTATTTTGCATCTTTTACTATTGTAACTTCAAAATATATTCTCCCCGAAAACGGGTGGTCAGCCTGAACAACCGCGCGTGTGTCCCAGTCAGAGAATCTGCTCGGTGGTTCTACGTACTTATATTAGCACTGATCTCGTATTGGGAATACATGTCGATTCACCACATATCGCATCCATATTGCCGTCCTCCAATCGTATAAATGGATGCTTATGTAGATTACTCCATTGTTCCGGGCTGTCGGTTGCCTTAGGTGCTGGCATAGTATTAAGATAGTCCAGGAACAACTCCTGAATGCCATTATCACTAGACAAGGATGCACATAATAATGGTGTCCATCCATGAGCATCCTTTGAAAATACATCCGCTCGGACAGAGAGTAATCTCTTGACAGTATCCTTGTGACCTCCCAATGTAGCTGCTTGCAGAGGGGTACCGTAGTAACCACCAGGACGTTCGAGATCCACATTCAAATCGAGAACCATGTTGACAATGGCTTGTTGCCCACCCCACGCCGCAACATAAAGTAATGTCCGGGCGCCATCAACTCTGTTTCCCATATCAGCACCGTGCTCGAGGAGTAACTTTACGGTGGCCTCGTTCCCTTCCCGGGAAGCGAGGTACAGAGCCGTCAAATTTTCGAGATCCTTGGCCTCAAGGTCGGCGCCGCGGTCGAGGAGCATCTGAACCATCGTCTCAGTTGAATGTTGAGCAGCATAGTGAAGCACCGTACAACCATTTTTGTCTCTGGCCTCGATATCTGTGCCACAGTCAAGCAGCAGCCGTGCCGAGGCTACACCTCCCTCCAAATTGAGACACGCTAGATGGAGCGGGATCAAGCCTGTGTTCGTTTTGGCTTCGATACTGGCCCCACGGTCGAGGAGCATCTGAACCATCGTTTCAGTTGAATGTTGAGCAGCATAGTGAAGCAGCGTACAACCATTGTTGTCTCTGACCTCGATATCCGTGCCACGGTCAAGCAGCAGCCGTGCTGAGGCTACACCTCCCTCCAAATTGAGACACGCTAGATGGAGCGGGATCGAGCCTTCGTTCGTTTTGGCTTCGATACTGGCCCCGCGGTCGAGGAGCATCTGAACCATTATCTCAGTTGAATATTGAGCAGCATAGTGAAGTACCATATAGCCATCGTTGTCTCTGGCCCCGATATCCGTGCCACGGTCAAGCAGAAGCCGTGCTGAGGCTACACCTCCCTCTAAATTATAACACGCTAGATGGAGCGGGATCGAGCCTTCGTTCGTTTTGGCTTCGATACTGGCCCCGTGGTCGAGGAGCAGCTTAACCGTTGACTCAGTTGAATATTGAGCAGCAAAGTGAAGCGGTGTCCAGTCTAAGTTAGTTCTAGCTTTAATATCCGTGCCACGGTCAAGCAGCAGCCGTACTGAGGCTACACCTCCCTTCAAATTACAACACGCTAGATGGAGCGGGATCAAGTCTTCGTTCGTTTTGGCGTTTATACTAGCACCGCTGTCAACAAGCAGCCTAACTGTCGGTTCTGTCGAATATCGAGCAGCGAATTGAAGTGCCGTCCACCCGGAGTTATCTCTGACCTCGATATCTGCGCCACGGTCGACGAGTAATTGCAAGAGCTCGGTACGTGCCTCCTCAGCAGCCTTAAATAGCACGCGCATCGCGTCTCCGTTCTTGCTGAAATTAGCATCGACCCCCTCGTCTAGTAGCAGTTTGGCGACATCTGTCTGCCCGGCCGATACTGCGAAATATAACACAGAGTGGCCTTTTCTGTTGGTAGCTGCAGGGTCTGCTCCAGCTTCTAGAAGACTCCTTACTGCATCAACACACCCGTATTTGGCGGCGAGGTGCAAGGTGGTGCAACCATCTGACCGCGGTTTGTTGACGTCAGCCTCGTACTCGAGAAGCACCTTCAAAACCTCTAAGTAAGACCTTTCATCCTTGAAGAGAGCAAGATGCAAAGGGGTCTCTTTTTCTGGTATGGTTGTGGGGTCCTCGGTCACCCCTGACTCCAGTAATGCACGGAGTACATGGTGATGACCACCTTCGGCCGCGAAGTGAAGAGGTCGCTTATTGTTTCGGCTGTGGGCCTGAACTTCGGCATCGACTTTGCCGAAGAGCAGGGCATTTACCGCCTCGAGATGACCTTCTATACAAGCGAGCGCAAGCGGGGCAAGCCCCTCAGTATCCACCTGAGAACTTTTCACACCAGCACCCAGCAAGATTTCAAGTACCCGTGAATGCCCCTTCCAAGCGGCATAGTGCAGCGGTGTAAAGCCCTGCGCGCCAGAACAAGCCTCCGTATTGGCTCCTTGATTGATAAGCTCCTTGACAATAGTGTGATGGCCGTTCTGGGCTGCTAAGTGGAGGGGCGTTATTGATGATGCGCTTGAGTCGATATCACAGGTGCTCACACGCAGAAGTTCTTGCACCACCGTAAGATGGCCGTTGTTGGCCGCCTCATGCAGAGCTGTAAATTCCTTGTTTTTAGTATGAACATCAGCCCCCTCCTTTAGAAGTTGTAGAACAGTCTCCTCAAAACCCTGTCTAGCGGCCAGAATGAGCGGCGTATCGCGGTCTTGTGTGGTTGCATTGACATTAGCACCAGCAGAGATCAACAAGCGGGAGATGTTATCGTGTCCGCGTTCTGCTGCGATGAAAAGACACGCATCTAGATCTACAATGTCATGTTGCTGAAGGCGAAGCACCAGCTCTACTACAGAGCTGTGTCCGCGCTCACAGGCCTTCTTCATTGCTAAAGGTCCCAACTTGAGCTCCATATCTATTCCCTGTAACAACAATTGTACTGTAGCCGCGTGTCCCTCTTCGGCAGCCAGGCCAAGCGCATTACGTATGTCCTCAGTCGGGTAGGGTCCGTCGCTCAGAAGCGCCTCTACAATACTGGGGAGACCAAGATGGGCGGCCACCTCCAAAGACGAGTCCCAGCGCGGAACCATCGGAGCCAATGTTGAATCCGGGCTGTCGTTGGGCGTTGTGACTGAAGCGGCACAGAGCGGGCTCTTCAGAGACCAATACACTTGAGACCACCACCGTATTACCGTGCTGTTTTGGAGGAATCCCAGTACTTGCTCCTTTAACGGCTTCTCACAGTTGGATTGTCTGAGATGTGTAGCCCAGTGGATAGTGGCATAGGCCAAAAACTCGTGACATGGTTGAATTGGATGCTGGAGTCGGAGTTGCGGAGGGGTGCTAATGTAGGACATCCAAAATTCGTCTTGAAGGTCATCGAAGCATAGAAACCGAAGGCAAGTGGCGGCAAGTCGGGAATGCCAAACGTCATCTTGGTCAAAGTTGAGATTTTGCTTATCAGTGCGTCGTACGAGGAAATCCCTGACAGAACGGTGGGTGAAATGGACTTCGTCATGTACAACCACCACCAGCTTGCCTAGTGTATGTTGCACATATCCCGTCATATCGGAATGGATATACTTGTCGATTTGTCGCGCAGAATGTGTGTCACATGAGCTAACTACTGTGACAGCCACCGCAAGTTGGTTGATCGTCAGTGGCCATGCGGAAAACATGAGCCATGATAGCGCTTTTCGGGACCAGTCTCGATCTGGTGGTGGTATATCGAGGAGCAACTGTTCGTACAGCTGACTATAGTCCTGTTGTTCAGTCCCCAGCCAAGTCATAGTTGCCAAACAAGGCTCTTCTTGCATATCTAAGGCTAAGTTAAGCTCAAGCATTGTTGCTTCTAGGCCGCGCAAGTTCTTTACAGCGTCGTTAAGGTGTGGCTTCTGCATCCGACGTCGGATTAGGTGCTCCTTGTCGGCCTTCATATCCGTCTCTGAGTCTAAGTTGATAGCCGGAAATGCCTCCAAAAGTGCGAGGAATTCTCCCACCGGCTGACTGGTGATGATGAATTTGCATTTGGTTTCAATTTGCACCTGTAGCTTCACGATATTGCTCAGTAACCACATACTAGTGTCATCACACTCATCCAGGGCGTCAATGATGCAGACAAAACTGGTGGTATTGAGGCTCGCTAGCATGGCTCGGAGTAGGCCCCATAGCTCTACGGCGGTCCAGCATGCGCGCTGTAAGATCGAATTGTACAGCGTGCGTACATAGGCGCTCTGGAAAACCGACTGCTTTTGGAAAAGCAACTGGCGGAGAAAGGACAAAAGCAAATCTGTGCACGTACTGCGACGGTTGTCAGATTTGCTGAAGTGGAATGAAAGTGTTGTCATCGCGCTGCTCCTTGCCAGCTTTCGAAGGTGGGCAGACAGAACTGATTTGCCGCTTCCGGGCCGACCATACACATGTGTAAGTGCGGCCGGCTCAGCCAAGACCCGTGATGACCACTCAAGTGTTTCTGGGAAGGGGTAACCAGTTGGGACAGCCCAAATCTCGGGGTACAGTGTTGCGATGGTCTTTCGGCACTCTAGATACTCGTAGAAGAACTCTATATTGATGTTACTACTAATACAGCGCATATAAATGGGTGTATATTGCTAGGGAGATGGAATTATGGTCCCACCTTTTGTAGGAACAGAGGAAACACCTCCGATTTTCTCGCATAAAGTGTCGAGTAGTGGATCACCATCCTTGGGGAACTGACAAAGTCTCAGGTGGTCACTTTCCCGCCCTAAGTTGGTACAATTCTCCTCCGGAACGACGAGAGTTGCGCTTTTTTCAGGGACCTAGTTGGCTCTCAGTACATACACGAGTACTACAACGCCCAGCAAACATACCACATTGCCCACAAAGGAAGTCTGCTGCATCTCAAAGATATTGAAAAAGTGGTACTGCTCGGCCAAAGTGTGGAATCGTGATGATGAAGCGCTCAGGGATTCTGGTCCCGCTCGGACGACTGCGCTCAATATCTCCCGACGCGGAAATACAAAAGGCTCAGCTTCTGTTGATGCCAGAGTGATGTTAAAAACCAAGTCTACCCAAGGCCAAGCGTTGCCTTCCTCGTGGTGGTGAGGTGTGCCAAAGAACACCTGTAAGCCAATCAGAAACCCATGCATGCTAAATCAGTGAGTGCTCAATTACTAGCAGCGTCGTGTGGGCCGCAATCGGCAAGTAGATACTCTCATTGTTTGCAATCCAGAGCAGCTAAGTCATGTGTTAGCCAGTTGCTCACATAAAATTCTAAGGGGACAGCTTACTTCTTTGACCACCACACCCCCGAGATTGTGACCAATAAACACTAGAGGGATGCTCTATGAAGCGTTAGAGTTTCTCTACTGACTGTGAAATCTACTAACCTGATCCGAAGCTCTTTTGATGTAGAGTTGTTGTAATAGATCACGAGCAGCCTGGCGGAGAACGGAAGCATGAATGAAATCCCCAATACCGGGGTTTGAACTGTAGCCAAACGTCATTACCCGGGCCCGGGGTATACGCTTGAGTAGCGTGTCTGAGAGCCATAGTGAAGTGCCAGACGCTTCATCCCGATAGGTCCAGGACTCGGTACGATGGCCATTCACGCCATGGACGGCAACAATGCTGCACTACTCAGTATCTGCTGTAGCAGTAAAGCGAGGGGCGTATACTCTACTTTGACACCCGAGGACAGCTCTTCAGCGGGAACTGGGCGCTCTGCCCCCAACACCAGCAGACCGAGATTTTCTGGAGAGGCCATGTCGATTGCTTGCACTGAAAAGTTAACGGAAAATTGCTATATAAAACTTTAGAATGATATGGCGGAGCGACGAGCAGTAACATGCGTTGGTGGAAATACCTCGACAAATATAAGTCAAGGTGAGGAGGCGGGGTAGTTTGTCATGCAGATAGCTGCAGGGTAGTTAGTGTAGATAGGAACGTTGTTTTCATCGGCTAGAGCCTCAAGAAAATATTTCCTAAAAATTCCAAATAGAACGTTCAGAGAGATTAGTCTGTAGCCATCTACGAACTACAGAGAGATAGGAGTGCCCCCTTCTATTCAAAGTTTCTATTCCTATCGAACTAGTGGAGTTAGGTTCTATCCGGGGATTCTACTAGGGTAAATGGAAGTCCTCCAGGGACATAGTACATAGTAGCACTTATATAGAGCAAATAACACCACCCTCTCTGAACGAGAAAAAGTGCTAAACTTTGAAATTAAAAATTAGGCTGAAGCTTTGGGAATGTGCTTTTACTTATTTCGAAGATGCAAATGGGAATGAAGTCGCAACTATGGAGATACGTCCAGATACTTGGTCATGCGTAGCTGCCACCGCACACCGGACTATGTATTACTCGAGTAAGAATTATAATTACATAACCTTGAAAGATCCATCCCTTCATCTACGACTAACTGTCGTGAATCAGATTTCGCACTGATCATTGCCTGTTTTGACCTATCGTTTCGTCAGAACTGTACAGTAGTTGGAGATGGTGAACCCACCTCAACTCCCCCAATCGCATCTAGATTGCATGCCGACATATTGCGGATGTCAACGTCCCTCAACTCAGGGCCCAGCGGGATACGCGTAGATTCATCGCCAAAGTACACGGGATCTACCACAGCTTTGCCCAAGAAGCTTTCAATATGACCCAATGCCGAGTACAGTATGTTTACATCAGCCTTGATGGTGACTAGAGCCCGAAACCTTTCTGGAGTACGTGAGTTGATCAAAATGGCAGTCCGAAGCAGACTAGGAATTCCACGTCGGTCTAGGTCGTTCTCAATAAGTATCCACCTAGCGGAGTTCTGTAATCCGCAAGATCTCCCTTGAATCCGGCACGAGCCGAACAACATAGTGCATTTTTCTGTTTCGGTGGTCGTCTTCCTTTCAAATCCGGCGCCGATACCGAGCGTAGCTAGTCCAAAAACTGCACTCGCAGATGTATTGGTAGAGAGTGTTGTTTCCTGTTGCTGTATTGACGGGTTCATAGCAAAAGTTCCGTGCGGGGCAATCTGGCAGACGACGGGATCAGACTCGTTGCCCACTGGCTGGTCCTCGCGAGCGAAGCAAATATCGATGGTAGCCTTTCGAAACCGTCGGCCATCAGATCGCGAACCCAAAAACCGAAAATCAATGACGATAAGAACCGCAGGCAATCCGTCGGGGGTGTGTCTTCCGTGCATGACACTGAACAGGTCTGCCTGCACAGTGAGGTCAGAGATGTCTCGCTGGACGACGTGTTTTCGCTGTAGCTCGCCAGGACTGTTTTGGAGGCGAAATGCGGCCCTGTCGTCACCGGTGGGAAGAAGCGGAATCGTAAACTCTGACACAGATTCCATGATCGCAACTGGTAATGACGAAAAGCGTTGAAAATTCACTACACCTTATAGCAGAACGCATCGCGCGACTAGATCAGAACTTGAACGAAGTGGGGAGGCTTACGCGCACTAGGTGGCTGGATGTATTCTAATTAGATGCGTTTTAGATCGACTGTGTTTCCGCTCCCCCGCTTGTTTCCCTTTTTGCTTCCCTACATTCGGTGTTGTGTGCGGGAATTATGTGATATCAGCCTTATAATTATTGCCCAGCAAGTAAGCTGGGGTTGCGCTTGAACCAGCCGTCTGAAACTTGTGACCATGTGAAAATTTGGAAAGAGAGCAAGCGGGGTATCATTATGCCGGCATTTGAAGTACAGCCAGTTGTAACCCTAAGCTTGTAGGGATGCCGGCATGCCGGCATGAACGCGCGTACAACGAAGTACTTCATCGTTCGTGTACCCTAACGTATAATCAGAACCTACTATTATTTCGCCAATTATGTTCCGAATTAGTGCGATTTTAATTAATTCACGTAATGTCGCACGTGTACGATATTCGCGCTACTTTCGTCCATTTCAGTCTTTCATATTAGATAGCAGATTGTGATTTAAATTGCAAATGTGACGTTACTACACTACATGTGCTTCTGCATCTGTAACTGCTGCAGCCTGGGTTGCGGGGTAATATAACACCATCAGTATAACAACCATGACATGTAATTAACACTGTTTAACGTTTCTCTACGAAACCTACGGAACAGTCGACGTCCGTATAACCTACAACTCAAACGCATACGGCACGCCAGGTATGGCCTATCAGCAGCAGCATGATGAAGGTATCTGGGATGCAGACACCGGAGATGTCATGCCTCTGAGGAGGAAACCTACCATCAACGAAAAGACCAGTCAGTGTACGTACATGAGACCTCCCATGCACACACAGATATACTAAACAGACTTCAGACAGCCGCCCAACAGGCTTGAGACACCATTTCCCACCGCCTGACAAGCTTGGACCAACCACACATAATAATAGTTTGAATCCCAACCAGAGCGATGATGAGGCTGAGGACGAGGATGACGATGAAGACGAGGAGGCCTCCATTACAAGTAGCCATGAGAAGGTTCTAGAGGAGTTTCACAATGCCCTCAGATTGGGAAAGGTCGATGTGGAGGAATTTATCTGCAGGCAACCGCTGCAGGACCGGCAGAATCTCGATAGAAAGGGCACTGACGGTCGGACCTTGCTCCACAAGATATTCTCTCTGACCGGTCCAAAGAAGTTTGAGCAACGCAAGATCCTGTGTAGCTGGGTGATGAGGAAGTATCCGGAACTTTATCAAAAGCCACAAGACGACCGAAGGACTATTTTGCACATCGTGGCACAGCAGCCTAAGTTCAAGGATCGCGTGTCCTTTTTTATCAACGAATTTCCCCAACAAACATCGGTACTTCTCCTCAAAAGTAACCTGATCCATCAGATCATGCCGCATATTCGCGAATGTAAGGCCGAGCGGGTTCGGATAATGCTCGGGCTACCCGAAAGCGTAGGGGAGGACTCAAACCCACCGGCCACGAAGTTCTTAGACGACGAGCACGGCAACTCCGTGCTACATCTGGCAGTACTATACGAACGCCATGAATCGCCGGAGGCCATTCAAACTCAGTTACAACTAGTCGAGATGGTCTTGAAATCTTGCCCAGATGCCCTGAAGCAAAGAAACCGTGACGGTCACTCTCCATATCAGTATCGCATCAATTCCTACTATAAGCAGCACCCTCATGCCAGAGAACATGACGACATCCCACTTCGAGATGACAAGATCGCGATGTTTTTGAAGGATAGGATCATGCATATCCAGGATCGCGATCAAACTATTCGACTGCTGCACGGCGACGTTCAAGGTAAATACCCGCGGATTCAATTAGCAAGTAGACGTTGATGGTTATGCAGAACGAGAAATACACTTAGATCTCGTCGAGCTTGAAAACCGCACATATCCTGCCTCAAGGAACGACCTGAAAGTCCTTGTTGAGAGCTTAAAGTTTGAGAACATCTTGCAATACGTTCAAATCCCCCGAAACCCTTTCATAGGCACAGCTACGACTCCGTCAGACGATTCCAGAACCAATGGAGATGGTGTCGGGAGAAGAGATTTCGAACTGATTTTCGACTTGCTATACAAAATGAAAGTTAAAAAGATTATAAAATTAATAGTAGATGATGACGAGGAAATCCCACACAGCGACGAAGTTATCGAAAAGCTCAGCTGCTTTGAAATTGAGGAGTGGGATTGGAGGAAGATGGATATCTGCAGCGAAGTAATTAGAACGGCAGCGCCGGACGTACAACAGGTCTTTCTGTACTCCAGCGGCAACAATTCCGTCCTGCGCGGTTGGTCTTGCAGTGACGGCTTGAACCAGTTGAAGAAGGTGAGTATAGCATCTCCTATGAACAAAAAGTCGTGTATTGATACTTTGTATAAGCTCCGTGAGGTTCACACCTTCATCCGTCGGCGATTAGAATCCGAGGACAGAACTAAGAAGTATGCTGCCGATTTCAAGACTCGTATGATTGACAACTGCGGACCCGGTGTCCACATCTCCGACCCTCGAATACAGACGGCAACCGGCCGCACAGACCAGTCTTGGTTTCCTGGGTCAGATAAAATGGCCACGTAAGATATCCTGTAGTGTCCCGCAGTGCACTTGCTTATTGCGTGCCATAGAAATGCTTGGTTGGAGAACATGGACAAGTTTGTGAGCTTCATTACCAACCTCCCAGACGAGATCAAGTCACAGCCAGCCGTACGGGCAGCCATCATTGACGATGGCATTGACTCAATGCAACCGGGAATAAAGGACTCCATCAAGGACGGCGTGACATTCTACACTCAACGGGAAAAATTTGTCAACCGCACCAATCCGTACTACTTTTCATCCACCGGCCACGGCACTTTGATGGCTCAGCTAGTGTTGAGAGTCTGTCCCAAAGCCCAACTCTACATAGCCCGGTTGAATCAAGGTCACTCCAGCAACGGATCCATTCAGCCCACGGCTGAGTCCGCCGCCAAGGTGAGTTCCCCGCCATCCCAGCGTAGATGCAGAACTGATGTATCAGGCCATACGTTGGGCAATTAAAAAGCGCGTGCATATCATCTCCATGAGCTGGACAATCGAAAAGACCAACAAGAATGTCCGGCAAATCGAGGATCTCGACGCAGCCATCAAGGAAGCGCACAAAGGTCGAATTTTGATGTTTGGTGCAGCCAGTGATCAAGGTTTTAACAGCAGCAACAAACCTTACCCTGCCAAAGGAACCGGTGTGATTTGTATCGGCGCCGCAAAGGGAAGCGGTCATGCGGAAGAAGTTGCCGAAAAGGATTCAGACTACCTTTTTCCGGGCGGCACCTTGGGTATCAAATTACCGCGCCAACAGCCGACGGAAGATGAAAGGCCGCAGACGGTTTCTGGCAGCTCGTTTGCGACCGCACTCGCTACCGGACTTACATCGTTGATTCTATACTGTGTGGATATCTCAAAATACGGCAAGGAGGGTCATCGTGAGTCTCTACAGGACTACGCCACCATGAAATTGGTTTTCGAGACGATGGCAAGAGTTGGTGGGCATCCTAAATACATCGGAGTCGAGCGCTTTTTCAAAGCTACATTTGCGGACTTCGAGTGGGAGCTTGACGGCAAGAAGGAGCTAGACGACGCGGTCGAATACATCATTCGGTAAGTCCACGGTACAAGACTAGTCATAGGGCTAGCTGACGTGTATCATGGCAGGCCATGTATGGACATCAAGAAGGGCAGAAACCCGTATCTAGGCTGAGGCCGGTAGGGCATGACAGCACTATTGTGAGCTCTGGGAACAGTTGGCGGAATTGCGAAAAGGAAATGAAGTGAATTGGACCGTGCAGATCAGTAGCTTCTCACCTGCAGCGACAGCATTCATGGATATTTTCGTCATAGGAAAAGTCAAATTGTTTATGTGATGCAGTTCGTTGACTGGCCATTATATGGGGCGACAACACATTCTTTTGTCGCGTTGTTTGGAGGTTTTTTGGTGGCTGCAACAATTGTGAAGGTCGTTTCACAAATGACTGCTCGTGCTTCTTTAAATTCCACAACTAAAAGTCAAATATCTACCCTTCCATAACCCAATATTCCACGTTCAATATGATTTAAAATGCTTCCGGAAGGGTTTTTGGGCTCCTTGCTCTTAAGTACTAGTCTCAGATCTCAACCAATAGGACAACAAAATAGAAGAACTATTGTCAGATGTAGATCCTAGAATATAACAGAAGGCTTGGCTGGAGAGCTCAAAAACCAATTCGAACTTTACATGGTGTTTTTTAAAAAAACGGACAGAACTAGGAAAGCACTGGGATCAGCTGCCACGGGAATTGATGCAGTGGCTCGGGGTGTATAGATTCCGTCTCTAGATGGCTAATTGGATGAGAAGTCGCTCATACGTATCTCCGACGGTTTCCTCAGGCAGAGGTGAAAAATCACGTAAGAGCGAAATCTGAACAATATGTGCAACCATCGGCATGCGTGAGAAACACCTCAATTAATACATAAAATAATTCGTACTTACATATATAGCTCAGTTACGTATACATATTGTTACTCTGGGGTGCAAAAAACCAAATCCTGCTGAAAGTCAAACTAACTAGCTAGTACCAACGAGACGTTGCTCTAGCGGCGATGCCCTTAACCCTAGTTCGCAGTAGAGGTTATTATGCACTTAATCAGCCCAAGAACTGATGAATTGGATGGAACAACCTGAATCCAAATCAAAATCCGACCAACGATCTCCTATGTGGCGATTTGATTGATAGAGGACTTAGAGTGGAGAGTGATGAGATGGATTGATCAAATAGTCTAGCTCGATCGGGGCTAGCTAATTGGACTAGTGACTTTGTGCCCGTCTTGCTCGGTTTCAAAAAAATTTTAAGCCTCATTATCAAAGTAGATAAGTATCATGGGCATTGACCCCGTTCCACTATACTTACGGGATAGCGTGAAGAAGATTTATCAATGATTACAGAATTAAGTTAAATCATAACTTTTAATTCCAAATGTGCCACCATCCATGCGTCAGTCATCCGCTTCCATGTTTCCTTCAAGATCATTAACTACACAATTTGCATCCGCTACCGGCCCCGCCCAGATATCTTGCCTTGGGAACAGACTAAAACATCCTCATCCCCACAAACACTACTCCTCCTCCTCGCATCGATTGTAGCTTCCTCGTTCCGCACTGCGAGCTAGCGACACCGCCACGAGCGCCTGATGGACCAAGCCTGTAGGGTTTCGCCTAGTCTTTTATAATTCAATTTATCTGAAATAACAATTAGCTGTGCAATCATGCTTCCAAGCGAAGTACTAACGATAGATCGCCATTAACATGGTAATGAGCAGATTTTCTTTCCGCACCTCTGAAAGAACAATAATTAGCCATACAACTCTGATACCGTTGGATGGAATTACCAACCAAATACCGCTTGGATAATAGTGAACACCACAGATGCTAGCAGAAAGACAGAAACGAATTGACCATAATTCCATACCTGGTCCTCAGGCCCACCCTCAAATATTCCCGATCCATTCATCCAACTCCGCAGCTTCGTCGCAACAAACCAGGCGCGGAAGTGTAGCGTTGACGCTACAACAAAATGCAAAGTAGATGCTGCAACAAGGACCATCGTCCGGCTCCACAGACAGAACTGATGCCATCGAGAATGTGACTGATGCCATCGAGAATGTAAAGAATATGTATACGCAGTCTTGTGTTCGCGTCGTTTGCACAGATAGCAGTGCATTGCATGGCCAAAAGCCAGGAGGAGCGAGGCCGGAAATAATCCCATGAGAAGAGTGTACCAGTTAGCCTCGTCCATTTCCAGAATGTTTCGTGTAGCGATGTTGGTGGTGTCACTGCGGAACATAGTGAGGTTGATTTCGAACGTTGTGTTAGTGGTGAAGATGGTGATGTTATCTGCGCCCAGAATCGTACTGCCAATGTCGATGATTGTTCTGTTGGTACCAATTATTGTACTCACAATACCAAAAGCGTTTCCGCGTGACGAACATGCTGCTGGTTTTGGGAGGGATGTATTAAAGATCTGATGGTCCCTGGAGTCCATGGTAGCGAATTCCGCTGTGTTTCGGTTCTGGAATAGAAACCCCGTGAAAACGAACTGCAGAATCACGAAAGCGATTCTTAAAAACCCTAGCATTTCATTGAAGTAAGTGCGGACCATAGCAGCAGCACAGAGATGCGTGATTGTGGACATGTAGAGCATGAGGCAGAGAAGGTTGTAGTGGTACTGGGAAACGTTGCATCCGACAAAGTAGAGCACACTAACCAGCAAGGCCATGCTTACTATTAGCAGTTGGTCGCTGAGCGAAGTAAGGGATTTTTCCGCGACTCGGCGTAGCTTTGTTAGCTGAGTTACAGGTCTGGTGTCTGGTCTGCTTTATTGAAGTGTTGTCAGTTACTGAGACCTACAAGGACGGTTTGCATACTCATATAGATAAAACTTTATTCCCTGCCTCCACATTCCTGCATATACATCTGCTATAAGACAGAAGTAGATAAATATTGCAACGGTTGTGGCGATTACAAAAGTAAGCCAGACCTAATAAAGAAGATAAGTTAGTTTAACAATCTTATGAGAATGAGGAACATTACGCCTGGACCGCCAATGTCGGTATCATGTTCAAGATGCCCAATAGATAGAGGATCACAATGAAAGTTGACACTGCGGGCAATGCACTTATCCCGGTTCATAAATGCAGAGTAAATGGTATGCGAGTCACTGCTGAGCTCGTACGTGCCATTACCGAACACGTTAATGCTATCAGAAATGTTCATGTGGGTCTGGTGAGGCTGGCTGTTGTCCTCAGCGAAACGAGGGGTTGGAAATAGATCGATATCTAGGAAGAATGAGGGTCAGAGAGAGAAGAAAGGTCGTAAGAGGAACAAAACTGACGATATGTCAATGAAGGCGAACTGCAAACTGCATGGTAGGTTAGGATAATATAGCTTTATTTATATTTATTGATCTGCAATTAACGTCGTGCTTCTGAAGACTGAAGGCGTTGATCCAAGCAGCCACACTAAGGAAGTATTTTCACCGCCCTCCACGAGTTAATTACAACCGCTCGCAGAAATACCAATGGAGCATTTGCACCACCCTCCGTGTAATAACTGCAACCGCTTGCAGAAGTATCAGTGGAGAAGATGCAATACCTAAAGCCACTTAGCCGATAAACAATTGAGACGGTGTTTTACATTCTCCAGACGGTGGGAAGCAATCTGGCCAGTGGTAAATCGTTGATTCTGTAGCAGCACTACCCTGGCAGATCAAACAAACGGACGACCTTCCAGCCCCAACACCAGGAGACAAGGGTGCAGACCATATTGAATTTTCTAAGTTTCTTCCCGCTGTAGGATCATGTACTCCCGTCAGAGCAGCCTGAGTGGCTGTAGGCTGTAGGCTGTACCAGGGGGTTGGCAGGCTACATGCAATTATGGGCCACCTCTACTGTATGATCCACCAAAAGATACTGGATCGGTGGCGCCCGCATTGTAACTCCAGCGGTTCGGTTCCGAGTACATTTCTGCACGAAGATTAGTTATTGACTGAGATGGGTTTTATTCCGGTAGATCTAGGCTTGGGTCAGAAAGTCCTAGGTCGACGACGCTAGCGATTAGCTGCAGGTCCCAACAGCGCTAACCATACCGCGCGTTGGTAAGTATTTACCTAAGTAGGCAAGTACTCAAGTGGTAACGAGTTGGATATCGCGATATTATGCCGTTCAGTGAAGTAACTAGAATCATCAAATCAATGAGAATTCATGAAACCTACGACGTACCGCAGTTTCACCCCCACAATCATTCAAACTAATGAATAAATCGTCTCCCTTCGTGTGTGTGTGTGTAGTGCAGATGTTAGACATTTCCTAGCGCTAGAGCCGCCGGTCGGCGCCTACACAATCCGTGCGCAGTAGACAGACCATCGTTCGTTCGCCAGTGTTACAAATGCTGCATAGTAAAAGTACACTTGTGTCGATGGTCTCAAAAACACTCCCTGCGGCTTGAGTAATCAACAGCCTCATAGCCCGTTCCACTACAATAGCATTAAGATACCATGCAAACAGAATTGGCCACTTCAAAAGCATCACAGCCTGAGCAGAAACAGCTCAATAATCGGCGTCACAGGCTTTCTAATCAAAAATTCCTATCAGAGTTATTGCACTATAGTCGAAGGTTGACACCTAACGTCCACACCGAGTCCTCCCTTGCTCCACTTGTCTATTAGAGCAGCGGAGTTAGGATAACACACCTGCATCAATAGCATCACTGCAAGTTCGAGTTTGAAGATGCCCTCAGGAGTCGCGTAAACTCCTCCTCTATCTCTGCCTTACCCACTTCCGGAGGCTTGACGACCTTTGTATAGATCAGACAGCTGCGCTCAGGAGCAGTCTAGTCTCATCACAATACTCAGCACAACCATCACCAATGATCTGAAAACTTTCCAAGGTGTACAAACATTCCTTTATCCACAAAGAATGTGCTGAAGATATAGTTGCCACTGGCGGAGTAACCGCTCACTACTACATCCAGTTTGAATCGAGGCCAATGGGAGGATAAAACTCCTGGATAAACTGACGTATACCACTGGAGATTGCACAGGGACTTACCATGTTAGAAAATATCGCCAGGATGATAATCCTATCTGTCATTAGATCCTATGGGTTGCAGAGTCACCCCTCACGATACTAGAGATGTGGACGATACTGCGGCATAGTTGGCGAAGAGGGTCTGGAATTCAGTGGCGACAGATCTGGAGGGCGAGAACGTTTCAAGGTTAGTTTAGTCCCACACACCGAGACTATTCTTGTCTATGGGCGTGGATTTGTATCGTCGAAAACCGAATGGCAGGAAATACTGTACTGGCCGCCATGGTGCAGACGTCAGCAGTCAGCATGGGTATCCGTCCGATCTTTTGCATCAGTCAGCTTCAGGTTGGGGTCCGGAATCAAAAGGTGTCAGCACCGATGATTGTACATACAAAAACTGCAGAAAAAATAATTGCAAGCCCTGAAGCCTCTATTTCCAGCAGGGCTGCCCTTCACCCCTCTTGTTGCATTCACGGTCATTTTCCACACTTATCAATAGTAAACCCATAGCCCAATTCGATGTCCGAGTACATAAAAGCTGTCAGCAATAGCTGTCCGACCTCAAAATTGCTGTTAGCACCAGGCCTTGTCTGGACCACGGCGGCCAGAACAGTAATATAAATATGAAGTCTCTCCTCTCTTTTGTATTAAAACACCAAGATCTCCGCCAGCAAGGACGTCCTGGACGCTAAGATAGCGTGGCAAGGGAGGTTATGAAAATCCGTGAAGTTTGTTGCCTGATGGAAACCGATGGATTACTATTGTTAGGATCCCAAATCTGACAACACATCAAAAAAATTGACTTCCAGGATTGGGGCCTTATCTCGAAGAGGTGTCGTACAGCATGTATTGCTCGCCGGTCCCAGGACGGGACCTCTCTGTTTATGCTTACTCGACCGGCCAATTGGAGGATCTGGACACCGCACTTAATGCGTTAAAATAAGTGGGTGTCTTTGCTAGGAAAGATTTCGGTGAGAGGTGGGTTGTACTTGTATGTATCTTTCGACGTTCCCGTGTGGCAGGAAGGGTTAGGTTTAGCCAATATAATTGCTGTAATAAGGCGCCGCCTTCTAGCGCTAAGTGTTGTCTTCCCACAGCCTCGAGAGAGTCGTGCGCATGAGGCTATCGTCTCCTACCTCCGTTAAATTCAGCCATTCGCGGATGAATGCCCCGTCCACGGGTGGACGGCGCCTGGTGCGATGGGGCGCCCTAACGTTGGAATCCGCAACAGGATGGTATTTCCCTGATATACTCAGTACAGACCTTTAGAGTGACAACATGTGCACTTTTAAAGTACTTTTTACAGCAACAATCGCCAGAGGATTCTTGGTTGGTGGTGTCTGCATTAGGGGTGCTCACACTTCTAGGTACACAGCGGTACAGAAATGTGGCGGTTTAGCGCAGTACAGAGCGATACAGGTCGTTACTTTGTGAGCTCCCAAAATGCAGGCAAAATTTCTTCAAGACAAGCTAGCATGATATAGCGCTCCCATTGGTGTAGAATTCCTCATAAGCGGTAACGACTGAATCTGTACCACCTGTGGAGGCTCTAAAACCGGTACGCCGTTACACGGTACACTGTACATGTATACATGTATGTACAGAGAAATACCAGACGTTATTGTGCCGGCATATCGACCCTCAGTATCGTTCCATACTGAGAAGCTGTGAGCGTCTCTAGAGTATTGCCACACCAAAATTCTATCCGCGTACAGAGCAACGGTTTTCAGCCACACTCAACCTCCCACAACCATATTGAATAGCGTGACCATGACTCCATCCCAGAATACTCTGCACAGTAATGTATGACTATGAAATTGCAGCTCATTAATAATGTTACGACTACGACCTCGGATTGAAAACTTTGCAACCTCTCGCTTATTTTATTTTTTGTACCAGGTATTAAGCTCGGTGGGCAGTGAAGCGGGTGATAGGTGCTGGGAGGACAGTAGCGGGTAGTGGTGAGGGTGGCAGTGATGGCGATGGGATATAATTTGCATGCGCAGCAGCACAACTACAAGTAAAAAAAGGCTTTGTGGTTCATGCATACATATATGATTATGGTGACGGTGGGAGAATCAAACCAATTTGTATGCGTGGTGATTGTTTCATGCAAATGTAGCTGTCTCCTGCAGGGGTGACACTTGACACCCTATTCGCGGATTCCGTCCTTGCCCGCCCCCACCCACGGATGGGCTTACAGGGCTGAAAACAAGAGGCTTCGATTCCATGGACATGCATTTTAGCCCAACAAGGCAGACTGTTCACCGATTTAGCTATGTGCATTTCTGGTGCATTGGATTTTCGAGGCTCTTCGCGAGGCAAAGCTGTAAACGTAGGCATGGATAAATTCTCATTCGGATGCACATCGCGGCGACTAGCTGTAGCCTCAACAGTTTGCGTCAGAGGTACTTCGTCACATTCAGTCATGTCCGAAAACGATGCCATTATGAAATTCAATACCTACGCAGAATACGTCCGCTTCCTGTGCCGCCATGACCCGCGATTCAAGTGGCTTAACCACTTCTTCACAACACGCGCAGCCAGCGACCCAACGAAAACACATGTTCTGGTCGCTGATAGTGAGAATGGTCGGTTCACCACGACACGTGGGTTAGAGGCTTTGCAACATCTGAAGAATCGCTCTCCTCTTGTCAAGACCAGATTGGTACTTGTACGACACGACAAAACCATGAACGTTGACCGCAGCATTATCGATGCTATCGCATATACTCTTGATCTCGACCCCTGGTTCTTATGGAGGCATTTCGATCAGGATGATGATCTAGAAGAGGATCGATTGGAGCAGGGGTTAGACATACCGCCGGCTCTTCCATCCAAGCGGAATTCGTTGGGTTTAGGATTTTCCCAATACAAATACTTATCAGCAGTATTTTTCAAGGATGACCTTGTTCCAAATGCCACTATAGGTGAGATTCCAAGAGTTCTTTTATTAACTAAAGTGCTGAAGGAGAATCATATATAGTAGTTATGCTTGCCCGGAGTAACGAAGAATTCAATCGCATACCGACCGTTCCAACTCCGTACAGCCTTCGCAACATGCGGAACACAATCCCAGCAGTTCAACGGATTGCAATCGCCGCTCTTTTCGAAGCAGAACTTCTTCGAATGTCTCAGGAAGACATTTTTTCGGCCGATGATAATCTGGTCGAGTACCTTTATCCTTAGGCTCATATTATGGCGTCTGATATGGCTTCCAGACTTCAAGGTTATGCGTCTGACAGAAAAATTCGATATGCACCTAGATAACGAAGATTTGGAACACTTTGACAGATTACTCCAGAATATCCATGAAGTCGCGAAAGCAGCAGACGAGCTGTTTCAAAATCTTTTGGGGTTTCCAAAACGGCCCTCGAGAAAAATGCAGTCTTTGACACATGATTATAAGTTCCTCTTGCATTGGGCCAAGCAACTTATTCAACATAACACGGACCATTTGAATCGCAAAGTAGGTCAATTTGCTCTTCGAGAATCTCAAAAATCAATTGAGCTAGCGAACAGTGTGAAAATATTATCAGAGCTCGCATTCATTTTCCTTCCGCTCACATTCAGCGCTGCCCTATTTAGGATGAATATTACAGAACTTGGGACAGGGAAAAGCCATCTCTGGATTTATGTTCTTACTGCGGTAGGGATAGGCGGAGCTACGTTTCTACTTTGGTGGTTCCTCCGATTGCTAGCGAAATCAAAAGGAATTATTACAGAACGTCTCAGAGGGCTTTGGTTGTTTGCATGTATTTCTCCTTCGAGGGCGTTTTTCTTATCGGTGTTTTGTCTGTTACATCCGAGGATCCAAAACAACGAAGTCTTTCGGCAGCTTGGTATCGGACCTGTTTTGATTCGCGGGTCGACAACGTTCGAACACCAAGAGGAGCTGTCTGGAGTACTCCAACGAGATAAACTCTCAGCGTTCTGGTGGAGGAAGATTCAGGAAAGTTTTGAGTTTACTTCTCAGAATGATTGGCATCTCAATTTTTTTCATAAACGTCTCTTTTCTAAATTTCGCTCGCTATTAAGGACTACAAACTTCAGTGCTGTATAATATGGTCTTTGTAAAGTAATTCGAGTCCATTTATTTTTTTATTCATGAAAATTGATGGTTTTCTTTGTACTTACAAAGGTCGGGCAGGCATGCGCAAAGGTTCATTACCTGGTGCCTCGATCGGAACACACACACCTTCGACAACCACACTCAACGCCTGGTTTTGCCAAGCTTTCCCCTCTTTGGGGGGGAGCAGGGTGTTACTTTAGCTTCACTCCATACCTTTTGTCGGTGTCCACTTGCTTTTGCAAGTGTATCTCGTTGTTTTAAAGCTCTCTTTACCACTCAGCATCGACATCGACCGGTAGTCTACCCAGCAACTTGCCACTCGACGTTTTATGCCAGTTATCCATCAGCAACAACTCTAGTTTCCGTCAGAAACACCCGGGTGTTCCGGACGGCTCTGACGGCCCTGACAGAACCTCGTACCCTCTGACGGAGAATTACAAGCTACCCGTCGCCCAGGCGACGGGTCGCGTTGCATAGCATCAACAAAATGTATTTTAGTCACTGGTCTGAGAGGATGTGGAGTGTAAACTTAGATGCGTCAATTTCAGGAGTATCAGACCCTAGGAGGGCATTCCTGCCGGCCTTCAGAGTAACTGGGAGCGCCGACGAC
>Ga0307512_10002080_pt1 | contig 26311 bp, 29 predicted proteins | sample 14_EM_MG_FD_200267 | JGI IMG/M metagenome (GOLD analysis project Ga0307512, IMG submission 200267) | Populus trichocarpa ectomycorrhiza microbial communities from riparian zone in the Pacific Northwest, United States - 14_EM | ecosystem: Host-associated > Plants > Roots > Unclassified | place... | reverse complement strand
AATTTGTACTAGACGAGATCAAGGCAGACCCGACGTCGGTTGCATTCGTCGACGACAAATTCGAGAACGTCTTCGCGGCTCGTTCACTAGGGATCAATGGCATCGTCTTCGACGACGTTAAGCACGTGCGACAGGCACTTCGATACTTAGTCAGCGAACCGGAGGGCCGTGGACTCGGATTTCTCAAGGATAGGGCAGGTCGGCTCGAGTCGGAGACCAGCTTCGGTCAAACGGTCCCTGAGAACTTCTCACAGTTGCTCATTTTGGAAGCCACCAGCGACAGGTAGGCCCTCGTCCATCTTCATTCCGTTTGCTTCCCGTCAAGGTGGACGTTCGTGGAGTTGACGGCCCACTCCGAGTCTCTAGGAAGCTCGTCAATTATGTTCACCATTCCCGTACTTGGAACTTTTTCAAAGGTACTGTATATATCTAAGCGCCAGTGTGGCACCGCGGCGCTTGCCACTATCTAACAATCTATATCATAGAGAAACCGTTATTCACCACGGACGAATTCCCCCCAGATCTGGATACGACTTCTGTGGGTCTCATGATCACCCAACCCGACGATGACGTAGTGCACTCCGTTCTTGACGAGATACTCCAGTACAGAACAGAAGATGGTATCAATATGGTAAAATTCATCTGCCACCACCTATACTCCACACGGCCAATGCAGTCCGCTAACCAACTCCCCCGACAGATCTACTTTGACCCTGAGCGCGCACACACCGACCCCGTCGTCTCGCTCAATGTCCTAAGTCTCTTCTACTCCCGTGGACGCGGGCACGAACTCGCCTCGACGCTCGACTGGGTCCTTGGCGTGCTCGCGCACCGCGCATACCTCGACGGCACGCGGTACTACGAGACAGCGGAGTGCTTCCTCTTCTTCGCCGCGCGTCTTCTGCGCACGGCGCGTGACGACGCCGGTCTGCAAACGCACCTCGCCCCACTCCTCCGCGAGCGCGTCCTCGAGCGCGCGGGGTGCCCAGGGAACGCCCTCGCGCTTGCCATGCGTGTCATGGCGGGCGCCGCCATCGGCCTGCGCATGGAGCGCGATCTCGAGGCACTTCTCCCGCTGCAGTGGGAGGATGGAGGGTGGGAGCCAAGTTGGGTGTACAGGTACGGCTCGACCGGCGGGAGGCTCAAGCTCGGGAACCGTGGCCTCACGACGGCGTTTGCGCTCAATGCCATTGCTGCTTTGTACCCTGGCCCGCAGAAAATGCAGGATAAGGAGTGGCAGGAGGAGCGTGGCTACTGCGCATTGGCGACGGCGATGACAGTCACGATGGAGGCGCAGCGACCCCAGATACAAACCACGGGCCTGGTGTGGGGGCAGCAGCACTGTTGGGCCCCCATGGGAATTCAGTTGCCTCCCTCATCCCTAATATCTGATGTACAGCAGCAGAAGAGGAGAGACCGAGGTTTCTCCGCGACTGCCATCGCCAGAGGCGTCTATGCGTACCTCTTTCCCAGCATCAGCTCGCCACCGCTACCCCCACAAGCACGTACTGCATGCATGAACCGATCGGTGCGCTGATTACGTTTCCGCTTTGTTATGCCGTCCATCATCGCTCGGTCTTTCTTTTTTCGTCTTTGTAGTGTACAGCATCACATCAGCAAGATGGATTACTAGCCATACTAGATCTCGCATTGATGGTCCTCCTAGTGGCTCTATTTTTCAAGCTAGACCCAGGGACTTATCTTGTGGGCTAGAATTATACCTAGGGCTAGAAGAGAACTAGTGCATGGTAATTACATCGGGATAGATGTAGTCTACTACTGTACATCAAACTAAAAGTGTCGATCATAAGAATGTTACGCTATCTGACCCCTCTTGCCTCTCTTCGCTCCTTGCTATCGTCACCTAGGTGCGTAAGTAGCCTGTTCTCTACTGCTTGGCCGCATCTTGTGAATCCCTGCCCTCGCAGAGAATACCTCTGCCCATAGCTCCAAGTCATTGGTCACAATTTCTGTACTAGGGTTAGTAGATGCGGAGATGAATCGCCCTCCTGACCCATATACTCTTTGAGTCTGGGAAACACCTATGGAGTTGCGATACCTTGGAGGACTTTACTTGCCTCGTATACGATTCTTGAGCGAGGGGCTTCGAGTGACGCGAGAATGCCGCGAATAATAACAAGGCGCATCTGTGGGCTTGTCCGAGTCGATATCCTGCGCGGTCTAGTGTGCTGATCACGAGCTTCGGCATAGCGTGGTTATGAGACATGACGCCTGCCCAATCCGACTGTATGATAAATCATTTGTAATATCTTGTTGTTCTTACCTCAGAGGCGATCATTGACGGGTATCAATAACTTTTGCGGGAGTTAGGAAAACATACACGGAAAGTCATCCCTCGCACCACGACCAACTCTCGAGTAGATGAGATATATGTTTCGACCAGCAGAAGGAGGCTGTAGTAGTTTGTATGAAGGAGACGGGCTGAGAACCACGGTTGTGTGGGAAAGTTCTCAACGTAGAGACAGGGATCATTATACGAGAGATGAGCATACGGTCCTTTTTAGGGTTGGAAGTAAAGACAGCATCCACGTTACGCGGTACAAGTTGGTGACAAAACGGGTCTCTCTTACGCGTGGCGTCTCCTCCATACAAAATGACACATATGCCCTGGATGCTGACCGTTGGGACGACCATGTGTCATCTGGTCACCCGTAGCCATCGTAAAAGCCAAGAATATGGCCCATATAAACGTCGTCATGACGTGCTTTTAGGCTTTTTCTACAAGAAGATAACGTCTATTGAGCACTGTTGGGACACGAGGCACAGCAGTACTCACATATTCGACTTTGTCGAATTTGTACACAATCCCTAACTCCGCAAGTTTTCGTTTCCGCGCCTTTTGTCTGCTTAGCAATCGTTTTTCCGCGGCATGTTGTTGCATCTCGGTTCGAGGCTGCAAATCCCAAACGTCAGAGAACCTACTGGGCCGGAGTAATAGGCGAACGAGCTGACCTTGTTGTGTTGCGCCTGCGCGAGGCGATACGTGGGCACGACACGCCACCTACGATTCGCACCTACCCAGAGCTCCGGATGCACTTTCTCTTTTGGAATGACCTTGCAAGTCAGAATGTGGCCCATAAGCAAGTAATTGTCCATCGTCTCCGCGACGATCTGTGCGACGGGTGCCGATGCAAACTCGATGAACCCGTAGTGTTTCGACCGACCGGTCTGCACACAAGTCATTTCAATGAACCAGACAGGTACCTAAGCAGACGCACCCTCTTATTCCGCGAGAGGCGGAGACGCGATATCTCTCCGAATTGGGAGAAATATGCGCGCAACTGATCCTCGAAGAAGCCATGTGGAACTCGGCCGAGATAAATTACCCCCACTTCTGACGCCTGCGGAGCGGCGACCGTAATGAGCCATTGGTTGTAGCAAGGGAATAGCGAGCAGGTGTACACGCACCGGCTTTCGCTTCGCCTTTTCTAATTTTCTCTTTACGGTCGCGTCATCCCGAGCAACGGTGGGGAGAGAGCCCACATCGACGTCACCTCCTTCATCGACATCCGGGTCGTCGTCCGAGGAGTCCTCGTCGGTGGAGAATCCATATAAATGGACGTTCTCGTCAGCAGAACCAGCCCCCTCCTCCGGTTCCTCCTCCTGGGGCGCCTCAGGTTCGTCTTCCTCCGAGTGCGAGAGTTCAACATCAGGTGGTGGTGATGGCGATGGAGCTTTCCACGGCCCTCGAGGTTTCCGGGCCAGACGAGTTGCCGCGTTGTCGTGCTTGCGCGTACTTGGCACCGTATTGTGACGTGCTCGTTGTGCTGTTGTCAGTAGAGGCCGCGCATCGGGTTTCGTCCCTTCCCCTTTGACGGGCTTGGATTTTGTTTTCTGGACATATTCCTCGGGTTTGGCCAGCTTGTGTTTGTGTCCTTTCGACGAAGGTGCTGGCTCCGGGTCGATCTCAGAAACGGGCTGCTTTGTCTTGGTTTTTGAGGCTTTTTTGACTTTCGTTTTCGTCAAGACGGTTGACGACATGGCAGACAAATTGTAATATTTTTATCTTGCAAATCGAAAATCAGAACTCTTATGTCGTAGCCAAACAAGGGTCAACAGACCAATGAACATCCCTCGGTTCACCAACCCCCATTGCTCGCATGAACACCAGACTGTAACAGTGTCTCGCTCGACGCTTTTCCCTCAGAACCATCATTCCGTGGTAGATGACGATAAACTTGCGGAACTTGATGAGCTTTTGAAAGCAAACCTAGGTGGCTTGGAAGTGTCACGTACGCGAAAACGGAAGAGGCATACAAGCACCGTAGAGGAACAACCATCGTTAATCGAAACGTCTGAGCCTACTCGTAAGTCAAGCGCACCCTGTTGAGTAGTGAGATGGTGTTTCATAACCCACCCAGTATTCAGGCTTCTTTCTGTTGCACGCCCTCCGAAACTCATCTCTTTGGAACCAAAACCTCTACCACCAAGAACGTGAGTTCTGGCGTAGCTCATCTGTTATTCTGTCTAGAATTCATATAGGGTGTGGGAGCCTCCATGCGAAGACAATGATCGCGAGGCAGAAGTCCGGAAGCAACAAGCGCTCTCCGCTGCTATCGACATTCCAACTTTGTTCAAGTCTGCCCAGGCTTATATAGTTGAGTTGTTTGTGTGCTCTCAGTTATGTGGTAGATCCGACAAGTCAAATCAGACTCGGCCCCCAAAACCGGAAAAGATCATCAGTGCCAGCGCAGACTTGGACGTGCCACTTGCATCTCATCCACTTTTCTTAGCCGAAATGCCTCACAGCAACCCAAGGTTCTCGGGAGCCTCGCATAATCGCTCTACCCGCCCATCTCCACACGAGGTGATCCTGAAAGGAGACGGTCTTCCCGTGGTTTCTCTAAAACTACGAAGTAACGAGCAACCCGCAGCGCATCGCAAACGGAAACGGAAACGCAGGAGGAGGCCCGTTGAGAGACCTCCTGCGATGTTCTGGCGTCCGTTGAGACGTTAGGGTGGCAATAGTTCTGGATGTGTGATGGGTTATGAGGGTAGTTGGCCAGTCGACGATGAACATGAGCAACGGGGTTTGAATATGGTGGGCTGTGGTCTGGCGAAAGCTATGAATTCACCAAAACTTAAGGTATACTACCTTGGAGATGAAGATGATATAGTGAGAGCATGTGCAAGCGAGGAAACGAGTCGGCGTTGCAGCAAAGGCGAGAGGCCGAGAGACGGGTAGGTCAGAGACATACAGCCACGCTACAGATGGGGCAGCATAAGCTGGATTGCTGAGTTTCCTCACCTCAGACCACGATATGTTATCTTTTTGGTATATTTTTCAATGGAACTTGGTTAGGCTTGATTCGTTGCATATCTCATTGACACTTCCCTCCCCCTCGATCTACATCTCTTATCCTGATAAGATAAGAAATGCTGTTTATGTAATTTTATCATCCTAAATGTCTGGCTGAAATTTTCGATCATGCGAGGTGAGGCTCCCCCGAACCCTTAACCACATACAGCAGGGTTTACCCCCCATAACTGCTCCTAACCACCTTAAGGCACACCCGGGATACAAATAAGCAGTTAAGTTCTCTGATCAGCATGCCGAAGGTGTGTTCTTGTATGCCCATTACTTTCCAATGCCAGTGCTAACTTCGATCGCACAGAATAAGGGAAAGGTTCGCCGCATCTATGATGCTCCCCGTCAGCTAGGTGTTGAATCTCTGTGTCTTTACAGGGTGGTAAGAACCGGAGGCGTGGAAAGAACGAGAATGATGATGACAAGCGCGAGTTGGTATTCCGTGAGGATGGCCAGGAGTATGCACAAGTGATCAAGATGCTGGGGAATGGGCGACTGGAGGCCTTGTGCTTCGATGGCGAGAAGCGACTAGCCCATATCCGAGGAAAGATGCGCAAAAAAGTGTGTATTATCGTTGCGCTCGCCTTTATCATGCCTGGACTCAGGTTCTTTTATTAGGTGTGGATCAATCAAGGCGATATCATCCTACTCTCGTTACGCGAGTTCCAGGACGGCAAGGCGGATGTCATTGTGAAATACACAGCGGACGAGGCCCGTAACTGTAAGCTGATGCAATTTCTTTTTTTGGGTACAAGTCGATGCTGACCCCACACAAGTAAAAGCATATGGTGAACTCCCTGAGAACGCCAAAATCAATGAGACAGATGCCTTTGGAGAGGAGGAAGGCGAATGCACGTTCGAGTTTGGTGACGACGGGGAGGTGGACATCGACGATATATAGATGTATTCTTGTTGTATATGCAAGGTATGTCCTCTATCTCTTGTCGCTATCATTCCCATATTAACCACTGACTCCAAGAGCGCAGTTGTGTGTGTATTCATGATGGCTGGCATGATTCTATCCTCTGTTTTATCACCATTGATTAGACGCAACGTGTACCCCGGAGTTAGATGATGCTTCCTATGTAGTTATTGACTCGTTCCAAATTAACGTATCTCTGGTCAACTTAAAAATGTACATGACGAGTGACATGGGATGAAACGGTTCCTCGTACCTGAGTAAGGAGAGAGTTTCCAGATCTGGCACGCAGCCTTTCTCATGCATCAAATACTCTGCAATATCGTGCGCACCATGCGTCACCGCATACTTCAGCATCTCTGAGTCGACCTGGACCCTATCGGCCAGCCTCCTGCGCTTCCCTCTTCTGCGCTCTTCCGGGCACACGTCCGGCGGTTCGACGAGGAGGCGCACGAGGGCGAGATCTCGCTGCTTGATGGCGAGCCTGACCGAGAGCGCCTTCCTGCGGCCCGGCGACGCGCCGTGCTCGAGCAGAAAACGCACGAGGGGCATCGCGCCGACGTTCACGGCGCGCACGAGCGCATAGCCGTCGTGCGAGTCTGCGTCGGGGTCCGGCCACGTGCGCACCTTTGTGTCGCTGCTGTATAGGTAGCGTAGGAGCGGGAGCACCACCTCGGCGTCGTCGGATGCGCTCAGCTGTCTAAAGAGCCGTCTTGGCAGTTCGGGCGGTCGTGACGAGCCACGGACGTCCGGCGGATGGTGGTTTTTTCTTCTGTTGGTGCTGGCGTTGGCGTCGGTGTCGGTGTTGGTATCAGCGACGGATGTTGGCCGCTCGAGGAGCGCGTTGAGGACAAGTAACGTGCAGAGGGGGAACCGAAGCGCATAGGTGATTATGTCTGGTCTGTGAGAGATGCGGGGTAGGGCGACGTATCGCCCCACGAGATAGTCCGCGCGCACGGTGGGAGAGGCCGATTTGAAGATGTCGTGCAGGCGTCGGCACGCGAGGGGAAGGGCCTCGGACGCAGCGTAAAATTGGACTTCGTATAAAAGCTGAAATGGTGGGGGTGAGATAAATGGGACGCAGAGTGCGCAGGTGAGGGTTCAGGATGTGCGTTGGGGGGGCATTATTTTGGGAAGTGGGACGAACCTCTACTGGGAGTATGGCGAACAGATCAGGTTGCTGGTGCATTTGCATGCTGTAAGTGGCATTGTACCTCAGGATGTTCCTGCGGTACGATAATGATACAAGTTTACCCACGACTGGGAAAAACCCAGGCGTTTGGCGAAAAGTAACGGAGTAGCGGGGGAGGGGAAAGAATGCGTCAGGTTAGTGTCAGGTTACGTCGGGCCGTGGGAAGATTGGCGTCTAGATAAATGGGATAAACACGTAACACGATTATCGCATATCGAAGATCCAACTGAATTGCTCAACTTCTACTCCTGGGCCGCCACGTCTTCGCGTTCACGCGCGTAGCGGTTGGCAAGAGTTGGTTAACAACTAAGCTGAGACCACTGCGACGCGTTTCATGCTGTTATTTTTGTCGTCTGAGTACGTTCTCATTGCTACCAGTGGTGAGCTTCGGACTGCCGGCGGATCACCCCTCGTTCTCTCGATATCATATGCAAATTCAAACGAACCCCCACGACTCGCATGTCATAAAATATATCCCCACCGTAACGCGGTGTACGTTACGCCTCAGACGTCGGTTTAATTGAAAGGAAAGCTCGTTTCGTCATGTTGTGCAACTATACCCGTCAGGGTTGAATGGTGTGGCGTTTTATCTTGGTGCACGTTTTGCCTCGCGTTTGCGATACATTTTTTCCAGGTCACCAGATCACAGGTAGTGAAAATACCGTCTCTCAGAACCGGTGCACCGGTCGTGGAGCTGGTGCGCTTGATGCGTAGAACTTTCATTCCTTTCCATTCCGGTTGACTAGTACCTCTTGCCCGAGACGGGTAACCGTGTATTCAAGTTAACACTCTCCACTCTTGCGCCCCTGCGGAAGTGATCATGATCTGGATCCGATAAGTGCGACGGAGCTAGGTGGTCGCGGCGAAATGAAATAATCTCTTGCAAAAACGGCAAGGGCACCTCGCTGATGAGAACATTAAAGCCCAGCACCACCCGACGCCGTTGCCAGAAGGCGGTTCTTACACCGGAGAAGGTGTAACAAGGACTTTATTGGGCGCTGAGAATGGGTGCCATACTGTATGTATATCGAGGTGTGAATGCTAGCGTATGCCCGCCGGTGTTGATACGGTGACACGTGGAAAGAAAAGAAATGAGAGTGACGGACGTTGTAACATATAAATTCGTGCGAAGGCTCGTCCGAGTCATACGCGTGAGAGATCGATCCATGTATCCACGCGCTGCCTAACAAATGTGAAACAGATGGAGACATCGGCCATAAACTTGGTGGGGTTTGAGCGCACAGAAACAAGACGCTCGAGAGCAAGGTCCGACCGACGACCGCTTGACGAAAGAACACATGCTTTACATGGAACACGATTTTCGCAAAAAAGTACTACTGCAAGCCGCTGCTCGCCCAGCGCTATGAGTTATCATGGACATACTTGGTAGTGGTACATACAGCCGCGCCTCATGGCACACCGCCTTGTTCAAGTTCATTTCATCCTCCCACTTCCATCACCGCTTTCTTCGAAGATTTCGAATCAGAATCAGGCAGCTGCTTTCGGAGAGGGCGGCGCCTCGACCTGGCCGTCACATGGGAAGTACTCGGGAATGAGCCTCCTGTTTTTGCGGGACACGACGCACGATCATGCGTCAAAAAGTATCGCCTTGTATTTTAGCGTTTCAAATTCGAACCGAAAAGAACCACGCTACTTACAAATACTCGGCCTCGTCCTCAGCGGAGAACACGACGAAGATCACGCGCTCAAACTGTACGATGCGAGGCACGCGCAATCCCATTAGTTGGGTGAGAGCGCCGTGCCTGTCTGGTGAGTGGAGGGGTAGGAATGGCAACCCAAAACAAGAACAAGACATGCCTCTTTCGCTTGTTCTGTATCCAAGAATTTCCTCACTTCCCCGAACGCAACCTGGGTCGCACTTTCGATGGGGTAACTGTAAATCCCCGTCGAGATAGCGGGGAAAGCCTGTATAATAATAATTTTTAAATGAGATAAAATAAAAATAAAAATAAAAATAAACAAAAAAAAATAACAAAACATGTGTGCGTCTTCAATTAGTCAGTCTCAGAGCTGGGCGTGTTTTCTCGCACCCGCGCTCTCAGCAGTGAAATGTGAATGTGAATGCTCACGATGTGCTTAAGTCCGTGCTCCGCCGCCAGCTGTAGACTGATGCGGTAACAACCCGCGAGTTGCAGTGGAGCGCGGGTGCTGCGAGGGTGATAGACCGGGCCAACGGCATGTATGACGTGCTTCCTGTGGCCATGGTGGCGGGGCGTCAGGTCAGCGGGCTCTTCGCGGCCACAATGATTGGGACTTTGGTTGCTTTTTTTCGGGCAGCCGTGGGAAGTGTATCGGTACTCACGCTGGGAGGTTGTAGCCCGCGGTCATGCGAGCTTCGCCTGTCGGGCAGCCACCTAGGGTGCGACCTAGTACGTCGCTGACGGTCGACGAGTGTTTCTAGAGACGGAGGGGTGTGCTAGGAAGACGCACATTCTTTGAGGAGTTTAGGTCCTGCCGCTCTGTGTATGGCCCCGTCCACTGATGGATGTATTCGTCAATAAAGACGTCGAGATCAAGATTTCTCAGATGGCGGGAGCCACCAGCACAGTATAAGATAGTACGCACCTCCGCCTCCACCTGTGGTAGGTCGATACTATCAGTCTGAGCACTTAATAAGCATATCCGGACTAGGACAGGGAAGAATCGTGACCCAGTCCAGAGGATACCGTGCTACTAGGAACACAAATGGGTGAAAGAGGGCGCACCCAAAAGTCCGGTGTTGGCAGCGTTGACGATCGCGTCGACCTGGACAAACGTGATGTCTCCCCTGCTGTTCGCAAAAAACGCGCAACGCGATCAGCTACCGTCGTACATACAGTATGGCCTATACCGCGGAGGGAAGGAAGCGCAATTGACGGCTGTAGATCCAGTATGATACGGCCGACTTTTCGCCCAAGAGGCGCTTGCTGCTAGCCCGGGCACCAGAGAACCCAGAGAACCGTGGTATCATTGTGACTCACTAGACTGATACGCGGTCCAGCAGCGGGCTGGAGAGCGGGAAACGCGCTTGTCTACCCGATGCTGGGTGCGTTGCGATGGCTGCGCGTTGATAGAGCTCACGAAGAGTGGGGATCTGTGGTAGCGAGACGACTTTGGACATTTAGTTTGGTACGTGATGCCTCGTGAGGGGAATTGCAAGGGTGATCGGTGTCTGGTTCTAGAAGTGATCGTGATCGGTACCAATTATGGCAGGTAGCGCAGACGCGCTGAAAATTGGCTTGTCATGTCAAATTCAAAATTCACAATTCGCACCTTTTGGCCCAACTGGGATAGCTGTCATATAGCAGTACAAGGATGACCATTGAAGGTCACTGGCACCAAAAAAACGTGTTCGATCGCCACTCATATTCGTTTATGCGGGTTCACAGAAATGGTCTCATTGGACTTTGGATTCATAACTGTGCACTCGGTAGCGATACACGTACGTAGCAAAAAATATCGATTAACTGCATCTGGTCAAGTTCCAGGAGAAATATTAGGATACGAGAGCGAATAATTATGCTGCTGTGAAGCAATTCGTAACGTAAAAAAGGCCCACTGTCCTGGGGTTTGAAAGACAAGATAAATAAATGTGGTCTGATGGGGTGGGAGAGAGCGCAGAGGGTCAGTGAGCGGTAAACGTGAAGGCGAATACAACATGATGGCGAAATGGAGCAATGCACAATCTATGGGTCATTTGTCCCAGGATTGAGGTGATGCGGAATACAAGCAGGGATGATGCGCAAAGGGCAGAAAGGGATACAAAGGTTTGACTAAACGAGCATAGAATGACGTGAGGCGGAGGAAGGCAGGCGACATATGTCGCATGTCATGAGTTGGTCGTCAGATGGATCGGCTACCTGCGGTCATGCTGAGAGCTGGGGCGAGGAGGCTCCGCTGACGAGCGCGATTGACTCGTGGCGGTGGCGGAGTGTACGTATGTATTTGACGACGAGGACGAAGAAAACGTTGCCCTGGTATGGCCATCATGTGAGCGATTGGGACCGAGGGGTTCGTTCAGGGGATAGTAGGACCTTCGACCAGTCCTTTCAAAGTCGTACACGGTGAAGCTGTCCTCCAGCTGCCTCATCTCCGGCTTCATCTTCTCCGGATTCGCTTTACGCTTATGATGTGTCAAGGGTTTCTCGGCCAAGATGAACTCGTCCAACTCGTGGGAGACGTCGAAGTTAGCACGCTCTTGCTGCGTTGACAATCAGCAACGTGACGTGGGAAAAGTGAGAGAGAGGACTAACGTTGGGCACAAACGGCGGATCGAGCTGTTTCGCCTCCAGCTTGTCCCAATCAAGTTGAGCGAACCAACGATGGCACCGGATCTCCTCCGTGTTCGAGACGCCAGATCTGCAACCCAATCGCTTCTTGGGGTCTCTCTCCAGAAACTGTGGTCCAATCATATCAGTAAGGAAAAGGCCAAGCCTGTCAACGATCACTCGCGACTCACTCCGAAGATGGCGGAGGTGCATTCGCCACTGACTGGACCATGGCGTTGCGAGGGTTTCCTGATCGGATGTGTCAGTATATTGTCCCGCATTTTGTCCGCCGAGTTGCCGTCAAAGGGGCGCCGGTGCCAGAGTAGCTCAAAGGCACAGACGCCTAAACTCCACCAATCAACCTGGAAGGAGTATCCTGGGCGTTGCGGGTCCACCACCTCTGGGGCCATGTACGCCATGGAGCCTGAAACGGAGGTGTGCAGACGATGTTGGGAATAATGCATGGCGATGTTAAGGTCGGTGAGAGCGGCGTGTCCTTTGGCATCCAAAAGAATGTTGTCAGGTTTGATGTCACTGTTGGATGTTAGGCGCCGCAAAGGCAGAAAATTTAGGATGCTAACCGGTGCATAATACCCTTGCTGTGGAGATACGTCAGACCAGAGGCCAGCTCGGCCATCCAAAAGCGAACAATGTTCTCCGGAAAATTGCCCCTGGAATTTAGATGATCTGCCATGACCCGGTTGGTACCCTAACATATGACGATTGAAAATGGAACTTACATCGAAGGTCGCCACCAAGCATGAGGTCGAGGACGAAGAAGCAGTTGTCATCGTCCTGGAAAGCATAGCGAAGGTTGACCAGGAACGGGTGGTCGACCTGCGCAAAGAGTTAACGAACACAAAAGTGGTGAGTGAAGGGGTCCCTCACCTCCTCAAGCAATCGCCTTTCCTGGATGATGTTGGCGACAGCCTTCTGCTTTATGCACTGTTGCTTGTCCATGTACTTGAGCGCATAAAGTTTTTTGCCCCTCTTATGTTCGACGACGCGAACCTAGGAACAGGTGGGTGAGGATAAGGACGAAAAGGGTAAGAAGGAAGACGATGAACCTTGCCGAAAGCACCTTTGCCAATCACTCTGTGGAGGTCGAAGTGATAGAGAGAGACCTCAGTTGAGAGATCGACGTTCTTGGAGGGTGCACAACCCATGAGTGGATGGCCGGAATGGGAGGAGGGGGGAAAGTGAGGTAGTTGGACAAAGATGGGAGGCTTATAAGAAACAAGGAGAGATCTTATGCCCGACTAGGAAACCCGAGGAGATGGCTAGCTGTGTAAGCCACGTGGCTTGAGCGAGACAATAAGGGCGAAGTGGAGACGCCCATAGGACAGGTCAGGAGAAACAAGCGTAGCGGAAAGAGACAATAAGACCGTCGTCGAGAGCATGGTATGCAAAGAGCACTACAAACCTTCTTGTCAATTTTGCGCCGATTTTGCTCGATAAAGTTGCTAGAGGTGCCTAGTCCATTCATGGCAACTGAGCCGTAATCGTGCCAAAACCCGTCACACCCACGCTTGTTGAACACTCCCTCCCAAGCGCCTCCAGCGCCCGTTCTCCCCGTGGCACCTAGTTTACAAGGACTACCACACGCTACAAGACACTGCAACGTTGCGTGAATGGACACAGAGTCTCAAGACGCCCCCCTTCTTTCGCCCCTTCCGGACACCGTAGACTCCATCAACGTATATCCGTTTATCGTCCATCTCAAACGTGATGTTATTGTAAGTCGTCAAAGACAATTGGGACCACCCTTCTCTCTGAAAACCTTCTTTTCCCTCTCCCATACCTTCCCATCCATGGCATGGTGTTGTAGAGGAACCTAGGTTCGCGTTCCTATCTCTTGATGCCCGAAAGTATCCTTATCCGGCCGTCTCTACAGACTCCGCACTCAGTTGGGAGTTCGTCTTGGCCCTCCTTCTCATTTAGGCGTAACCCCGCTCACGAACTCATAGCCAACTAACCGCGTCGGATGTAAACTTCGCCCTTGTTCGTCCTCTTGTTTTCAAATATGCGCGCTTGAGGAATCCCGCAATTGTCTACGTATGCCTCGTTGTTCGAGAACATTTCATCACCGTCGCAGAAGAGGACCTTGCGTTTTCTGGAGTGAGTTTCTCACGGGCAATATTGTGTGAAATCCTCGCTATGAAGCTTGTCCATCACTTCGCCAGCAATAAGATCGAGTTGGTCTCTGTTCTCACCACCAGTTGGAGTCCCCTAGCCGGCGCATCGGATGACGTCATCGAAGATGTGAAGTTCATACTCGGAAGAAAAGACGATAGTAACGTGGACGACCTTCAGTCTGCCTTAGAGGTCAGTCGCTGACGCATATAGCCGTTTGTTTGTGCCCTTGATGGTTGCATGTAAGATGGCGATCTCCTCAAGGGCAAAACGATTCGTCGCCTCTCCCATAGTCCAGTCTGTCGTGAATGACATTCACACCGGTCGGGTGATATACTCTTCATCTGCCCAGCGGTCCATCGTAGCAGACAACTACAAGCCTCGCGTTATTGAGATATACGATAGCAGGAATGCCCCTTGGCTCAATCATTATCGGTACGGTCCTTCATTTTGCGTCGCTACATGCCATCGTGATTGCAAATTTTTCACCTGAAGGTTACACGTCCCTCGCTACGGTGCAATCCTCGAGACTTTGAATTTCGCTTTCCTGTTGGTCCTATTCGTTCTGTGTCTTTCATGCAAGTATCTACCTTTCCTTCGTCCATTTACCTCGACAACTTCTTTTCAGATAAAGATCTTGATTCTCCCCACCTCTTCGAACTCCTCTTCATCATTTTTGCCGCAGGGTTTGCTTTGGATGAATACACAGCATCCATACAGCATGGCTGGAGTAGTACGTGCAGACACTACAATACTTTTCTCTGCCCCCATTGACTACGCGTCTAGTCTACATTGCGAACGTGCGCACTTGACCGCACTACATTAACTATCATGTTCCTAAAACAAAACCATTTAGATGTGGAACGTCTTCGACACGACTTTCATTGGGATCACAGCAATATATCTCATCCTTCGATTGAAGGGCCTTTCATCCGGGGACCGTGAGTTGTATCTTACTTCCAGATCCAACAGTACGCCTGATCAGGTTGGGGTGCGATTCATCACAGATTCAACCTCTGACTTGGGCTTTGACATACTCGCCTGTGGAGCCTGCATCCTCTTCCCAAGGTCCGGTAGCGATGCCATTTAGTTCCGTGTGTGTTCTCAACGGTTGTTTAGGCTCGCCTTCTTCCTGGTCTCCGATAACTTGGTGGTTCTGTGTGTCTTGGCGTTCTTTCTTTCATTTCCGATGTGTCACCGACGATGGTGCTTGTAGCGCGCTCCGTGCGATGACAGCCGAATTCGTATTTTTTATAGGCATTGCGTCCATCTGTTTTTCCGGGCTACTTTTTACGCTCTGGCAGCTCGCTTCCGACAGATGGAGTATCAAGTCTATCGCTTGGCTCATGGTACAGATTTGGTTCGGAAATACGACCCTATCTTTCGGCCAGGCGTCGTCTTTCCATCCATGTAAGCTTTAATGCCACTCAACTCTCGGCTTTTCAAACCGGTTTGCACAGTTTTCGGCCCCATATTGATGGTTGGGTTCGCCGCCTTGAGCAACACGCTTCTCCTTACCAGTAAGACTGTTCATGGCGGCGCCTAGGATTGGCTCAAAAGTACCCTACAGTTTTGATCTCGATTCTATCGAACACGTTTATCAGGATTGATGAAGTAAGTCGTGCTTTTCTCTCTCGAGCAGCTCCGAGTCGACCGATATCATAGAATGCCAACCAAGAGGTTAACTTGTCGTCGTTGTAAGCATGCTCTGAGGCTGACTCCTTGGCAGTTTCTATTCCAGTTCACAATCACAACACTCGAGGGGTGAGTAGTTCTGCATACGCATAGCTTGACGCCGTTGACCGTGGTAATTACAGAATGAAATCCGACGCATTAATCAGTTACCAACCCCCTTTCAACCTGCTGGCTTTGTCCATCCTCTGGCCTGCTAGTTGGGTACTCTCACCACGGCGTTTACATTCTTCGAACGTTTTCCTTTTACGAGCGACGGTATGCTCCTTGCCAATAATCGCTTATGCCAACCCTTGACCCATTGTAGTCATTTCCGATTCTCCTCACGATATCTCTTTACGAGCGTTATTTCCTCACGCACACCTCGATCCGCGAATCTGCCCAGCTATTGGCACAGTCCATCTACAATTCCCTTCCACGCCCTCTTAGGTCCTTACCGTTTTTCGAAGCACTCATGGGGCCAAACATGCGCGACGTTTATGAGGCTATTTTCGAGGCAGAACCTGACGTTATCGAAGAGGACGAAGAGCTGTTTGCAGACAGGGAACAGGACCGCATCGGATTGCATAGTTGGGCCAGCCGTGAGCATGGCAGAAATGGCACGAACACGCCACCGCAGACTTCGATACCCCCCGAACTGCTCATTCCCGAGAGTCCGGCTCGCGCCAACCGTCGCGCACCCAGCATTCCACGTTTCCAACCAGGGCAACCCAGTAGCTCTCCGCGGGCCCGCAAGCTTAGTCTTCGACCGTCGCTCGCGGAGCACCTACGTACAACCGCCGCAGAGTCGCAGGGTCTCAGTCCCTTAGCCCGTCTATTCGGCAGCAAACGGTCGGAAGTGGATGTGGGGCCGAGCCCCGTGGAAAAACTTGACAAGGTCGAAGAAGGGGTGCGACGTGTACAAGAACTGCTCGAGGACGTGCGCGAGTTGCCTGTGTCGAGGTTGAAGGAGGAGATGCGCGAGCTTCAAGAACGCCAGACGCGCATCGAGGGCCTCCTGCTGATGCTTACGAGAGGAATGCGTAACGAGACGGGCAGCGCCGCCGGCCCATCACGATACGATACCCTCTGAGCAACCCCGATGACCCTTCGAATCCTTTCCGTGATGGAGGCACTTCTGTATCTCCGCTTCGCGTCACTGTATGTCAAGCGCCTGTCACATAGCAGCAACTGGATACTTCGTTTATTGACGGAGCATGTAAATACAACAGACAAATGAGGGTTGAGGCCTTTGAGGGCGGAAGAAGCTTTGGTATAGTACCCCCGCCCTGGTTCGTATGTTCGTGATGGAACTGCAATTACTCCATCCGTTCTACGCCCTTCCCTCTAGGGACAACACCACCCTGATATACATGATCTCCGTTGCGTCTCCGTTGATGATAGGAACGGTTTTTTCGGGCTCTTCGGTTCGCATAATCCCCGCGTATGGTTTCTAGCTGAGGAGCGATATTAATATACTGTACTATGTGCAAGGTGACAGGCGTAGATTTTCACGTGGCCGACAAAAGCGAGAGAAAGCGTTTGCTGTATTCTGAGGCACATGCACACGTTGCCTCGACGTCCGTACACGGTTCCTAGTCCGAGGAAATCCAGAAAAGTGATGAGAAATATTTTCACTTGATGTTATAGTAGTGCGGATCCCACGCGCTGGGCAAGCTCGATCCCTCGTTCTTTCCGAATCCAATAACGGCTAGCCTTCCGCTCAGATATTGAATTCTCGGCGTACAAATGGGCCCCGGTATGGGACGGACGTCTCTTCTTAGCATAAAGCAAATGTTGGGGTTGAATTTTCGGCGCCTTGAGCGCTTTGCGCATTCAATAGTCAATTTTGCTCGCCACTGGTATGATACAGCACGTGCTGGACGCTTGTATAGACCGTAGCCTGAGCCTAGTTCAAAGGCGATGAAGAAATTTTTCAACTACGTTTTGTGTGAGGACGGGTATTTCGCATGGGCGCCGCGCCCGATTCTTCGGATCTGATGTGTATTGCCTTAAGTTCATGGGGGAGTGTAACTGTACGCAGGGTAGCTACTATCCGAGTCGTAGTACCGCTGAACGACGCAGCTTCTGAACATTCTGGCGATGGATGGTATTCCCACGACAAGAGGCATCAGGGCATCAGTCACAACACGTAGTCCTTGTTGGGCCTTTGGATTGTCAGCCAGAGCGACGCCCAATAACCAAATCACTATTCCGTCTTCCAGTGGCGCAACGGCGCAGGTGATCGGCCCCAGTAGATTGTAGCTGCCAAAAATGGTCCTAAGATTTTTAACGCTCCCTGGCCGCAGCGGAGGATGCCGAAACGACCTCGAGCCCGAAGAAGACTACCCCACGCACCATTATCCCCCCTCGGGCCCAGGATACTCCACAAGAAATCACGAGTTAACGCTTTTCTTTCAACCCTGGTGTGACCCGATCTGAGGGTCTGTTCCTACGACCTGGGCCGCTTCGTCCCTCGTTACAATATCCACTCCCATTGCCCGGTTCCTCCTGCTGGAAGGATTCAGACGTCACCGACCCACCGCCGCTATAAACGCTGTCTCACCTTGTTGTATAGTCTGTTTGGATTATTCGAGATAATCCAACTGGAGATTATACAGCGTCGTCACCAGAAACTTGTTGGAAGTCGAACATATAGCAGATTTTATCGAGTTCTTGGTGACGGTATGATGCTACTGGCACGGGTACAACCAGCCTGAGCTCGCAGAGAAAAAAAGTTCTTTGAGCCCCGAGCTACTTCACCCTACACTATCATGCATTTCTTTGGTGACAGCTTCCACTCTCACGTCACAAGTACATTCATAAGAGACATCTGGCGCGATGGCCGGAAAAAATCACGCGGATGTTGCTGCATGGCTGAAGCATGGATTGGTGGTCCCGCTGGGTCGGGCTTTTCACCCCTTGGGCGTATCCTGACCTGATGGCTGAAACACACTCGTCGCCACAGATACCTTTCTGTGCACTATTAGATGGAACGGCTTGGAAAGCGTCATTCACCCGGATCACACTCACGGAGCCCTGATTGCCAGTGATTGGTGCTAATCAGAGGACACCATGACAGGACCACTTATGGCCCAGCCCTGGATGAGACGACTGTTCGAGGTGTCAGGTTCCTAGACGGCATGTACTCACCGTACATGCCGTCTTCATGAGGAAATCGGGCATGGCCCACCGAAGGCTACAGCGCTGCCCAACGGTGTCTTTTCTGGCGCATTCCAAGAGCCTAGTAGAGCGCCCTTTGTATCGGCGGGCGAAGAGAGACGTGCGTGATTTTTTTTTTCTCTTCACGTTCAAATATTGCGTGGACTTTCTCCAACCTGGTCGGAGTCCATTTCCACCACTTCAGGGCGCAGGACTCTACACAAAACCAGCGCAATGGCGACTCCGCTCAGGAAAGTCTCAGAGAACTATCGTCTGACCCTGAAGCGGGTGCGAATCGCCACAGCTTTCCCCCCTTCTTACGATGATTTTGTAGAAGCCTTGAGTGAAAACAACGGATCTCCTCACGCGAACCCCATTTGTGTGAGCTTTTCGATGTCGCTAGCCGACATCCCCTCGCATATCGTTCGGGATAGGCCGGAATTTCCCACCGAGGTTGAAAATAGATCAAGGACATCTTTTACGACATTTCCCCTAGAGAGTATTCTGCCTCCAGGCCTTTATACGGCGATCGCGCACAATGGTCCGCTACGGAGACGGATTCAGGATCACTGTGATGAATTAGAGGAATTCAAGGCACATGTTCGACGCGCGCAAAGGCTCCTTCTTGGATGGTTGGTCACCTTGTACCATCTCATACTGGTTGTGGTACGGTATGCCTTGGTATGTGCCGTCACCGTCATGTCGTCGGAGGTAGATCTTACAGCATTCCTGAAGGGGTATACAACTCGCCATCTGGCCTGGTTTCACAGGCAGGCTGCGCATCCCTGCCAAGATTTAGGGAATACCCCGTGTAGTCAGGATCAAGCAAGGGACATCCTTCCTCTCTTGCGCGCGATTTGGTGCTCTGTTCTCGAAGCCAGTCGAAGTCTTAGAAGGTACCGAAAGTGAACCGTCGGTCGAGATCCGTTCCTTCTCAGCCTGGCGGCGTCACTCTAACAACCATTAGGCGATTGCAACCAATTCTTGGCGGGTGATACCCACCCGATGGCCCAGGCAGCCGTGTCTGCGGGCGCACCTTCCATCATCTTACCGAGATCCCGACCCAAGGAGCTGTACTTGATTGTGAAAACTCTGGAAATGGAACTCTGGGAGGAAGTTCCTGATGAGGCAAGACAAATGGAATGACTGGGTTTGTCGTTGTGAGATCAATCTGCGTCTCCTTTCTAAATACGCCCCTCGTTGTATAACCTTTCAGCCCTCCCTCTTTTCCTACATTCCATTGTTCCACTTGTAGTTGCACTTTTATGATAGCTTGTGATTATTTCTCGCCCACCCGCCATCGTCGGTCTGCTTTGATGACAGTCTAGGCCCCACCATGACCAATATAGTAACTTTGTGCGACACATAATGACTTCCTCGGTGTGCCGGTGCCGGAACATATCATTGCCAACACTTTCACGAATACAAGATATTCGAAAAACGGCACAAGGTTGTTGAGATTTTGCTCTGAGACAAGAGGGTACCAGGATACTACAGCCTGAGAAGCCGCGGATATGTCATAAGTGATGCCTCGTGGTGATCGTAAACGGGAGATGTGTAGCACTGGACCGGGGTATAATTCTAGAAACCTAGGACGCTGCGTTCCCATAAACAAGTATTGCTGAGGTCTGATCGTGTTTACCTCTTGGATTCCACGGACTACGGATGGGCGCTGTTATGACACCAAATTTGGATCAAAGGGACTCCAACACGCCCCCGACTTGCAGGCATAGCCAACAACCCTCCTGGGATACAGCTGTTGTACTGACACGAGGTGCAAATTTCAACTGTCTTATCCCTAGTGCCATTTTCGTATACCACTGTTCTACCTAGGCGTGCCTGGCAGTGTGGCTGACCGTTGGCTACTACCTACTGAACGCCCAAGGCAATTTTCAGATCCTGAATTGACTAGAGCGTTGTAAGTTGGGTCAATTAGTACACTAATATATCTTACCTGTCGTCCGCCCTGATCGCAGTGTCATCTCTATCAGGAAATGGGAACCGTGAACCGGCTCACGCAGAGGTGCCACTTTGGGTGCCACAGCGACGCTGGTGCCAACAGTGTCCATCACGTGACATCTTGAAAACAAATGCGGCATTCCGCTGTCACAAAGTGTGTTCCGTGTTCCGATTTTTTTCCTACTTCCTTCGAATACACTGTAACCTCTGTCCTCTGTTCCTCATGAGGCACAATTTCCTCCCATTCATGTCATTGGCCATCGTCGGGCGATACAGTAGCTGGGGAACAAATTGCGCCGCAATTCTGACTAGGGTGACTTCTTCTGGATGACATCGCCGTCGCGTCTGCCAGGACCGGTCTGTGGTACGTGGCGCGTCTATTAGCACGATATACATGCACTGCCTGAACCTGTGTTATTCCCTACCCACTAAACGTCCGACGCGTGTCATGCTCTCTCTTGCGCCTGTCTGGTGTAATCCGCTCGGGCCCATTATCCCCCCATATGGCAGGATGGTGTCTCTCACGTGGGTGCGAACAAGTCTCTATCAGAGCGGCATTTTTTTGATAGCTAACAGGTGCGGAATACATGTCCGGGATATTAATACATGTCTCAGCAACGTGCCGGGAGAAAGACTCTTCGGTTGCGATTTCGGTTCCGTCATGAAAGGACACGCGCTAGACGCACAACATGAGTGCCAGATCCATGTGACACTCTAATTGACAGTCGTGCATTTGAGCTATGCTCTTTCATTGTGTTTACCGACTCGGGTAGGCTGAATTGGTGTAATCGTCCGACATTGTGGTCTGGGCTTTTCTGATGGAATGTCATTGCCTCACACTTATTCTGTGGATCATCGTATCGTTTGACTGGAAATTCTACCAACAGCATAGTGGGAAAAGCTTCAGCGCCATAGTCAACAATGGCTGCGCCCATACCTCCATCGATATCGGGCTTGCCTGCGCCTCGGCACCTACGTGACGATCTAATCATAGGAAGAACTTGAATGCAAAACGGCTCTCGACGTCTAATTGGTCATAAATATAGTTCCAGAAGCGTATTTCCCCAACTTATCGGTGCATTTCGATAGTTTACAGCCGACGGACCCGGCGTTCCAACCCACGCGAGAATACACCTGCTGACCCAGGGTTTCGTTCGCGCCCCTTCAGGTCGAACTCCGCTGTTACTATGTCCGTGCCAAGGTTTGACCTGCTCGACAGGTAAATTATAAAGTCCGCCCTTGAGAAGACTGCGCCCTCATGCTCGCTTTCAACGCGGCCATGTACCAGCATACAAAAAGAGATGTCCATAGCTTTTCAGCAACCACGGGTCCATCGAGGGTGATAAAACCTGGTGCGTTCCCTATTTCTAATCCTTCACTTGATCCTCCTATCCAATGCCTAACATTATACCAATTTGACCCGATAGCAGTGCCGGTTAGAAGAGTCAAGCCAGCCTATTATCATGCCCTCAAGAGAGTACAGAATCCTGATCCGGTCCATCTCCGGAATAGCCATAAAGAGGAAATTCCTCAACCGCCAGGGTTCCCTGATGGCCGTACACAGGGCAGATCCTCTATCACCTCCCCTAGTGGTATGAGGTTCGTTCTCCCAAACAATGACCACTTATACCCCTTCCAGGGTTGACGAGATCCCACGAAGAGGCAGATACTCGGTTCATATCACCACTTGATCCCCTCCGTTCACGATGTGGCCCTATTCCCGGTGTGGATGCCTTACCCACGCATGACGTTCACCTGTGGCAGCACATGCAAAAGGCCAACGATGAGTTCGAAGAGCTCAAAGAGCATCTTCGACGCATCAAAGTGCTGGTGTTTCGTTGGTTAGTGACAAGCTGTTGTCTGATCTTGTCTGTCGTCTGGCACATAATCGTATGTGCATTTCCCATCGGCCACATTTTCACTACCTGAACATGTCCACTTCCCGGCCTTTCGTTATCAAGGCTATAACGATTTTAAGGGCTTTCCCTTGCGCGACTCCAGTATTGGCATTGAGGTGGGGAATGTCCGTTGCTCTCCCTTCCGTTTATCTCACATATGAGCAGTCTTAACGTCATGGCATGGATTCTCTCGATCTTAAATGTAATGTTGAAGCCCATGCCAGAATCCACCGAAGCCCCTGCAAAGCGCTCTAAGTATGCAAACTCAAATCCGACCGCATCGACCGTTCCGGGTGGTACCTCTATGATGCCGGACGATCCCCGCCCGCCGCGGACAGTACGTTGATGAACTTGGGAACGTGACCTCCCGTGTCACGCCATGAAGCGGCTGTAACGCCCACGTTGAAGGCTTGAATTTCAGAAGCTGGACTTCGTACTAAGGATCTTGAGGAGGGAATATGTGGATTTCACCGTCAAGGAGACCAAACGCGGGGTGGTATTGGGTTCAAATACTCCAAGGTGTGTCAACATAGGTATACTGTACTTATACTTCTCGAAAAGAGCTGGATTCCCATTTCAACAGGGTAAGTATGGGAAACGCAAGGGTTCCCTTGATTGCACATGATTCGCAGCCATGTTCTGTCTGGCCAGTACGAACGTGATGGGAAACTTTGGATATACCAAGTCTTTTGTCTTTAATGGTGTTCTCGATATCGTCTGGTTCTCACCTGGCTCTCGGGATGCCAGTTTCCTTGGTATCAACGATGTTGTGCTCGGCCCGAATCCATTTTGCCGCAAGGCGCCATCAAGATCGAAGTTCTTGGAACCTAATCCACTTGATTTCTTTGACTCAAATCAAGCTAATGTCTCGATATAACCGAGACCGTGTCTATTGAAGAGTGAGACGATAGCCATATGAGTCGTCGTTTTCTGACAAAGGCATTGAACAAGTGTTCGAGTATTTCTTTCAAGTTCGTGAAACGTGCATCAAGCTCGTTCTATTCCTAGGAGTATGCACCAGTGCGGCCAATGTGGCGGTATTTAAAATCTACGCCAGTACCACTTGGTCACAATTCAAAGTGTTTTGTTTGGTTAGTGAATGGAAAAAGCTTGAGCAGACTTATGTACTCGAGCTATGGGTATCTTGTTGTAGCTCTCTATGATCGAATTTGGGAAGCAACACAATTCCATGGCGCCGACCGAATGTCTCGAAAACGTGACTTATCCAACCTACCACAAGATAAGAAGCACCTCTTGCAAGCATTGAATAAAGCGACGAGCGAGCACGGCGTAGCATCGCGAGCATCACATCGGATATTGACTCGAGATTGTGATAAGTTGATATGGTGGGTCATATCTTCTAAACAAAGCGTGTAGTTTCCTGGCGTCTTCATGCCTGTGATTTGAATGTGATTGATGTGATCACTCTTTTAAGGTCGGACCGAGATTGAGTAGTTTGTGGAGCAGCGGCCCGACACTGCAGTAGCATACCCGCTACCGCAACTACTTGGATTCGATCAGTTTGGACTCGGACCCAAAAGTCCACCGAGCACCGAGCTTCGGGTCTCAAGATCTCAAGCTTCAATTCCAGATGGCTTCAAGTTCTGTCACAAGGACTCAGGCTAAGACGGTTATGCTTCAGGAAGAGTCGTGTGAAATTAACCCCAGGCATGGCACTCAAGATACTACCACAATGAGACTTTCCCTTGGGGTCGGAGTACGTGCTTTCGCCAGCCCAGACACATTGTCGACCTCGTGGTGCAGAGCAAAATACCGGTAAAGAACCGGTGCTTGACGGACTCTTGCACGAGTGTCACATGTCAACGTGCATTTCCGGTTTAACTCCGCCAGGCGCTCGGAAAGAGATCCTTTTTGACACCGTCGGTTGACTGACATAGTGCATCCCAGAATGGCATGCTACATTAATATTGAAGGAACAAGCGTAGCTGGGCCGTGAATGCCCTTTCGCGGATACTTCCGTCATTCCTCTTCGATCCGACTAGGATCGTTCAACACATGCATCCACTTATCCATGCAAAGCCTTCCAACGTGATTTTGCTGCCGGGTCAAAATGATGTGGTGCCTTAAAAGTGTCCTGAGGAACGGTGGCCAAAGTTTGGTGAGATGTACGATGACTGCGCCTGGCCATTGGCTTAAAAGCGTCCTGAACGAGATACATAACGACCTACACAATACCGTCCTTCCACTTCGAATCCAGCCCCCATCTAAGCTCCCTTTTCCTCTCAGCATGCCCTCACTTTTCTCACTCGGAGGAGCCGTAAGTGGTCAGCAGCTACTTGAGATCCGACCGACTGACTGCGTAGCTGTAGAACGCGGGTGCCGACCCTAGCGATAATGACCACCATCTCGCTAGGCGTCTCACTGCCTGCCGTGCTGAATTCAAGTCGTTCCTCGAGCATCTCAAACACATCATCTTGATACCGCTGAGCTGGTTTTTGACTCTGGTGCACTTCGCGCTGATCCTAGTGTGGCGGATTCTCGTAAGTGCGGATTTATTCCAAAGGTGGCTGGCCGCTTAACAGGCCTCTCCGTAGACTCTTCCACTCCGATTCGCCGTCAATTTCTATGAACTCCAAATCAGAAGGCGATTCCCTTGGCTCCCTTCCATCTGGAAAACCCTGCAGGCGCTCTTCCCGAACGGCATCAAGATACCAACTCTGACCAGTCTTACTGCTGGTCCGTACAAGGGCGCGGGTCCGTCGGGACCCGATCTTCCTACCCTTGACGCCTCTGCGGAAATAGATGCCATTATAAGTGGTGGCGCGAACAGCAATGGTAATGCATCTTCACCGATTGAGAGTAGTCGATCGAAACTTGAAATCGCTTTGAAGAAAATTCCAGCAACGTCGCCCGGTGACCTAGAAGCAAGGCTGGCTGATGTAAAGGTAGGCAAGCGACGAACAACTTTGACCCGAGAGCTGATTAGTCTCGAAAGGCCGCGCAGGCGGAGACGGAGAAAGTTCTAGAGTCATTGGCCGCTTCTTCTTGAATTCTTGGATCCGAACAACTGTACGACAAGTTTCGCTTTTCCGCGGGCTTTTCTTCAGTACTCGATAGACTTTGAATTGTATATCTTACTGTTCCGGCAAACCCACCTTTCATGATATTTCATGTGATTTCTCGACTTCCACACCGAGAGAGCTGTCATGTAGTTTGAATGATATTGGAATGGATGCCGACGTGTTGCAACTTCTTTCGGGCCCCCAACCAAATATCGGTTGAATGCACAGCTCCCAAGCCTTCCCTGATTTGTGCCGGTGACCCACCAACATGCGGCAAGTGATTCACAGAAGTCTCGGGGAAAAGGATTGTTCGCTTGCGCTCTTCGTGCATTGTATAGAACAACCCCCAACGGCAACAGTCGTACGCTGTACTTGAGACCTGAACACCTGGGTCGCCATCCAACGGCCAGGGTCCCGGTAGACGCCCCAGGTTGGTGGAAGGTGTTATTACCATATCAATCCTGGGGATTGATGGATGGAAAGATGGCCATTGGAAGGAAATCAACAGATAACCGTCATTGGAGAAAGGCAGGACGAGCAATCCGTGCATTTGTAAGCCCTGTAGTCCCATTGCTACTGGATCGTGGTATGGTTACATGTGAATTGCGTGCATTTCATGAGACCTCTTGTGCGCAGAAAAATGTCCGGAAATAGATCACATCAACGGAAACGCGTCAATGTCGGCGTCGGGATTTGTATCTGGTGTCGATGCCCGACGTGAATAAGTATCTAATGCATTTCCAATGGGACGGCGTAG
>Ga0307512_10002077_pt1 | contig 26337 bp, 30 predicted proteins | sample 14_EM_MG_FD_200267 | JGI IMG/M metagenome (GOLD analysis project Ga0307512, IMG submission 200267) | Populus trichocarpa ectomycorrhiza microbial communities from riparian zone in the Pacific Northwest, United States - 14_EM | ecosystem: Host-associated > Plants > Roots > Unclassified | place... | reverse complement strand
CCTGCAGATGGCCGAACTTAACCGGTCCAGCGTAAAGCCATCCTGGTTTCCGGTTGCCATCTGAAAGTTCCGGAACCAGTTCCAAATATTGGGACGCTTGGCGGTGGTTTCAGCCGGCCTGAAGGGCGCTGATCAGGCGGGGGTCGCCGGTGCGGGCCAGCTTTTCGGCCGGCCGCCGACCCCATAACGTGAGCAAAAGCTCACTGGCCGTGCCGCTCGCCTCGGCCTGCTGGTGGTGGTCGTCCGAGTCGAAGATCGTTCCGGTGTCCAGCAGGGCGATGCCCGCACCGCGCAGCCGGACGAACCAGTCGTAGCTGGCGTCGGTGGCCACCAGATGCACGACGCCGTGCACGTCGGCGGGGCCCTTGCGCCGGCCCACCGGCAGGTAGGTGTCCAGCACCTCGTTGACGCCGTCGGCGGCGAGCTTGGTCTCGATCGGGACCGCGCGGCCGACCGCGTTCTGCGCGTCCCAGCGGTGCACCGAGATCTCGTGCGCCATCCGGCGCTGCCAGAACGCGGCCACCTTGGGCTGGGGCGCCCAGTTCCAGGCCGGCATCCCGGCGTCGACCGCGTCCAGCGTCTCGATCGTGCCGGTCAGCTCCCGGCGCAGCCCGTCGAGCGCCTCCGGCCAGGCCGGGCGCTGCTCGGGGGTGATCTGCTCAGCGGGGCGCTCGGTGCTGCCTCGCGGCGTGGTCTCGCGCACCCAGTGCAACTGGGCGGTGAGGTGCTCGGTCAGGTCGGCGATCGTCCAACCCGGGCAGGACGGCACGCTCGTCTCCGGCCCGGCCTCCTCGACGGCGTCGCGCAGCGCAGGGCCGTCGGCGCGCAGGGCTGCGAGCCAGAAGTCCTTCGTCGCGTGCAGTCTGTTCATCGCACTTCTCCGCTCGACCGGACCGCCGGTGAGTCGCCAAGACTACTGAGCCTAGGGTGAACTCGTGCCTGACGTTAGTGGCGACCGCCCGACCACCGCATCCCCGGCAACCGACGGCGCGCTGGGGACATACACGACGCTACGCCTCGGCGGCCCGCCCGGCACGCTGACTGTAGTGTCCGAAGCCGACAAAGCGGTCGCCACGGTGCGTGATTGCTCGGCCGCGGGGCAGTCCGTCCTGGTGCTGGCCGGCGGCAGCAACGTGGTGATCGGCGACGCGGGCTTCCCGGGGGTCGTGTTGCTGCTGCGGACCCGCGGTGTGCGGGTGGTTTCGCGGGACGCCGGGCAGGTCGTGGTGCGGGTGGCCGCCGGCGAGCCGTGGGACACGTTCGTCGCCGAGACGGTGACGAACGGCTGGTCCGGCGTCGAGTGCTTGTCCGGCATTCCGGGCTCGGCGGGCGCCACCCCGATCCAGAACGTCGGCGCGTACGGCCAGGAGGTCGCGCACACGATCGTCGCCGTGCACGCCTACGACCGGGCCGCCGACATTGTGCGCGAGATGACTCCGCAGGAGTGCGAGTTCGGGTACCGGTCCAGCCTCTTCAAGCACAGCGACCGGTGGCTGGTGCTCGAGGTCGACTTCCGGCTCGCGGTCTCCGAGCAGAGCGCGCCGATCCGGTACGCCGAACTGGCCCGGCAACTCGGCGTCGAGGTGGGCGACCGGGTGCCGCTCGAGCAGGCCCGCGAAACGGTGCTGAAGCTGCGCGCCGGCAAGGGCATGGTGCTCGACCCCGACGACAAGGACACCTGGTCTGTCGGCTCGTTCTTCACCAACCCGGTGCTGTCGGCGGCGCAGTGGGCCGCGCTGACCGAGACCGTGCGGCCGCCGCACTGGCCGGCCGAGGACGGCACGGTCAAGCTCCCGGCCGCCTGGCTGATCGAGCACGCCGGGTTCCCCAAGGGCTACGCCGGCCGGAACGTGGCGATCTCGGCCAAGCACACGCTCGCCCTGACCAATCGCGGCGGTGGCACCACCGAGGCCCTGCTCGACCTGGCCCGCGAGATTCGCGACGGGGTCCGGGACCGGTTCGGGATCGAGTTGCACCCCGAACCGGTCCTGATCAACTGCGTGTTCTAGGCGAAAGCGCTGGTCAGAGCGGGAGCCAGAGCGCGAGCGCGTTCGGCGGCTCCCAGCCGGGCAGCGAGGTGTGCGCCTGCCGGCACTGATAGCGCTTGCCGGCGTAGGTGACTACCTGCCCCACCGTGTACGCGGTGTAGGGCGCCCAGGCGGTGCCCGACGGCGGCGTGGTCGGCGAAGTTGTCGGCGGCGTGGTCGGCGAGGTCGTCGGCGTCGTCGTCGGGGCGGTGGTCGGCGGCGTGGTGGCCGAGCCGCCCGACGTGAACGACTGCATGATCTTGCTGAACTGCCAGGTCGACTGCGCGACGCCCGAGCAGTTGTCGGCGCCCGCGGTGCCGGGGCAGCCGCCGTTGTCCCGCTGCAGGGCCCAGAACGACAGCGACCCGATGCCCTGCGCCTTCGCCCAGTTGGTGACCGTCGTGGCGTTCGCGATCGTGAAGGTCTCGGCCGCCCCGAAGTCGTCGATGCCGATCATCTCGGTGATCCCGACCATGGCCCAGTACTGCGCCGTGGTCTTGCCCGGATACAGCGTCTTGAGCTGGCTGACCAGCCCGTTCGCCGAGGTCTGGGTGTCGGTCGCCATGTTGTGCGACGCGTTGTCGTAGTAGTCGAACGTCATCATGTTGACGATGTCGATCTTCGCGTTGTTGCTGACCGCGTTCTGCAGCACCGCCAGCGCGTCCGACTCGAGCCCGTGCGTGGTCGTCGGCAGCGTGTAGCTGAACTGGATGAGCCGGCCGTTCGCCGCGGCCCAGTCCTGCACCTTCTTGATCGCCTTGTTCCGGCGGTCGATGCCGGCGGGCTTGGTCAGCGAGTTGTCCTCGATGTCCAGGTCGATCCGGGTCAGGTCGTACGTCGTGATGATCTTTTCGAACTGCGCCGCGATGGTGTCGACGTTGGTGCAGCTGTCGGCCAGCTCCGTGCCGGTGTTGTCGGCCGTGTAGCCGCCGAACGACGGGATGACGTCGCCGCCGGTGCCGCGGAGGGCGGCGATCTCCGAGCCGAACGAGGAGGACGCGATCGGCAGGCCGGTGTCGCCGTTCCAGTAGGCGGTGCACGAGCCGACGCTCGGCGTCTGCACGAAGGCCATGGTCAGGAACTTGTTGCCGGACTGCGCGGCCAGCGACGACAGGCTGTCGCCGTTCCACGCCTCGAAGTACGGCGCGAAGACGTGCGCCGGGATGCGCGAGACCGTGGCGGCCTGAGCGTTGGGGGAGAAGGTGAGGAAGCCACCGACTCCGGCTGCGACCGCGACGGTGGCAGCCAGAGTGGCGAGGCGGGATCGACGCATTTTGCCTCTTCGACTGAGCGGGGATGGCTATCCGTTAATTAGACTAACTAATAGAACGGCGGGCCTGCTCACATGTCAATACGTCGATGGGAAAGACTTACGCCAAGCCGAAGACCTGCGTGTAGTACGGCGTCCCGTCGCTCGAGTAGGTCACCCCGGCGCCGACCGAGCGCATCGCGCAGTTCAGGATGTTCGCCCGGTGCCCGGGGCTGGCCATCCAGGCATCCATGACCTCCTGCGCGGTCGGATATCCCCAGGCGATGTTCTCCCCGGCCGCCTGCTGGTAGCCGGCCACCCGGGCGCGTGCCTGGAACGTCGAGCCGCCCCAGCCGAAGTGGCTGAAGTTGTGCGTGAAGGCCATGTACCAGCTCTGCCGTTCCGAGGCGACGATCAGATTCTGGTCCACCTCGAGCTGGCCGCACCCGTACGCGATGCGCTGTTGATTGGTCATGGCGACGACCTCCGCGGTCAGCGCCGGGGCGGGCACCGGCGCGGGCTCGATGTCGTCCGCAGCCGCCGGCGTGGTGGCGCAAAGCACGAGCAGCGGGGCGGCCACGAGCAGCGCAAGGGTTCGTACGACGGAGTCGAACACGTACTGCCTCCCGATTCACGGGCGGGCGCCGTTCGCCCGTCATCCGCCATCGGACCCGTTATCCGGCCGGGCGTCCCTTCTTTCGCCGTTCTCGGTGCCCGCGTCCGGTCGCCGTGTCAGCCTGAGGGGATGCTCAGCGGCAGCCTGATCAGCGCCCCGGCCCCGGTCGCGGGGTGATAGGTCAGCTCGACCGACCCGCCGTGCCGGGCGGCGATCGCCTCCGCCAGCAGCATCCAGAGCGCCGTGCTGCGCCGCCGGTGCGGCGGTTGCGGGATCGCGAGCAGGCCCGCCATCAGGTATTCGTCGGTGAGCTCCGCGGCCTGCCGGGCGGTGACCGTGACGGTCCACCGCTCGGTGTCCGCGCTCGTGGTGATGGTCACCGAGTGGTCGGCCGCGCCGCCGGCCACCGTGCCGAGCACCGCGTAGCAGAGTTCGCCCAGCAACTGCTCGTCCGCGGTGAACGCGGGGCCGGGGCCCAGCTTGAGCGTGGTGACGATGTCCGGCTGCTGGGCGGCGGCCGCACGGATCACAACGGCCAGGTCGATCCGGGCGGGGTGGAGCTCGAGGTCGCCGGTCTGCAGCCGGCTCACCACCATCAGGTCCTCGACCAGGGTGAGCATGCGGTCGGTGTTGCGCCGGACCGCGGACAGCGCGAGCGAGCGCTCGGTGGGCGCCAGGTCGTCGGTGTCGAGGCTCTCGGTGAACGAGGCGATGGTGGTCAACGGCGTGCGCAGCTCGTGCGAGATGACCGCGAGGAAGCGCGCCTGGAGCGTGCCCGGGCGGTGGGTGAGCACGATAAACGATCCAACTGTCCGTATATGAACATCTTCTTCGAATAAATTCTGACACGGACGCTTTAGACGATCCGAGCTTATTTTGCCGCGCTAGCGGGCGCTTTGCAGCAATTCACCTTTTTCCGCCCGCGGTCTCCCGCCGGATGCCAGCATGACCTTGACCGACTTCGGCGCATCCGTCCAGGTCGAGACTGCCGCGTCTGTCGAGCACGGCGCGCGGGATGGAGGCCACGGTGATGAAGGCATGAGCGAGCGCACCGAGCGGCACACGGTCGCGCCGAAGCACCGCCTCGCAGGCGAGGGCCACGAGGGCATGCCAAGGGTCGGCACGGCATGAGCCGCCTGCTCGTCGTCGAGGACGACCCGGACATCGCGCTCGCCCTACGGCTGTTGTTCAGCCGGGCGGGCTACGACGTGGCGCACGCGGGCGACGGCCGCACCGGGCTCAAGGAGGCGTACGCCGAACACCCCGACCTGGTGGTGCTGGACGTCGGCCTGCCGGAGATGGACGGCTGGCAGGTGCTGGAGCGGCTGCGCGACGTCTCCGACGTGCCGGTGCTGGTGCTGACCGCGCACGGGCAGGAGGCCGAGAAGGTGCGCGGCCTGCGCGGCGGCGCGGACGACTACCTGACCAAGCCGTTCGCCAACAACGAACTGCTCGCCCGGGTCGAGGCGTTGCTGCGCCGCTCGTCGGCCGGGCAGAACAGCTGGGCCAGCCAGATCTACGACGACGGCCTGGTGCACCTCGACCCGACCAAGCGCCGGGTCTATGTCAAGGGCGACGAGAAGCGGCTCACGCCGACCGAGTTCCGACTGCTCAACGCGCTGGTCCGGCACTCCGGCGCGGTGCTCAGCCCCAACCAGCTGCTCACCCAGGCGTGGGACGACCCGACCGGTATCGGCCAGGAACGGGTCAAGTTCGCCGTACTGCGGCTGCGCCGCAAGCTCGGCTGGTCGGATCCCGAGGAGTCGCCCATCGAGTCCGTCCGCGGCTTCGGCTACCGATACCGGCGCGCGGGCGGCGACAGCTGAGGAGCAATCCCGGTGCGCTCAGTTAGCGCGCCAGTACGTCGATCAGGGTCTTGGGACGTCGAGCAGGAGGTAGGGCGCAGTGGAGGAACTTGGTGAGATCGTCGGCGAATTCCTCATGGAGAGCCACGAGAACCTGGACCAGATCGACCGGGATCTCGTCGCCCTCGAGCAGGAACCGGACTCGCGGGAACTGATCTCCCGCATCTTCCGCGCGATCCACACGATCAAAGGCACCAGTGGATTCCTGGCGTTCGGCCGGCTGGAGACGCTGGCGCACGCGGGCGAGTCGCTGCTGTCCCGGCTGCGCGACGGCGTCCAGCCGGTCACGCCGGACACCATCACCACCCTGCTGGCGACGATCGACGGCGTCCGGATGCTGCTCGCCGAGATCGAGCAGAACGGCAACGAGGGTGACGTCGACGTCGAGCGGATCATCGTCGCGGTCCATGCCCAGATGAGCAACGCCACGGAGCCGGCGGCGCACGAAACGGAGGACCACCCGGAGGCCGCCGAGGAGCCCGTGCCGCTCGACGAGCCGGTCCGGCCCGCGCCGGAGCCGCTCGAGGGGCAGCGCCTGCCGCTCGGGCAGATGCTGGTCGAAGCCGGCGCCGCCGCGCCGGCCGACATCGGCTCGGCGCTGCAACAGCAGCTCGAGGGCGACGAACGCAAGCTCGGCACGATCCTGCTCGAGGAGGGCAAAGCGGCCCCCGCGGCGGTCACCGAGGCGCTGCAGGCCCAGACGCCGAAGCGCAGCGTCGCCGACAGCGCGATCCGGGTCGACGTCGATCTGCTCGACGGGCTGATGAACCTGGTCGGCGAGCTGGTGCTGGCCCGTAACCAGCTGGTCCGTGGCGTCATGGATCTCGGCGACACCGCGCTCGTACGCAGCGCCCAGCGGCTCGGCATGATCACCAGTGAGCTGCAAGAGGGCATCATGAAGACCCGGATGCAGCCGATCGACCACATCTGGTCGAAGCTGCCCCGGGTCGTCCGCGACCTGTCCAACTCGCTCGGCAAGCAGGTCCAGCTCGTCATGCAGGGCAAGGAGACCGAGCTCGACCGCAGCCTGCTCGAGGCGGTCAAGGATCCACTCACCCACCTCGTGCGCAACGCGGTCGACCACGGCATCCAGGACCCGGAGACCCGGATCGCGGCCGGCAAGAACCCGGAGGGCACGCTCACGCTGCGGGCGTACCACGAGGGTGGGCACGTCGCGGTGGATGTGGCCGACGACGGCGCCGGCCTGAACATCGACCGGATCGCGCAGAAGGCCATCGAGAACGGCATCCTGCGCGCCGACCAGATCGCCGCGATGGACAAGCGGGACATCATGGCGCTGGTGTTCCAGCCCGGCTTCTCCACCGCGGCGAAGGTGACCAACGTGTCCGGCCGCGGCGTCGGCATGGACGTGGTGAAGACCAACATCGAGCGGATCGGCGGCACGGTGAGCGTCGATTCGACGCTCGGCGAGGGCACGGTCTGGCGGCTGAACATCCCGCTGACGCTGGCGATCATCCAGGCCCTGACCGTCGACTGCGGCGACCAGCGCTACGTGATCCCGCAGGTGGCCGTGCTCGAGCTGGTCTACATCGACGGCCAGTCCACCAAGATCGAGTACGCCTCGGGCGCGCCCGTCTACCGGCTGCGCGGCAAGCTGCTCCCGCTGGTCCGCCTGGACCGGGCGCTAGGCCTCGAGGTCGGCGGCGACCAGGGCGTCTACATCATGGTGCTGCAGGCCGACGGGCGCCGCTTCGGCCTGGTCGTGGACCGCGTCCTCAATACCGAGGAGGTGGTGGTCAAGGCGCTCAACACCAGATTCAAGGACATCGGGATGTACGCCGGCGCCACCATCCTGGGCGACGGCAAGGTCGGCCTGATCCTCGACGTCTCCTCGCTGGCCCGCCGCTCGCACCTCGCGGTGGACTCGGAACGGACGAACGTCTTGGGCACCTCCCGCGGCTCGGGCGGGGTGGGTGCGGGCGAACGGTTGCTGGTCACCGCGGTCGGCGAGCGCCGGGTGGCGATCCCGCTGGACACGGTCACCCGGCTCGAGGAGTTCTCCCGCGACCGGATCGAGCACGCCGGTTCCCGCGAGGTGGTCCAGTACCGCGGGCAGATCCTCCCGCTGGTGCGGCTGTCTCATCTGCTCGGCGCGTACGGCGAGGAACCCGAGGGGGACACCATCTCGGTGGTGGTCTACAGCGAAGGCGGACGCAGCGTGGCGCTGGTCGTGGACCGGATCGTCGACATCGCCGAGAACTCCGCGACGGCCCGCCGGGACGCCGAGGAGGACGGCCTGATCGGCACGGCGGTGATCCAGCAGCGGGTGACCGAGTTGCTGGACGTACGCCGGGCGATCCTCGCGGCCGATCCGAACTTCTACACCGATCTTCCCGACGAGATGCTGGTGGAGGCCTGAGATGGCAAGCCGTCAGTTCGCCACGTTCGAGGTGGCCGACCAGCTCTTCGGGGTCGAGGTGCACACGGTGCAGGAGGTGCTCTCGTACAACGAGTACACGCCTGTGCCGCTCGCTCCGCCGGCCGTCGGCGGGCTGTTCAACCTGCGCGGGCAGGTGATCGCCGCGGTCGACCTGCGGGTCCAGCTCGGCCTCGCCCGGCAGGCCCTGCAGGGCCCGGTGATGAACGTGATCCTGCGCGGCGACGGCGAGCCGGTCAGCCTGCTGGTGGACCGGATCGGTGAGGTGGTCGACCTCGAGGACGAGTCGTTCGAGCCGCCACCCGACACGCTCGCCGGGCCGACCCGCGAGCTGGTGGTCGGCACCTTCAAGCTGGACGGGCGGCTGATGCTCGCCCTGGACGTCAACCAAGCAGTCGACACCTATCGAGCCACCACCTGATGTACAGCCTCGTCAGTGCACCCGTGCTCGGCTTTGACCTGACCCGCCTGGGTGGCGGGTCGGCCACAGCCGAGGTGCTCCTGCGCGCCCTCCGCCTGACGGTGGGGGACCTGCCGGTGCTCGCCGAACGGTTGCCGGACGAGGGCGTACGCGGCCTGCTGTGGGTCGAAGTAGAGGGCGCGGCCCGCAAGCTGCCGTCGCTGAAGGGCATCAGCAACAGCGACGACCTGCCCGGGACGCTGGCGCTGGTCGAACGCGCGCCGATCGGCTCGGTGGACGCGCTGCTGACCTGCCTGCGCTACGACGTGATGGCCTGGACCTGGCACGGCACCGGCCGGGACGCCCAGCAGAGCGAACAAGCGACCGCCGCGACGGCGCTGCTCTGCGACGCGGCGGTCGCCAGTTACCTGCGTGAGGTGCTGGACGAGAAGACCCGGCGCGCGCTCGGCGCGGGCTGGGTGTCCGCGCTGCGCAAGCTGCCCACCGGCGCGCCGATCGATCTGGGCCCGCACCACTACGCGATCTCCGCGCTGCTGGACAAGCTGCGCTCGGTCCGGGCGGCGGACCTGGCCCGGCTCGTGCAGTCCGCGGAGGACGCGCGGCGCAACGCGGGTGGCTGGTCGCCGGCCGTGCACTCGGCGTCCTGGGCCGCGTACCTCTCGGACCGGGTCCGTACCGCGGCCGCCGCGCAGATGCTGCTGGTGCAGGCGATCGACACCGCGGCGATTCCGCTGGCCGACCGGGCCGGGGGCGTCTGGAACATGCTCAGCGGCGCGGTCCAGGCCCTGGTCGTGCGGGACCTGTTGGACACCGCAACGGCGCATCGGCTGCTCGCGCCGGTCGTCGCGGCGCTCGGGCCGGCGTGGCTCGGGTGAGGGGGGTGGCCGGATGATCAACGTCCTAGTCGTCGACGACTCGGTTGTCGTCCGGCGGCTGATCGTCGACGCGCTCGGCGGCGCCTCGAACATCAAGGTGGTCGGCACGGCCGCGAACGGGCTGCTGGCCCAGGCGAAGATCGATCAGCTCAAGCCCGACGTGATCACGATGGATATCGAGATGCCGCAGATGGACGGCATCGCCGCGGTCCGGGAACTGCGCAAGCGGCACCCGAAGACGCCCGTGATCATGTTCAGCACGCTCTCCGCGGCCGGGGCCAGCGCGACGCTCGAGGCGCTCTCCGCCGGGGCCACCGACTACGTGACCAAGCCGAGCAACGTCGGCTCCGTGGCCGAGTCGATCGCGGCCGTACGCGAACAGCTCGTCCCCAAGATCATCGCCTTGGCCGGCCCGGCCCGCCCGGCCGGCGCACCGACCCGGCTCGGTCCCGGCCCCACTCGGCCGGGGGCGGCGCCACCGCGTCCGAGCCTGCAGGGGCCGGGCCCGGCCGGGCGCGGACCGGGCGGGCCGGCCGCGCCCTCGATCCGGCGCGGTCCGCAGGGCCGGGTCGACATCGTGGCGATCGGTTCGTCGACCGGCGGCCCGGACGCGCTCACCAAGGTCCTGGCCGCGCTGCCGGCCGACCTCCCGGTGCCGATCGTGATCACCCAGCACATGCCGCCGGTGTTCACCCGGATGTTCGCCGAGCGGCTGGACCGGACCGTGCCGATGACCGTGGTCGAGGCGGCCGACGGGATGGCGATCACGCCGGGCACGGTCTATATCGCGCCGGGCGACAAGCACCTGCTGCTCAGCAGGCGCGGGACGGCGACGGTGGCCCAGCTAGGCGGGGGGCCGCCGGAGAACTCCTGCCGCCCGGCGGTGGACGTGATGTTCCGCTCTGTCGCGCAGTTGTACGGCGGGGCGGCGTTCGTGGCAGTACTTACCGGCATGGGACAAGACGGACGGGGTGGTGCAAAGGTGCTGCGGGACGCGGGAGCCGAAGTGCTGGCACAGGATGAGGCGAGTTCGGTCGTCTGGGGAATGCCCGGGGCGGTGGTCACTGCGGGCCTGGCCGACGAGGTGCAGCCGCTGGACAAGATCGCCGGCAGCCTGATGGCCCGGGTGAAGCTCGGGCGCTCCGCGGCGGTGGCCCGATGACCGGGCGGGTGCCCCGGGCGGCCGGCGAGCGAAACGAGGCGACGGCATGAGTTTGTCGCAGAGCGACTTCAACTTCGTCTCGGCGCTGGTCCGCCGGGAGGCCGCGATCGTGCTGGCGCCGGGCAAGGAATACCTGGTCGAGGCACGGCTGATCCCGGTCGCCCGGACGGTCGGCGCGGCCAGCGTCGCCGACTTCCTGGCCGACCTGCAGCGGCGGCCCAACCCGACGAACCAGCGCAAGATCATCGACGCGCTCACCACCAACGAGACGTCCTGGTTCCGGGACCGCGAGCCGTTCTCGGCGCTGACCGACGTGGTCCTGCCCGAGCTGATCAAGTCTCGCGGCACGGCCCGCAAGGTGCGGCTCTGGTCGGCGGCCAGTTCCAGCGGCCAAGAGGCCTACAGCCTGGCCATCACGCTGCAGGAGAACCTGCCGACCGGCTGGAACTACGAGATCATGGGCTCGGACATCTCGACCGAGATGATCAAACGGGCGGAGACCGCGGAGTACAGCCAGGTCGAGGTCAACCGCGGCCTGCCGGCCAGCCAGTTGGTGCAGTACTTCGAGCGGGCCGGGGCGCATTGGCGGATCACCCCGGGGCTGCGCCGCAACGTCTCGTTCAAGCTGATGAACCTGACCGCGCCGCTCCCGCCGCTGCCGCCGTTCGACGTGATCTTCCTGCGCAACGTGCTCATCTACTTCGACGTCGCGACGAAGAAGTCCGTACTCCGCAATGTCGCCCGGCTGCTGCGACCGGACGGCTGGCTCTTCCTCGGCGCGGCCGAGACGACGATCGGGATCGATGACAACTACGAACGGGTGGCGGCCGGCCGGACCTCTGCCTACCGAGTCCGGACCGCGGTGCCCACCGGTGCCGCGAGGAGGGGATGAGGCCGCGATGCGCGCCATGGTGATCGACGATTCCCGCGCGATGCGCATGATCCTGAAGCGCATCGTCGCCAAACTCAACTTCGAGGTGCACGAGGCGGGCGACGGCCAGGAGGCCCTGGACCTGCTCGCCACCATGACCGAGGTGCCCGAGCTGGCCCTCATCGACTGGAACATGCCCAACATGAACGGGCTGGAGTTCGTCACGAAGGTCCGGGCGGACCCGCGTCTGCGTGAGATGACGCTGGTCATGGTGACCACGGAAAGCGAACAGAACCAGATCGTCCGAGCGCTCGCCGCGGGCGCCCACGAATACGTGATCAAGCCCTTCACCGAGGGCTCGATGATCGAAAAGCTGGCCCTGCTGGGCCTCGTGCCGACCGGAGCGAACTCATGAGCGTCGAAGTCGTTGTGAACGCAAACGACCTCTTCGAGATGGTGGAGCAGGTCTGGGTGTCGTACCTCGATCCCGAGGGCATCAACCCGCTGATTCCGACCGGCGACGAGGAGCAATCGTCCGAGGTGCACTCGTCGGTGTCCATCACCGGCTCGTGGACGGGACACGTCGTGTACGCGTCGTCCACCGCCGCCGCCAAGAAGGCCGCAGCGGCGTTCCTGGCGATGGGGGTCGAAGAGGTCAGCGACGAGGACGTCACCGACGTGCTCGGCGAGTTGGCCAACATCGTCGGCGGCAACGTCAAGGCCATGCTGCCGGCGGGCGCCCTGCTCTCGCTGCCGCAGGTGGTGCTGGCGCCCGATTCGGCGACCAAATACCCCAGCGCGGAGCGGATCACCGGACTCTATGGGCTGTGGGAGGGCGAGCCGGTGTCGGTCTCGATGTGGCAGAGCCGCAACGACATGAACAAGGAGGAGACCGCATGAAGATCTTGATCGCGGACGACAGCCGCGTCATGCGGCAGATCGTCACTCGGACGCTGCGCCAGGCCGGCTTCGGCGACCACGACCTCGTCGAGGCCGCCGACGGCCAGGAGACCCTGGACAAGACCGTGGGCGAAAAGCCCGACCTGGTCATCTCGGACTGGAACATGCCCGAGATGACGGGGGTCGAGGTGCTGCGCAAGCTGCGCGCCGCGGGCAACGATGTGAAGTTCGGCTTCGTCACCTCGGAGTGCACCCCCGAGATGCAGCAGGCCGCGGAGGCCGCCGGCGCCGCTTTCTTCATCGTCAAGCCCTTCACGGCTGAACGATTCGACGAGGTTTTCTCTCCTATTTTGGGATGATATAGCTATGTCTGACACCTCGGTTATCCCCGCCTCGCTTGCCGTCCGCAACCTGTTCGAAGACCTGCTTGGTCGCGAGGTCACCGTCAGTCCCGGCACACCCCTGGAGCAGGCGGACGTGCCGACCGCCGTGCTCGCCCTGTTCACCAACACCGCAAACCAGCTGTACGCCATTCTCGGCATGCAGCTCACCCTCGCCGCCAACGCCGGAGCCGCGCTGGGGCTGCTCCCGGCGGGCGCGGCCGAGGACAGCATCGACGAGAAGAAGCTGACCCCGGCCCTGGCGGAGAACGTCTTCGAGCTCTGCAACGTGCTGACCAGCCTGCTCAACGTCGAGGGGGCGCCGCACGTGAAGCTCTACCAGGTGGTCTATCCGGGAATGCCGATTCCCAACGACGCCGTGCCCTACCTGATGGCGCTCGGCCGCCGGCTCGACCTGACCGTCGAGGTGGCCCGCTACGGCAAGGGAAAGTTCTCACTAGCCCTCGCCCACTAGCTATGGGTGGGCTACCTCGGGCTCGGCGCGTAGGCGGACCGCGGCTCGGGTCAGGCCGCGTTTCGCCGGGGCCAGCCGGTGCGGGGTGGCGGTGACCGTGTAGCGCAGCAGTTCGGCCCGGCGTGGCCGCGGCGCGCCCGAGAGCTCATAGCCGCACGCGGCCAGCCGGCTGCCGAGTGCCGCCTCACAGAGCGCGATCTCGGCGCCGGTCAGCCGGGTCTGCCAGCTGCTTACCCGCTGCGTGGTGACCGGGCCGTGGGTACGCCGGTGCCACTTCTTGTGCGCCGGAACCGCCATCTGCGCCACCTCGGCCGGGTACGCCATCGCGGGGTCGTAGTCCTCGCCGAGATACCCGCACAGCCGGGTCAGCTCGCTCGCCGGGTCCGCCACCAGATCCTCGTAGCGCAGCTGGTGCCACTGGTCGCTGCGCAGCCGGCGGGCGGCGCGCCGGGCGTCGTCGACCGCGCGCGCCCAGGCCGCGATCGTGGCGTGCAACCCTTGCCGGTGCCAGGACATCTCCTTCAGCGACGCCACGCAGTCCCGGCCGTCGCGGACTATGTTGACGATCTGCGCGTTCGGGAACAGTCGCAGGATCACGTCCAGGTTCTGCAGGTACGCCGGCCGCTTGTCGCCCCACCGCGGCTTTTCGAACCGGGCGGCGTACGCCTGGAAGACCGTGCCCAGCGCGGACCCCAGCGTGCCCGCCTCGGCCGTGATCCGCTCGACCGTCGCGGCCGGGTCCAGGCCGAGGTCGGCGAACTTGGTCGCCGGCCGGTCGACGATCCACCGGCCGAGGGCGCGCCGCCGCTCCGGGTCGCCCAGGTCGCCGAACGCGCGCCGCCGCTCGTAGGCGGCCAGCACGAACCGGGTCTCCGGCGGGATCGCGATGCGCGGGTGGGCGTGCAGCATCAGCTGGAGCATCGTGGTGCCCGAGCGGGGACATCCCACGATGACGATCGGGCGCGACAAATCCACCCTAAATACGCTATTGCGGCACCCGCCGGTGGCGAGGTAGGCGCGTCGGCGTGTCGGTCAGGTGTCGTTGCCGTCGAACGGCTTCGGGGTCACCGGGGTGGCCGGGGCGGCCGGCTCGTCACGCCCGCCGTAGCCGGCCGTGACGAACCGGAACGCGGCGAGCAGGATCGCCGCGATCGGCACCGCGATCAGAAACCGGAGCAGCACCTCGGTGATGTCGATCTCGTCCAGCACGTAGCGGTACAGCGCCGGCGCGCTCATCAGCAACGCGAACAGCAGGACGGACGGGCGGATCATCGGCTACCTGCCGGCCCGCCGGGGCGTGCGGCGCGGCGGCGCGGCCATCGGGGCCACGTCGGCGGCGATCCGGGCGCAGAGCATCGCGGCCCAGGCGTGCGGGGTGGCCGGCTTGCCGTCCAGCGAGACGATCGGCAGCTCCAGGCCGAGCACGGTGGCCGGGTCCGCGGTCAGCTCGACGTTGTGCACCACCAGGGCCTCGACGTCGCCGAGCGTACGCAAGTGCTTGGCCGTGTCCGCCGTCTTGCGGGTGGCGTCGACGACCGCCCAGACCGCGGTGGCGCCGAGCGCGTCGCAGATGTCGTTGACCCAGATCGGGTCGGTGCCGCCGACCGGCGCGTCCAGCATCACGATCCAGGCGGCGTCGGCGCTCTGCAGCTTCTCGGCGCGGGCCGCGGCCTGCTCCGGGGTGTGCATCACCTTGGACGAGTGCAGCCCGGTGCCGGCCGCGGACGGGCCGGCCAGCAACAGGTGCGTCTGGTCCACGCCGATCTGCTGGAGCAACTGCTTGCCGATCGGTACGAGATGGGCCAGGTCGCCGGCCAGCACCAGAATCTCGCCGGGCGCCTCGGGGATGGCCGGCGCGGCGGGCCGGTGGGCCAGCGCGCTGAGCACCCCGGCGTAGGTGTCGCCGCCGGTGATCTCGGCGGCCATCGACTCGGGCATGCCGACGGAGATGAGGTTCATGACCACCGGATCGGAGTTGACGGGGCGCAGCTCGGTCGGCATGCGGAGGGCGGGTGGTGTCGAGGTGGGCGCGATCGGCGAGACGCCGTACGCCTCGGCCGGATTGCGCGGCGGCCCGGTGCGGGTCAGCGCCTGGTCGAACGCGGCGACCTCGGCATCGCTCAGGCCGAGCCCGCCCATCAGTTCGGCGAGGTTGGGCGCGTGCGGCAGCGCTTTCGGCGCCGTGGGGCCGCCGTTGACCGGCTGCCCGGTCGCCTGGGCGGGCCGGAACGGCCGTACCGTCTGGTCGTCGGCCTTGGGCTTGGCCCGGTGCTGGTGGCGGATCGGGCCGGCCAGGTCGTCGGCGTTGTCCAGGCCCGCCATCAGCTCCGCGAAGGCGGCGCCCGCGTCGGCCGACTCCCGACGGCCGACGGCGGCCTCGGTGTCGTCGATGCCGGCGTCGCGGCCCGCGGCCCGGCCCAGCGGTTCGTCGGCCGGCAGGTCGCGCGGCTCGGTACGCCGCTCGGGCAGGTCCGGCAGCACCTGATCGTTCGACTCGGCCCGTTCGAGCAGCTGCTCGAGGGTCTGCGGCGGCGGTTCCTGGCTGCGGGCCGCCGTCAGCGCCCCGGCCGGTGCCGGCTTGCGATACGCCATCTCGTTCCTGTCGTTCTTGATGTTGTCCGGGACCTCCACGGAGAGTTCGTAATGCTGCTTCGCGAAGAAGCCGCCGAAACCTCCGCTGCGAACCTTGTCGGCCGAGACGATCCGGACCCCGGAGCCGTATTCCTCCCGGACCTGCGCCAGCAACGGCTCGATGGCCGGACCCTCAAGCAGCACCCGCGTAGGCACCGTTCACCACCCCCATGGTCTCGATCTGTGCAGTGGAACCAGAAATCTCGGAATAGGACAGCACCTGCATCCGGCGCGATCCCGCGCGCAGCAGGCGCATCAGCGGCAGCCGCAGCTGCGGGGAGCAGGCCAGCACCGGCGTGATGCCCTGCTGCTCGGCCGCCTCGACGAGCTGGCCGGCCTCGGTGACCATGGCCTCGGCGCGCATCCCGTCGATCGCCATGAACGCGCCGGTATCGCTCGGCCGCAACGACTCGAGCAGACCCTGCTCGAGCATCGGGTCGAGGGTGATCACCACGAGCCGGCCGCCGGCCGCATACTGGGCCGCGATGGCCGGGCCGAGCGCGGTGCGGGCGGCCTCGATCAGCCCGTCATGCTCGACCGAGACCTTGGCGCGCAGCGACAGCGCCTCGAAGATCCGGACCAGGTCGCGGATCGGCACGCCCTCGTCGAGCAGGCCCTGCAGGACGCGCTGGATCTGGCCGAGGCTGAGCAGCGACGGGGTCAGCTCCTCGACCACGACCGGGTGGGTGCGCTTGACCATCTCGGTCAGCGACCGCACGTCCTCGCGGCCGAGCAGGCGGCTGGCGTTGCTGCGGACGATCTCGGCCAGGTGCGTGATGATCACCGAGGCCCGGTCGACGACCGTCGCGCCGGAGAGCTCGGCCTGGTAGTGCAGCTCGGCCGGCACCCACTTGCCGGCCAGGCCGAAGACGGGCTCGACGCCGGCCCGGCCGGGCAGCGCCTGCAGGCCGTCGCCGATCGCCAGGACCGTTCCGGGGGGCGCCTGGCCGGTGCCGGCGTCGACCCCGGAGATCCGGATCGCGTACGAGGAGAGCGGCAGGTCCAGGTCGTCGCGCGTACGCACCGGCGGCATGACCATGCCCAGCTCGAGGGCCATCTTGCGGCGCAGCGCGCGGACCCGGTCGAGCAGGTCGCCGCCGTTCGTGTCGACCAGGTCGACCAGGTCGGGCGAGAGCTCCAGCTCCAGCGGGTCCACCCGCATCTCGCCCATCAGCTGGTCGGGCGAGTCCGGCGCGGGCCGGTCCACCTCGGCGGCCGCGGCGGCCAGCTCGGCCGCGGGGTCCGGGTCCTTGATCCGCTGCGCCATCACCAGCACGGTCGCGCCGACCAGCAGGAACGGGATCTTCGGCAGGCCGGGGATGACGCAGAGCGCGAGGGCGGCGCCGCCGGCGATCCGCAGCGCCAGCTTGTTCTGGCTCAGCTGGGCGGTGACGCTGCTGCCCATGTCGCCGGAGGTGGCCGAGCGGGTGGTGATCAGGCCGGTGGACACCGAGAGCAGCAGCGCGGGGATCTGCGAGACCAGGCCGTCGCCGACGCTGAGCAGGCTGTACTGCTGCATCGCGTCCGCCGGCGACAGGCCCTGCTGCAGGATGCCGATCGCGAAGCCGCCGACCAGGTTGATGACGGTGATGATGATGGCGGCGATCGCGTCGCCCTTGACGAACTTCGAGCCGCCGTCCATGGCGCCGTAGAAGTCGGCCTCGGCAGCCACGTCGGCGCGGCGCTGCTTGGCCGTCGCCTCGTCGATCAGGCCCGCGTTCAGGTCGGCGTCGATCGCCATCTGCTTGCCGGGCATCGCGTCCAGGGTGAACCGGGCGCCGACCTCGGCGACCCGCTCGGCGCCCTTGGTGACCACGATGATCTGCACGATGATCAGGATCAGGAAGATCACCAGGCCGATCACCAGGTTGCCGCCGACGACGAAGCTGCCGAACGCGTGGATCACCTTGCCGGCGTCGCCGTCGCGCAGCACCAGCCGGGTCGCGCTGATGTTGAGGGCAAGCCGGAACAGGGTGGCGACCAGCAGCAGCGCCGGGAAGATGGAGAAATCGAGCGGGCGCTGGACGAACATGCTGACCAGCAGGATCAGCAGGGCGCCGGTGATGTTGAGTGCGATCAGCAAGTCGAGCAGGAACGTCGGCAGCGGCACGACCATCATCACGATGATGCCGATGACCCCGACGGGCACGGCGAACCTGCCGACGTTCAGACTCTTCACGGCACCCTCCCCACCTCACTGATACTCCCGCGACACTGGTCGCGATGTGAGGAAATCTCCCAGATTGTTCTATGCGGCCGCTGGGGTCGGGTTCGGGTTCCTGTGTACGCCGGCAGCCGAGCCCTTGGCCTTCAGGCTCATCACGAACGCGAGCACCTTGGCTACCGCGCCGAAGAACTCGGCGGGGATCTCCACGCCCACCTCGACGCTCTTCTCCAGCGCCCGGGCCAGCGCCACGTCCTGCACCATCGGGATCCGGTTCTCGGTGGCCAGCTCGCGGATCCGGGCCGCGATGGCGCCCGAGCCCTTGGCGATCACCCGGGGCGCGCCCTTCTCCGGCTCGTAGCGCAGCGCGACCGCGACGTGGGTCGGGTTGACCAGCACGACGTCGGCGGTCGGCACCTCGGCCATCTGCCGGTTCCGGGCCATGGCCATCTGTTTCGCCCGGATCTGGCCCTTGACGTGCGGATCGCCCTCGGCGTTCTTGTTCTCCTGTTTGACCTCCTGCTTGGTCATCCGGAGCTGTTTGTTGGTACGCCGGCGTACGACGAAGTAGTCGGCCGCTGCCATCACGATGCCGGCCACCGACGCGCCGCGGATCAGCGTGATCACCGAGTGGTTGATGACGGCGAGCAGCGAGCCCAGTTGCAGCCGGCCGGCCGTCATCAGCAGCGGGACAATGCTCTTCATCGTCATGTACAGCACGGCACCGAGCACGCCCGTCTTGACCAGCGCCTTGGTGCCCTCCCAGAGCGACTGCGGGCCGAGCATCTTTTTGATCCCGGGCAACGGGTTGAGCCGGCTGAACTTGGGGATGAAGAGCTTGGTGGCGACCCGGATGCCGCCCTGGGCCCCGGCCGCGGCGACGCCGACCGCCATCATGGTCAGCGACAGCGGCAGCACCGCCCAGGCCGCGCTGATCAGGCCCTCCTTGAGGATGCCCAGCGCGAGGGCCGGGTCCGGGTTGGCGATCACCTCGGGGATCTTCGCCATCAGCTCGCGGCTGTGCTCCATCGTCGAGCCCAGCGTGCGCGGCAGCATGATGCTGGCGGCGAGCATCCCGAACCAGGCGCCGATGTCCTGGCTGCGCCCGATCTGGCCCTCCTGCTTGGCCTTCTTGAGCTTTTGCGCGGTCGGTTGTTCGGTCTTCTCGCCGGACATGTCACCCCCCGCTCAGGTACACGACGGCGGAGACGGCCTTGTCGATCAGGCCGTCCAACGCGCGCGGCAGCACCGCGATCGCCGTGCCGGACAGGGTCAGCACCAGGAAGATCTTCGCCGGGAACCCCAGCTGGAACGCGTTCAGCGCGGGCGCGACCCGGTTCAGCAGGCCGAACGCGACGTCGGTGAGGAACAGCACGGCGATCAGCGGACCGGCGATCTGCAGCCCGGCCAGGAACATCTCGCCGATGCCCTTGGTCAGCAGGTCGCTGAAGGTCGCCATGGAGAAGTTCGCGTCCAGCGGCAGCGTCTGGTACGAGCGCAGGAACCCGCGCAGCACCAGCTGGTGCCCGTCGCTGGCGAACAGCAGGGTGACGGCGACCAGGTTGTAGAACCGGCCGAAGATCGAGCTCTGGTTCATCGACAGCGGGTCGTACGCCATCGCGAGGGTGAAGCCGCCGAACACGTCGAGCAGGTCGCCGGCCGCCTGCAGGGCCGAGAAGAACAGGTACGTGACGAATCCCAGCGCCGCGCCCACGAAGAACTGCAGGACCGCGCAGGCCAGGATCGCCGAGGTCTGGATCGACGGCAGCGTGCTGGTCAGGAACGGCGCGACCGGCAGCGCCAGGCCGACCGAGAGCAGCGCCTTGACCTGCACCGGGATGAGCCGCGAGTTGAACGGCGGGCAGATCAGCATCCAGGCGCCGGCGCGGATCGAGCCGAGCATGATCGCCAGCATCTGCGCGGTCGGCGCGTCGGCGTTCACTTGTAGCTCGCCACCAGCGCCGTGATGATCAGCCCCCAACCGTTGACCAGCACGAAGAGCAGGAGCTTGAAGGGCAGCGCGACGGTCACCGGCGGCAACATCATCATGCCGAGCGACATCAGCGACGCCGAGACCACCATGTCGATGATCAGGAACGGGATGAAGATGACGAACCCGATGATGAACGCCGCCCGCAGCTCGGACAGGACGAACGCGGGGATCAGGGTGGTCAGCGCGACGTCGTCCTTGTTGTCCGGCTGCGGCTGACCCGACACCTTGATCATCAAGGCCAGCTCGTCCGGCCGGGTGGTCTTGTACATGAACTCGCGCAGCGGCTGCACGCCGTCCTCGAACGCCACCGACTGGCTCTTGTCGCCCTTGAGATAGGGCTGCACGCCCTGCTCGTTCACCTGCGACAGCGTCGGGCTCATGATGAACAGGCTGATGAACAGCGCCAGCCCGGCGATGACCTGGTTGGGCGGCATGCTGGTCAGCCCGAGTGCGTTGCGGGCGATCCCGAGCACCATGAACACCTTGGTGAACGAGGTGGTCAGCAGCAGCACCGCCGGGGCGACCGAGAGCAGGGTCAGGCCCAGCACGATGACCAGCGACGTGGCGGGCTTGCTGCCGTCGGGGTTGGTGCCGTTGATGTTGAAGTTGATGTTGCCGCCACTTGGCGTGACGGTGGGCGCGACCGGGGGAGTCGGCGCCCGCACCGGCACCGCCGCGGCGGGCATCGGCGCCGGCGGCTCCGCCTGCGCCGGGGCCGCGGAAAGCGCCAGCCCCAGGCCGAGGCCGAGGAAAATCAGGATCAGGATGCGTCGCATCAGCGCCTCGTCGTCCGGTCGCGCAGGAAGTCGAGCGTCGAGCCCCAGGTCCTGGGCGACAGCAGCGAGCCGTCCAGCCGGCCTTCCGGGTGGGCCGGCGGCAGCAGCAGGTCGCCGGTCTCCACCGTCACGTGATCACGGTGCTCGTGGTGATGCCCGTGCGCCTCGAAGGCCTCCAGCGCCGCCTCGCCGAGCAGGCTGACCTGCTGGTCGGTGACGCCCAGGATGAGCGCCCGGTCGTGCACCTGGACGATCGCCACCGCCGAGCCGCGGCTCAGCTGCTGCCGGCTCAGCACGGCCAGGGCGCCCGCCCCGCGTTTGCCGCCGAGCGGGCGCCGGACCACCCTGGCCAGCCCCCACATCAGCCCGAACACGATCAGCAGCGAGAAGCCGATCCGCAGGACGAGTTCGATCACCGGCTACTCCCGTTCACTGCCCGGGGTGACGATCTCGGTGATCCGGATGCCGAAGTTCTCGTCGATCACGACCACCTCGCCCTTGGCGATCAGCCGGCCGTTGACCAGCAGATCGGCGGGGCTGCCCGCGGCCCGGTCCAGCTCGACGATCGCGCCCGGATTCAGGGTCAGCAGCTCCCGTACGCTCATCCGGGTCCGGCCCAGCTCGGCGGAGACCTCCATCTCCACGTTGTGCAGCATGTCCAGCCCGCCGCGCAGGGCCGGGGCGGCTGCGCCCCGGGTGGCGACACCACCACCACCGCCTCCGCCACCGTCGGTCGGCCACGGGCTGAGCGCGAGCGCGATGACCGCGCCCACCTCGCCGCCGTCCAGCAGTGGCACCGCCACCGCCCCGTCCTTGGTCGCGATCGCGCTGAGCGCGACGCCGGGCTCCATCAGCTGGCCGGGGTCGAGCACCACCGGCCCGAAGGTGCGGGCCGCGGCCTCCAGGGCCGGCCGGACCGCGGCGGTCAGGTCGAGCTCGCCGAGCGGGCTGCCCTTGACCGCGTCGGCGAGATCCTGCCCGACCACGACGACGACCTCCCCGGTCGCGGCTCCGCTGAACTTCGCGGTGATCGCCTGTCCGGTGCTGAGCGCGTCGGCGCTCGCCGCCACGGGTGCGCCGACGACCAGTTCGCGGCTCGTCGGCAGGACGGCCAGGGCTGCCGCGGCGGCGGTCCGCACGAGCGCCAGCTGCGGCTCGGTGATGGTGGGCGCGGTCATTTGCGAGCTTCCTCCTTGGGCGGCCCCGAGGGGTGCATGCGGTTTTCCGGCACCGGCGGGCTCGGCACCACGAGACAGGCCAGCCGGGCGCCCTGGTTACCGGGCACAGCATGGGCGAAAACGGTCTCGTTGACGGTCACCTCGAGCGGCAGGCTGGTCGGATGCCCCAGCGGCACGACGTCACCGGGGCGCAGATCCACGATGTCATCGGTACGCATCCGAATGGGCTGGAATCGGACCGCTACGTCGATCGGCGCGGCCGAAAGCCCGGCCGTCAAGTTCTTAAACGCGTTGTCCCGGATCCTTCGCTCGGCCGGCGAGAGCTCGACCAGGTCCTGCCGTTCCAGCACCGGCAGGATCGTGTTGAACGGCAAGCACAGGCTGGCCACGCACTCCTCGGTGCCGATCTTCATCTCGAACGAGGCGACCACCACCGCGTCGCCGGGCTGGTGCGCGCGCAGGAACTGGGCGTTGTATTCGATCTCGCGCAGTTTGGGCGTGATGTCGACCTGGTTCTCGAAGCCGTACCGCAGCTCGCCGAGCATCCGCTCCAGCAGGCCGCGCAGCAGGGGCATCTCGACATCGGTCAGCGGGCGCTCCGGCTGGGGACCGCCCGGGCCGCCGAGCAGATGGTCGATAGCGGTCATCACCACCGACGTGGCCATCTCCAGCAGAACGGTGCCGGGCAGCGGGTCGATCGACACCGTGGCGATCACCGTCGGGTTGGACAACGAGGCGACGTACTCGTCGTAGTTCAGTTGCTCGATCGACGCGAGCGCCATCGCGCTGACCACCCGCAGCCGGGTGGTGAACAGGGTGCCGCAGCCCCGGGCGTACGTCTCGAAGGCGATCTGCAACGTCCGGACGTGCTCGCGGGACAACTTGATCGGCCGGCGGAAGTCGTACTTGGCGGGCCCGCCGGCGCGGCGCGCCATCTTGCCCGGGGAACGCGCAGTGGTCACGTCGTCCTCATCGGCTCAGTTCGCGAACCACTGAGCCGGTAGGCCGGTTATATCCGTTTCACCCACGGAAGGGCGGGCCCGCCAGCCGACGGACCCGCCCTTGCCCGGTGTTACTGGGTGACGAACGAGGTGTAGTAGATGTCCATGATCAGGTGCTTGCCGTCCTCGACGTACGCCTTCTCGATCTTTGCAAGCAGCTCTTCCTTCGCGGCGTCGCGGCCCTTCTCGGTGGAGAGCTCGGCGATGTCCTTGCCGGTGTACTCGTCGATGGCCAGGTTGATCGCCTCGCTGGTGTCGACCGCCTCGGTGCCGGCCTCCTCGGTCTCCTGCAGCGCGAAGTTCAGCTTGAGGTAGTGCCCGTCGGCCAGGTTGATCGTCAACGCCTCCTCGATCGGCGTCACGATGCCCTTCACCGGCGTCGCCTTCGCCTCGGCCTTGTCGCCCTTCAGCATGAAGAACGCCCCGGCCCCGCCGCCGCCGAGCAAGACCACGGCGGCCACGATGATGATCAGCATCTTCTTGGACTTCTTCGGTGCCTCAGCGGGCTTGTCCTTCTCGTCCTTGCTCATCGGAACCCTCCTTGTCGTCTCAGTCGTGCGTGGCGTCGGTGCTTGAATCGGTCGTGCTCTCGCTGGTTGAAGAGCTGTCCGTGCTGTCGGTGGTTGCGGTTTCGGTGTCGCCGGCCGCGGCGTTCGCCTCGGCTGTGGTCTGACCGGTGTGCAGCTTGCTGAGGTCGCCCGCGGCCGCCGGCAGCAGCGCGGCCTGGTCGGCCGACAGCATGGTCAGGACGACCACGTCCACCCGGCGGTTCATGGTGACGGACTTCGGGTCGCTCGCCGGGATCAGCGGACGGGTGTCGGAGAACCCGACCGCGCTCATCCGGTCCTTCGCCAGGCCGTGATCCGTGAAGTACCGGACCACCGTGGAGGCGCGGGCCGCGGACAGCTCCCAGCCGCTGGGGTAGTAGGTCGTCTTGGCCTTGAGCTGGTTGGTGTTGCCGTCCACCTCGATCTTGTTCTTCAGCTTGGCCAGCGTCGGCGCGATGGCGTCGAGGATCTTCGCGCCGCCGGGCTGCAGGTTCGCCCGGTTGCCGTCGAAGACGACCTGATTGGTGACCACCGTGACCACCAGGCCCCGCTCGTCGATCGTGAACTTGACCTGGTCCAGCAGCTTCGCCTTCTGCAGGGCGTCGGCGATCTTCTCCTCGATCTTCTTCAGGTTCTCGGCTTCCTTCATCGCGGCCTGCGCGTCCTTCGACGCCTGGGCCCGCGACTGGGCCTGCACCGCTCGCTCGACGGCCGCCTTCTGCGACTTGGTCATGTTGTTGGTGCCGGTGCCACCGTCACCCGGGTTGGCACCCGGGTCGATCTGGACGATCTGGGTGCTGGCGCCCGACCCGTCGAGGTTCGACGTCTGGCCCTGAAAGGTCACGCTCTGCGCGCCGAAGCCGGCGGACAGGCCCGCCGCCAACTGAGCGAACTTCTTCTGGTCCACGCTGCTCATCGAGAACAGCACCACGAACAGTACGAACAGGAGGGTCAGCATGTCCGCGTACGACACGAGCCAGCGCTCGTGGTTGACATGCTCCTCGTGCTCCTCGTGCCCACCCTTCTTGCGCTTGGCGCCGCCCCCTGAGCTCATCGCTTACGCCGCCTTCTTCGTGGCCGAGGCCTCGGCTGCCTTGGCGGCGTCCGGGGGCAGCAGGCTGCGCAGCTTCTGGGCCACGAGGCGCGGGTTCGAGCCGGCCTGGATGGCGAGCACGCCGTCGATGACCAGCTCCATCTCCTCGGCCTCGATGCCGGAGAGCCGGGTCAGGCGGGCCGCGACGGGCAGCCAGATCAGGTTGGCGCTGAGCACGCCCCAGAGCGTCGCGACGAACGCGGCCGCGATGGAGTGCCCGAGCGTCTCCGGATTGTCGAGGTTCTCGAGCACGTGCACCAGGCCCATGACCGTACCGATGATGCCGACGGTCGGGGCGTAACCGCCCATGTTCTCGAAGATCTTCATGCCGGCCTTGTCGGCCTTCTTCTTCGCGCCGACCTCGGCGTGCAGGATGTCGTGCAGCTCCTCCGGGTCGGTGCCGTCGATGGCCAGCTGCAGCCCGCGCTTGAGGAACGGGTGCTCGACCGTCTTGACCGCGTCCTCGAGGGCCAGCAGACCCTCGCGGCGGGCCCGCTCGGCCAGCTTCACGATGTCGTCGACCAGCTTGTTCGGCGGCGTGACCTTGGCCAGGAACGCCTTCTGCAGGAGCTTCCCGATGCCGACCGCGTCCTTCAGCACGCCGCCGGCCATGCCGGCCGCGAACGCGCCGCCGAACACCAGCAGCATCGACGGGATGAGGATGATCGAGGCCGGGCTGCCGCCCTCCAGGATCTGGACGGCGAAGACGATCGCCAGCGCGACGACGACACCAACAATGGTGGAGATGTCCATCAGCGGTCCTTCCGATGCAGCGGGACGATCTTCGCGTCCTGCTCGGTCTCGTCGTCGGACATTGCGATCGAAGGCTGCTCACCCTCGATGCGGCTCGCCTGGGCGATCAGCGAGGCGCGGTAGTGGCGCACCGAGTCGATGAACTCGGGCACGGATTCGGCGATCACGTACTTGGTGCCGTCCACGAGCGTGATGACCGTGTCGGGCGTGCAGTCCGCACGCTCAACCAGATCCGGGTTGAGGGCGAAGACGGCTCCGTTGAGGCGGGTTACGAGGATCACGACGTCCATCCTTGGTCAGTCATTTCGGCTGGTAGGGCCGTCCATGGCCCCTCATAACTCTGTTCGGTCCGGCGACGGTTGCCGATGAGCGCGGTTACGTCGCCATCCGGGTGCGACAGACCCCGGATATGCAGAAGCCGGGCGGGCTTTCGCCCGTCCGGCTTCTACCGGCTGACGGTCTAGCGCTTCAGGTTGACGAGTTCCTGGAGGATCTCGTCGGAGGTGGTGATGATCCGGCTGTTGGCCTGGAAGCCACGCTGGGCGATCACCAGGTTGGTGAACTCCTGGGCCAGGTCGACGTTCGACATCTCCAGCGCGCCGCTGGTGATCAGGCCGAGGCCCATGGTGCCGGCCGGGCCGACCTGGGCGAGGCCGGAGTTGACCGTGCTGCGGAACATCGAGTCGCCGATCTTCTCGAGACCGTTGACGTTGTTGAAGTTCGAGAGCGCGAGCTGCCCCAGCGTCTGCTTGAGTCCGTTGCTGAAGACACCGACGATCTGGCCGGTGTTGGACACCGTGTAGGAGGCCAGCACGCCGGACGCGGAACCGTCCGAGTTGCTGACGTGAGCCGAGGTGAGGCCGCTGTACTGGGTCAGGTCGTGGGTGTCGAAAGTGAACCCGCCGGCGGCCGCGCCGCCACCGAAAGTGACCGTGGCCGGACCTTTGCCGGCGGTGAAGTC
>Ga0307512_10002075_pt1 | contig 26345 bp, 25 predicted proteins | sample 14_EM_MG_FD_200267 | JGI IMG/M metagenome (GOLD analysis project Ga0307512, IMG submission 200267) | Populus trichocarpa ectomycorrhiza microbial communities from riparian zone in the Pacific Northwest, United States - 14_EM | ecosystem: Host-associated > Plants > Roots > Unclassified | place... | reverse complement strand
TCTTTTGTAGTTAGCACCATTAGTCATCGATCGACCTTATGTCGATGCGACATGTCTCGTTACACGATACAATAGACACACCTTCGCATACGCCCGCACACACTCGACTACTCGAGCGCACGCCACCATACAACAAATCTGTTAGACTTCATCCGTCCATGCAGAGTACCAGCCACTGATTACTGTACTGTTCATTCTTGAGGGCTTCTGACTCTGATAGGATGATTGTTGTCATATATCCCTGGGTGTCACACTACATCAGACTGCACTTCTCCACCTTGCCTGCGACTTCAAAAAACTTTCTCAATTTGACCAACATAGCGGACATTCCGTTAATCACTTGGCCCCCTCCCTCACACTTGGGCATGGCGATTCGTCTTCTAGCAAATGATCTTGCACTGGTGTGGAGTAGCGTTAGTATTGGCCATAGCCCTGCCAGGTTGACCAGCAGTACAGATGGTGAGGAAACAATGATCAGTGTTGTCAACCGTCCCGTCCGACGGCAGTCCCCGGCCGTCCGTCCGCGATATCTGCAGGACGGACGGGACGGCGCCAAGGCCGTCCGTCCCGTCATCGGCCGTCATCCACCGTCACCGGCCGACATCGGGCGGTTACTATTAATACACATACAGTAACTGTAGAGCGCGCGGTACAAGATATAAATAGATTTATCTATATTTCTAGACTCTCAATCAGTAGTAAGAATTCAGGTTCGGATCGAGCAGATGTTGAAGGATCTTGCTTCACAGTCAAGATAGTGGAGAAATGTACTTATTATAACTGAATATCTATTATGTATGATGACTCGCAAATCATCAATGGATGTCGGCCGGGGACGGAAATTTACCGTCAACGGCCGTCCCTTCCGTCCGTCCCCGTCCGACCTCAAAAAACACGGCGCCGTTCCGTCCTAACTCAGGACGGACGGGACGGTTGACAACACTGACAATGATTTCAGTCGTTTTCGTGGCGTATTCGGTGACTGACTTTTCGATATCTTGTTGTTGTCCTGCGTGTCTATGCCACTACAGCTGTGCCCCATAGTGGGCCACCAACCAAACTGCTGTAGTCTGGAACTTTCTTGAGAACTCTGTGGTTTATGTGGTATTTAGTGTAACCAACCCAAGTCTGCCATTGTCACTATTTGCGGGCGCCATGCGGACCTCATGATGGCGTTGGAACCTCAACCAACTGTCCATCTGCACCCTCAGCAAGTTTGTTGCTCCTGTCTGAAACTTCATTTCGCAGTTTTCATCTACCATCATTTTCTTCTTCACTTTCTTTCATTGGTGATACCTCCTCTTTGAATACAAAATCTCTTCTGTTTTGGCTGTTTCAAACTGGACTGTATTGTCTTTTCCCCAGGCTTGAGAGCCGCATGCATAGTGTTCCAATCGTTGTACAAAGTGGGTGCACTTTTTCCATTTGACAACCCATCCGATGTCATCAAGGAATGATAAACTGGAAATATAAAGTGCCCTATGGTCAGCCTCTAATGCGCGGGTCAAAGGGACAATTGCATATAGTGGACAAGATTGCAGTAAGAAGACTGCAAATGACTTGAGATATACACAAGAGAGTGGCGGTGGCTCTTGCATAACCTTTGCCACTCTTCATTTCTTAACAGAACTAGCTGTTGCATGTAAACTTAAATGTTCAGAGAATATGGGGCAGTTGAGCCCAAAGGTGGCGCAGTATGTGGACAAGCTGGCAGCTTCGAGGCACACTGTATGACACCCAGCTGTCTATGAGTGTATTCAGGAGTATATATATGCGGCCTTTTAGACCTTGTAAATTTAATCAATCTATTCTTCAATTGAATAGTAACACTAGCTGTGTAACTGTAAGGATAGGTAAGCCAGTGTCCAGTGATAGAAGGATACGGTTGCACACGTGGATCAGACTAATTTTACAAGTCGATTCAATAGTTTGATTCTCGGTTAGGGACCCCACGCGCGGCACGTTACGTATCCAGGGCCAAGTAGTAGCTATTCTATATATTCGGCCCGCCACCAGTCTTAGATCTCTAGCGATAATCTTACCTTACACTTTTACATAACCTATCACTCGAGTTCACGTTTGCAACCGTTGTTGCATATACAGGTCTCAGCCGGAGATGAGCCTCGTATGGCCGGAGCGGACGTGTCTTGTATGGCCGGAGCGGACGTGTCTTGTATGGCCGGAGACGGTGATGTCTTGTATGGCCGGAGATGACTGTTGACTCTGATACGGGCTGATGGCATTCAGCCGTACTTGCACTCTCATATATATTGGCCTTGTAGCCCTCTTAGATAGAACAATCAAGCTTCTCTAGCATCACTATTTCAACAACCGTATCCACCCAATTACCTTCTATATCGGTACGCAGCCGGAGGCATCCGTATGCGCCCTTACACTATTATCGCTTTTTCAGTAAATGGATTCGTTTCGCTCACGGGATTCGGGGATGCCACTTTTACCCCTTTTCTGATGCATCGCTACGACTCAACAATCGCATGATGAGAGTCAACTACACACACATTCAGACATCTACCAATCATAACGATGATCATATGGACGAGTCTACCCCAAATTGGGTCAATTGACAAGAGTAGAGATGACTTCGGCAGTTGCATCGCTTGGTGGCACGCGTCTGTGGTCAAGCTGACCAATTCCCACTAACCAAGAGTCTATACTCATCGAACGAGAGACACCGCATACAATCGAACGAGATACGTTGACTAATGACTGCAATGGAGAACCGACTTCGGAGCAGCTTCAAATACAAGATCACTTTACCCCTTAACGTGTCAATTCACGGTGGAATTCCAATGAAATCAAGAAACAATACACAAGTCAAATTTGTTACATATTCCACGAGCATGGTCACTTACGATTACATAAAGAGACGAGAGCACACGTACAGAGGAGAGCCAGCCCAGTTGAAGCTCACTTCCAGCAAGAACAAGGAAAGAGCCAGCCCAGTCGAAGCTCCTCACCTATGGCAGAGAAGAAGATGACTGGACGATAAAGGGGAAAAGTTAGTCCACGGTCGAAGCTCATTTCTGGCGGAGATTCATTTCACGATTAAACAACAACTACGGTGGAAGCATACACGCGGCGGAAGACTGATTATAGTTAAGAATACCGCCTACAGACGCACACGAATTACATGGTCAATTCTGATGACCAATTCCAACCTATTTGGATGACCGATTCAGATGACTCGAAATCCCCTATCGACAGAGGCGAAGTAATACCCCCATCGTGCCATACAACAGTCAATCGAGCTTTGTACCGGCAGATACGAGAACGCCAAATGTCAAAAATCCAGAAAGGCGATCACGAGATCGGCAACCGAGCATGATCTCAACTTCGGACAAGAGTCTACTTTCGGATGACTGTCTACCCTCGGACAAGAGTCCCCCCTCCCCAGTTTGTGCATTTAGCACCTGGAGTTTTATCGATCCAGCTTGTCTTGGCTGGGCATCAGAGATCAACGGCTTTAATGCCTAAAGGACCATTTGGCCAATGTGTTCCTTATATATATATACTTTTGTAACTCATCACATCTCGTTGTGGATGGACAGTCTTGAGGATCCCAAGTAGAGAGGGGGCTTGATAGTCCTGAGGATCTACGTGGAGAAGGAATAATCACTGGCTGCAGATCTCAACTGTACTCTGCAGTCGGAATGGCTTGGTATAAAAACGTTCTTCAGGCAGATCCCATTCGTACTCTGCAGTTCGTGCATAACACGGTGAGGACTGAAGACTTTCCGAGGTACTATACCGGGAGCACCACATATATAGCAACCTATTCTGCTGGCTGGGCATGATGGCACTCACCCTTTGACTGGGAGTTTGCACTAGGGTTGCTGAGGGCTACGGCAAAGCAGTCTCACAGCGGTGAATACCCTCGTACACCGGACAAGTGACCAGGAGCAGTGGCAGTAGTTGCGGCAGAAGAGCGTCCACTTTTGGAAACCTTGAATAACTGCTACTGGCTGGCCGAGACACGAAGGGAGGAAGCCATCTGCATACGGCCCCACGGTGACCACACGTTTGAATCTCTACTTCTGGATCAACCCTTCACTACTTCCATCCTCATATGCATTACCAATTGGGCTAATAGGAGTAGATAGAGCTGGAAAATACGATGGCACCGATAGTGCTACTGGAGGCCTTACAATCAAAGATCTCCAGATTACCGCGAGAATGGAGTACAGACAACTGAAGTTACCGCAGACAGAATGTGGCAGCGAGAAGGGCCTGAGGCTTTGCAGAGGCTTTCCAATGGCACCGTACCATGGAGACTCGTACGCATGCATGCCAAATGATACCGGTCATGTCGAAGGCGATCATTATACAACTGCTAAGAGCTATGGCCAATATTTAGTTCAGAAGCTATAGAATTGAATGGTACTAGCTGTTAACAATGAAATTAATGTTTTCACTAGTCTTTGTGTGCGCTCTGCATAAGAATACCCATCAAAATAAAGCTGTTTCCTAAGAATATGATTGTACAGTGATATTCTTAATTTTACATACAAAATTATAAGAACTGCCAAATCATATTTTTATATGCTGAATATTCTTAAGCGGAGTATTCTTAACAGGAGCTTATCTATATGCGCGGATCGGCTCCCCAGTAATAACTTTCTACCACCGGTGGCCCAGACGCGGGAGCACCTCTGCCGCCACTGCAGCCGGTGGAAAGACCAGCAGAAAGCACTCTGGACAGCGGTGGGGAATGCAACGGGATGGAAAGCGGGCAGATGCCGACACGTGCAGGTCTCTGAGCTGTTTTCCATGGAGCAGTGCAATCAAGCGGTGATGGACTTCCTGGCAACTACTGGAGTCGGGAAGTTCCCGCCCAAGTAAACGGTGAGTGCCGCAGAGCGCGGGAATGGCGGGGATGGCGGACTCTCTCTTCTCTCTTTCTCTTTTCTTTTTCTTTGATCTTGGGAGTGCGGGAAACCAGTCAGTTCATTCATTCATTCTTTCTTTCTTTTATCAGCTGGGACGAAGGGTAGCGGGTGCAGGCTTCCCAACGGTCCGGGGCGACTGGCGTCTATCGGGGCCCCGAACGACGGTCCCGTCCGGGGCATGCATTTCGGAGGCCTGGTCCGTCCCGGTACGGAATCTTAATACCTAGGGCCCGATATAGATGACTGTAGTTTTAGGATACGGTTTTAGGATACGATGCTAGGGTCTATACGATTTCCAAATCCTGGATGCGTCTGAATGCTGCGGCTGGGAGCCTGAAGATGCAAGGGTCCATCATGCAGACGGAAGCGGAGGAGCTACAGTTGTGAATGGAAAAGGCTTGGTAGTGAGCAGAGGGTCTTGTTTGTTTGTATGTTATCATGTTTGTATTATAGTATCACCGGGCGCAGTGCGCAGTGCTAGACTGCAGGGCCCTACAGTCTTTTCATCCGTGGCTCTGCTGCCGTAGTCCTAAACAGTCCTTAGTTTGCTTGCCCCGAAAATTGTCGTCTGGTACGGGGCTTACTTTTGCCCGGACGGGACGGACTATCGGGAAACCTGAGCGGGTGGGAGCTCCGCCACCTAACCGGCTCGTCCGGAGGCGGAGGTACTTTAGATTCTGTCATACTCTAGTTAGAGTGAATACGGTATGAATAAAACAAACAAACAAACATACTTTCTACCACCCTACCACACCACTAGTGACTAGGATCTGCACCAGTCGGCAGTGTATCACTTAGCACGCTAGCTGTGAGCTCAGCAGAATCACATAAGCGTTTCCTATCGCTGCTTCATTGTCCTCCCGCTTCCTCTGTGTCATTCTACTCGACACCGCCCTACAGTTCATCAGGTCTTGTAGCGGTTGTAGTGCCATTCGTCGAGGGATCTTATTGAGCCATGACACCCAATGTAATTAGCCAATTCGTGGGGCTATCCAATTCACATAATAACACTGTGTAAATCACCTGAAAGCTTTGTGATTCACACGATATGTTGTTTATATCCCACTATCCTTCCACTCACTCTTGTTGTCAGCGGATAAGATTTGGAGCCAGAAGGACTTGGATGATTTTGTGATCTTTACCGTGCAGCACACTTACGGCAATTACCATCACCATTGCTACCACTACCACCACCACCACCAGGGTAATTTCAAGAAACCACATCAAAAGATTGCGCTCAAAATTGTAACAGGTAAAATTAAATGACCAGAAACTGTATAAGTCTGTATCTGTAAAAACCAAGCTGTCCTGCTGATTTAAAACCTCAACACCAGATTGAAATATCACGATAGTTTCAGAGACCTGCGTGAGATATGACTTACCATGTATTGCAATTTACATTACCATCGTGTAATCGCCGAATTTTCAAATCTCCGGACATCCCTGTCAAAGACTCCAATAAAGATTATGGATTTCTAACTTTGATGTATAGCCACCGAACATTGATGTGTCGCCTTGGGCGCTCATGATGGGGTGTCTGAAGACTTAAAATCCGACCAGTAATGTAAGCTCCGCATAAAGTATCACTCGCACCAGGGTAATTTTTACATTGCATAAATTATCACTCACACCAGAGTATAATTCCCAACATACTATTAAAAGATAATTAGTTGTATTCAGTAAGCAGACCTCGTGTACTTATCGGTGAGAAGCTACGACTATCTACAGAAAGCAATCACGTACAGAGTAGGTTAGAGTTGCATATATGCAACATTACATTGCGTTTGTAATAGCAAAGCTCTGATTACCTTATCACTACTGACAGTTAAGCCACCATGATCAGTGTCGTGAGATTAAAGTGTGAATCAAAACAAAATCTTAACTACATATGCACATCTATTTTACACCATATCTCACACTACGGTAGTTTACTTTATACTACGCTTCACCAAGAATGTGTTCCCTAGAGACAGTAGTTGCATTCACACATAGCCCGCGTTTGTTACCACCACCACTACCGCCCTCTCGTCCTCCGGACCTCCGCTACCGGTACCTGTGATCTGCCGCCCAGTCCGCCTTGGCCTCCTTCCTGCCTCCCAATCTATCTCATGGCAATTCAAAAACCAGTCACCGCCAATGCTTAATATGTTATCGCACCGACGACGTTTTGTTTCGTGCTAATCAACCACCCCTACTCGTCCCACGATGTGGGCGCAAACTACGGCCATACCTCGCGGATATCTCAACTTCCTTTACCTTTCTTCAGGGGCAAGGTGGTATTAAGTTCGGCGAAGGACGTCTTGTAACGCATAAGATTGGTGGCGACGCATAATTCATCTCGCTGACTGCGGTGCTGCGTCAGTCAGCTGTAGACTGCCGAATTCATTTGATTCTTGTCCTCACACGTGTCCAAGAGTAGAGCGGCTGTCATTGGCGCTTGTAGGTCACGTAAGGTACAAAGTACGTAGTCTATTCTCAGAGTATGACTGATATATATACAAAGCTGCAATGATCGTACTCCCTGTCCAGAAGAAAGCTTGCCGCATAAGAGAAAAAGACTCTTCAAATTATCCCTAACCTCTAAGATCCTCTAATCTGTAAGATGCTCCTGATCTCCGTGATAGCCCGCTCATTAGCTATACCTGATCCCCAGGCGTCATGCGTCGCCCCATGCTCCCATAAGACCATAACCCTTTAGTCTAGCTCCCTGACACGCCCCAAGTCATATTCTGCTTGCACTGCAATCGTGTAAATAGGTCGGCATCGTAATGATTGGTTGATGTCGAAAGAATCAAGTGACTAGCTCACCTGTAGTCTCCATCGAAGTTACCGCTCCAAGCCCGTCCCTATCTCCCAGATCACCTTATGTCCATAGCTCGCTCAGCAACATCTAACCACCCTCACTTGACATAATTCTCTCCGGTACAACCTTACCTTCCCCCGCTTACCGACCGGGATATGTTTTGGTTCTTATGCCGCCGTTTAGTTGCCATCGTGCCAATCGGTAGTGTCGTGTCGACTCGTCGGTGCTGCGTATAACGTACGTTAATAAACCTACTAAGCTCGCCGGTAGTCGTTGATGTGACAGAAGCCACTCGGAAATGCATACGGGATGGACCTCGGAGACTGAGGGTGCGACGTCGCCCAGATTCACGGTAGAACCACTTGGAGAGCACCGCATAGGTATAGTTACAGGAAAGCGCGGGTATGCAATCCGGTTTAGAGGCTTTTAGAATTGATATTCACGACACGGAGGCCGACACCAACAAATACCGACAGAACCGAGTCCGGTTCCTTTAAAGGGGACGTGGCGTCGAGAGAATGGAAATGAGGGATTACGAAAGTGATGATGGCACTTCAACCGGTTGAAGCAGTGGCCTTGGTATGGAATACCGTCGTCATCGTCTTTATGACAGCATGCTGTGTCAATCATAGCGTGTGACCCGAATGCCGTAGTCTTGCACTCGGACTCGCTTCAAACACATCCTGTCGATGCGTCGTTCGGCTGCCGTGTACTCGTCTCGTGTCGTTATAGGTCCTAAATCACTCCCGAGTGACCCCTCTATAAGCACCAGAACCGAGACAAGAGAGCGAGTTGCACAGAGCAAATACAGATTACCGTACCCCCGCGACGAGTCACCGTAGGTCACATCAATAAACTAGGTTCGACTGCTCGGAGGAGATCACCCACATTCGAAGGAAAGATTACGACGGCAGGTGAAAGTGATGGTGGTGGGGTAGATGTCGGAGAGGTGGATAATGCCGGAATGTAGACGACGACTTAGAGATAGGGTAGATGACGGAGTAACAGGGGTATAAGCGATAGCGCGGGGACAATCTTAGCAACTACTTCATATCGACAATTGGATGAGTAAAGGACATAGTAAGACCTAATCTTATCGGAGTTATCTAATCTCTAATCATTGATAGGACTGGAAAATTCGGCGAGTACCGTTTCAAGTGGTCGCCGCGACTTCTTTCGTTCATATTTTAGAACGGCGATCTCGGCGACTACTATAAAGGGTAGGCGCATGCAAAGAGTTTCCCCTTTCTACTCTAGTAAGAGCGAATACAGTATGAATAAAACAATACAAAACAAAGAGTTTCCGAAAATGAGCAAGCGTCTATACCTCCAGAGCATTATCGCCCAAATTCACGCCTTCTGACTCCGTATCTACCATGCCTTCATCTACTCCTTCACCGACTCTTCAAACTTGCATAAAACATCAAGGTGATGTCGCTGTTTTCTATTGCTCTCGATCGTCTGCGCCTCTGCACTCGTTCTCATCCCACACTCCCATGCCTTCACATCCATCGACGCCCGTTCTCATTATCTCCCTCTGCCTTACCCCTGTCCATACCTCCATTCCCAACATTCCATACCAGGCCTTCTGATGTCTCCCCGTATAGTGATTGTATACAACAATACACCTCTCAATTGTGCACGCTTCCATTTAAGCCAGTTTTACCCTGAGTTACTTCGTGACGTATAGCTAGTACTATTTGTACAATTGGGTGTCAGGTCGGGGCGACACCAACGCCGTTAGCTCCGACAAGCACCGAGTGATTTTTGTTAATTACAGAGTGTAGCAAGAGGGAAGTGTTAAACAGAATGAAGTCCTCCGGGTTCCGGCGGCATCTCTCCTCTGCCCTTCGTTCCGCCCCCGTCTGTCCTCACTCGTCTACTCCGCGTCATCTACTCGGCATCGTCTACTGCACCTCTACGTGCAACATATCTTGTCAACACCCTCGTGCACCCATCTTATGTCGTCTATCCGTCCGCCCGCGCCTCTCTTCCGTGCTCGTACCTCTTCCGCGCCGTCTATGCCCCTGTCCATGTCAACGCTGTGTCCTAATATGCGCCGTCGTCTACTGCCTCCTTTGGCATCGTCAACCCCACCAGTGTCGTGAACTCCACTGTTTCAACTGTCCCAGTACTGTCGTCATCTCTCGCCGTCAGACATTTTTCACCCGCCGCCATCTCTCCTCCGTTGTCGATGTCTACTGAGGCCCAGTTAGCTCTCAAGGTAAGGACGGAAGCATTACCCGGCGGGATCGAGAATAGACATTGCATACTTAGCGCTTTACAATTTAGTTGGAACACTTCAGCACACCCTCGCGTATCAGCGATCGGTTAGTAGGAGCAGGGTGCGTCAACTTTCTTATCGTGAGCAATTGAGTTGAGTCGATCGGTAGGCATACGGCGACCTCAGAACAAAGTAACTTTACTCACTTGCCACAATTCCGGTGCATTTGCAGCGATACCTCAGGTGTAGTTATATAGATCAAGAGGACCTACCGCGACATGAGGCGAGAACACGTTAGCGGAACGACACATCAACGGGATCGATTCGAGACGGATTTGGCACCAGTATGAACCCGAGTTTGAGACTACAGCACAATTGGGCAACACTGAGACTGAGATCGGCATCAGCAAGCTATTCGGAATGATAACGGTGACATGAGCGTTATGGAATCCATTCCAGAAGGGGTATGGGATGGATCCCGGAGACTGGAGGGGAGACGTCGGTGGACGCCTATTGAGAACGTCGCAACTTACCGCCACAGGATAGCGCTGGGTATGTAATCTGTTAGAACAGATCTTAGTTATCATGTGCTCTTGGGTTTGGGTTGAGCGCTGAGTGTAGATTCTGTATATACGTGTTAGACCTAGACTTAGATAGCCTGTTCAGTTCGGTCAAGAGAGAGGTGCAGCACTACTGGTTCGGCAAAAAATTACCCAGAGCAGGACTTTAGATTAGACATTCAAATATAGGGGTGACACCGGCATCGGACAGTACCGATAGTACCAAATCTGATAGCTCTGTTTGGTACGTGGCGCCGAGAGGATGATGAAGACAATGACGGTGATGAGGACGCTCCAGCCGGTTGGAGCAGTACATTCGATTGAGAACACAAGGGGCTCTAAACGTCGTATTACTCACTATTTTGTATGTTATCTCGGGTGTTGCAAATTGTTGGCACAACCATATATACGCTCTTGTTTTAACCCTACTACATTCACTCTATCAAGACTATGGCAGACCGTACGTATGTGCAATGGTACCAAGAAAAGAGAGAGCAAAGACTCGAGATATGTATAAGAGAGTTATGTGCCCAGTGCCGAACGGGTGACTTACCATCAGCTCAGCTTATGGTCAGCTCAGTAAGTCTATATATGTTCTTGTCTTGTTATGTTTTGATTATACTACATTCACTCTATTTAGAGTATCACAGAGTCCGTTTTTGTGGACACGTGTACACTGTGGTGGGCGTGGAAAGCTCGTCTATTGTCTAAGGAGAGACAAGAAAAGGAGAAAACTAAAAGATATGATCAATACTATACTAAAAACGGCAACCCACGTAACAGCCAAGCAGTCACATGATGCCCGTCAATGATCTTGGGCAACCGCCCTACACTTCCGTCAAAAATTTCCCCTCCGGATGGCCGGCTACGTGGAAGAGATGCCCTTCCGCTACGTTCCTCCCCTTCAACAAATAAAAGTAGAGCGAGAATGAACAGTCAAACACAAAAGAAACGTAAGAGAAAGACAGACGCCACCGCTCAGTGCCGTGGGAACTTCTCACTGCCGTGGTTGTGAGAAATTCCATCACCGCTTGATCACATATCTCCATGGAAAACATGTCTATGTATGTAACACCGAGCATCAGCACCATCTTCACCTCGACCTAGCTAAATGTTTCATTTTCTCCATACCCGCCTTTCCCGTCATGCTATCACTACAGCCACCGCCACCATCATCCATCCGCATCAAAAGCACTATTTCAAGTAGGTGTTGGCGCCGTTATCGAGCAAGAGCCTGGCAAACTAACTCAGTGCCTATTCGACTATATGATGCGCAACGGCGTTTGGCCGTCGTTACTTTCCGCATGAACGTCAGCACCATGTTTCAGCAATAATTCGACTATGGATGTGTCGTTATAACAGTCTCGAACAGCTTTGTGTAGCGGCGTTTCGCCTTTAGAGCATTTCGCGTTGATATTGGCGCGATGCTCCAGGAAAAGGGGAACCAATAGTTTGCGATGTGCCCAACTGCAAACCGCAAGATGCAATGGTGTTTGACCATCATCTCTTTTTGCGTCAACGTGTGCACCATCGTCAAGCAGCAGCTGGACCATTTCGTAACTGACCGAAACCGCCCGATGAAGTGCCGTTTGGCCGTCGCTACATTTCGACTCTTTGTCGGCCCCCTTCTCTAACAAAAGTCGCACCGTGGCCTCAACACCCTGCGCAACCGATAGAAATAGTGCTGTGTCATAGTTCGACTTTTTTGCCTCAATATTCGCCCCCCTCGAAATGAGCAGTGCAACCGTGGCCTGAGGACCTGGAGAAGCCGCTAAATACACCGTTTCTCTGCCGGAGTTTTTTATCTCGATGTTTGTGCCCTTCCAAATTAACAGTCTGTCCGTTTTTCCCCGACTCGATGCCGCCAGGTGAAGCGCTGTCGCACCGGATGTGTCCTTGGCCTCGATATGACTGCCTGCCTCAAGCAGCAGCCAAACCGTTGTGTGAAAACCGTTTTGTGCTGCTAGGTGCAGTGCCGTCTCACCCGATGCATTCGTCATTCTAAAATCTGCGCTATGATCGAGTAACAAACTGACAGTGCAGTCCTGACCTTCTGCAGATGCAACATGTAGTGCCGTTTTACCACTTCTGGATGTCGCCTCAATGTTTGCGCCATTCTTGAGCAACTGACGTATCGTGCAACTGCCCCTCCCTTTAGCCGCCAAATGTAGCGCCGTCTTACCACGTTTCGTTTGCGAATCGATATCAGCGTAATTTTGGAGCAATAAACAAACAGTCTTCTCATGGCCAGCTTGAGCCGCTTTATGCAACGCCGTTTCGCCGGCATCGGTTGTCGCTTTGATGTCTGCTCGTTCTCCAAGCAGCAACCGGACCGTGGAGGTATGGCCATTCCCAGCCGCTTGATGCAACGCCGTTTCGCCACCATCCGATGTTGCTTCAATTCTTGCACCATTTCCAAGCAGTAGCTGGACGGTGGAGACATGGCCATTCCCAGCCGCCAGGTTCAGCGCCGTACCATTGTCTCGAATAACTGTCGAATCCCCTTGGTCAGGCCAACTATGGACAAATGGCATACGTAATCGGTTCGCAAACTTGTCGCTGTGCTTGCTATGCGCTTCGATATCTGCCCTATACTCAAGAAGCAGCTGGACTGCGCTATCGTGACCTGACATAGCTGCTCGGTGTAATGGTCTGTTGCCATCGTGGTCGCATACTGTCTCGATATTTGACCCATTCTTGAGCAACCGCAGGACAATTGCCTCATGTCCAGCTTGGGCTGCTAAGTGTAGTGCGGTATCGCCAGATAAAGATTTCGCTTCGATGTCTGCGCCATTTTGGAGTAATACCTGCACAGTGGCATCGTGACCGGCTTTCGCCGCCATATGCAATGCTGTCATCCCATTAGAATCCCTGGCTCTGACCAAAGACTTTCCATTGTCAAGTAAACGAGCGACAACATCTCGCAAACCAAGAACACTTGCTCCGTGAATTGAATGCAATGAAGCCGGAACACAGTTATATCCATAAAATTGTATCCATCCATCGTCCGGTGCATAGAAGACTTGGAATGCGACGTAAAAGCGATTGGCATCGCTCATCAACTCTATGGCTTTTTCGACAAGGCCTCCAGATTCTTCCGCTAAGCGGCAGTGATATCCCCAGTATCGACCACAGTAATTCAAGAACTGTTTCTCTTCAAGTCGAGAATTGAATGAAGCTTGGGTTAGGCAAGGCCCATTATCAAAGTCCCGCTGAAGGAAGTAATTGATACAGGTATTCGCTATACTAAGATGTGCTTTATCTTGGATTCTGGGTACAGACAGAAGGTATTCTTGAGCACTGTAGTGAACTAGGCGAATGGCGTGTGTCTGATGATCTAGAACAACAAGACCAGCACACCGCTCGATAACCTTATGAGACTCCACAAAATCATTTGCGTCCAGCTCTGACTGACCATTCTTGATTGCTAGGGCTATCTGCAGCTCGACCCACTGCAGTGGGCGTTTGGCGTTAACGATCCATCTTAACGCTCTCAAGGCTAGCTCCTGTGCTGCTTCTGGTTGGTCTTCGATTGCTTTCATGGCTCTTTTATAAGTAGAGTTCAAATTTTTTGGAATAACTTCGAGTGCTTGTCGTATTTCGTTTACCGTTGTCTGTTGAAGGATATAATCCGCATGTATATTGGCTAGTAGGAACCTAGTCGCAAAGGTGTCAGCCCGGGTTTATACGATCAACTACTAGGGGCATGATGGGATACATACATTCCGGCAGCCTTTTTGAGAACAGCAGAGACTATCTCCTCTTCGAGTTGGGTGGAAACCTTGTCTGTCGTCTGCTTCGCCACTTCAATCTTCGCTCTTACAGCCAATTCTATGTCCTTGTTATGTGCCGTAATGACCATTTCCAGGGCTCGATGTTGAAGCGCTAACTCGATATCTCTGCAATGAGGTCGAGCGGTGATGAGGATTTTAAATCCCTTCGTTCCTTTACGCTTGAGTGGTAGATTCATAATAAACCGTAAGAGAAAACTCCTTTGCGTTTGTTCATCACATTCGTCCAAAGCATCAAATACCAGGTAAACTTGATCAAATTTGGTACCAATGGAAGTGAGCCAGTATTCAAGATCCGTCAGACTGGGTCGTTTGCCGTGTTTAAGTGAAATGTCGTACAACTCTTGAATATGAGGATATATTGGCGGTATAACATTCGGTGGATCCGGCAGTTGAAATTCCAGCTGTTTTAACAGCTCAGCTAAAATGTTTTCCGGTGTTTGTCGCTCTCGATCATTGTAGTCAAAGTAAACGTACGCCAATGCAGCTTTGCGATTACTGATCGACAGAATACCGCTATTTTGGATGTATTCGATCACAATCGACCTGACCAAGTCTTGTCAGATGTTTGAAATTCAATGCAGGATAGAGGTTACAAACGTCAAATAACTTTTTCCAGAGCCAGCTAGGGATGCGACAGCAGGAGTTATTAGCAAAATTCGACTCAAATGTTCGTAATCGGTTATAGAAAACCTACGGATACCACGACACCATAAAATTGGTGAATCCTCCTCTGTCAGCCATTTTATGAAGCTCGGGGCATTCAAAAACCATTGACCCGTATTTTCCTCCACGTTTCGTGAGATCTCGTAGTGACGTTTGTCATGTTGATACGGCGACAACCACTCTAGAGCTTTTTGCCGATGAGTGACTGTAGATTCGTGTAAGTAGAGGTTTTATAATGGTAGAAAACTGACGGTGTACCTAGCTCCTCCCGGCGTCTCACTATTCCATCATCACGCATATCAGAAATCTTTCTAGACATCTCCTTCATATGCTCCAATAACGACATGGCAATGTGTCTATCGTGCTTGTCAGAAGTGGACCGTGTACTGGTGGAGTAAGTGGGTACATGTTATCAGCAATTGCTGCCATGTTAATCGTATTCTTGTGCCTTTCAATCCTCCGAACTAGTTCCATTATTTCCTCCCTCTTCAGCGGCCATGTTCCAGTAGTTCGTAGATTCGAAAAAATAGATGGTTTGGACTGGAACTCATTCAGGATGGTAGCCGCAGCTGTCAAATCCTCGCGGCAGCTTGAAAACCCTAGACTATTCATGATATCTTTCATGGAAACCTGATTAATGAATTGCTCTCTAGTCGGACATAGGATGCCCAGGAGGAAGGTGTGGCAGGAAATTCAGGACTTACGATGGCCTGCATTGGCTGCATCATCTGTCAACGGTTCGAGTGCCTCAAAGACACCCTTTAAATTATATATCTCCAAGACCAGTTGCTTGATTTCCCTCGGACAGTCTTTGCATCCCCGCCGAAACCGGCTGCCGTGCCCGTACACCACGTCGGCGAAAGTGATGATTCCAGATATTGCTGCAGAGATCGACAATGGATCAGTCATTATTCGGTGTGGTGGAGTACGATAGAGGTCAAATCCCTTTTGTCTGTAAGAGGTATTAACTGATAACTCGAACAACTGAATAGTTACCAGAAGGGCTATCTGATCGAGAAGAGCGGAAGATGGATCCTTTTGGCCCAAAATATGGGGAATCTGTGAGTCATTCACGACTTATCTTAGTTTATTTGTTTAATCATACTAGATTTACGCTATCTAGAGTATGACAGTGCCCGATTCTCCTCCCCCTCCGGATCACCGGTTAGGTGGGAAGATCCCCTCCCTCTACCCTTTTACCCCACGCCTCCTATTTTTAGTTGCTTATCATTATCACGGTATCTATATATGGTACCTGTTGGAAGGAGACGGGGGTGCCTGATGCATCTGTGGCTTACATTGCACATATTGCCCGATAGGAAGTAGCCGAGATATCAACGCTGCTCCATTCTCCTATCTATGTGTGATAACGTCACTTCATCTGTTCCTTGACTAATATGCTCCACAGTTTTGTGGGCAAACATGTCTTAGCTGCGTGCATTGAACAGTAGTGTTTCACTAGACAGGGCTTGGCTACTGTATAGCCGTTACGCGGATTATTCCGTGAGTTTGTTCATACTAATCTTTTTCGCAGGAAGATTTTCAGCTACCACATTACAGGTGATGAATTCAAAGGCGGAGAACATAATGGAATCCTACCCATTCAGGTCTTTCGAAAATTGCAGTTGTAGTATCCTTCCACCTACACAAAATCTTGATGTCGAGTAGTACGCAGGTGGGCTATAATCCGTGTCACCTCATCAAAGTCACATGCTACCAACATCTGCAGCCTACCTCGTGCAGAGCACGAGGGGGTTTCATCCTCTAATGTGACACTGTTTTCCACTTCATATCTGAGATATAGCGAGTCCACATTGTGCTGTGGAGTGACTTAGTACGCAGGTATTCAAATAATTAATTAGTGCATGGAACAGTTTGCGTAACTACCGTACATATGTCACGCTTTGGCCAGAAATACTCCGATACGAGGGCCTCAAACTCGTTGTCTGCTCATTCTGGTGTGCGACAGCGTTCGCAAACTCCCCATTATTACATCCGCTCAACATAGCTACGCCTGTAAAGTGCCGACATATATTGACACGGGATAAAGTTCAAATCCGGTGTGGTGCTTGCAAACTCACTTGGCGGTAGTCACCGCTTCCTAACTAATACAAGTTCCAGTCACAATTGCCAGTGAAATATCCAAAGCCCAAGAAGAAAATGAAATCGATATAGGTCTAGATAGGGTAGTTAGATGTAAGAACTAGTGCTGGTGATGGCTTCACCACCTGTGTGGAGATTAAGGTATTCCAAATATTTTGTCTTTAGTAAGCTTCCAATGACAGTGTAAGTTTGCCTTGAAAGTCAGCCGCAAAAGTATGGAGAAGGGAAGAGGATATTTGAGAGGTGAAACGTGGTTGAAGTGAGGCAAGTGGCAACTTACAATCTATTAACACACAGCTACGCTTCTGCATATACTGTTTGTAATTTGAACTTATTAACATGTCATGATGTACACAAGGTTTCAATTTCCGGAGTAGATTTCACCGCAGACAGCCATACCACTGTGGCACAAAGTTACTAAAGTCACCAATATTGTTTACAGTATGTTGATACTACTATTAGTACATAATGTCAAATTTTACAATTAACCCATTTCTTGTAGTGCAAAAATTTGAATGTAATAAATGAAAGTTATATACTGGGGGAAAAGTGTGATATTATCTGATAACTTCATATTTATGATCTAATGTATTAGAGAGGTTTTGAAAAATATGACATGTTATTTCTACGGTGTAGCAACAGCAACAGCTCCAGTAGCTGTAGGGATGAAGCTAGTGCAGTTGATGATATGACATCAGCAAAAGTGCAAATCGACTATAGACTGCGCTACGCACACACGCGCACACGCGCAGCTCACAGCAAGCTTCCCGTGGACCCCTGCGCGACGTGCAGCCTATAGTCGTCTATAGTCGATTCATAGAGATCTGCGCCTGGGCCTATGGAACTATATACAATTGGCGGCCGGAGATGAACCAAAAGAGCCTGCTTGAAAGCCTCTTTGAAAGCCTGCTGGAGAGCCTTCTTGAGAGAGCCTCGCATCGGGAGGAGTAGAGTTTTCCACGGGAAGCTTTTGGTCCATGGAAAACCCTGAATTTGTGGAAGCTTTGGCTAATAGAAGGCTCTAGGTCTGTGGAAGCTTTGGTTAGTGGAAGGCTCTAAGTCTGTAGAAGCTTTGATGCTGACGTTGACGTAGCCAACCTACTTGTCTGGGTACTTTTCATACTATGATCACGATAACTATCACCAACACCATCGCCATCGCCATCGCCATCGCCATCGCCATCGCCATCGCCATCACAATCAGAATCATCTCCATCAGCCCCGGACCGAATGTGCACACCACACATATGCCCACAATCGGTGGGAAGCGGGCAGCAGATTCCATTGGAGAATCTGAGTCTGAGATCTGGTCTCCCAATGATCCAATTATCTACCGTTCCTGCAGTATTTAAGGCTGCAATTGTCAACACCATGACCGTGAGGCATCGTGAGATCTTGTCGTGGTGGCCGCGCTAAAGATAAGGTTCAGACTATCATATCGACCGATGTCATGATTCTGGCCAACATACGCCGCCTGCAACCTGCCACATGCCACACGCCGCCCGCCGCCCACCAAACATTGCCCGTCATACGCCACTAGCCTCACACCTCCCGGTGCCTGGCGTCTGCCACTCTGCAAGTCTCTGGATCGAGCATGCAGGAACATACATGGGAGCATATAGTCAAGTGAGATTGGGAGTGTCTTCCCTCTTGAGAGTGTACTTGGGAGCGTAGAGTCAAGTAGGCTGGGAGTGTGCCATCGAGTGCATTTGGGAGTGTACTTGAGAGCTTGCTTGGGAGCGTACAGTCAAGCAGGCGGGGAGTGTGCCATTGAGTACAATTGTGAGAGTCCTGGAGAGCGTGCTCTTGAGAATGTACTGGGAGGTGTACTTGGGAGCGTACTCAGAGTGTACTTGGGAGAGTCTTGAGAGCTTACTTGGGAGCGTATAGTCAAGCAGGCGGGAAGTGTGCTATTGAGTGCAATTGTGAGCGTCCTGGAGAGCATGCTCTTGAGAACGTACTTGGAGGTGTACTTAGGAGCGTACTCAGAGTGTACTTGGGAGCGTCTTGAGAGCTTACTTGGGAGCGTATAGTCAAGCAGGCTGGGAGTGTGCCATCGAGTGCAATTGGGAGTGTACTTGAGAGCGTACTCGGGAGTATGCTTAAGAGCATCTTGAGAGCTTGCTTGGGAGCGTACAGTCAAGCAGGCTGCGAGTGTGCCACCGAGTGCAATTGGGAGCGTCCTTGAGAGCATACCCGGGAGTGTACTTGGGAGCGTATAGTCAAGCAGGCTTGGAGTGTCATTGAGCGCAATCAGGAGTGTACTTCAGAGCGTACTTGGGAGTGTGCAATGAAGTGCATTTGGCAGTTTTATTGAATGTAGCATGATGTATAGTATCAAGCGCTCATAATCGCATGCGTATCATAGTAATCTAGTCAACTTGCAGGTCCATAGGACCTCATAGTGCCACATGCCAAATATGCTATGGATTACCGGCCCATGGACAGCTTCTCTATGAGTTACGCGTCGCGTAAGGTCATTTTTCCCGGTGGATGATTGTTGCACCGCAGTCAAAATGTTTGTGCTAAATACCAGGTTGATTTGTGAATCCTGTGAATTTGGCAACACACCGTCATCGGTGGTTATTGTAAGGCAGCTGTACAAATCCAGGTTCAAAGCAGTGGGGATGTTGGTAATAGTTGCAAACAAACAAGCCCAGCCTCCCTCGCTCCAATCACTACGGAAATTACTCTCTTGCTGAAATCAACGCTGCAAAACTTGTGCATAGTGTCACATTGAATCTGCCAGAGAGGCAATGAGAGCTGCAATCTAAAGAACTGATCACTGACACATATCGAATTTTTCTCATTGCCACACTATGTGTACTGCAACGAAATCAGAACATGCGGATTAAAGTCACTGTGTATGTTATTTGCCAGTGCACCATGCGCCGTGTGTTGTCAATCTTGCTCGAAATGTTGGTTGCCCACCAGTAGTGAACCGGTACTCTGTTCACCACACGTTGAACTGTGCACCCATGTCCCACACTACCTCATGTAATACCATTCAACGAAATATTTACAGCAATGCCACCAGCACAAACATCAGTTGCTGCAGCAGAAACTTCAGTGAGGCACCCAAACTGTGAAAATGTGCAACTTGTCCGCATGTGTTTTACACATTCGTCAGGAAAAACATATTCTGTCACGTGTAATCTACCGGAGGCTCTATGGCCTACCGTAACCTCCCATAACAGCGATAACACCACATAATGACAAACACCCCAGAGTTGTTTTCGGTAATGCACAATAATACACCTGTAATTTACCGATAGCATAACTGAATTATTACTGTAATTCAACTGTAGCGCATGTATTATACTGCAATTTATAGATAATACTATATATTCAAGAATTACTTATTTATTAACTACTCTAACATGTGTACACTCTGACTCTCATGACTCCAACAAGCTCACTCCCACAACTCTGACATACTCGCTCCCACTCCAACTCTGACATGCTCACTTTCACCACTGATCTGCTTGCTCACACAACTCTGACATATTCACTTTCCAACCTCAGATATGCTTGGTCTCACTGCTCCGACATGCTCACTCTCACCTTTCTGATAATGTGGCTTCGCTAGGAGCAAGCTAGTAGCGGTGGAATGTTCACTCTCACCTCTCTGACAATCTGGCTTCGCTGGTAGCAGTGGAATTCTCACTCTCACCTCTCTGACAATCTGGCTTCGCTGGGAGCAAGCTATTGGTGGTGGATCTGGCTTCGCTGGTAGCAGTGGATTTGGCTTCGCCGGGAGCAAGCCGTTAGTGCTGCATCTGGCTTCGCTGGGAGCAAGCTGGTTGCGGTGGATTGGGCTATGCTGGTAGGAGGGTATTACATGATTTCGTGGAACAATAATCGATCAGTAAAATACCCGATGCGGGTGATTGTGATGGTGGTGATGGTGGTGATGGTGGTGATGGTGATGGTGTTGATGGTGATGGTGGTGATGGTGATGGTGGTGGTGGTGGTGGTGGAGATGACTATTGAAAAAGGGGGTTGATGGAATGTATGCAGTATGAGAAATTTCCATCATGCTGTAATTCAATATTACATACGGTAACACCCGCATAACATTCTCCTAACTCTGCTCTACTGGCCAAAGGTCATGGTGGGCAGTCAGAATCTATAGGAAGCACACGTAACACAGCGGTAACAGGGATAATATATCTTGGTTACGGTTGCACTGAAGGTTTTCCCGACGTTGAGAGGAATGTCTAGGGCCAAAGGTGGAATATGTGCCTAAGCAAACTTTACAATTCAATTGAATACAGGAAACAAACATGGTAAACACTTGGTTGGTTGCAACTGTGTTGCTAAAGAAATAGAAGGTAGATATGAATTGGGTAAGGATTGTCTGATGGCTTAGGATGACAGGCTGTAGTCAATAATTTCTCCCAATGATGATAAATCCTCCAAAAATATTCATACTGACACAGATATGTATCAGGCTTTTGCTGGCTTTTGAATCTGGGTTGAGCTGGGAGATGTAACAAATTTCATTGTACCGGCTGCAGATACTTCAGATTAGGAAGTTTCCTCATCAAAGAGATGGATAGATGCAGTGAAGATATTACTGCGTCAGCTCAAAAGAAGATATTAGGAGAAGCTGCTGCAGCCTGGATTGTGAAACTGTTACGGTGGGCAGTGGGAGGTCGAGGTCAGGGCAGAGTATAGCACTAATATACACAATGGGACCAGAAGTGCAACTGCCCAGAGATCATCAGCCACTGCTCAAGCATGGCCTCGAGATGTTCTGTATGACCAAGATGGAAAGGAACAACATATGAGCATGGATGAGAAGGACAATTCTGAATATCTCAAGAAGAGTGAATCACCATTGTGTCAGGCATCCTTACCCGCAGCTTCAGAATCAGTACAAGATGACAATGTATGTATATTGAGACTGGAGACTGAAACATTTTGCACTTGGATAATGGTACACAAAGTATATAAGAAGGAACAGGGCCCATATGCGGATATTAAAAATCTACGATTCTCTACTGATGAGTATTTCCGTTAATGAGATTCTTAATTGCCATTGAGGCAGCTCTGTGTGCCACCTGGCTCAGTGTAATGTTCTCTAAACAGAACATTATTAGACCATGCTATTTATATTGTACTCCTCTAATACTGATTGTTCCAAATGACATCAATCTAAGATCAGATTCCGCCTTTCAGTGCAGATGACTAAGTTCTTGAGCGTCATCGCAATTTTATAATATAATAAAACTGGTGATAAGTTTATCTTTGAACCGAGTGAAAGGTTGGTTATATCCCCAGATTTGTTATGCTATGTAGCTTGACAAGGGATTGACTAGTGTTAGCTGCGGTTCTGGGATACAAGGATGTGCTCCAGGTTGCAATCGCAACTGAGAGTCCACTCTTGATTTGGAACCTGCAAAGAACTTAAACAGGAAACAAGCTCTAGGTAGTTACCGGACAAGATGGCAACAGTGTGGTCATTTGTTCTGATGGAACTGTAATGGGCAGGGTTAGGCGCTGGTGACATTGGTATTGATAATGTGATGTTAGAAAACATGGCACGAGGCTCAAGCTTGATTTCAAGGATATCAAGACAAGACAAAGAGTCATAGCTGTTTCAAAGTTGTGACTTGCTTTGCTATACAAGAGAACGAGTAAAGAAAGAAAGAAAGGAAATCCTCCAATGGCAACAACACTCTCATTATATACAATGCGTCTGCGACAGTTGAACCATTCCTCATGTTCTGCTGTACTATCCGAATCTCATCCTCTCATCTTAAACACCACTAACACAAGTTCTTATCAGTATAACAACGCCACATCGTCCAACGTCGCAACACCACAGTCTACTTCCTTATTGTGCTTAATTATACAGGGACAATGGCACTGCCTGCTCCGCATGTCCCAACATCTCCGCCGTTCCGTAACACAATTCCTGACACACTCTTTCTAACTCCCCTCCATTATTTGTAAGTACCCCCGAGATTTCCAGCGCTATGACAGTATCCCCCCCTCAGGTTTGAGGACATCCGAGAACATCGTCTAAAGGTCCAGGCAGTATTGGTTATATCTGATGAAACTGCACCACCGCCTGGAACCCACCAACCCACTTTGCTGGCTTCCAGGTAAGGGATTCATAACCCATCCACCAGATCATGTACTGCAACTGATTCTGATAAATCTTACTATCCTCAACACAACGCACTTTATATTCCTCTTCTCCATCAACCTCTCCATGTGGGGGGTGTTCAACTTGTTGACCCACCATAGGATCCTCTACCACTGGTGTGGTGGGAAAACGACTCCAACCAGTACAATGCCACGCGTTTGAGTGGGTACGTGACTTGGTTAGGGTTATCGCGGCTCTGTATCATGCCATCAACAAGGTTGAAAAAGCTTCCCTGGACGGCATCCCAGACCACACAGACAGACCTCACCAATCATGTACCAATCATCAACTCATCTGTTTCCTTCTTCTCTCCTTTGTTTCTTAGTTCTAGCCAATCCACTGTCTCGCTGAGCGTACTCTCTCCTCACGCTGTTCGAAACGAAATCTCCATTTTTGTCTCTTTTTACAGATGCTACCGTGTGCGAACTGCTGATCTAGGATTTCCGCCACAAACGGTTGTCCGACTCGGAGGTCGTTTTGGAAAGCAAAGCATCAGCCAGTAAGCTGGCCGCGAGAGACACATCACAGCACAACGAAACAGATGTGGATGGAATAGACACGATGGGACTGGAATGATGCGTCACGGAAAACTGGGCTGCGAGCAGAGACTACACCACAGCGACAATTGAACACAGATCAAACACCAAGGACAACTAGGCAGTGACGCCTACTCGTTGACACCTTCTCGGCTACAAGGAAACAGTGGAATCAGACGCCTCTTCCATTTAGGTCAGACGCACCTATCATTCTTGGCTCTGACGTGACAACGTTACTCGACTAGAATCAGAGGATCGCCGCATACACTACAACTGACCATTCCAGCCGAAACATAGTCGTCATGCTTCCCTACTACTGCGCGGAAGCGATCTAAGAGACGGTCCTGATGATGCGCAGTTATGAGCGCCGAGACCGGGGTGCACTCAAGGTGATGCTGGATGCATTTCCGTATAACGATCGCCCGCCCGATTCCTTTGACTACACAGGACAATATTTGGAGAATCTCTGCGCCGTGTTTGGAGGTCGAGACTATATGGAGACCCTGAAGTCTTTTCTTCGCACGTACAACCACATCAGTGGAGTATTCACCGAGCGCGGCATGATGGTTGACTATGAGAGGACTGGGATGTCGCTACGTTCGCTTCCCAAGTTACTGTGGAGGAAGGCGATCCCTACGCTTGGTCTCATCCCGGTTGAACCGCATACATTTGATCAAGGCAAGAGCAAGGGCTCGATTACTGTGAGAACCGCAGCTCCAGAGGCCTTGCCAATGTTCGATTTTCTTGCTCCTGCCACTATTCCGACAACTTTGACTTGGCCATCCGCACTGCTAACTTCTCGAGCATTCTTATATTCGATTAATCCAACGGCTCGCGCAACTTCTCCGGCTCTGACTTCGATAACTTCTCTTGCGCCCCGGGCTACAACGGCTTCCACCTTGCCCACGGCTCCCACAACTACATCGGCTTCCTCTGTTTCTTGGGCTGCCAATGTTTCTTCGACTCCGGCAACTCCCAAGACTCACAACACATCTCTGGCTTCCACAGCTTCCACTGCATCTCCGACTGTGTTAGCTTCTCCTGCGCCCCAGGATTTTCGGAAACCCTTTGCTCCCGCAGCTCCTGAGATTACCACAACAATTCCAATGGCAGCTAAGGGTCCCTCGACTACGGTGAAATTTTCTACACTCCCTTCGGCTCATTCTCTCGGGGCTAGACAAGGTACCATCCGGGCTGGTCAAACCGTACAACTCGGAAAACTCTGTGTCGTGGCACATCGAGACCTACCAGTCCGTCGACACTGTTTTGTGCAGCCCAAGCACCATCAGGAGGCATCTGTGCGGAACCGTCAATTGCCCGACCAGCAGCACTGACCATGTCAAGTGCCCGACCAGCAGCGGCGTCGACAGCCCACCTCGCCGTTCAATCTGCAGCGTCCCCCACCGCAGTCCCATCAAGATACAGTACAGCCACTGTAACAGCCAGATGTACTCCCATGCCATTACTGCAGCGGGCAGCATCACCTCCGGAAGGGTTTCGATTTGCCAACCGACCTGGAGGATGCTGTTGAATGTATCAATACCCGTGATAGTCTTGTGCTTCGGTGCGCGGGACAGGAGATAACAATGGCACCGGCTGCCCGCGGTGAACGCACGATGAGGGACTATGCACAACCAGCTTGTCCAGTTCTTGCGACACCATCACCACCGCCACCGCTATCACCATCAACAGCTCGCTCGAACTCACCACTGCCACCACCGCCATCAGCCCGCTCGTCCCCACCACCACCAGCACCTGCTGCGCGCCTAGTCTCACCAACCCCGTCTCCTGCTCAACCGACACTCACATCCGCACAGCTGCTCTCAATGGAACAATTGACGCGGCTAATGGAAGAGGTCACGGAGCAGCTCACACGATCTCGGCAGGTCAAAGTCGACATGCAACCCCTAAACAGATACACTGCCCGCCCACCGCTCGCCATACGACGGGAACGAAAGCCGAGGCAGTCACGTTCTGAACGCCATCTTCTCACTAAATCCGAGGCATGGTGGCAGCGAGCGGAGACTGGAATGCTGAGTGTGCTTCGCACCAAGGGCCAGGGAAGGGAAATTTAATTTTTTTCCCAACACCACTGCCAAGAAGCGCACATAGAGGAGAGAGGCAGCTCTCAGGACAGGGAGGTGAACTTGGAGGGGGGGGATGCACTTGGAGGAGTGAAGTGGACTCGGAGGAGATGTGGACTTGGAGGTGAAGTGGACTCTAGGTCTATGGAGTAGTGCAGGTCAGCTAACCTGCAACTGAATCCTATGGGTGGGATGCACGTTGCATGCCATAGGATGCAGTTGCAGGGGGTGGAAACCGGGGTCTGACCTACCATAGGATGCACATGCAGGGGTCCTGACCTGCTACCATAGGATGCAGTACAGGGATCTGACCTGCTGCCATAGGATGCAGTTCAGGGGTGTGAACTACTCCTGCCTATCTGCGGTTAATACTATATCTCCATTCACACTAAAAATTCTCGCCAGCCTTGATGAGACCCTTCATCATACATTACTATATCCCCACAATGTCACAATAGAGAGGAAAAATAATTAAAAAGGATTGAAGATAAGTATGAAGAGAAGCCAATAACAA